>Ga0247837_1009309_pt1 | contig 11855 bp, 5 predicted proteins | sample LaCtaG_2_FD_187115 | JGI IMG/M metagenome (GOLD analysis project Ga0247837, IMG submission 187115) | Freshwater microbial communities from meromictic Lake La Cruz, Castile-La Mancha, Spain - LaCruzMarch2015_14.5m | ecosystem: Environmental > Aquatic > Freshwater > Lake | place: Spain: Castile-La...
AGCTGAGCAGGTAGCGGATGCGTGTCTGGTTGCAGATGAATTAGGGACAGATGTCCGCACTGAAGTGATTCACTTTGTGGCGGGCGCTAGTTTGGAGAGCTATTCGAAGCTGTTCCTGCCAGAGCATGAACACTCTGGGTTTGACCATGTAGACAGGCGGTACGCATGGCTGAAGCGCACTTTGAGAGAGCTACAGCCGAGTTTCAACCAGTTCCCCGAACACTGGAGTATGACAGTGGCCTTTATTAAGGACTTTTGTGAGTTAACGAAGCAGCATATTATGTTCCTGCTGGACAGAGGAACGTCAGACGCAGCTGCACTTGTAACAGCGCTGCAGAAAACTATCCAATTCGAACAGGAAGTGACTCGCAAGCACGGCGGCACCACTAAGTTTCAGAGCGCTATTTCAGTGGTGTTCGCCCCTTACATGCGCGTCTACTCCCAGTCCGAGGAGCAAAGCATCAAAGACGCCATTGACCAATTCCTCGCAGAGTCCTCAGTGCCCGATGCAGACGACCTGATCCTCGCCTCCAACATGAAGCTGTTCAACACCCTGAAGCAGAAGTTCACCAAGTGCTCCAACATCTCCACAGGCCAGACTCTGTATGAACTGGCACAGGCCTTCAAGCGTTCCCTCGCGTACTACGCAGATGTGCTGGGCGCTCGCCTGCCCAAGCAGCCTCGAGTGTCTGACGAAGAGTTGAAATCGGTTGCTTACTTGGTCAACACTGCAGAGCATTGTCGAGAAAGCATCGGTCATATGGACGAATCTTTCCGTGAAAAGCTCGAACCTGGCTTCGAAATTGACTTTTATGACGAACAATCGCTCTTTCTCAACCTAGGCGGCCGTGCACTCCAGTGTCTCGTGGCGTCCTTAGGCGCTCGCTTGGACCCTGCCTTCGTAGCCATGGCGAAAAGCAACTGGCAGCTGGAGAGTGTGGGCGACAAAAGTCCCTATGTGTCGGAAGTGACCCAGGTGCTGCTCGGCTGCGGACTGAAGGAAATCCTGCGGCCTGAGTACTTCACTACCTTCCTCAACAAGACAGCAGAGATGTGCGGGGCCAAGTTCGCGGAAGCTGTGTTCAAGTGCAAGCGCATTAGTGACTACGGAGCTCAGCAAATGCACCTCGACTGCTTTGAGGTCAAAACTCGCCTCACCAGCATGGCGCTAGACAGGCCTGCTGCAGCTATGGTGGGGGGCACTTTCAAGCGTGTGGAGGACTTGTTGAAAGTGCTGAGTTCCCCCCCTGAGCGGATGGACCAGATGTACGGCAGCTTCATTCAGGAACACAACGTCCCTGCAGACTTCGACAAAGTCCTGCAACTGCGCGGACTCAAGCGGGCAGACCTGGGTGGCGAGTCCAAACTCAAGAAGTTTCTCAACTTCTAATAGTCTACGTGATCTGGACTGGTGAGAAAGCTTTTAACTAAGCTGTCCACGACTCCGCAAGTACTCCGCCTCCTCCACGAGTTCCTTTTCCTCCACGGTCAGCATGCTTTCCGGCTTCAGTCCTTGCTCCTTCAGACGGTCCCGGAACTGCAGCAGCGCCTTCAACCTTGCTGTATGTGCAGAGGCCTTGTCTCCCACTGACTCCACGAGCAGTGGACGCGCCCCCACTTTCTCCTTCATGGCTCTGAGACTTGCCTGGTAGTCTTGGTCTCTCTTCCGGGCTGCGGCCTTGCTGGCAGCCAGGCGGTCTTCTCGCTCCTTGCGCAGCTGCGCATCCTTGCTTTGAATGGCTTCCGAGTGCTGGACTCGGGGCCGCAGTGCTTCGCTGCGTCCTAGTCTTTCCTGGGTCTCTGTCTCCACCTTCCGCTGCTGCTCTTCCCTCTCCAGCAGCTGTTTCTTTTTGAGCTGGATCATGTCTTTCAGTTTCTGTGTTTCTCGAGGCTCAGCAGTAGGCTTGGAGCTGACAGGCATTGTCACAGGCTTCATCCCCCAGTGGTCTTGCGCTTGCTGAGGGTCATTGAGGTAGTCTCTGTGAGTGGAGGACTTGGTTTCGTGGAAGTGAAAGGGCTTAGGCTCAGTGGGTAGCGTGTTGTGCTTCTTGGCGTCCAGTGTGCGTTGGAAGGACTGCTGCATCTTCACGAAGTTAGGGACTTTCTTAGCGTGGTACTGCTGCACTGCCACAGGGTCCGGCTCTCGGACAGTTTTGGTCTTTTCATGCATTTCCATCCGCGGAGGCAGGTGCGCCTTTCGCAGCGACTCTTGGGCGAGTTTGGCCACTTGCTCCTCTCGCTTGGCCTTTTGCTCCCGATTCATCTGGTCGAAGAGAGGGACGGAAACTGCCCAGGGAATGGGGTTGGCTTTGAACTCGTAAGCGGGCTTGGGCTGGGGCTGCGACTTGGGCTTGTCCTTGTCTCTTAGGTAGAAGGCGAAGGGTCGTTCTGAGGCCTTTGTACGTGCGATAGATGTACGCTTCACCTCCAGTCTCCTGGCTTCCTGCGCTGCCATCAGACTTTCGTACTTGGGAATAGTCACTGCAGAAGGCACAGGCTTGGCCTTGTATCGGTATTTCTTCAAGTTCTCCTCTTCAACGTGCTTCGCAGCCACCATCTCCTCAAACCTTTTCTGCGAGATCGTTTTCGGCCGCATCAGTTCTCTCTCGTCGAAACTAAAAGGCTGCGGGATAGTAATTGCGAATTGCTGTGTTTTCCTTTTGTCTGCAGAAAAGCTCCTGCTAAGACCCTTCTCAGGCGCAGGAGCGGCGGCTGCTGGTTGGTCATCAGTCTGACAGGAAAAGTCCTTAGGCCGGGGCTTCGGGTTCTGCAGGGTAAGGAAAGGCTTGACGCGTGTCTGAGGCTCGGGATCAGACATATAGCCGTCTGGGTCTTCGGGGCGACCACGCTTGGAGAAGAAACCGAGGACATCGTTCCAACTCACTAGACTGGGAGCCTCGTCCTCCATTCTACGCAGCACCTCGCCCACTGACTCCATCGGAATGGCAGACAGCCCTGCAGGCTCTCTCGCAGTCATCGATAAAATCCCTTTCACCTGCGAGTCCTTCTTCATAGTCTCCACAAAAGCATAGGTGGAGACTTTGTCAACCGAGGGGTGTGGGAGATCTTGGAACAGTCGGGCCACCATATCCATGTACTTATCAGGCAAATCCACCTCATTTAGCCTCGGGTCTTCGCTCAAAAACGTCCCCGCTTCCGCAGGCACCAACTGCGGGCGCGTGTAAAAGTAGCCCAAAAACTGCTGCCAAGTGATGTACTCGTCCTCAGCGTCTGTCTCGATGTACTCAAACATGGTCTCTAGATTCAGTGTTTGCTGTGCAGTGAGTCGCACTGCATTCGTATGCAGGATTTTCTGCACGCGTTCATTGTTGCGCAGCAGTTCCAAGTAGGGCGCCAGCTTGACATTCATGTCCTCGTGCACATCCAAGGCTCTGAACAAGTCTTCAAGCAGTGAAATTTGCTTGTCAGTGAGCATGCAAATAGAGCTAGCTGGCAGCGGCGGCTTGTCCATTTGAGACTGAGAGGTGGACTTACCCATAGACTGCGGGTGTCGAGGGGACTTGTCTCTGGGAGACAGGGTTCGTTCCTTGTGGGGGGATAGGCTGCGGTCCTTTTTAGGAGGGGAATTGGGGCGTGGGGAGATCTTTCGAGTTAGACTTGTGTCTGTTTTGGACGGAATTGACAGAGATTCAGTGGGTTTTTTCCCCGCTGCTTGAGAGAAAAAGGTGACAAACTCATCGTAGGAGATATCATCGCCCTGTCCCAAAGTCCGAAACAGCTGCTCGAATTTGACCATATAGTTCGGGTCCATAGCCTCTGTTTCAAACCCAAATAAACGAGCCAACTCAGGGTTCTGGTGCAGCTCCTGCATCAACTCCACCTTGTCAATTTGTCCCGTGCCGTCTTTATCGACCTTCTTGAAGATATAGCTGAGGAAGGACTGCAGTTCAGGACGAGGCTTGCTTGCAGTAGCAATAGGGTTGCCCTGCAACTGCTGAGTGGAGCTGCCCTTCCTCTTCTGCAAGTAGTCCTCGAACTTGTTTTCGTACTTGAGGCGTGTTTGCGTGGGCACTTTGGGTTTGTCGGAGTACTGGGCTGCGTAGGAAACAGCGCGGATGCTTTTGCCGTGGTAGTCCAGGTCTTCAGTGCTCCACTGCGGAGTGCCCAGTGACCCCTTCTTGCTGCGCTGGTACTCAGCTTCGCTTTCCGTCAGTATGCGCTCGTGCTCGCTTTTCAGCAGTTCCAGTCTTTCCAAGGACATAGGCTGGTCAGTCTGGGGCTGGGTAGGGTGGTGGTGAGTTCGGTAGACCTGGGGAGGGTCTAAGTGCAGTAGTGACTCCACCATCCCTGGCTGCGAATACGACTTCAAGCCTTCGCTTTCTCTTTTCAGTCGAGCCAACTGCGCCTCCAAGGACTCCAGCATATTGCCTGAAAAGTTCCCTGTGCCTTCCAGTTCCTCCCGCTCATTCAACTCCTCTGTCCGCTGTGCAGCCACCACAGGCCGTTCGCCCCGCTTGGGAAACTGAAAGCCGCCAGCGAAGTTCTGTCTTGACTTGACCTCTCGTGCAGGAGAGGAGGCGTAGTAGTCCTTGTGGGAGTCGAAGGCAGGCGAGAGGGCTGCTGTGAGCTTGCCTGGCTCTCTGGGCGGCACTGGCTCTGCGGCGGAACGTAGAGGCAGTTGAACAGTGAGATTGACGATTTTCATATAAATAGTCTACTTAGCTGCAAAGAAAGCCAGGAATTGAGGGAAAGTCACCTCATTTCCATGTCCCAGCGACTCAAAGAGCTGCTCGAACTTCGCCAGGTAGTCCGGGTCCACAGCCACTGCTCCGAACCCAAGCAAGTGCGCTAGTTCCGGGTTGTGGTGCAGTTCCTGCATCAGCTCCATCTTGTCAATTCGCCCGGTTTTATCCTCGTCAACCTTTTTGAATATATAGCTGAGGAAAGGCTCCAGGTCCACTGAGCGGGTAATAGGACTACTTTGGGCGGGCTGAGTAGAGGGACGGCCTCGCTTCTTTTCCAAGTAGTCCTCAAAGCGCCTTTCATACCTCTCTCGCATTTCAGTAGGCACTTTGGGTCGACTCTGTGATTTCGACACTTCGGAAAAAGCGCTGCGGCGGAAGTTCAGCTCTGCACTGCCCCACACCCCCCCTTCGTGCTTGCCGCGGGCGTACTCCGCCTCTATCTCTGTCAGCTTCTTGGCATGCTGGGTTCTCAAGTACTGCAGTTGCTCCAAAGACATGGTCTGAACTGCAGTCTGGGGAGTTGGGTGGTGGTGACTGTGATATACATCAGGGGAATCCAGGTGTAGCAGTGACTCTATGCGGTCTCTGTGGGACCGAGGCTTCAAACCTTCGCTTTCTTGCCGTAGCTTCGCCACTTGCTCCTCCAACGACTGAATCGCGTTTCCTGAATACTGCCATGCAGTTTCGTTTGCCCGCTCATTCAAGTCGTCATATCTTGTGCGAGTTGTGAGTTGCTGTGTGGACTTCCTTGGGAACTGGAAGCCTCCAGCGAAGCTTTGTCTGGCTTTGACTTCACGAGGTGGGTACACAGCAGTGCGGAGCCGAGGTTCCGGGGAAGTGCCGACCGCGGCTGTGAGTCTGCCAGGCTCGCGGGGAGGAATGGGTCCAGGAGCGGGCAGCAACGCAGGGGAGGGCACGATCTTCACTATTTTCATTGCTAACGACTGGTAGTCACTACAAGCACTTTCTAGCGGAAAAGTCTACACCGTATCTATTCTGGGACAGCGCTGGACTGTTGGCTCACACGGCTCTGCTAAGGATGAAGTCTGCGCCATGCGACTGTACGATACAGATGCAAAGTGAGCATCTCCGCCTCTCTCCCAAGCAACCTCACTCTTCACGAAGGCTCTGGCCGCCTCCAAGTCCAGCAACATCTCCGCCACCATAGCGCAGTCCGCGTACCCACCTGAACTCAAGTCCTCAATAGCCTGCTCCAGTCGCGTATCTGCCTGCTGCACTTGCTTTGAATTGGCTAGATCTTTGGCCGCTTTCAGGGCGCTGGCTCCTTTTACTCGGTACCAATTTGCAAAAACCTCAGAGTCTCGGGGAGACGGAACATCAGTCCATTTGGTAAATTTGACATGAAGCGGAACTTCTGTGCAAGTTTGAGTCCCATCATTGGAACGGTATGTGACGACTGCCTGCGCTACTGACAGCTGCACAGGGGATTGCAGGTCCAGCGCAGGCGGCTTTAGAAAGAAGACCAAGTCTTTCCGCTGCTTCGCTGACAGGTCAGGCAGGTCGAAGCAAGCGGACCCGTCTTGTGAGTACCGGTCCTCAATGGTGCAGGGCACTGTGCCAGGCTTGGCGGTGATTTCCACATGGATGTCCCTCGCTACGACTGAGGTCAGGCCTCCAAACGCCTCGTTGAAAGCCTGGGATATGGCTTCTAGAGACTGCACAGGGAAATACGTGCCGTTGCCTTTGGTAGCGATTTGCTGCAGCAGGATGCAGTCCAGGTCCTCTCCATACCCAAAGCAATGCACTGAAAGCTTCTCCACCTGCAGTTGCTCCATAGCCCCAATACATGTCTCTGCAGGGTCGGCATTGATGTTATCTTTTCCATCAGTGAACAGCAGAATCGTTGCACTGGCGTTGTTAACTCTACGCTGTGTGAGCACTTCCAGTGCCACTTGCAGTCCGCTGGACAGGTTGGTGTTGTCCAAGGCTTTGAGAGTACTAATGCAAGCCTTTAGCCGCTCCTTTCCCTGTGCAGAGCAACACAGCAGGGGACATTTCCGCTCTGCAGTATCGCTAAAGCCAATGATGCAGACTCTATCAGTGTCGTGGAGTCGGTCCACTACACTGACCAAGGACTGCTGCACTAGTGCAAGGAGCGGCCCAGTCATACTCCCACTTTCATCAATCACACACACTAGGTCAGTTGAGTACCTGCGCAGACCTGCTGCTTGCTGTTCAGCCTGCAGAGACAGCACACAGGGCACGGTTTCATACATCCCTGCACTCACTCTCACATACTGCAGGCCGCTTTTTATCCTTAATTGCAGTGGGTCTTTAGCGTTTTCAGGAGGACGCAGCTCTCCCAGGTAGTCGTCGTCTGCATAGGGCTGTGCGGGAGCTGTGAGTGCTGTTTGCAACTGGAGGAAGTCAGGCCTTTGGCTTTCTTCCACCCGCAGCATCCCGGCTAGCAAGCGTTTCCATGCTTCGGAGTAGCAGGCTTCTCGCAACTTAGCGTCGACATTCGCCTGCAGGTTTTTCAAAGAATTAAACAGAGAAGGCAATTCGAGGAAAGTAAGTTGAGTCAAGACGACTCCAAGGGAGTAGACATCTGACTTGAAAGGGTTGTGCTGCACACTGTACAGACAGCTTTCTCCTTGGAGCAAGGCGTGCTTCAGCTTGGGACTGTAGTAGCCGAGTGAGCCTTGCAGCGTATTCAGCTGAGTCTCTATTTTCTTCGCTACGCCGTAGTCGCCGATTTTCACTTCGCCTTGCTGTCCGAGCAGTATATTGGCCGGCTTCACATCTCTGTGTGCAACTCCGCCCTCCTGCAAATGAGCAAAGCCCCTCACTAAGTCTTTAGCCATGTCCCACAGTTCTTGCTCCGTATAGAGCGTCGCAGGGTCGGACTTTCGCCTGGTTTCCAAGTCCTGTTGCAGACTTCTGTCCATCACTTCACTGAAAATGTAAACGAAGTTGGGTTCTCGCTCGCAGCCCAGACATTCACAAAGGTTCGGGTGGGGGTCGTTGTGAGCGATTTCAGCTTCGTTCATAGCGCGACTCAGTTCTTTTTCCGAGTCGCAGGCGACTTGCTTGATGAAGACCCTGGCGCCGTATTTAGAGGGCCTGTCGTAGAGGTAGGCCTTGCTCCTTTGGTCGTGGGAGGTGTGGACTGGCTGCAGCTCCCGCAGGAGTTCTCCCCAGTGAGACTTCATATTTATAGAAGTGAGCTGCTTAGGGACTGCACTTTGATATACAGAAAGGAATCCTTTCAACATTCTTAGTCTTCTACTGGCAGTTTGAACACATGCCTACACATCTAGGGCGTTTCCCTGTCCTGATGGATATATGGAGCGCCGTCGTTGCAAGACAGTTCCCTGCGCAGGATAGTAAGCGGAGTTACTACTTATATTGCTCGCGAAGGTCATGAATATACTCATGGAAGTAGACCCCTGACACTTGGAAGATTTTCGTGTAGCAGACCTCTGCATCCTTCTTTTTCTCGGTCTTCACATACCACTTCGACAGGCCTCTGAGAGCCTCTGGAAGCCTCTGTCTGTCCTCAGAATAAATGCTACAGACCTGCTGGTAGCAGTGCTCAGCCTCTTCCTCCCTGCCTTGCTTCTCATACCACTTACCCAGAGTGTGTACGCACTCTCCGTAGAGTTGAGGCTCTGTGTCGATAACTGCGAACGCCTGACAGGCCTGCAAGTAGTACTTCTCTGTGACTTCGGGAGTGACCCAGCCTGTAGACCACCCTGCGATGCGCACCAACCGCTCAGCATAGCACTGCGAATACGACCCAGTAGCAGCGAACACTCCGCAAGCTTTCACAAAGTACTCCTCTGCTTGTTCCATCCTGCCCTGCTCACGATACCACCAAGACACAGTTTCGAGACAGTCCCCGTAGTTCTTGGACTCTGTGTCTATGTGTGCGTACACTTCACATGCCTTTAGGTAGTACTCCTGGGCTGAGTCTTGCTGGTTCAGCCTGGAGTAGCAAACAGCTACGGACTGGAGACAGTCTCCGTAACTAGGCGACTCAGTATCGCTCGCTGCAAACGCCTGACAAGCCTTCAGGTAGGCACCCGCAGCCTTTTCCCAGCTAGACACCTCCTCGTAGCACTTGCCTTCAGCATGCGCACAGTATGCATAGAACCAAGATAGCGGCTCCCCCGCAGCTGCGAAAGCCTCACAGGCCTTCTCCAGTTTCTCCTTTCTGTCCCAAGTGTTCCAGTTTGCTTGCACTGTTAGCAGGTTTGCAGAGAACCAAGACTTCGCCACAGTGGAAACATTGGCTTCCTTTAGGTTTTTCAGCGACTTGTGAAGTTGGGTGAAGTTGCACAGACTTTTGGGGAAATTGTGCAACTCCGGCAAACTCTCGGTAAATAGCGGAAAGACCTGCTCACATATCTGCTCCTCTATGAAATACAGCCTTCGGTTGACGAGGAACCGGTAGTACCCGCCAAGAAAGGTGGGGAAGTGACGAGACTGGGGAAAGCGAGTCAAGTAAACCTCATATATTTCCTGATACAGACCTTCTTCCTTAATACCCTCCAGACACTTGAGCAGCACAGTGCATTGAGGCAGGTGGACGGAACTCACTCTGTAAGCCTCGAGATACAGTGCCTTCACTCGGGCGAACTCCTCGTCTTCTTCAGTCTTCTGTGTGGCTGCGTATTTGCAGAGACAGTCTGCGTACTCCAAAGTCGCAGGGAAATGAGCGGAAAACAGCGCTTTCGCTTGTATGAAGAATTTCTCAGCTTTTTCCTTTCTGTACAAGCGATAGTGAGTCTGGGCTAAGTGGGAGAGACAACAGGCTAGGCCCAGGGACTGGGGAAAATGTGCAGAATAGACCTGCACCAGATTTGCAAAGGGCGGCTTTGTGTCTGAAATTGCCTGGGCAGCCAGGTCGATATCCACAAAGAGGCGAAAGGTTGCCTGTGACTGCGGGTAGTGCGCTATATGCGTATGCAAAGCCTCTGAGTAGGCAGTTCTGGCTCGCTGGTTCCTGCCCTGCTGCTGGTAGCAGTTGGCCAGCATGTGTTTCGCATAGGCAGCTAGATAGCCTGCGGGCAGTGCTTCCAATGCTCTTTCATACAGTTGCGCGGCTGCCCAGTCTTTCTTCATCAGACGCAATCTTTCAGCCTGAGTACAGAATAAGACGCATTGACTAGGACCGCTGTCTGCTAGCTGCTCTGTCCACTGCTCCAGCAGCGCCAGGCCCTTTGCCTCTTCATCGAGGCGGTAGCAGGCTTCTGCTAGGAAGTAGAGTGCACGTAGCTTTTCAAACACATGCTCACTACCCGCAAAGGTGCGGAGAATCCACAGTCCTTGCTCCACTGTCTCTTCCAGCAGATCTCTCTGATGGTACAGCTCCACAAGACTGGTACTCAGCTGCACTGCCAACTCCGAGTCTGGACTGGTGCTCAACTGGTAGTCCAGTCCTCGCTTCAACTCCGCCTCTGCCTCTGTCCACTCTCCGTAGTAGGCCTGCACTTGTCCCATATGCATGCACAGTAGGCTGCTTTCCAGGCCCCACTGTTGAAGTACAGCTCTCCCTTTCTGCAGCTTCTTCAAGGCCTTTGCATAGTTCCCTGCTTCTCTGGCCTTCGCAGCCTCACTCACGTACCTCTCCGCCGCTGCTTGCTCTTCAGACTGAGTGGCTGTGCTGGGAAATTGACATACTTGGCTATTTGGTGTTAACATTTACCAATTATTGTACTTTCAGTGAGACTAGTTATTTGCTTCGGTCATATGCTGCTTGACGCACAATTGTCTCACATTTCCCACTTTATTCCTCTCATTCTCAGCACTAGTCGAGCCAACTCAGTCACTTTGAGGTAGCAATGGTCTCCACCCCCAGTTCAAACAAACGTAATAGCTTACTTCACATAGAGCCTTTTCCTCCCGGTTGTCTTTGGTTGAGTCTAAGAAGCGGAGACGTTCAGTCTGCACTTCGTAACTTCGCCTACACAGACTGTGCGTAGACCCCGGCTCCCGTTTCAATAGAAGCCTGGAGTCTTTGGACTTTTGCAAATCACTCTCACATCACCTCTATTGAAAAGAGGCCAGACTGCCAACAATCCTGACACAGTTAAAGCCAGTCAATGCTTGGCCTATATTGGACTAGAAGGAACTATTAGGCTAGCATGTAGCATGTAATCCGTTCGAAGACGTACCCTTTCGCCGTTTCTCCCGAGTTGGTCGTATAGAAGTGGTCCTGCTCTTTCTTGTTGTAGTGCCGCATCAAAGGAACTGAACCCGGCACTGGGCCTGGATACACATACCCACAGATCGCTTCAAGAGTATACCCACAACCCGAGGCTTCAGATTGACTCACAGTGTAGAAATGGTCACGTCCATTCCACAAGCGAAACAGCGGCACAGTGCCTGCGGCAGGAGCGAGGTAGAGGTTGCCGACATTGCCTTCATGGTAGTAGCCGAGTTCGCGTTGGGCGCGCTGGCACTCGTCCAGACTTGCGGTGTAGAAGTGGTCGCCTGAGCTTGGCTTGTAGAGTCTGTAAAATGGGACAGCCATTGCTAATTATTACGTAGACATTGCTGCCACTATTTCAAGGAAAAGATGGGCGCTTCTCCCATTTGGCAAACTTGTAGATTTAGTCAAATAGCAACTTGCTGTTTACAGGCTCAAGCAGGGCTGCTCTGCGCTAGTGCTTTCGAAGGCAGTTCTATCTATTTCGACAAACCACAAGGTTGCCCTGCTGACCAGGAAATTTAGACAATAGAGCTTGTTGAGAGAATCACTAAAGTTTCTTTCACTTTTCCTTGAATATTTCTATCTGTCCAGACTGCTAGTTCTATAGAACTCTGGTTTTCAAACCTTAGATTCTAACATTTCTGGGTCTAAGCAGCAATAGACTTACGATAATTAAGGCGATTCTTTCGTTTCCAGCCTCTTCTGAACTGCTAAATCTACTAATATCAGTCTACTCAAAAGTCATGTTGCATGAACACGCAATAAGAGAGTGGCCAAACCTTCAAATTATTAGTTTTTAAGTCTTGCATGTCCGTGCAATATTATCCCGCTTTTGAAAGGTAGAAGCCCTGCTATTGAAATAGGACTTTGCAGAGCGCCTGGAGGAGTGTCTGCTGAACTTGACTATACAAACTAATGAAAAAGGACTAAGACTTCCCAAGCAATTTCAGGAGAGGCAGTGTTGGAAGCAA
>Ga0247837_1009314_pt1 | contig 11847 bp, 29 predicted proteins | sample LaCtaG_2_FD_187115 | JGI IMG/M metagenome (GOLD analysis project Ga0247837, IMG submission 187115) | Freshwater microbial communities from meromictic Lake La Cruz, Castile-La Mancha, Spain - LaCruzMarch2015_14.5m | ecosystem: Environmental > Aquatic > Freshwater > Lake | place: Spain: Castile-La...
GCAAATATGGTTTTGGTGTTGATGGTAGCAATAAGGTTGCAAAAATAATTGAGCCTGAAACTTTGGTTAAAAAAATTGAAATAAAAGATCTTTTTGCTAAAAAAAACACATAATTATATCTTGTTTATAAAAAATATGATTATCTTTGTTCTATCATAAAGATGATGACTTATGGAAAAAGATGTAGCCAATATACTTAGACAACTGCAATACTTAGCAACAGCATCTAAGGACTTTAAGACAAATTACCACAATCTAATAATTGTGTCCACTCTAATACGTGGTAATTTGAATGAATACTACCTGCCAGATCATAATGGCAAACTAGGTATTGTATCTAAGGAAATGGCAATTGATTATATAAAGTCAATGTCCGCTTTGCCTCAAAATGAAACTAGGGGCAAAGCAGAAAAAAGTGAAAACTATTAAATTATTTATTATGATGATAATATTTTTATTTGTCTATATATCTCTTACGGTTCATTTATTATTTTATGAGTTTGATGATAAACATCTTAAAATATTTAGATTACTGGGCAAAGTTATGGGTATTACAATAACATTATTTACCCTATTTATTTTAATGTCATCAGTAATTGCAAGATTTGTTGATAATCTTGAAGTTAATTACACCATTTTATTATTTATCTTACTTTTCACATTTCTTATAATTTTCTGGACCATAAAAGTTATAAAATTCTTTAAATAAGTTCTTTTCTTTGATTTAGTTTTATTATCTTTACAGACCAAAACAAAAGAACAATGAAACTCTTAACAAAAACAGAAAACCTAAGTTTTGCAGATAGCACAGGATTAGCAAATGCCGTTATTGACTGGTGTGAAAAAAATATTGGAACCAATTGGAGATATCCAAGGCCCAGATTAAGTTTATTGGGTAGTATAGTAGATGATATGTCAATAGATACATATGGTGAATATTGTGTTGATAGTAATCTTATCAATATTAACTTACAACGCAATGTATATGTTAGATGTCTTATAAAGACTATCATACATGAATACACACACTACCTTCAACCAGTTAAAACAAAGTATTGGAAACTGGCTAAAAAGCATGGATACTACGACAATCCATTAGAAGTGGAGGCAAGGTTTAATGAGAACACAAAGTATAAAGATTGTTTCAAACATTTAAAAAAATACTATGAAAATAATTAGGTTTTTAGGAAAACTATCATTATATTTGCTAACCATTTTGATATTGAGTTTTCTTGTGTACCAAGGAATTTTAATGGGGATAGTTTTGTATTACTTTTTAAAAATATTTGTATGACAGAAATAAAACAAGAAAAAGACAAGTGTCTTCTTTGTGGTAAAGAAACACCATATTTAATAACCACTCATATTGATTATAGAATTGGGTATATTGAAGGTAGTGGACAAGGCTGTTTCCAGCCACAAACCTGCAATGACGAAAAGTTTTATCAAACAACTAAAAATAAGAAAAATGACTAAAGACCAGTTTATCTCCATTCTTGAGAGATATAAAATAATTGATCAAACTTTTTCAGATTTATCAGACATAGGATTTGATTTTTTTGAGAACGCTAAATTCCCATTGATTGAGTTGAATGAAAGACAATTTGATGCTTTTATGTCAACAAGATACAACAAGGAAGGTGTTGAGTGGATTTCTTGGTTTATTTTTGAATATAATTGGGGTGAATCTGGACAGCCTAGTGCTTGGGATAAGGATAATAACCCAATATGCACAGACATTGAATCCCTGTATGATTATATAGAGGCAAATTGTAAATTAGATTAACTTCTATTTTAGGGCCTGTAGTTCAGTTGGTTAGAACGTTTGACTCATAATCAAAAAGTCGCAGGTTCAAGTCCTGCCAGGCCCACAATATTATTAATTTGGCATATAGCTCAAAGGTGGAGCACAATTCTGATAAGATTGAGGTTGCTGGTTCAAGTCCAGCTATGCCAACCAAAAAACAAAACAATGGCAGAATATAGCAAGGAGTATTGTATTGAAAGAAATATGGGATTTCAAGGAGACTTTTCCATAGAAGAAGAGTTTAATAAACTTGAAAAAGATAATGATATTGGTATAGTTTGTGAAGGTTATGGTTTTATTGCCATAGCTAGAAACCAAGAGAATCAATGCCTGGTTGCATATAGAGATGCTGATGATGGTATTATCTGGGATGAATTTTTACTTACACAAAAAAATTAAAATATATGGGAATTTTAAATTATGTTTATGTTGTTACTTGTGATGGTAAGCCAATATTAGCAGCACATAATAAAGCTGAGATTGAAAGTATGCTATATGAGTACATATTTGGTTCCAGAGAGGTTAATAAAGACCAGTTGACATACCAACCTTATGACAGCAAATATCCCTCTATAAACGACTTGGAGGGCATTTATTACTACAAGGATGAAATGGGAGATGTTGATGAATTTAGAGTTTATGGAACAGAGTATTCAAACAAATAAACTAATAAAATGAAATTAGAAGAGGTTATTTCAAAATATGGTGAGGTGAAATTAACATTTGACTTCTACCATAAACACAGCTTCAAATTTGAAGGTACAGCACCTGATGGTACACATATAGGTGCGTATTGCGGGGGTGATGCCCAGGCTATATTTGGTAAAGAGATTTTTAGTGACAGCACTGATACACTTGGTAATATAATTGGAAAGTGGTATTATGTGCAATTGGTTAGACAAGGGGAAACTATTTTCGAATTAGAAGACTTCTCAAAATAAAAAAAACATGAAAACATTTAAAGATTTGGTTTTTGAACCATCAGAAGCACCATTAAATGGTGTTAGAGCCACAATTGATTTTGACAATGGCTATGGAGTAAGTGTTGTTAAGAATGCATTCTCATATGGAGGATCAGCTGGTTTCTATGAACTTGCAGTTATTAAAGATGGTCAACTTCATTATGATAATCCAGTTACCAATGGTGATGTTGTTAGGTGGCTTGAGGAGGAAGAGGTTTCTGAATTATTAATTGAAATCCAAAATTTTGAGGATAAATATTAATTATTTAAGTTTGCAATATAGGCATCAAATTTTGATTCTGGTATTGCAAACTTTTTACCATCCATTTCGAATGTTATGTATTCAATAAGACCACTTGCTTTTGCAATGGCATCTGTTGGTTTGCCAATAGTATATTTATCAAATTCTTTTTGGTCCATTAGTGCAAATTTTCCATCATCTAGGGGAACTTCGTAATAGTTAATTTTTTTGATATTTTTTATGTCCATATTCTTTTTCCCATAAATAGTTTTTCTTTCAAAAAAATGCGTATATTTGTGAAAGAAATAAAGATGTGGTATTCACGGAAATTTCTAAACACATTTTATCATGGGATTACATTATGTTCTTTTTGATGGTACTTCTGCTTTTGTTGTTGATGAACAAGATATGTTAAGTATCACAACAGACGACAAAGACGTTAAAGTTATTTACAAGTCTATTAATATAGAGAATGCATTTGATATTGCAGATTTATATAATGAACAAAATTCATAGAATATGGCAACAATAGTGGAGAAAATGCGTCTTATCCAAAAACTTATGGATGAGGTTGAGAGTGCAACAAGAAAAGTTGCTTTGGAAATAAAGGATGTTGATGCCCCATTGTATCGAATGTTAACAGAGGGGTGTGCAGACCAGTTCAAGGTGATGTCAAAAAACTTAAACTCACAATCATCTGGTTATCCAATAGATTCTTGGGAGAAACAATTAGAATGTGCTTATGAATTAATTTACAAAAAATATAACTAATATGAACAAATTTGCTTATGTATTGTTTGCATCTATCATTCTTTGTGGATGCGAAAAAGATGGTGAAGTTATCTCTACTTTAAATAGTAGATATATAAAAACTTATGTCATAGATGAATGTGAATATGTTGGAAGTGTGGTAGGGGGTAATAGAGATTTTCTTGCCCATAAAGGAAACTGCAAATTTTGTGCAGAACGTAATAAAATAAACTGCCAGTAATCAAACTAAATATGGAAAACAAAGAAACAAAACCAAATGAACCAATTCAAATTTTTGTTCCAAATAGTACAGATCCTAATTTATCAGACGTTGTAAAGTCTGCTCTTTCCCGGTCTGCTCTTTCCCAGTCTAATGGTATAACCAAACGCGAATACTTTGCAGCAATGGCATTACAAGGGTTGTTGCCAACTGGAATATCTAGTTCTATTGAAGAAGACGTAAAAAATGCTGTAAAACTTGCAGACCTTTTAATTGAGGAATTAAATAAACCACCACAAAATTAAAATATTGATATTTATAACTAAATCAAAATAGGTGATAAATTTGAAGCAAACAATTAAAAGTGTGATAAGGGGTTATTTGAATGAAAGTATTGAAAATTCAGAAGAACTAATTCAACGAATAAAAAAATCACTAATAATGGAAACATTAGTAGATGAAGAAGAATTTAATGAGTTATATGATGGTGATTTGGATTTAGCCTGGGAAAGTTTTGTTGATAATCAAGAAAATGGGGATTGCCAGGGGATTGTTTCAACAATTATTTATGAGTTCAAAACTGTTAAAAAAGTATTTGGTGAGATAGAAGTAGATGAACCTTATATTGATGAATATGGTGATGAACAAACATTAATGACTCACCACTGGATTACAATAAATGATAAGATATATGATTTTTCAAAAGGCACATTACGTGATTATATAACTTGGGATGATTTATATGATGTTAATGTGGAAGGTGATGAATGGAGATATAAGGATTAATTTTTTTGGAAATTTAAAATAAATAAACTATCTTTGTATTCTAAACTAATAACTATGAAATATAACATTTTTTTGGATGACGTGCGTACACCTATAACCAGCAATATTAGATGGGTTATAGTTAGAAGTTATGATGAATTTGTTTCCAAGATAAATGAACTTGGATTAGAAAACATTAAATTAATTTCATTGGATCATGACTTGGGTGATACTGCAATAAAAGAGTGGCATGATAATGTATATCACAATTTCACATTGGACTACAACAACATTACTGAAAAGACTGGAATGGATTGCACCAAGTGGTTGGTTGAAAAATGGATGGATGGGGCACCAGTCTGTGAAGTTAAGGTTCATTCAGCCAATGCAATTGGATCTGCAAATATGATGGGTTATATCAATAACTACAAGCATATAACTAGAAATCCCCAGGATTGTATAAGGTGGCATGTTCCACATACGGTTTAAAATTGGGGACAGAAGCGGTATTTTGATTTTGGTCTTTTATCTTTAACAATGGAATATATTATTAAGGATCCAACCAATGAACCCAATGTGGTTGCAGCAGCATCACCAACATCAAAATACTTGTTTCCATATACTGATGCATCATAGGATTCTTTTAATAATCCAATACCAGCCCCAGCCATTACACTTTTTTGAATTATATCCCCATACCCAATATGTATATTTGGTTTCTTATGGGTTAAAGTTATGGTTGCGCCAATGCCAACACCAGCACCAAAGTGCAATAGTTTATCCTGGGGGATTTGGCCAAATGAATGGCTTGAAATGAAAAGTGAAATTAAAAGGATTATTTTCTTCATATTGTTTGACTTGTTGATTTATTATAAATATCTTTATTAAAGAAAAAACGACAATAAGTGAGGAGCAAGATTTTCCAAGAAATATTAGATGAAACCCCAAAAGGTGTAAAAATCTTTGTAAGGCTTTATGCCAACTTGGTAATCCGCATCAATCAGTTATTGGGTAAAAAGAAAAATAAATTATGGAAATAGAAGACTATATAATAACTCACCTTGGTGAAGGAAAATTCCAGGTAAAGGTGGGAGAGGATGAGGTTAAAGAAGCAGGTTCAAACTTATGTGGTATGATTAGATATACATATTTTGAAGATTATGCTTTACCTGAAATTGGATGGGAAGTAACCAGGAAACAGTTAATGCAAGACTATTTACCAAAGATGTTAAAAGATGCATCTGGTAAATTTAACCCTAATTAAATAAATTATTAAAACAATAACCATGAGAACTAATTCATTATCCAATAAAGGATTGTCTTTATCACAAGCACAATCAATTTCCAATCTTTGTAATCAAGAGGCAAGGGATATTCAGTCAAAGATTGATAGTGTAAATAACTGTCATAAGACCTTGACATTACCAACTGGGGTATATGTTGAGACACAGGGGGTTAAAATGCCAGAGAACATTGTGGATCTTCTTCAAGAGAAAGCAAGGCTACATGCAACACAAGCATTCCTAATGGATAATATCCAGGCAAAGGATAAAATGCTTGATGCTTTGAAAAAGAAATCATTTACCTTTGACGTTCCCCAACCTGCATCACCAAATTATGAGGTTATTGGTTACAAGGATGATGTAAATGAAGAGTGGGGTTGGCAACAATTAACCTCAAGCGAATATAATGAGTATTTGGAGGCAGAAGCCTTTGCTGCCCATTATGGTCAGTTTATCCATAAGGGTGGTAAATTGGATAAATTGAGAAGTGAATTGCCAAAGTTAAAAACTTTGGAATGGATTGAATTGGAGAGGGAGAAGAAAACCCCAATGGATGTTAGCATTCATCATACAATTGATGAGTTGGGTGAGTTGCACAAAAACTTATCTGCTATTCATAGACAATATGAGCAGAAGGTTAATTACTACAAAGCAAAGGTAAAGAACCTGGTTACGTTGGAGAATGCAAAAATTGCCAATGAGAATGCTGCTTTACAAACTTTGGTTAATGAGGCCAACAACAAGTTGAATATGCAATACTCTATTGCAATTCAAGAATGGCAGGGTAAGAGAAAGAAAGCCGAACTAGAATTTAATTCCAAAATCCAGGAAGAAACTGGAAGAGTTGCTGCATTAAGAATTATGGTTGATGCAAGATTTAAGCCAGTTGTTGATCAGTTCTTGGGAACAATTGGTGATAGCAAAGAGTAAGGGGTAGTGTGGGGTGTTTTGCAAGAGTTTAAGCACCCCCACTTTTATGTGGGAATGGGAAGTATATTAATGACCGGTTAACCGAAAGGTTGACAAAAAACTACAAATGATGATATCATAATCAACCGCCAATTTACAAACATAAAACTGGGATAGAACCCAAACATTACATAGGTTGCATTAAATTGTTAATTATGTAATAAAAAAGGGTCTTGGTTTTTGTTTTTGCCTTTGAAGTAAGTTGGGTCTTTGATTTTTATTTTGATTTTGTTTTTGTCTATATAACTTCTCATTTCTGCAACTTGAATTTTAAAAAAAAAATAATAGTATGGCAAAAATTATGGATGTTTCTGAACAGGTATTTAAACACGTGAGGTATTTAAATATAATGCAATTACGTGGCAAAGTACCTAATGGTGTGCATGATCAAGTAATTGTTAAAATATGTGATACATTGGAAAATCAAATTAATGATAAGACATATACTCAAGTAGTGCAATTCACAAAGTTAAATTAGGTTTTATGAAAACATTGATGTATCTTTGAATTGTCAATAAGTAATTATGATAGTTATGTGGGTGTGATGGAATTGGAAGACATGTCAGAATTAGAATCTGGTGCCGTGAGGCATGGGGGTTCAAGTCCCTTCACCCATACAAATGTTATTATACTCACAGCTAAGAACAGAACAAATGAGGAATACCATAGGAGGTTGCAAACTCTTATGATTTACAAGGGAGTAAACTCAATAATAGCATTAAATAGTCAGGTGGGTGTAATGCGGAACGGTTTCCAAGTCCATTAAAAACGGTTGCTTATCCGGTTCGAATCCGGCCCTGACTACGCAAAAAACATAAGATGGAGTTTCCTTACCTCGTAAGAGATGGGTTTTAGAAATCTTAACTAGTCAGGTAGCTCAGCTGGGTAGAGCAACTGGTGACAACGGTTCGAGTCCGTTCCATACGAAAGTATGAGGTGTGTAGGGTATCAAGTGAGTGTGACGCAGGTTCGAATCCTGTCCTGACTGCAAACTTAAAACAAAAAAATGAACGAGGATTCAGCAGTTATAACTTCTAGGACTAATAAAGCCCGAGAAGTTCTTCTTGGTAAAAAAATTGTAGAAGTCAGGTATTTAACCGATAAGGAAATGAAGTTATTTGAATGGGAAGAGAGGTCTGTTGTATTTGTTTTAGACGATGGTACTCAATGTTTTATAGCATCAGATGATGAAGGTAATGGTGGGGGAAGTCTTCACTGTTATAGCAGCAACGATGAATTTACTATCTTACCTATATTATCATGAAAAAAGATAAAACATGGCTAATATTTCCAATGCTTACCTATAGCAAATGTTCAGATGGTACAAATGAAATAGGGTTTGGGTGGCTAAATAGAACTTATTGGGTTAAATGGTAAAAAATATAGTCAGGTGGCGGAACAAGGGCAACACTGATAAAGTTGATTCCTGATGGTAGACGCTTCGGTGCAAATCCGATTTACCCAAAGTGGGGTATTATATTAAGGTTCGATTCCTTAAATGGCGTGGATACGTCATGTTGGTTCTATAGTACGTATAGGTTCGAATCCTTTCCTGACTGTTTTTTTATTGGTATCATCTTCCCGACTTTAGGAAGCTGATATAGGTTCAAGTCCTACTCTTGCTACAAAAAAAAATATAAAAAGTTATGATAATTAAAACTAATTGATTATCTTTGTGGTCTAAACAAGAACAAAATGATTACAGAAACCAATGAAATTTATGTTGAAGCGCCAGTAGTGACCATTGATAAATCAAATGGTTCAGAGGAAATCCTTGTTGTTCATACCTATATCAATCATGATAGGGGTAAGATGTTTCTAAACAAGGCTGAAGCTGGGTTATTATTACTTGAACTTTACAAATTCATTAAAAACTAAATAAAATGGCAAAAGCAATATTGGAATTTAATCTACCAGAGGATATGGAGCAATTTATGTTGGCTGCAAAAGGTAGGGACATAATGATGACTTTATATGAACTGGATCAGCACTTGAGGTCAGAGACAAAGTATGCACCAGACACAATGAGCCAGGAGGTGCATGATGCTTTGGTTCAAGTTAGGACAACCTTACATGAATTGATGGATAGTAATAATGTATCTTTTGATTTAATTAGTTGATGGATATATTTATTGTAAAAGAACTATATGAAATTACAAGAAAATATTGACAGGTTAAAACAACTTATTCAATCCAGACCAACAAATTTGGTTGAGGACAGTAAAGTGATGGTAAATAGTGCAGAGTTTATTGAAAATGTAAGTGAACACCTAAAAAATCTGGGCATCCAGTTTTCTATTGAAAAGGAGCAACCAAATGTGGTTCTTTTTGAGTTATATACAATGGATGTGGCGTCTTATATTCAAATTGAATATAATAGTGGTAAATTCAGTGCTTTTCTGTATATCACACTAGATGATGATGAAACATTGTATGATGTTGATTGGGAAGAGGGGGGTTATACTAGTATAGAAGAAGAAATTGATAACTTGATTGATGAGGGAAACAAATTAGGTGAAGTTGTTTCAGAAGTTAGTGGTAAATTAAGAGAAATCATTAAAATATGTGATGAAAATAATATAAATCACGAGAAATTCATTGCCATTCATTACAAAATGAAAAAGTTTTAAAACACATTTGGAATTCTGGAAACTTTGATTTATAAAAAAAATAACATGATAAACAACCTGGACATAATCAAACCGTTACTAAACTTCACAGAAGAGGGTGATTTCTATATGTTATATATCCTTAAAAGAAAGAAAGATCAACCAAAAGAGGAGAGAGATAATCACCAGTCATCCAGAACCATTAAAACATATTGTATTGATAGTCTGGATTATCTTGATAGCAAATATGAAGAGATTATGCAGTTATCAGAACTCTTCAAAGCAAGAGCCTACATTCACATTCAAAAACAGAACCATAAAGATGTGGCCTTGGATATGATGATGCTTTTGGCTGAAAGAATCAAAAATGGGCAACATAATCAGAAAAATTTATTTGAGAGTGTTGTTGGGAAGGTAAAAAGAATGGAGAATAGATGGATTGTTGATATTGATGATAAAGATGAAAAAGAATTAGCAAAGACTATTGCTATACTTGATGAAACTAGACCAGAGGGTAATAAGGTGGAAGCGGTAATCCCAACTAAAAGTGGTTATCATTTAATTACAAAAAGATTTGATGTTGATATGTTTAGGAAATCATATCCCCAAGTTGACATTCAGAAAAAGAACCCAACTTTGTTGTATTTCCCTAATAGTTTAGATTAAATAATTTTAGAAAAAATAATAATTACATTTGGACTTCTGGAAATTTTAGTTTATCTTTGTGAGGCAATCAAACCAAAAGAACAATGGAAAGAATTAAGTTAAAAAAGAAGATCATACTGTGTTGAACACAAACTTACCTTTTAGTGTTTAGTAAATAAAAAGAAGATTATGGCAAAGGAACTTTTCTTATTAAGAGGCTTACCTGGTTCAGGAAAATCAACATTGGCTGCCCAGTTGGGCGGATCATTGGTTGAAGCAGATAAATACTTTATGCAGTATGGTGATTATAAATTTGATGCATCAAAATTGAAAGAGGCTCATGCTTGGTGCAGAGAACAAGTTGGAAAGTGGATGGAAGTGGATAATGCTGGGTATGATGTTGATAGAATTGTTGTGTCCAACACATTCACCCAAGAGTGGGAGATGAAGCCTTACTATGAGTTAGCAGAGAAATATGGGTATAGAGTTTATTCTATAGTTGTTGAGAATAGACATGGGGGAAAGAATGTTCATAATGTGCCAGATGAGGCAATTGATAGAATGAGAAAACGGTTCGAGATAAAATTGTAATATTGCCAATATAGTTCAACGGTAGAACACATCTTTTGTAAAGATGGGGTTGGGGGTTCAAATCCCTCTATTGGCTCAAACAAATTTAAACTAGGGAGTATTGGGCAATTGGTTGCCTTGCAGACTGTAAATCTGTTGTCTTACGACATTGGGGGTTCGAATCCCTCTACTCCCACTAACTAAAATCAAAAACAAAATCATGAGTGGAGGATTTTTTGACTATGACCAATCTAAGATAAAGAATATGATTGATTCTATTGAATATTTGATTGCAAATAATGGTAGAGTTAAAACAGAACAAGAACTTATAGATGGCGCTTGGGGAAGTATTTGTTACAATGAGTATTATGAAAAGTATCCAGAAGAAAAATACTTTCATAAATATCCAGATGAAGTTATTGAGGAATTTAAAAAAGGAATAACTCATTTACAGACTGCTTATGTTTATGCACAAAGGATTGATTGGTTGGTATCTGGTGATGATGGTGAGGAGTCCTTTATTAGAAGATTAAATGAAGATTTGAATAAATTAAAAACAGAACTATGATAGAATTTGCATTAGGTGCAATTGTCACCACAATTATTGTAACATTATTTTGGTCATTCACTGGTGTTATTTATCTTAAAGCCAAAGTGAACGCAATCACAGATGAATTAAAAGACAAACAACATGCTAATTCAAACTTCCACAGGGATATTTATAATATCATTGATGAGGTTGAGAATAGATTTGACAGAAGGCTTGTAGAGTTTGAAAGCAAACTTACAGAATTGGATGGCAAAAAATCCAAGTGATTTTAAAGTAGGTGTGGTGTAATTGGTAACATGTTGGTCTCCAAAACCAAAGACCTGGGGGTTCAAATCCCTCCACCTGCGCAAAAGATAGAAGGACACTTGGGGGTTGACTTGAGGGGTATCATGTATGGTATCATGTATGGTATCATGTATGGTATCATGTGCGGTATCATGTGCGGTATCATGTGCGGTGTTAGAATCACCTTCTTT
>Ga0247837_1009342_pt1 | contig 11815 bp, 6 predicted proteins | sample LaCtaG_2_FD_187115 | JGI IMG/M metagenome (GOLD analysis project Ga0247837, IMG submission 187115) | Freshwater microbial communities from meromictic Lake La Cruz, Castile-La Mancha, Spain - LaCruzMarch2015_14.5m | ecosystem: Environmental > Aquatic > Freshwater > Lake | place: Spain: Castile-La...
GAATCCAGTTCCTTGCGTTCGCGTGCATAATTCCAAACCGCCAACGCATCTTTTGCAAAATCAACGCTCGTTGCCGTCAGGAAGTTGCCAGTGCTCTCGCCAACACCTCGATCGTCGTAGCGTAAGGACGCAATGCCTTGCTCTGCAAGAAAGCGAGCCAGGACCGCAAATGGTTTATGTCTGCCAATCGATTCGTCGCGGTCTTGAGGTCCGCTTCCTGTTACCATGACCACGGCAGGAAAGCCCTTGCCTTCGGCACTTGCGATCTTGGGAAGCGTCATCGTGCCTACCATTTTCTCTTTCGGAGAAACGCCTTGAGCCTTTGTTGATTCCCGCTTCTTCGATGGGTTCGCATTGCCCAGGACGACTTCAAAAGGTACTTCCAAGTAGGTGTCGGTTTCTATTGATTTCGTTCCTGCGTTACTGGGAGGCGTTGTTTTTGATTCGGCTTTTGATTGAGCAGATGTGGGCATCGCCTCTTTCGGTGCGACTGTCGAGGAAGCTGTCGAATCCGAAGAAGGTTCGACCAAGCTCATGCTTAATGGAAATGGAATCTTGTTTTGAGTGAAGCTGCCAACCAGTTCATTCCCTGCTTCATTTAACTTCGCACTGAATTTGGCCCCGATCGCCGCGATCTCAAATGTCGTATTTCGATCTTGGTCCATTTGCACCGTAGCCGGGATGCCTACAAACCGTTCGGAGAGTGAATCAAAAAGAATTCTCGGTGAATCTTTGGTTGCAAACGGAGGCTGGCTATAAACGCGAATTCGAAAATCCATCTTTTTAACAACCAAATTCAATGTCCCAGTCCAAACCGCATCAGCTCCCAACGTCTGGGCCGATTCCGCTGGGAAATGTTCGATCCGCTCAAAACGGGCTGAAAGCGATTGGCCCGACTGGACAAGGCTCCCTTCGACTCGATCGGCGGACACCTGAGTCCCGAGAAAGGAAGCAATCTGTTTCGCATCCCTTGGGCTCACTAACTGAAACCGCCAACCATCTGGTTCCTTAGGCTTGATCTGTAAATCTGTTAAAGAGACTTCCTCTGCCGATTGATCCGGGCTGATCATGGTGCCGGTTACCGTCGCTACGTTTGGGTCAGAATTGCGTTGCACCTTCAGCACCGTTCGAAGATGTTGCTTGGGGGTCTCGACCCAGCCAAACCACGTTTCCGACTCTTGCGACCTCAACAGCGACGGGAACAGCAGAAGCAACCACGAAGCTGTCAACGTGAAAAGAAATTTGGGGAATGCCATCGGTTTTGACCTTGCCTAAGTGGGTTCGTTCTTCAGTTACGGATCGTTGTAGAGCATGATGCATCAAAATGTTTTGGCTCTGACGAGACTAACATTTTAACGAAGCAAGCTGCTCAAAACTTGGCTCGGGCGCGGTCAGAATCTTTTCGCACCCATGCTGCCGCAGTAGATCAGAAATCGAGGGGGATAAACTGAGCCATGTCACTTTCGCTTTTGACGGACCAAGTAATTCCATTGCCTGGTTGGCAATGTTTTTGCTAGTTGCTGTTACCGCATCCAGTTGGTTCGCGTTTAGCAATTTCTGAACGGAGCTTGGTAACTCCTTCCTCAAGACCTGTTGGTAGGCATAAACCGATTGCACTTCTGCACCAGCGATGCGCAGGCGATCCATGGCCGTGGTTTCACCGGTCGGACTTCGAACGAACAAAAAGCGTTTTCCTTGGCAATGCTGTTCAAACAAATTGGCGATACCATCTGCCCCTTGTGTCTGCGGGACCATATCGCAAACCATCGAGTGCATAGCGATCGCGTTTGCTGTTGCGCTTCCAACCGCCGCGAGCTTGGCTCCGGCTAATAGCCGCCCATCTTTGCCTAGAGTCTTCAGCCGTGCAAAAAATCCGTCCACGCCATAAACACTGCTAAAAACAATCCAATCGAAGCGACCTGATTCTAGAATCAACGCATCGACGGGGGCCCAGTCGTCGGGTGGCTGGATGTTCATGACAGGCTCGACCAAGGTCAAAGCCCCTTGTTCATCGAGTTTTTTCGCAAGCAGATTCCCTGTGGTGTTGGGGCTGGTCACCCACACCCGCTTTCCAAACCAAGGGCGAACCGAAAACCAGTCCATGCTCTTGGACATGCGAATCACTTCCCCCACCACACTGATCATGGGAGGAGTGAAGTGCGGCGATGCAGCCAACGTGGAAGCGACTGTCGAAAGATCACAGAGAAGCGTCTCCTGGTCGTGCCACGAGCAGCGTCGAATAAGTGCCACTGGAGTGGATGCGGGCTTGCCTGCTTCCATGAGCTTTCCGCTCCAATACCCTGCCGTCTTAGATCCCATGTATAGGACAAGAGTGCCCGGGAATTTCGCTAACGCGGGCCAATCCAGAGTTTCTTCGGCATCTTGGTTCCCGTCGGCCGGTTGCATCTGACCTGTAACCAATGCGACTGCGGAGGACCAATCGCGGTGGGTGATGGGAATCCCAGCATACGGGCCAGCCGCCAAGGCGGCTGTGATCCCAGGCACGATTTCATAAGGGATTTTCTCAGCAATGAGCCGATCCACTTCTTCCGCCGTTCTCGCAAAAACCGCCGTATCCCCCCCCTTCAGCCGTGCTACCGATTTTCCGGAGGCGGCAGCTTTGACGATGGAGTCGTCGATGGCTCCCTGAGCCCATGAACCGCCGTGACCATGTTTCCCAACGCAAATTTTTTCAGCGTCGACTTTGGCGTAGGCCAGCAGGGCTTCATTGGCCAGCCCGTCATAAAGAACAACGTCCGCGCGACCGAGCAGTTCTGCACCACGAACCGTGATGAGACCGGGATCTCCCGGTCCTGCACCAATCAAGTAAACCTTGCCCGGCGTTCCATCGAACATGGCGGTCTAGCCTTCAGCCAGCTTTCGCAGAACCGTCGGCAAGATTCCACCGTTGCGGTAGTAATCGATTTCCACAGGCGTGTCGATTCGAACCAACGCTTCAAACGTCTTCTTGGAACCATCCGCAGACGTAGCGACAACGTTGATCATGCTTCTGGGCTGTAGCGAATCGTCCAGCGATGGGATATCAAAAGTTTCTTCTCCCGTTAAACCCAAGCTGGAAGCGCTTTGCCCTGGCAGGAACTGAAGAGGCAAAACGCCCATTCCGACAAGATTGCTTCGGTGAATACGCTCGTAGGAAACAGCGATCACAGCCTTAATTCCCAGCTGAAGCGTCCCCTTGGCTGCCCAGTCTCGCGAAGAACCAGTTCCGTATTCCGCACCCGCCAAAATGATCAGCGGAGTGCGCGTTGCTTGATACTTCATGGAGGCATCGTAGATGCTCATTTGCTCACCCGTTGGCAGATATCTGGTCACCCCACCTTCGATGCCAGGGGTCAATCCGTTGCGAATACGGATGTTCGCAAAAGTCCCCCGCACCATCACGCGGTCGTTGCCACGTCGAGCGCCGTAGCTATTAAAGTCGCGAGGGTGAACGTCGTTTTCAATCAGGAAGCGGCCCGCAGGTCCATCTTTGGTGATGGATCCGGCTGGGGAAATATGATCGGTGGTTACCGAATCACCAAGAACCGCAAGAACTCGGGCGCCTTGCACGGATCGAATCGAACATTCCCCTTGTGTTATCCCTTCCAAGAACGGAGGACGCTGAATGTAGGTGCTCTTGGCATCCCATTGGTACAGCTCGCCCGGAGTGATAGGAATTGCATTCCATGTTTCATTGTCCGTGAATGCACTCGAGTACTGCTTAATGAACATACCAGGCTGCACGCTCTCTTCGATAGCTGCCAGGATCTCTTCATGGGTAGGCCAAATCTCCCGAAAGAAAACTGGCTTCCCGGAAGGATCATGTCCAATCGGTTCGGATTCAAATTCGATATCTACCGTTCCTGCAATGGCATAGGCGACCACCAACCCAGGACTCGCAAGGTAATTGGCACGAGTATGAGGATTGACGCGTCCTTCAAAATTGCGATTCCCACTGAGCACCGCAGCAGCAACCAGATTGCCTTCCGTGATTGCATCCGACACCGCTTCTGGCAATGGCCCACTGTTGCCGATGCAGGTGGTGCATCCGTATCCCACCACAAAGAACCCTAATTGCTCCAGGGAACTCAATACATCTGCCTTCGTCAAGTAGTCGGTCACCACCCGGGAACCAGGTGCAAGGCTGGTCTTGACAAATGATTTGACTTTCAGCCCGCGTGCGACCGCTTTCTTGGCCAGTAGTCCAGCCCCTAACATGACCGACGGGTTGCTGGTATTGGTGCACGATGTGATGGAGGCGATGACCACCGAACCGTGTGCGATCTCGGTGTCTGTGCCATCCTGGGGGCTGTTGCCTTTGACCTTGGCGGTCGCATCGAGCTGGTTTGCTTGCAAACCGAAACCGCGTTCCGCGATGGGGGCCGATAGCGCCTTCGCAAAAGAAGCCTTGACGGTCTTCAACGGCACGCGATCTTGTGGTCGTTTTGGACCCGCCATCGCAGGCTCAATCGTACTGAGATCCAGTGTTAGAACCTTGGTGTAATTCAGGTCATTGCTGCCATCGGTTCGGAACAGTCCCTGTTCTTTGCAGTAGCGTTCGACCAGTTCGATTTCATCTTTCGTTCGGCCCGTTCGACGCATGTAGATCAACGTTTCGTTGTCTACTGGGAAGAATCCCATCGTCGCGCCATACTCGGGTGCCATATTGGCGATCGTGGCACGGTCTGCAAGGGACATGCACGAGACCCCGTCGCCAAAGAACTCAACAAATTTATTGACCACCCCTTCTTTGCGAAGAATTTCGGTGACTCGTAAAACCAAGTCGGTTGCCGAGGCGCCCGGAGCAATCTTGCCCGTTAGCTTCATACCGACGACTTCTGGCATCAGCATGTAAAGTGGCTGGCCAAGCATGGTTGCTTCGGCCTCGATACCGCCAACTCCCCAGCCCAAAACCCCCAGGCCATTGATCATGGTCGTGTGCGAGTCTGTACCGACGAGCGTATCGGGAAATGCGACAGCCCCCAAATGATCCTTGCCCAAAAACACAGCTTTCGCAAGAAACTCCAGGTTGACTTGGTGGACAATCCCCGTGTTCGGAGGCACCACTCGAAAGTTGTCAAAAGCTTGTTGGCCCCATCGCAAGAATTCATAACGTTCTTTGTTTCGAGCGAATTCAACTTCGACATTCTTGGCCAACGAGTCAGCCGCACCGAAGAAATCCACTTGGACGGAGTGGTCGATCACCAGGTCGACGGGAATCAGAGGATTGATCTTCTTCGGATCTCCTCCTAAGGCATTCATGGCGTCCCGCATGGCCGCAAGGTCCACGACGGCCGGTACCCCTGTAAAGTCCTGAAGAACGACCCGAGCCGGCTTGAACGGCACCTCCAATTCGGCAGGCTTGGCGGCGTTCCATTTGGCGAGATTCTTGACATCCTCTTCGGTGACTTGATATCCATCGCAGTTGCGCAAAACCGCTTCCAAAAGAACTCGGATGGAGAATGGAAGCTTGGAAACCGGGGCAATACCGAGATCTTCTAGCTTTTGGAGTCGGTAAATCCCGAGCTGACCTTGAGGTGCATGAAAAGTGTCACGGGCTCCAAACGGATCTGCGATTCTTGAGGTGGTCATAATGATTGGCCAGGCGGGAAGGAACTAACGAAACATCGGCCGGACATTGTACAACGCCCCGCCAAAAGAAAAACGGCCCGTGCAAGATACCTCGCACAGGCCGTTCGAATTATTTCGATTTCTTGGGAAGTTCGGGTCGAACTATCAAAAAATCTGAGACTTCACGTCTCGATTACTTGCAACCGCAGCCGGAAGCAACTGGTGCAGCAGCTGCACAACCGCAACCGGTGGATGCATCGCCGCAGCCGGCAGCAGCTGAACCTGAACCTGAACCTGAACCTGAACCTGCTACAGCGACGGAAACAACTGTTGGAACCATCTTGCAGACGGTAACAGCAACTTCTTCTTCAACGGTGTAAGGAACACATACGTTGTAGGTTTCTGTCTTTGCTTCCGAAACAGCTTCGTAAACAGTCTTGGTGCGAGTCTTGGTTTCTGGTGTATAAACTACCTTGCTGACGGTTCGAGTCATTTGCTTTGGCACAACGCTGGCGACCTTGACAGTTCGTTCCTTTTGCTCGGTTGTGTAAACAGTCTTGGAAACTGGACGAGTTCGTGTTTCCATTTCAGAAACCATCTTGTTGACGGTTCGCTGACGAGTTTCGGTGTTGTAGACGGTCTTGGCAACATTCTTCGAACGTGTCTCAGTGTTCATTTGGCACTTCTTGACGGTTCGTTGACGTTGTTCGGTTGTGTACGAAACCTTGTTGACTGCTCGTGTACGAGTTTCGGTGGTCATGCTGCACTTCTTAACAGTACGAGTACGTGTCTCAGTGGTGTAGCTAACCTTCTTGACGGTCTTTTGACGAACTTCGTCGCGGCAAAGCGAGACGTTGTAAGTGTAAGGCTCGTCAACCATTTGTCGTTGCATGGTGGTAACAGGAACTTCAGTCGTGACGACGTTTGGAACCCAAACCTTCTTGCAAACGGTTCGTGTTGCTGGAGCTGGAGCTTCGCAACCGCCGCAGCTTGGAGCAGCAGAAGCGCATCCGCAGCTTGGAGCAGGAGCGGCACAACCACAGCTCGATGCAACTGGAGCTGCACAGCCTGCAACTGCAACTTCTTCCATAACGGTTTGGTACGAGCCCATGTCTTTGGTGCAAGTCTTGGTGGTCGTTACAGGGAACGAACGGCAAACTTTACGAGTGCCAGTACGTTGCTCGGTGTAAGGAACCTTGACGGTGTACGAAACAACTTCGTCGGAGTAGACAGGAACTTGTACTGTGTAAGGAACTTGTTCGTCGGTGTAGACAGGAACTTGAACCGTGTAAGGAACTTGTTCGGTTGTCGTAACAGGTACAGAAACGCTGTAGGTTTCTACAACATCTACGTAGGTTGGAACTTGAACGGTGTAGTTAACAACTTCGTTGACAGTCGTTGGAACTTGAACTGTGTAGTTCACAACTTCTGGAACCGACTTGCAAACAGCAACTTGGTAAGCAACTTGTTCGGTAACAGTCGATGGAACTTGAACTGAGTAGGTTTCAACCTTGTCGGTATAGACGGTTTCATTCACTGTGTAAGGAACTTCTTCCTTGACAGTGCTTGCAACGTTGACGGTGTAGGTTTCTTCAACTTGCTTTGGAACCATCTTCGTAACGGTGTACGATCGTTCCTTGGCTTCTGTCTTGTAAGCGGTCTTGGTGACCTTCTTCATTTCAGTAACTTGTGTTGGGACCATAACGGTCTTTTCAACGTAAGTTACTTGTGCTGCGGAACCGCTGGAAGCGACTTCGCCGCATCCGCCGCAACCTGCACTGGTCGAAACAACAGCAGCAGCGCTGCTTCCGCATCCACAATCTGCGCTAACATTGCTGGCACCCATCAACAGAGCGGCCAACCCAAGGGCAAAACCCGGGCAAAACTTCATCGTAGTCTCCTCGAAGTAAAAAAAGCGGCCACCGAAAATGAGGCCAGTCAAAACACTTACAAAACCGTTGCCAACCTATGGAACGGGATGTAATTCAAAGTTGTCCATCTTAGTTGGGGCAGTTGCCAACGGAAGCTGAAGAAACCGCTGGCGGATCACAAATCGTTTGAGATCGTTCCGAATCCCGCCACGAGTTTAACTTGCCTATTCCTTTGGGGAAGTGTCCTAAGGCAAAATTTACTCAATTTTCTCAACCTACTTAAACAAGAAAATTTAACATTGGGCCATAAAGTTGACGGCAACCACAAAATGGAGCCCCTTCGGTGCCATTTGCGCGATTATTCGTCGCGAACAACAGGTGTAACCGACAGATTGATCGCAGCCCCATCTCGCAAAATTTTAAGGGAATAATCTCGATCGGCAGGCAATTGCTCGACCAGACTCCGGAAATCGTCAGGGGTTGGGACTTTTTGATCCCCCACCGACAGAATTATGTCTCCCAGCAATACCCCGCTCTGTTCGGCAGGATTGTCTGGAACGACACGGGTGACATAAACACCGCTTTGCACCCCAAGATTGAGCTCGTCGGCTAGATCCTGAGGTATTCGGTCAACTCGCACCCCCAACTTCGAACGGCGAACTTTTCCGTTCTCTACCAGTTCTTTCGTTATCCATTGGACCCGACGGATCGGAATCGCAAATCCAACCCCTTGGAATTGTCCGCTGGTGGTCGCGATGGCCGTGTTGATTCCGACAAGATCCCCTTGCAAGTCAAGCAAAGCACCGCCTGAATTACCCGGATTGATGGTTGCATCGGTTTGCAGTAGCTGACCTTCTAGCAGTTTGCGCATCGATCGACCTTTACTGCTGATAATCCCAACGCTGACGGTTTGATCTAGCGAAAATGGGCTGCCAATCGCCATAACCCAGTCGCCAATAATCAGTTGGTCCGAGTCCCCCATGGTGGCGGCCGGAAGAGGCTGTTTGCTGAGCAGTTTGAAAACGGCAATGTCACTGCTTGGATCGGACCTAAGATCAGACCCCACCATGGTTCGCCCATCCGATAGCCTGACTCGGATGCTCTTGCCAAACTTCACCACGTGATGGTTCGTGACGCACAACCCGTCGAAAGTAATGATCACGCCTGAGCCTAGGTCGTAATCTTCTGCGGAATCTTCGCTCAACCAGTCCAGTTCTTCGAGGGTCCCGTCAACATCCTTTCGCTTGGAAAGAACCGTCACCACGCTTGGCATCATTTTGCTGGAAGCCGCTTGAAAAGCCAGAGCCAGATTCCTTGCTTGGATGCGCCCCGTTGCAACTGCCTCGTTCACCAGTGTATCGTTATTTATGGGAGTTTGGACGGTAGCATTTGTTTCCTGAGCAGAAATCGTCTGCGGCTCTAGCCCAGCCAACACCAGAACGAGACTGAGCTTGAAAGCGATAGAACGGATCATTTTAAGTTGTTTCATTCCTGATTTGCTCGTCAATAGATATGATGTGCTGTGGTTTCCAACCGAAGCTATGCTTGAAAACCGTGTGTCGCTGCGTTCGACAAACCCCAGTTTAGTCGATTCCTTTCATCGTCGTAGGCACGAATATGATCCCCGCCGTTGTGATTTCGCATAAACGCGACCGAAAACCGCTTTCGGACGATGAAATTCGATACATGGTGGATGGCTACGCCAAAGGTTCGATTCCGGATTACCAAATGTCAGCCCTTGCGATGGCGATCTACTTAAACGGGATGACCGAACAAGAGATTTCGACCTTAACCAACGCCATGATCGAAAGTGGCTCCCGTCTCAAGCGATATGGCTCGCAATTACGTGTCGATAAACATTCCACCGGTGGGTTGGGGGACAAAACATCGTTGATTTTGGCTCCGCTTCTCGCTTGCTGCGACCTGCATGTCCCTATGATCAGCGGTCGCGGGCTCGGAATCACGGGGGGAACGCTCGATAAACTGGAAGCTATCCAAGGTTTTCGTACGAACTTGAACGAAGACGAAATCGAAAAGCAGCTCCAGGGGATCGGATGTGTGATCACGGGGGCCAGCGAAACGCTTGTTCCTGCGGACAAGAAGCTTTATGGCCTTCGCGATGTCACGGCGACAGTCCCTTCGATTCCGTTGATCACCGCCAGTATCATGTCCAAAAAAATTGCAGAAACGCTGGATGCCTTAGTGCTGGATGTCAAATTTGGAAGCGGGGCTTTTTTACCCACTGAACCGTTAGCCGAAGAACTAGCCAGATCCTTGATGCGAGTAGGCCGCGATGCCAATGTCAATACCTATGCGTTGCTCACGGACATGACGCAACCACTTGGAAAGATGGTTGGCAATGCTTGCGAGGTGGACGAATCGATTGAGACGCTCCAAGGGGGCGGACCTAGCGAAGTTCGGGAGCTTACAGTCGAACTTGCCGCCCGTCTCTTGCTTAGTACCGCTCAGGAAACCAACTTAGACGACGCCAGGCTTCGGCTGGAACGGCTTCTTGATAGCGGAGCCGCCTTGGAGCGTTTCGAACGTATGGTGGCTTGGCAAGGTGGAGACCTGATTGCTAGACGAGCGTTGGGGGCCGAAACCCCTTGCTTTGCATCTCGGTCTGGCTACGTCACTGCAATCGATGGGCAATTGCTCGGTCAAGCCATCATCGCCATGGGCGGGGGCCGGAAAAAGGCCGGCGAGCCCATCGATTTCAGCGTTGGACTGAAAATGGAATGCAAAATCGGGGATGCCGTTCAGGCTTCTCAGCCTCTGCTTTTTCTGCTGTGCGATGATCCCGCGAAGCGGATGGAAGCCAGCCAGCTTGTGGAACAGGCATTTCAAATTGGTGATGAACAACCCCCCTTTGTTCCGCTCTGGCGAGACCTTGTTTGAGCCTCTTCGAGTATCATCAGCTTCCTGCCAATTTTATTGCTCCACTGGTCGACGCGAACCTGGCTCACTCGGTTGTCCACTCGACTAGTGGGTCCGACCATAAACTAACTACATTCTATTCATGACTTCACAACGCGTTTTCTTTGCATTCGTTTTGCTGGCGACAACCCATCTGCATTGCTGTACCGCACAAGCGCAGACAGTTCCTGATGAACGCGCGGAGTTCATCCGGGCCAATTATCGAAAATCCGAAGTGAAAATCCCAATGCGTGATGGCGTCGAATTGTTCACGTCCATTTACGAACCCAATGATGTCGATCCCAATCAAACGTATCCAATTCTACTAAGCCGAACTCCGTACAGTGTCGGTCCCTACGGATTGTCTCAATACAAAGGAAGACTCGGGCCAAGTCCAGAGTTCGAAAAGAATCGCTACATTTTCGTATTCCAAGATGTCCGAGGTAGATACATGAGCGGCGGGCATTTCGTCAACATGCGCCCACATGTCGTCAGCAAAAAAAACAACGAACAAATCGACGAGAGCAGCGACACGTACGATACCATCGATTGGCTAGTGAAGAATACGAAACGCAACAATGGACGTGTTGGGCAGTGGGGAATTTCTTACCCTGGGTTCTACAGTTCTGCGGGTGCAATCGACTCCCACCCAGCCCTGGCGGCCGTTTCCCCTCAAGCTCCCATTGCGGACTGGTTCTTCGACGATTTTCACCGCAATGGTGCGTTCGTTTTGCCGATGGGCTTCAACTTCTTTTACTCCTTTGGCCGCTCCCGTCCCGATCCAACGACCGAGGGCAATCCGTCTTTCACCTTTCCTTCCAAGGACGGCTACCAGTTCTTTCTTGACCTTGGGCCTCTTCGCAATGTGGATGAAAAATACTTTAAGGAAGAGATCGGTTTTTGGAATGATATGGAATCGCACCCCAACTATGACTCGTTCTGGCAAGAACGAAACTTGCTACCCCATCTCAAGAATATCAACGCTGCCGTGCTTACCGTTGGCGGATGGTACGATACCGAAGATCTTTATGGTCCTTTAAAAACATATGCTGCCATTGAAGCACAGAACCCAAATGCCAACAACTATTTGGTCATGGGGCCTTGGTCTCACGGCCAATGGGCCTCCGACGAGGGAAGAAAGCTGGGCCAAGCAGACTTCGGCTTCGCAACCTCGAACTGGTATAACCAAAATATTCTCATTCCGTTTTTTGAGTCCAAGCTCAGGAATGATCCTGCGCAATCGGGGGCCAAAAAGGGACTGTCCAATTTTACCCCGCCAGAGGCAACGGTGTTCGAAACGGGTGCGAATCGTTGGCGTCAATTTGATGAATGGCCTCCTGCGAGAACTAAAAAACAAAGCTGGTACATGGAGGATGCAGGCCGGTTGTCGAACAAAAAACCACTGGCCGACGACGCATCGGATTCCTTCCTGAGCGATCCGAACAAGCCGGTGCCTT
>Ga0247837_1009344_pt1 | contig 11814 bp, 8 predicted proteins | sample LaCtaG_2_FD_187115 | JGI IMG/M metagenome (GOLD analysis project Ga0247837, IMG submission 187115) | Freshwater microbial communities from meromictic Lake La Cruz, Castile-La Mancha, Spain - LaCruzMarch2015_14.5m | ecosystem: Environmental > Aquatic > Freshwater > Lake | place: Spain: Castile-La...
TTTTGCTCGTTGTATTTCCAATAGTTATTGCTAACTACCTTCTTTACAAGTCAATGCTAAACTAGATTACTCTATCGTATCGCATTGCTTTACTACTTTTTTCTTTCTTTCAATATGTCAAAGATCTTTATTCAATTAATAATTAAAACTATTAACTATAAGCCCTCACGGGTTTTATTGATTAAGTTGATTCTAAGAGTTTCAATTCTTACAATCTATATGTATGTATTTCAAAAACAACTCACTATTCGTTTTGTTTTGTAGTCCCAGGCAGAGTTGAACTGCCGACCTCTACATTATCAGTGTAGCGCTCTAACCAACTGAGCTATAGGACTGAATTTCAGTTATCAGTCTTCAGTTATCAGTTTCTAAGTTTGCACTTCTCTGCTTCGTAACTGTTTACTGTTAACTCGTTAGTGTTAACCGTTAACTGGTTACTGTAATTTTATAAAAACAACTATAATGTAGTACTCGAAAGTTTTCACTCCCTTGTATCATACCACGCTTGACAAACTTTGACGAATCATAACTTTGCTCCAGAAAGGAGGTGTTCCAGCCGCACCTTCCGGTACGGCTACCTTGTTACGACTTAGCCCCAGTTACTAGTTTTACCCTAGGACGCTCCTTGCGGTTACGTACTTCAGGTCCCCCCAGCTTCCATGGCTTGACGGGCGGTGTGTACAAGGCCCGGGAACGTATTCACCGCGCCATGGCTGATGCGCGATTACTAGCGAATCCAGCTTCACGGAGTCGAGTTGCAGACTCCGATCCGAACTGAGAGAGGCTTTATGAGATTAGCATCCACTCGCGTGGTAGCGACCCTCTGTACCCCCCATTGTAACACGTGTGTCGCCCCGGACGTAAGGGCCGTGCTGATTTGACGTCATCCCCACCTTCCTCACACCTTACGGTGGCAGTCTCATTAGAGTCCTCAGCTTAACCTGTTAGTAACTAATGATAAGGGTTGCGCTCGTTATGGCACTTAAGCCGACACCTCACGGCACGAGCTGACGACAACCATGCAGCACCTACACAGACGCCATTGCTGGAAGACAAGTTTCCCTGTCGGTCGTCTGCATTTCAAGCCCGGGTAAGGTTCCTCGCGTATCATCGAATTAAACCACATGTTCCTCCGCTTGTGCGGGCCCCCGTCAATTCCTTTGAGTTTCATTCTTGCGAACGTACTCCCCAGGTGGAATACTTAACGCTTTCGCTGTACCGCATACAGTATATCGCATACAGTTAGTATTCATCGTTTACTGCGTGGACTACCAGGGTATCTAATCCTGTTTGATCCCCACGCTTTCGTGCCTCAGCGTCAGTTGTATCCCAGTAAGCTGCCTTCGCAATTGGTGTTCTGTGTTATATCTAAGCATTTCACCGCTACACAACACATTCCGCCTACCTCATTTACACTCAAGATCTTCAGTTTCAATGGCAATTTTACGGTTGAGCCGCAAACTTTCACCACTGACTTAAAGATCCGCCTACGCACCCTTTAAACCCAATAAATCCGGATAACGCTTGGATCCTCCGTATTACCGCGGCTGCTGGCACGGAGTTAGCCGATCCTTATTCGTAAAGTACATACAATATGGTACACGTACCACTTTTTATTCCCTTACAAAAGAAGTTTACAATCCATAGAACCTTCTTCCTTCACGCGACTTGGCTGGTTCAGGCTCTCGCCCATTGACCAATATTCCTCACTGCTGCCTCCCGTAGGAGTCTGGTCCGTGTCTCAGTACCAGTGTGGGGGACCTTCCTCTCAGAACCCCTAATGATCGTTGACTTGGTAGGCCGTTACCCTACCAACTATCTAATCATACGCATGCCCATCTGTAAGCCATAAATGTTTAAATGCAATACCATGCAGTATTGCAGTATTATGCGGTATTAGTCCGAATTTCTCCGGGTTATTCCCCTCTTACAGGTAGGTTGCATACGTGTTACTCACCCGTGCGCCGGTCGCCACCATTTGTATTGCTACGCATTGTGCTGCCCCTCGACTTGCATGTGTTAGGCCTGTCGCTAGCGTTCATCCTGAGCCAGGATCAAACTCTTCGTTGTATCTTGTTTTTTTATTTTTTTGCTCAGTTATGAATCATCTTTTTTTATTGTTTGTTATTGACGTGGTATAAAAATTATATATCGCCACTCCAAAGAGTTTTGATATATGTAAGAAATGTTCCCTTTCTTATACTACATTATATCTAGTTGTTTTCAATTTGTTCAAAGAGCGTTGCTTGATAATGAATAATTAACAATTAATAATTGATAATTAATTTTCACTTCACAGTGATTGTTTTTCAAGACTTCTTTTGTGTTATCACTAAACAGCTCCCTGTTTATTGATTGTTTCGAATTTATTGTTGACTGCTCAATTTTTTTAAGCGAAACGGACTGCAAAGGTAATGCATTTTTTTGATCTACCAAAACTTTTCAAAAAAAAATAATTTCTTTTTTCTTCTTCGAACTAAACACCTTTAAGCGTTCTCTCGTTTTGTTTCTATCTGTACACTTCCCTCTGAAAGCGGGTGCAAAAGTAGATACTTTTTTTTAATCTACCAAACGTTTTTGAAATTATTTCTATTTTATTTCAAACTTTAATTCAATAGACACATTCTCTCTCGAAAGCGGGTGCAAAAGTAGACCTTTTTTTTCAATCTACCAAAACTTTAAACCCATTTTTTATGCTAAAAAACATGTTTTTGTTGTAATTAAGCTGATTAAACGGATGTTGCAAGTGAAAATAAAATTAATAATAAAGTTTTGGGAGGGTTTCTTGGCGATAAATAATACCTGATTTATGAATAATTTGGCCATCATTAGTTATTCCTTCTAGCACAAAATTGTAATTATTGGGAGGGTCTGCTGTGAAAAACTGAACATTAATATTTCCATTATTGTCAATTTTTAGCTTATCGCCCCAAAATATTGTTGTTCTGAGGTCAGGTTTTGTTGCATTTCGTACCTCCTCTACTTCATATTTTGGCATATAAAACGATTTTGGTTTCTGAAATCCGAGCGGATTTATGACTGAAAGGCTAATTGGAGTGGCCTGTTTTACAGTAATACCTTTTTTTAATGTAATTGCAATTGCTCCGTTTCCACCTCTTACACCGAAAATTGCCGCACTTGCTCCTTTAAAAACAGAGATATCTTCCACTTCATTAGTAGTTAAATAAGAAATATCTTCAATATTTTCGGTTTCAAAACCATCGATTAAAAGCAAAGGGTTACCACTGCTTCCACGAATAGATACTGTTTCGCCCATAACGGACACTCCTGGTATCATCTGCAAGTAGTTCAAAATACTCATTCCTGAAAACTTATCGAGTGTTTCGGATGATATTTTTGTGTCTGCTCCTGAATACAAGAGGTTCTCATCTGTTGTAGGTTTAGCATTTGCAGTTACGGTTAATTCATTCAAATTAATCACACGCATTCCACCTTCGGTATAATATTTCTCCTTTGATAGTTGCCAATAATCTATCATTTTAGTATTGGCTACACTAGGTTTGTAAGGTATAAAAACGTTTGACTTAGGAAAAAAATCTCTATCAGGAACAATCTCAACATCTGAAATACTTTTCTTTTTACGTGCTTTGAGCATAATGGATGTGCTATCTGGAAATTCAACTCCCTCGATAAGAAATTGTCCTAGCGAATCGGTTGACGCCATCCGGAATGATTTATTATAAGACGACAACATAATTATATCGCAATTTTTTGAAGGTTTATTGACCAAATTCAAAACTTTGCCAGATACAGCCTGACCCATTTCGAGATAAAAATTAGGATGTTTAATTTTGTGCTTTAAATATTCACTTAAATCAAATCGGCGCCATGCTTGAGTGAGCATAAGTAAGTCAAGCTTTTCATTTGAACTTATTCCATTGTCAGTAAAAAAATCGGCAGGACTTTCAACATAACCCTTTATATCTGAAGTAAGCAAAAAATGACTTACAATATCTGTTGACGTAGAATCTTGAACTACAAATTTATTATCGGTAATACTTATGGCAAAATCTCCTTTAATAGGCTTTTGTTGCTCAGTAGCAATATTGATATTTAAGCTTACTTCTTCTCGCTTTTTATAAGAATTTTTGTCACTACTAATATTAATATTGTATAAACGCTTATTTTTTACAAAATATAAACGTTCGCAAAACACATTTCCAAGAGAATCGACCACCGAAAATGAAGTAATTCCGGCAGGTAAATTTTCTTGACTAAGCAGTCCATTAAAAAACTTAATTGACTGCATGGCATAAATAACTCCCCGCGAATGAACAAGCATGTATAAAGGACCATGCAAATTAGTCAATAGATTTTTAATATCATAATATATTTTTGATTTATTATTGACCAGTTGCAACGAAATTCCTTGTTCCTGAACTTTTGGCAAATCAAAACGCTTTTCAACTCCTTTTTCATTTTTTACCAATGCATAATAACTATTTTCAGTTTGTACAAAAACTGAAAATTTGCCCATACCTTTGTATACAGTACTTAATTCGGCAACTTCGCTATTTTGAAAATCATAAACTTTTCCAGTAACATTTACAGAAAGGCCGTTAGTCCCAATTGCTTTAAATGCAATTGTCTGCACATTGTCTTTTATCAACGAACCACTTTCAGGAAAAAACTGCACATCAAAATCGTCGGCAATAGGAGGAACAACAAACTGTTTTGTGAATTTTAAGGAAGGTTCATCGGTTGATAAAGTAATGAATTTTTTATCTACAAATACAGAATCGACAGGTATACGCCACAAAAGCTCGCCTTGTGGGTTAGATTTTAAAAGAGTAGACTTATATGGATTTTTAGCACCCGAATAAGTAAGTTTAACCAACTTACCAACGATAGGTTTCGAGTTTACATCGCTTAGTTGAATGGTAACAGCTTGATATCCATTCGAGATTTTGCCAAACTTAATTGCGCTAAAGAGTCTATCGTCAATACTATTCCCAATTTTAATTTGCTTATTGAAAAAGAAATCAGAATCTGCATTTTGCATCCAAAAGGTGTATGCTCTTAAAACATAATCACCAGCAGCTGTTTCTGCGTTTAATTTCAAGTTTCCAGAAAAGCCCAAACTATCTTTTCGTATCTTAACCCGTTGAATAACAGAATCGAAAGAATTAATTAATTCGACATAAACAAATCGACTTTTAGTATCGGGTAAATGCGTAGATGCATTTATAAGGTATGCTTTAAACCAAATATCTTCGCCTGCACTATAATAAGGTTTGTCGGTTTGGAGATATACTTTTTCCTGTGGCAAGTTTTGCCAGACAGAAGTAAAAAAACGAACTGTTTTATCCTGAAAAGTGAGCTGTGAATAAGTATAAAATGTAAAAGCAAGTACAATTAAAAGAACTATTAATTTAAAACTTACAGGTATGAATCGAGTCATTTAAATTATTTATTTTATTATTTTATGTTGTGCTTTCAATACATCAATAAAGCGTTTCCATTTAGCAGCACGTTTTGCTCTATTTTCAATTCTCAAATCTCCAATCCCAACATTAATCGACATGGGGTAACCATCGTGCAAAAACAATTTTCGGTCATAGATACTGTAATACAAAACAAGATCGTCGACTATTGATGACATATAATCAGTAGCATATCGAGCTGTAAAAAGAGAATCGGCACCTATGTAAAAATGAAATTTTCCAAACTGTGCTAACTGCCTTTCGCTTAAACTTTGTTTTAATTGTAATTCGCCAGTAGACTCACTAAACGAAACAATATTTGTAGAACTAAAAAGAATAGAATCAAAAGCAATTTGATTTGATTTCGGACGAATTTTACAATAAATTGTATCGGATGTTGTAGTTGTATTATCGCACGATAACAAGATAAAAACAGCGAATATTGCAATGAACAGTCTCATATTCATATTTTAAATAAGGATTACTTTTGAACCACAAAGATATAAAAACAGTTTAAATACCAAGTTATTAAAGAAAGATTTCTAAATAATTTTATTCAACCATTGAGTTTTAGTACTTTTGCAATCTACAAACAGAAACAGAAAAATAGTGTCAATCAGGATATCCAATCTTTCGAAAAACTACGGCGAACAAACGGTACTGAACAATATCGGATTCGAAATTGGCGAAGGTGAAGTGGTGGGTTTTCTTGGTCCAAATGGTGCCGGAAAAACGACCACAATGAAAATTATTGCCGGAGCATTGTCGTATAGTACAGGCTCTGTGCAGGTTTGTGGCATGGAAGTAAAAGATAACTCCTTGCAAACAAATGCATTGATAGGTTATTTACCGGAACAAAATCCGCTTTACCTTGATATGTATGTGAAAGAATATTTGCTTTTTGTTGCTGAAACACATGGAATTGACAAAGGAAAAGAAAAGTTAGTGGATGAGTTGATTGACAAAGTTGGTTTACGCCCTGAGTTTCAGAAGAAAATCGGACAACTTTCGAAAGGATATCGCCAACGTGTGGGATTGGCTCAGGCATTGATTCCAAATCCGAAAGTACTCATTTTGGATGAGCCAACAACAGGATTGGACCCGAATCAATTGGAAGATATCCGGAGCTTGATTCGCGAATTGGGAAAAGACAGAACAGTGATTTTTAGCACACACATTATGCAGGAAATCAAAGCTATATGCAATCGTGTACTGATTATCAACAAAGGTGAAATTGTGGCAGATTATTCCGATATTTCAAAAATTAGATTATTCGATGAGGATAATTTGCAATTTGAAGTGGAGTTTTTGAATGAAGCAGATATTTCCGGAATTGAAAATATTAATTCAGTAACTGCAAAGGGAAATAAAGTGTATGTTGTTCTTGCTTCAACCGATGTTAGAGCAGAACTTTTTGATTTTGCCGTGAAAACCAAAAACAAAATACTGATGATTAAACCTGTTGAACGAAGCATGGAAGACGTATTCAGAAGTTTGACAAGATAAAATTCACGCAAAGGCGCCAAGTCGCAAATTAAATTATGACTGAAAATGATTTATCAAAAATTATTGTGAATATTGCGTATCAAATTCACACCAAACTTGGCCCAGGGCTTTTAGAGTCAGTTTATGAGGAAATAATGTACCAGGAACTAAAGAGTTTTGGATTAAACGTTGAACGTCAAAAAGCAATTGCTGTTTTATGGAATGATCAAAAATTAGAAATTGGTTTTAGAGCAGATTTGATTGTTGATAATAAGGTTATTATTGAATTAAAATCAGTCGAAGAGCTTGTTCCCGTTCATTACAAACAACTATTGACATATTTGAAATTAACGAATATAAAATTAGGATTACTAATAAATTTTAATGAGAATCTTATAAAAGATGGCATTAAAAGAATTGTGAACAATCTATAAATTTGCGTCTTAGCGCCTTTGCGTGAAATAAAAAAATGGAAGAAAATTTCGACATACGAAACAATCAAAGAGGTGAAAAAGAGTTCGAGAACGCTTTGCGACCGCTAACATTTTCGGATTTTCAGGGACAAAATAAAATTGTCGAAAATCTGAAAATCTTTGTCATGGCAGCGCGTATGCGTACCGAATCGCTCGATCATGTGTTGCTACACGGACCTCCTGGACTTGGAAAAACAACGCTATCGAATATTATTGCCAACGAATTGAATGTAGGTTTTAAAATTACATCGGGTCCCGTATTGGACAAACCGGGCGACTTGGCTGGTTTGCTAACAAGCCTTGAGCCCAACGATGTGCTTTTTATAGATGAAATTCATCGGTTAAGTCCTATAGTGGAAGAATATTTATATTCGGCCATGGAGGATTATCGCATTGATATAATGATAGATAAAGGGCCAAGTGCACGTTCTATTCAGCTCGATTTAAATCCGTTTACACTTATAGGTGCAACAACTCGCAGTGGTTTGCTTACAGCTCCACTACGTGCGCGTTTTGGCATTAATTGCCATTTCGAATATTATGATATTGAGGTAATTACGGGAATTATTAAACGCTCTGCACAATTACTCAACGTAAAAATTGAACATCAAGCTGCCGTCGAAATAGGTGGTCGCAGTAGAGGAACGCCGCGTGTTGCGAATGCATTATTAAGGCGCGTAAGAGATTTTGCACAAGTAAAAGGAAATGGCAGCATCGACATGGAAATTGCTTGTTATGCCTTAGAAGCCTTGAATATAGACAAATATGGATTGGACGAAATTGATAATAAAATTTTGAATACCATAATTGATAAATTTCGAGGCGGACCGGTTGGCTTAACCACTATAGCCACAGCTCTAGGCGAAGATGCTGGAACTATCGAAGAAGTTTATGAGCCATTCCTTATAAAAGAAGGATTTATGAAGCGTACACCACGTGGTCGCGAAGTAACAGAATTAGCCTATAAACATCTTGGAAAAGTAAAATTAGGAGAAATAGGAACATTATTTTAAATTTATGGAACACAACTTATACATTTACAACACATTAAGTCGCAAGAAAGAAAAATTCATACCAATCCACCAAAACAAAGTTGGTATGTATGTTTGCGGACCAACCGTTTACAGCGATGTACATTTAGGAAACTGCCGAACGTTTATTTCGTTCGATTTAATTTATCGTTACCTCATTTACTTGGGTTATAAAGTACGTTACGTTAGAAACATTACAGATGCTGGACATTTGGAAGGCGACCGCGACGAGGGCGATGATAAATTTGCAAAAAAGGCAAAGCTAGAACAAGTAGAACCAATGGAAATTGTTCAAAAATACACGATTGGTTTCCACGAGATATTGAACATCTTCAATACTTTAGCTCCAAGCATTGAACCTACTGCCACAGGTCATATTTCGGAACAAATTGAAATAGTCAAAAAAATTCTTGAAAGTGGTTATGCTTACGAAAAATCGGGAACAGTATATTTTGATGTAGAAAAATACAGCCAAGCGTTTCAGTATGGAATTTTGACCAACCGCAAATTGGAAGATTTACTTGAAGGTACGCGTGAATTGGGTGGACAAGATGAGAAAAAAGGCAGATTGGATTTTGCTTTGTGGATTAAAGCAAAGCCCGAAACATTGATGCAATGGCCTTCACCTTGGGGTTGGGGTTTTCCGGGATGGCACTTGGAATGTTCGGCAATGAGTTCTAAATACTTAGGTAATACGTTTGATATACACGGTGGTGGCATGGATTTACAAGCCACACATCATACCAACGAAATTGCTCAATCGCAAGCCTGTCATCATGTGGCTCCCGCTAACTATTGGATGCACACCAACATGCTCACTGTAAACGGAGTACGCATGTCGAAGAGTGCAGGAAACGGATTTCTACCAAAAGAATTATTTAATGGGTCGCACCCTTTGTTGGACAAAGGATATTCGCCAATGACAGTTCGGTTTTTTATGGCACAATCGCATTATCGTAGCACACTTGATTTTTCGAACGAAGCTTTACAAGCATCTGAGAAAGGTTATACTCGTTTAATCGAAGGCTATACTCGCTTGCAAAAACTGACTGCTAGCTCAACATCAACCGTTGAAACAGCTGGACTTCGCTCCAAATGCGAAGAGGCTATGAACGATGACTTTAATTCACCCATTGTGATTTCTCATTTGTTCGACTCACTGCGATCTATCAATTTAGTACACGATGGAAAAGAGACAATTAACGCTACTGATTTAGAAGAGTTAAAATCAGTTTTCAAAATATTTATCGAAGATGTTTTTGGCTTAAAATCCGAATCGGAAGCATCGGGTGGAAACGAAGCTTACAAAAAAGCCATTGATTTATTACTCAATATGCGTTTGGAAGCTAAACAGAATAAAGACTGGGCAACCAGCGATAAAATACGCAATGAACTGACAGCACTTGGTTTTGAGATAAAAGATACCAAGGAAGGGTTTGAGTGGAAAATATAAGTTTAAACTAGTTCCAACGACCTGAAATGCGATTAAGAAAAAACAATAGTTGATTGAATGGAATTTACAAAAATCCAAACTCAAGGTATCAAATATGCTGGTTCTAAACTGAAAATTATTCCTCACATTGGGGAGCTAATTACAGAGTTGGGCGACGTAAAAACTGTTTTGGATGGATTTAGTGGGGCGACTCGTGTGGCACAAGCCTTTGCTCAAATGGGTTATGATACTACTGCAAACGATATTTCGGTGTGGTCTGAGGTATTTGCAACATGTTATTTGAAATCGGAAAAGTCGGATACTTTTTACAAAGAGATAATTGATCATTTAAATGGCCTTAGTGGTTACAATGGATGGTTTACAGAACATTATGGTGGCGAGGAGGCGCAACTAAAACGCCCATTTCAGGCAAAAAACACACGTAAATTAGATGCTATACGCGACGAAATAGACCGATTGAATTTAACATGGGAAGATAAATGCGTGTTACTGACTAGTTTAATGTTGGCAATGGATAAAGTAGATAGCACATTAGGACATTTTGTGGCCTACTTATCGGATTGGTCTCCACGCTCATATAAGGATTTACATCTTGAATTGCCAAAACGTTTCGCACAAAAAACTAAAAACAGAGTTATTAAAGGTGATATTTTTGACACAATAGCTACGAATGAATTTGATTTTGTGTATTTTGATCCACCTTATGGGTCGAACAATGAGAAAATGCCTCCCAGCCGCGTGCGCTATAACTCGTATTACCATATTTGGACAACTGTAATTCAAAACGATAAACCAACAATATTTGGTAAAGCAAATCGTCGTGAAGACTCACGTGACTCCGTTCAAAGTTCTGTTTTTGAAGAATTCAGAAAAGATACTGAAGGCCATTTTATAGCCATGAATGCTTTAGGTAGTTTAATCGAAAAAACTAAGTCGCATTATATATTACTTTCGTACAGTTCGGGTGGACGAGCTACAAAAGGTGAACTGAACGATATTATTTCAAAATCAGGTAAATTACTGAAAGCTATTGAAATTAATTATCAGAAAAACGTAATGAGTAATATGCGTTGGACGAACGAATGGATAAATAGCGATGGCAAATACCATGAATATCTATTTTTAATGGAAAAATATTGAAAATAAACCACATAAGGCACATAAGAAGTTATTCAAAGAATTCATTCTGGTGTGAACTAAAAAAAAAACTTAGGTTTTATCTTAAAGTGTTTTCTTTTATTTTCAACTTAAGTGCCTTATGTGGTTTAAATTATTATTATCAAGTTTACTATAGCTAAAATGATTTATTATTCCGAAAACGACACGAAAGATGCCAATCCTGACATATATTTTATGCGTCAGGCATTAATTGAAGCACAAAAAGCAGGTGAGCGCGACGAAGTGCCCATTGGAGCAGTTGTGGTTTGTCAAGGCCGAATAATTGCACGTGGACACAACTTAACGGAAACACTCACGGATGTTACAGCTCATGCCGAAATGCAAGCTATTACAGCTGCTGCTAACTTCCTTGGAGGCAAGTACCTAATTGACTGCACACTATATGTAACTGTAGAGCCTTGTATTATGTGTGCTGGAGCGTTGGGCTGGTCACAAATTAGCCGCATTGTATATGGCGCTGCCGACGAGAAACGAGGTTTTGCCCGCTTTGCCCCTCAAGCATTGCATCCAAAAACAGAAGTTTTATCTGGAGTACTTGAAGAAGAATGTAGTAAATTGGTAAAGGATTTTTTTAAGAAAAAGAGATGATGAGTTAATGTGCCAATATGCTAATTTGCCAATGAGAAAATTGAATAATGAGTCCACTCCGAAAAGTCTGAGCAGACAGTTTTAATTGATTAATACTTTGGTTTAAAAAATGTCATATAACTGGGTAAATTTACCCAAAAAAGTTCTTTGAAATATTGCGT
>Ga0247837_1009345_pt1 | contig 11814 bp, 3 predicted proteins | sample LaCtaG_2_FD_187115 | JGI IMG/M metagenome (GOLD analysis project Ga0247837, IMG submission 187115) | Freshwater microbial communities from meromictic Lake La Cruz, Castile-La Mancha, Spain - LaCruzMarch2015_14.5m | ecosystem: Environmental > Aquatic > Freshwater > Lake | place: Spain: Castile-La...
GTATGACGAATTTTTTCAGAGCGGCGTCGATCCTTCCAAGCGCAAGAACGTCGGACTTCAGGCCGTATTCAAGGAATTTTTCCCGATCTTCGGGTTCGAGGACAAATCGAGCCTGGATTTTGTGAGCTACACCATCGAGGAGCCGAAAGTCTCGGCGATCGAGTGTCAGCGCGAGGGCCAGACCTACAGTGCGCCGCTTTATGTGACCTTCCGCTACAAGGATGAACGGAGCTCGAAAGAGGAAAAAGTGTATATGGGCGAGCTTCCGCTCATGACCCCTCAGGGCACCTTCGTGGTCAACGGGGCCGAGAGGGTGGTCGTCTCGCAGCTTCACCGTTCTCCCGGCATTTGCTTTGAAACCAGCGTCCACCTCAACGGCAAGATCCTCCATGGATTCCGCATCATTCCCGACCGAGGCTCGTGGATTGAAGTCCAGTTCGACACCAGCGACCTGCTTTACGTTTACCTCGACCGCCGCAAACGCCGCCGCAAGTTTCTCGCGACAACCTTTCTCCGCACTCTCGGATTCCCGAGCGACGAAGGAATCATCAAGCTGTTTTACGATATCATCCCGCTCAAACTCAGCGAGACACTCGATGAGGAGGAAATCGCAACCAAGGTTCTCATCGCGGACGTTCTTGACGGCGAGATCACTGTCGCGCGGGCTTTCGAGCCGCTGAATGCATCCACGGTCCGGGAATTGATGGCCCTTGGCCACAAGACGGTCAACGTCGTGGACACGAAGGAAGACGACACGATCATCAAGTCCCTGAAAAAGGACCCCGCCCACGACGAGGAGGAAGCTCTCAAGGACATCTACCGCAAGCTCCGCCCCGGCGACCCTCCCACCGTGCAGAATGCAAGGGGGATGCTCAAACGGCTTTTCCACGATCCGAAGCGCTACGACCTCGGCCGCGTTGGACGCCACAAGATCAACCAGAAACTCGGGTTGGACGTCAGCAACGAGGAGCGCACCCTTACGAAAGAAGATTTCATCTCCGCGATGAAGTATCTCGTCAACCTCCGCAAAGGGGAGGGGATGATTGATGATATCGACCACCTCGGCAGCCGGCGCGTCCGCACCGTCGGTGAGTTGCTCGCCAACCAGTGCCGCGTGGGCCTGGCCCGCACCGAGCGTCTTGTCCGCGAGAGGATGACTCTTTTCGACGCGGGGGTCGATCAGATCACCCCGCAGAAGCTCATCAACCCGAAATCGCTCAGCGCGGTTGTCCGGGATTTCTTCGGCCGGTCCCAGCTCAGTCAATTCATGGACCAGACGAACCCGCTCTCCGAGCTCACGCACAAGCGTCGTCTTTCCGCGCTCGGGCCAGGGGGCCTCAGCCGCGATCGTGCGGGCTTCGAAGTCCGCGACGTCCACCCCTCACACTACGGCCGCATTTGTCCGATCGAGACGCCCGAAGGTCCCAACATCGGCCTCATCAGCTCTTTGAGCACTTTCGCCCGGGTCAACGAATTCGGATTCATTGAAACGCCCTACCGCAAGGTCTCCAATGGCAAGGTTACGGATGTCGTCGAATATCTCAGCGGCGACCGCGACGAAAATTATTACATCGCCCAGGCGAATGCCGGGCTGGACAAAAGCAATACCTTCACGGAGGAAAAAGTCTCCGCCCGTTACCGCGGCGACTTTGTCGAGGTTGAGCCTTCGATGCTCCAATACATGGATGTGTCCCCGAAACAACTGGTTTCGGTGGCAGCGGGGCTGATCCCGTTCCTTGAGCACGATGATGCCAACCGTGCGCTCATGGGTTCGAACATGCAGCGCCAGGGAGTTCCTCTTCTGGTCTCCGAGGCCCCTCTCGTTGGCACCGGCCTGGAAGGCCGTGTGGCCCGGGATTCCAAGGCGGTCATTCTCGCTGAGGCTCCCGGCAAGGTTGCCTCGGTCACCGGATCCCACATCATCACCACCAAGACCGGCGATCTTCCGGAAGGCAAAAAGAAAATCAAGAACGACCCGGAAGCCGGTGTCTGGATTTACGAACTCCGGAAATTCATGCGCTCGAACGCGAGCACCTGTATCAATCAGAAGCCTCTGGTTGCCAAAGGTCAGTCGGTCAAAAAGGGCGACGTGATCGCGGACGGTCCCTGCACCGAGAACGGCGAACTCGCCCTCGGCCGCAACGTGCTTGTCGCGTTCATGCCTTGGAACGGCTACAACTTCGAAGACGCCATCCTGATTTCCGAACGTGTTGTGAAAGAGGACATCTACACCTCGATCCACATCGACGAGTTCGAAATCGGCGCCCGCGATACCAAGCTTGGACCCGAGGAAATCACCCGGGACATCCCGAATGTCAGCGAGGAAGCCCTTGCCAATCTCGGGACCGACGGCGTGATCCGCATCGGTGCCGAGGTCAAGCCCGGCGACATTCTCGTCGGCAAAATCACGCCCAAGAGCGAGACCGAGCTTGCGCCTGAGGAACGTCTCCTCCGCGCGATCTTCGGAGAGAAGGCCGCGGACGTGAAAGACACCTCCCTCACTGTGCCGTCCGGAACCTATGGAATCGTCATGGACGTGAAGGTTTCTTCCAAGAAGGAAGTTGCCCGCGCCAAGATGACTCCCACGGAATCGAAGCGGCAGCAGAAGATGATCCTCGAGGATCACAAGAAGCGGAAGGATGACCTGCACGAACAACTGACGGCATCCCTTTCCAACATTCTCCTCAACGAGAAGATCCCCCTTGATGTGGTGAATGCCCAGACCGGCGAGATCATCATCCCGGCCAATCGCAAGATCACGAAGCAGTTGCTTCGCAAACTCGCCGGGGTCTATGACCACGTCGAAATCGACCCCAGCCCGATCCGTAACAAAATCCGCGAGATCATCGGCCAGTTCGAACACCGCTTCATCGACCTCGACAACGAGAAAGACGAAAACCTCGGACGCATCGAAAGCGGGGATGATGTCGATCCCGGCATCATCAAGCAGGTCAAGGTCTACATCGCCAGCAAGCGCAAGCTTTCGGTCGGTGACAAGATGGCCGGACGCCACGGAAACAAGGGTGTCGTCGCCAAAATTGTTCCCGAAGAGGACATGCCTTACCTTCCGGACGGGACGCCCGTGGACATCGTTCTCAACCCGCTCGGCGTGCCGAGCCGCATGAACGTCGGGCAGGTTCTCGAAACCCACCTGGGAGTCGCGGCGAAAGCCCTTGGCTTCAAGGTCGCGACCCCGGTCTTCGACGGAATTCCCGAAACAAAAATCAAGGAATATCTCCGCGAGGCCAAGACGAAAGAAAACTTCACCTGGGTCACCGAAACGGGCAAATCGACCGTCCACGACGGACGCACCGGTGAGCCCTTCGACCAACCGGTCGTCGTCGGCTACATCTACATGCTCAAACTCGGCCACCTTGTTGCCGACAAGATCCATGCCCGTGCTGTCGGCCCCTACAGCCTCGTCACCCAGCAACCGCTTGGCGGCAAGGCCCAATACGGCGGCCAGCGCTTCGGCGAAATGGAAGTCTGGGCCCTCGAAGCCTATGGCGCTGCCTACACCCTGCAGGAACTCCTCACGGTCAAATCGGATGACGTCCAGGGACGCACCAGGATCTACGAGTCGATTGTCAAAGGGGACAATTCCCTCGTGGCGGGTGTTCCCGAGTCGTTCAACGTGCTGATCAAAGAAATGAAAGGCCTCTGCCTCGACGTGCGCGTTGGCGAACCCGAGCCCAATCTTTCCGACACCGTCGCCTGATCCCGCAAACCCAAGACCCACTACCTATGAAAAAAGAAAGCATCGCGGACCCCTTCTCCAGCCAACGGGAACTCGGATTTGACGAAGTCGGCATTACCGTCGCTTCCCCGGAGGCCGTGCGCAAATGGAGCCACGGCGAAGTCAAGAATCCTGAGACGATCAACTACCGCACCTTCAAGCCGGAAAAGGGAGGCCTTTTCTGTGAGCGTATCTTCGGTCCGACCCGCGACTGGGAGTGCTCGTGCGGAAAGTACAAGCGCATCAAGTTCAAAGGCACGATCTGTGACCGCTGCGGCGTCGAAGTGACTCTTTCCCGCGTTCGTCGTGAACGCATGGGGCACATCGATCTTGCGGTTCCGGTTTCCCACATCTGGTTCTATAAGTGCATGCCTTCGCGCATCGGCCTCATGCTCGACATGACGAGCCGGCACCTCGAACGCGTGATCTACTACGAGGATTCGATTGTCATCGATCCGGGCAACACGCCTCTCCAGCGTTGCCAACTCCTCAACGAAGCCGAACTCCGCGAGGCAGAAGACCAATTTGGTGATTCCTTTGTCGCGGGAATGGGTGCCGAAGCCATTCAAAAATTGCTTGAGTCCATCGACCTCAGCAAGCTCCACGTCGAAATCGAGCAACAGATGACCGCCACCCGCAGCAAGCAGCTCCGCAAGAAGCTGGCCAAGCGGCTCAAGCTCGTTCAGGGATTCAGTACCTCGCGCACACGCCCGGAGTGGATGATTCTCAACGTGCTGCCCGTGATCCCTCCGGATCTCCGCCCCCTTGTGCCTCTCGAGGGAGGTCGCTTCGCGACCTCGGATCTCAACGATCTTTACCGCCGGGTCATCAACCGGAACAACCGCCTCAAGACGCTCCTCCAGCTCAAGACTCCGGAAGTCATCATCCGCAACGAAAAGCGCATGCTTCAGGAGGCTGTGGACGCCCTTTTTGACAACGGCCGTCACGGCCGCGCGGTCACAGGTGCCGCAAACCGTCCGCTCAAGTCGCTTTCCGACATGCTCAAAGGCAAGGGCGGACGATTCCGGCAGAACCTTCTCGGCAAGCGCGTGGACTACTCGGGCCGGTCGGTCATCGTCATCGGTCCCGAGCTCAAGCTCAACCAGTGCGGTCTTCCCAAAAAGATGGCGCTCGTTTTGTTCGAGCCGTTCATCATCCGCCGCCTGAAGGAACAGGGCCACGTTCACACGGTGCGCAGCGCCAAGAAACTCATCGAGAAGCAAACCCCCGAAGTGTGGGATATTCTCGACGAGGTCACGAAGGGCCACCCGGTCCTTCTCAACCGCGCTCCCACCCTGCACCGTCTCTCGATCCAGGCCTTCGAGCCCCAGCTCATCGAAGGTGAGGCAATCCGCATTCACCCGCTCGTCTGTACCGCCTACAACGCGGACTTCGATGGTGACCAGATGGCGGTGCATGTGCCCCTCTCGGTGGAAGCCCAGATGGAAGCGCGCATGCTCATGCTTGCGACGAACAACATCTTCTCGCCTTCGAGCGGCAAGCCGATCACAACCCCCTCCCAGGACATCCCGCTCGGTTGCTACTACCTCACGCAAAATCCGCGTGGCGTTGATCCCAAAAAGCAGGTGACTCTTCCTTTGTTCTCCGACGCCTCGGAGGTGGAACTCGCTGTGGCCGAAGGAAAGGTCAAAACGCATACCCGCATCCGCTTCAAAAACCCCGATCTGGGCCGCGAGTCGGTTTATGGCGATCCCGCAACAAAGATTCTCGAAACGACCGTCGGTCGCGTCTCCTTCAACGAGATCTGGCCTGCCGAACTCGGTTTTTACAACAAGGTTTGCGGCAAGAAGCAGCTCTCCGACATCATCTGGCGCTGCTATAAAGCCGTCGGCCAGAACCGCACGGTGGAGACCCTCGACAAGCTCAAAGAACTCGGATTCAGCTCGGCAACAAAAGCCGGCATCTCGATCGGTATCACCGACATGATGATCCCGGACGAAAAAGGCGCTCAGCTGGAAAGGGCCTACCGCGAAATCGGTGAAGTCGAGAAGCAATACCGCCGGGGCATCATCACCGACGGCGAACGCAAGAACAAGGTGCAGGATATCTGGACGCACACGGGTGAAGAACTCGCCAACGCCCTCTTCCGCACGCTCGAACACAACGGCGGCGCGCCGGAAATGAACCCTGTGTTCATGATGGTGGACTCGGGCGCCCGTGGCAACCGCACCCAGGTCAAACAGTTGGCCGGTATGCGGGGCCTCATGGCCAAACCGTCGGGCGAAATCATCGAGCGGCCGATCACCTCAAACTTCCGCGAGGGGCTCACCGTTCTCGAGTATTTCATCTCGACCCACGGTGCCCGCAAAGGTCTGGCAGATACCGCCCTCAAAACCGCTGACTCCGGGTACCTCACCCGCAAGCTGGTGGACGCCGCACAGGATGTCATCATCACGGAAAAGGATTGCGACACCGTCAACGGCATCGTCGTCCGGCCAATCTATCAGGGGGACGAAGAAGTCGTCAGCCTGCCCACCCGCATCGTTGGACGTACAAGCTGCGAAACAATCAAAGATCCGATCACGGGGAACACTCTGCTCAAAGCGGGTCAGCTCGTTGATGAGGAACTTGCGACGGCGCTGGAAAATATCGGGATCGAACAGCTCAAAATCCGCTCGGCACTCACCTGCGAAACCAAGCGGGGAATCTGCTCGAAGTGCTATGGCCGCAACCTCGCCAACGGCGGGGAGATCCGCCTCGGAGATGCGGTCGGCATCATTGCTGCGCAGTCGATTGGCGAGCCGGGAACCCAGCTCACGATGCGTACGTTCCACGTCGGAGGCACTGCCAGTCAGACATTCAAACAGCCGAGCATCAAAGCCAAAAATGACGGAACCGTCCGCTTCAACGAACTGAAAGTCGTGGAAGCCACCGACGGAACGTTCGTCGTGCTGAACAAAAACGGCACGGCCAGCGTGCATGCCAAGGATGGCCGCGAGCTGGAGAGCTACAACATCGTTATCGGCTCGGTCATCACAGTGGGCAATGGCTCCCAAGTCAAAAAGGGAACCACATTCATCACATGGGATCCCTACAACGTTCCGATCATCACCGAGAAGCCGGGCCGCATTGAATTCCGCGACATGATTCCGGGTGTCACGATCCGAAAAGAAGTGGATGAGGCCACCGGCGTCATGGGCACGGTCGTCATCGAGCACAAGGAAGACCTGCACCCGCAGATCGTTCTCGCCGATGCGAAGAAGGAAGTGCTTGCCAGTTATTCGATTCCCGCCGGGGCCCACATCGAGGTCAAGGAAGGCCAGAAAGTCGAAGCCGGAACCCGCCTTGCCCGTACTCCGCGAAAAATCGCCAAAACAAAAGACATCACCGGCGGTCTGCCGCGTGTTGCCGAATTGTTCGAGGCACGACGTCCGAAAGACGCGGCCGAAATCGCCAAGATCGATGGAATCGTCGACATCGGCGGCACGGTTCGCGGAAAGCGCCGTCTCGTTGTCACCGATGCCGCCACAGGCACGGAGGAGGAACACCTCATCCCGCTCTCGAAACACATCATCGTCTTCAAGGGCGACTTTGTGAAAAAGGGCCAGCAACTCACGGAGGGACCGGTCGTTCCCCACGAAATCCTCGAAGTCTGCGGACCCCAGGAGCTTCAGGAACACCTTCTCAACGAAGTGCAGGACGTTTACCGCGCTCAGGGCGTGGAGATCAACGACAAGCACATCGAGATCATTGTCCGGCAGATGCTCCGCAAGGTGAAGATCAGCGATCCCGGAGACACCTCCCTCCTCTGGGGCGACCAGGTGGACCGCATGCACTTCGATACCGAGAATGAACTCGTCATCCAAAAAGGCGGCAAACCCGCCGAGGCGACTCCCGTCCTTCTTGGCATCACCAAAGCCTCGCTGGAGACAGATAGCTTCATCTCCGCGGCGTCCTTCCAGGACACCACCCGTGTGCTCACAGAAGCTGCCACGCTCGGCAAAGTGGACACCCTCCGCGGATTCAAAGAAAACGTCATCATGGGCCATCTCATCCCCGCGGGAACCGGTTTCCATAGCAACCGTGACATCGAAATTATCGCCATGGGTGACCCTGTCTCTCAACCTGAACCCGAAACCCAACAGATCGCGGGCTGAAACCACCCGCGATCAAACTCTCCCGATGCCGCATCCACTGACACGCGATTTAAGCAACCCAAGTGTTGCCCCCCGTCGCTGCACACAGTAAACCACTGCGGATACCTGCCATGTCCACTGCCATAACCGAAACAATGACCGAACTCCTCGAAGCGGGTGTCCATTACGGACACCAAACGAAACGCTGGAATCCCAAGATGCGGGATTTCATCCTCGAGGAGAAAAACTCGATCTACATCATCGACCTTTCCATCACCGTCGACCAACTCGCTTCATCATGCGAGTTCCTCGGCAACATCGTCAAAGGCGGAGGCAAGGTACTCTTCGTCGGCACGAAGAAGCAGGCGCAGGAAGCCATTAAGGAAGCGGCCGTTGCCACGGGTCAGTTCTTTGTCAACCAGCGCTGGCTGGGCGGCACGCTCACCAATCTCCAAACCATCCGCAAAAGCGTCGCCCGCCTCCGGGATTTCGAGGCCCGCGAAAAGACCCCCGACTTCGCGCGTCTCAACAAACAGGAAGCCTCCGCCCTCCGCCGCGAAGCAACCAAGCTCCGCAAAAATCTTGAGGGTGTGCTCGACATGGACCGCCTGCCGGATGCGATTGTCATCATCGACACGAACCGTGAGGAGATCGCTGTCGCCGAGGCCTCCCGGTTGAAGATTCCCATCGTTGCCATCGTTGACACAAACTGTGATCCGGACCGCATCACCTACCCGATTGCCGGGAATGATGATGCCATCCGCTCGATCCGTGTCGTGCTTCAAAGGTTGGTTGACGCGATTGTCACAGCCCGCGGAGCCGGAGCCAAAGGCGCGGCCCCGACCGAGCTCGACGCCGTCGCGGAATAAGCAGTCGCCAGGGTAGGGATGGCGCTCCGCCGCCGTCCCTTGCTTCCGGTATTGGGACTAAATCGCCTGTTCCAGTCCGGCTTTTTTGACGGTCACAACAAGGGATTTCGAGACGGGGGTTTGTGAAATTTTTGCACGGGCACCGATGGGAACCAACACATTGGCCTCGGGGTAGTAGGCGGCGGCGCATCCGCGGGGGGTGTCGTAGGGAATGGCAAGGAAGAGCCGGGCTGTCCGTAGTTCGCCTTCGAAGTGGCTGGTAATGTCAACCGGTTCCTGTGCTGTGATATTCCTATCAGCCATGTCCTGCGGGTGCATGAAGATGACGCGGCGTTCGTTGGTGATCCCACGGTAGCGGTCATTGTTTCCGTAGATGGTGGTGTTGAACTGGTCATGGCTGCGGAAGGTTTGCAGCAGCAACTGGCCGGGCTCGAGACGGATCGGGGTCAGGGGATTGACTGTGAAGCCGGCCTTCCCGCCGGGCGTGGCGAAGATCCGCTCTTTGGCCGGGTTGGGGAGATAGAAGCCGCCGGGTTTCCGGGCGCGGGCGTTGAAATTTTCGAAACCGGTGATGACCGCTTCGATTCGTTCACGGATCGCGGAGTAGTCCGCTTCGAACGTTTCCCATGGCACAGCGGATCGTCCGGCGAGGGTTGCTCGGGCAAGACGGCAAACGATGGCGACTTCACTCAGGAGGTGGGGCGAAGCCGGTGAGAGGTTTCCCTGGGAACTGTGTACGATGCCCATGGAGTTTTCGACCGTCACGAATTGGGGTCCTGTCATCTGGAGATCGATTTCGGTGCGCCCGAGGCAGGGCAGGATGATCGCTCGTTCTCCGGTAATCAGATGTCCGCGGTTGAGCTTGGTGGATACATGCGCCGTCAGCTTGCACCGTCGCATGGCCTGCGCTGTGAACCGTGTGTCGGGGGAAGCGGACAGGAAATTTCCGCCGAGTCCGAAAAAAACCCGCGCCCTCCCGGCGTGCATGGCCTCGATGGCCTCGACGGTGTCGCAGCCGTGCTTGCGCGGGGAAGTGAATCCGAATTCGCGGTCGAGGCGGGCCAGGAAGCTTTCCGGCATTTTTTCCCAGATCCCCATTGTGCGGTCGCCCTGCACGTTGCTGTGTCCGCGCACCGGGCAGAGCCCGCTGCCCGGCACCCCGATCTTGCCGGTCAGCAGGTGAAGATTCACGATTTCGCGGATTGTCTCGACCGCATTGTGGTGTTGGGTGAGTCCCATTGCCCAGCAGGTGATGGCCGTTCCCGACCGGAGGAAATGCCCTGCCGCCTCGCGGATGAGGGCCTCCGGGACCCCGGCACCGGAAATGATTTCCTCCCAGGAAACTCCGGCCAGCGCATTCCGGAACTCCTCATAGCCCGTGGTGTGGGTTCGGATGAAATCCGCATCGAGGACCCTGCCGGGTGATTCGTCCTCCGCCTGGATGGCGCATTTCAGAAGACCTTTGAGGAAGGCAAGGTCCCCGTTGAGGCGTACGGGAACATGCAGTGAGGCCAGCGGCGTTGCCCTGCCCAGCATTCCGGCAACTTTTTGCGGGTGTGCAAAGGCTTTGAGACCTGGCTCGAAGAGCGGGTTCACGGAAAGGATGGTGCCGCCGTTCTGCACGGTTCTCTCAAGCGAGGTGAGCATGCGCGGATGATTGGTTCCGGGGTTCTGGCCCATCACCATCAGACAATCTGTCGTTTCGATGTCGTGAAGGGTTACGGTTCCCTTGCCCACGCCGATTGTTTCATTGAGTGCAGCTCCACTCGATTCGTGGCACATGTTTGAGCAATCCGGCAGGTTGTTGGTTCCGAATTGGCGCACGAAGAGTTGATACAGAAAGGCCGCTTCGTTGCTTGTGCGTCCGGAGGTATAAAAAATCGCTTCATCCGGGGTCCCCGTGTTCAGCTCCCGGGCAATCAACCGGAAGGCATCGGGCCACGAAACCGGACGGTAGTGAGTGGCCTGCGGCTCCAACATCATGGGGTTTGTGATGCGTCCGGCATCGTTGAGCCAGTGGTCGGTTTGCTCTCCAAGCTCGACCAGCGAGTGGCAGGCAAAAAATTCCGGATCGGCACGCCTGCGTGTGATTTCCGTGGCGACCGCCTTTGCCCCGTTTTCGCAAAACTCAAATGCCGAGCGCTCGTCGTCCGGGTCCGGCCATGCGCAACTCGGACAATCCGTGCCGCCCATTTGGTTCAACTGCCTGAGGGCTTGGGTGCCCCTGGCGGTGCCGCCTTGCCGGTGGATGTGCCGGAGCGAGGAAATCACCGCGGGTGCGCCAACGGCCTGCTCTTTTGGCTTGTCGCGCTGGATTTTTGACAGCTTGCGCGGTGGTTCCGGGTCGGGGGTGGAGTTCATGGAACGGATTGCCCGAGGATCATTCGATGCGCTCGGGGCAGCAATAGATACTATACGACCCGTTCCTTACGAATCCTAAAAGAGTGACTCCGAAGTCCTCGGCGAGGGCAACCGCAAGGCTCGAAGGGGCGCCGACTCCCGCGATCACCTCCATGCGTGCCACGAGAGCTTTCTGGAGGATTTCGTAGCTCATGCGTCCGCTCACGCAAAGGATGTGGCCGGGGGCCGGAATCCATCCACTGCTCAGAGCGGCTCCGACCGTTTTGTCCAGGGCGTTGTGGCGTCCGATATCTTCGCGTACTGCGAGCATTTTACCATCCGTGGCAAAAATGGCGGCAGCGTGGAGCCCTCCTGTCCGGGCGAATGTCGGCTGGGATTCACGCATGCGCCCGGGCAGGTGGTGAATGAGTTCGCGTGGAAAGGCCGTCCGTTCGGTGATCTGCAGCGAGCGTGGCAGTGCGAGCCGGGCAAGGGAACCCGATCCGCAGACTCCGCAGGATGAAAGTACCGGCGAAAGGCGGGCATTTTTGGCGGGAGAATATTTAATGCCGGGCGACAATCTCACCGAAGCCCGTGTGGGGGGTGCGTCGCCCTCTGGGGGGTCGAATTGGATTTCCTCGACATCGGAAGCACTGCGGATGATCCCGCTCGCAAAGAGGTTTCCCAAAATCAGGTCCGGGTCATTGCCCGGGGTTCGCATGGTGAGAGAAAGGTTATGTTTCACCCGGCGGCTTCCATGCAGCGCACTCAC
>Ga0247837_1009357_pt1 | contig 11800 bp, 16 predicted proteins | sample LaCtaG_2_FD_187115 | JGI IMG/M metagenome (GOLD analysis project Ga0247837, IMG submission 187115) | Freshwater microbial communities from meromictic Lake La Cruz, Castile-La Mancha, Spain - LaCruzMarch2015_14.5m | ecosystem: Environmental > Aquatic > Freshwater > Lake | place: Spain: Castile-La...
CTATTGCTGCTTATTCTTTTTTTCCTAAAAAACCATCTATTAGAAAAGATGTGGAAGAAACAAATCCTGAGATGTTAATGTTGTTTGATCAACAACTTTCTTTAGTGGCTTAAACCGAACTCAGGTTAATAATCTTTATTTAGCCAATCAGGGGTAAATTCTAAACCAAAAGAATTATTATTACCACCTCTACCACCCTTAAATGTCCAATATTTACTTTGCGTAATAGTTTCGTTTAAGCTTAACTTAAATAATGATCCGGAATAATAATTAGTTGACCAAGATTCAGACCATCCATATTGAGCATCTTTAAATGAACAAATTTCCATTTGATTGGCACTATCATTTTGTAAGTAAATTATACAATTTATTGCCTTTAAATTATAATATGTAAAAACGCTAAAATCTTTATTACCATCATTATTTATATCAATATTTACAGTTTTAGTAATAATTTGTGAATCAGCTTTCACAACAATATCAGGATTGAAATCTCTGTATATCATGCCAGAACCCTTTTCTCCAGCAAGTATGAAATTTTTTCTTTGAATTTTATCGTCTTTACTACAATTAGAGAATGTGAGCAGCAAAACACCAACTATTAAAATATTTTTCATTATATAAGTTTTTATTGTGTTAAAGCGTTAAAAGTACCACCCAATTGCACCTCAAAACCAGGGTTAAGAGTAATTGAGTTTGATGCAATAAAACTAACATTTGTTCCAGACAATACAACAACTGAAGAGCATCCAGACATAGGAGCATAAATATTACTGTCTAAATAAACATTATTATGAACCATATTGCCACAAAGATTACTTGAACCAGCCGGTTCGGATTTGTAATCCGAATTATTTACTAAAAGGATTTTAAATCCGTTTTCCACCATGACTTTTTCAAAGAAGCAAAAGTATGGAATGGCATTGATATTTTTCGTATTACTAATGCTAATAATAAGAAGTGCTGTTTGCAAAACCGCACTAGCGGTCTCTAGTTTAATATTTCCCTCAATGATCAGTTAGTAAAAGTTCATTTAAAAAAGTAGGATAAACCTTTTCCCAAAAGTTGCTAAGCATATTGTTATAAGCATCGCGGCTAGCATTTTCGGGCGTTAACTGAAATCCTTTGATGTCTTTTATAGCATCTTTATAAATTTCTTGGTTATTTTTTACTTCTACTATACTAATATCCATATTAATATTTGCTTGCAACATTTTACCCCACATAATTCCTAAATCAGTAGTGTTTGCTGTTACTTTAATTTCATAGTCAGCATTAGTTCTATTGGTTACAAAATTGCAACCACTTTCTACTAATTTTCGTTTTAGTTGAGGTTCTATGATGTTAAATTCTAGGTTTTTATTTAAAATTTGTTCTTTGCAATTGGTGTAAATTTTTATAGGTTCTACTGCTAATCTAAAATTAGTGCTTGGTGCGTCTATATTGGTTAAAATGGTTTTGAGCGATCCGTTTAAACTATCACTTTTTATAATAGTAGCAATGTCAACTAGAATTTTTACTTGTTGAATAGGGTCTTTGGCTTGAATTCTATTCAATGAAAAAGTGGCAATTCCGTTTTGGTCGGTTTCAGCACTATTTCCAAAATCAAATTTAGCTTGAGAAGCTTTTAAAGTTAGCGGAACAAAAGGTACTAAAGTTTTATTTTCAACTAAAAGTACACTGGCAGTAAACGGATTATTGATAGGTTTTCCAATTTTTCCTTTTAACTCAGTAACATCGGTTTTTACTTGTAATTTGTATAACTGTTTTTGAATTTGACTCACAATTTCGTTTACCAAATAAATATCTTTTCCTTTGTAAACAGTGGCAACATCTTCGTTCAAATAATTTTGCAAAGCACTTAATGCTTTTATTCGCAATCGCATTATTTGCATGAAATTATCTTGATAAGAAAGTTGGTCGGCATTTTCCAAATAATTAATCGATTGTTCAATGGCTGCTTGTAATTTTCTGCGTTTGGCAGCTTCGTATTCATCTTTTGAAAGCTTGTAATAAATGTAAAAATCCGACTTGTTTTCCCAACTATCTACTACTTCAAAATTTTCTACCATGGCTTGTGCCATTACTTTGGTATCGGTAGCAAATATTTGATTGAGTACATTGTTATTTTGGTTTTGCGATAAAATGGAATTAGACGAAACCACCACTTTTATTTCGCTTATCATATCGTTTAAAGCACGTTTTTTAGCCATTGCTTGGTAATCGGCAGGGTTTAAAGTTTTGTTGGCGTAGCCTACTCCCACATAATATTTAACATTTACTGGTCGCTGTTGAACCCAATCAGGTTGCTTGCTTCTGTCTTTTCTGGTTGCTCCATTTTTAGTGGAACTGCATGAAAATAAAACCATTGAAATGAATAATGGGAATAGATATTTTGATTTTATAAGCATTCTTTTTAACATAAAAGTATTTACTCCAAATTTAACAAGCCAATATTCAAACTTTGTACCATTAAAATTTGATTTTTACAATGCTCAAAACTATCATTTGTTTTACTAATACCAAATACCCATATATTTTATTCCAATCTACTTGTTCTTTTTCACCAATACTTCTTCAAAAAATAGTTCCATAGCTAATGTTATGTAACGATTTTTGTTCAATGTATTGACAAAAAATTACTTCGCATCTTTTGTTATAAATTATATGAGCATTTGGTATAATTACAATAATGAATAATTTGATTGTTTAAAACACAATAATTTTGTAATTCAAAATATAACCGCTAATTATCATTTTCATTTACCATAAGCAATTACTATTTTGCAACCTGAAAATAAGTTTAATAAATGGGAAGAGTATTTGAAAAACGTAAGCATAAAATGTTTGCACGTTATGCTAAAATGAGTAGAACATTTACCAAAATAGGTAAAGAAATTGCAATAGCAATAAAAGCAGGAAATGGCAATGGCGATCCTGATAGTAACGCACGATTAAGAGCTGTAATAGGTAATGCAAAAGCTATAAATATGCCTAAAGTGAATATAGATGCAGCCATTTCGAGAGCAACAACTAAGCAAGATAAAGATTTTGAAGAAGTAGTATATGAAGGTAAAGGCCCTCATAATATTCCAATGATAATAGAAACTGCCACCGATAATCCTACCAGAACTGTGGCTAATTTACGCATGTATTTTAATAAAAAAGGTGGACAATTAATGGTAAGTGGTTCATTGGATTTTTTGTTTGAACGCAAAGGAATTTTTAGAATAAAAAACACTGGAATTGATTTAGATGAATTTGAATTAGACATGATAGATGCGGGATTAGAGGAAGTAGAAGATGATGGTGACGGACATTTGGTTTTGGCAGTAGCTTTTACTGATTTTGGTAAAATGCAACAAGCTTTAGAGGAAAAAAAGATTGAAATTATAAATGCCGAATTGCAACGCATACCAACTACTCCAGTAGAATTAACCGAAGAGCAAGAAGCTGAATTCAATGTTTTATTAGACATGATAGAAGAAGACGATGATGTGGTAAAAGTTTACACCACTTTGATGTAATATTTCCCTGATTTTATTAATAAAATCCGATTCTTTTGAGTCGGATTTTTTTTGACTCATAACCTTTTTAGTTCATCATGAATAGTTCAGAAATAAATTTAGAAACACAAAGAAAATTGCTACTAGAAATAGACAATAAACTCATTGATTTATTGAACCAAAGGGCTTTGATTTCAAAAGAAATTGGTGAATTAAAAATCAAAAATAATATTGAAATTTATCAAACCAACTATTGGCAAAAAGCGCAATTAATCAGGAACAAAGCTATTGAATCTACCTGTTTGAATGGTAAAATTACGAATGAAATTTTTGAGTTAATTCACCAACAATCGTTACTTATTCAAGAAGAAATTTTAAAACAAAAAAATGAACAATAATTTAGAACTTTTATCTCCTGCGGGTTCTTACGAATCGTTAATGGCGGCCATTCATGCTGGATGTAATTCGGTATATTTTGGTATAGAGCAGCTGAATATGCGTGCGCGTTCAAATATCAATTTTACCATTGAAGACTTAGGAAAGATTTCGAAAATTTGTAAGGAAAATAATATCAAATCGTATTTAACTTTAAATACCGTTGTTTTTGATCACGATATTTCGTTAATGAAACGAATTGTAGATGCCGCTAAAGCAAATGGTATTAGCGCAATTATAGCAACAGATTTGTCGGTTTTGAATTATGCTAAAAAAGTGCAAATGAATGTTCATATTTCTACCCAATCAAATATAACAAATATTGATACGGTTGAATTTTTTTCAGTTTATTCCGATGTAATGGTTTTAGCGCGAGAACTTAGTTTAACGCAAGTTGGTGAAATAACCAATGAAATAAAAAGACGTGATATTACTGGACCTTCTGGCGAATTAGTAAAAATTGAAATATTTGGTCATGGAGCATTGTGCATGGCTGTTTCGGGTAAATGTTATTTAAGTTTACATTCTAATTATGCCTCGGCAAATAGAGGTGCTTGTATTCAAAATTGCCGCAAAAGTTATGTAGTAATTGATAAAGAAGATGGTGTAGAATTAGAGATTAACAACGAATACATTATGTCGGCTAAGGATTTATGCACCATTGATTTTATGGATCAAATTATTCAGTCGGGTGTATCGGTTTTAAAAATAGAAGGAAGAGGCAGAAGTGCTGATTATGTTTCAACGGTTACCAAATGTTACCGCGAAGCCATTGATTCATGTTACAACAATACGTTTACTACTGAAAAAGTAATGGAGTGGAGAAATCAATTAGCCACCGTTTATAACAGAGGTTTTTGGGATGGTTATTACCTAGGAAAAACCATGGGCGAATGGAGCAATGAATATGGCTCAAAAGCTACCAAACGAAAGGTAATGATTGGCAAAGGAATTCGTTATTTTAAAGAAGCAAAAGTGGGAGAATTTCAGTTAGAAACTCAAACGCTTTCTGTGGGTGATGAAATATTAATTACTGGCCCTACAACGGGTGTTGTACAGACTTTTGTGAAAGAAATGCGTTTGGATAATATAAAAACCAATAAAGTAAAAAAAGGAGATTCATTTACCATTCAATTAGATGAGTTGATTCGACCATCTGACAAATTATTTAAACTGGTTCCAACCAATGATTAGAATAGTTCAGCAACGAGCTAAATGCATAGGCTGTAATATTTGTGAAGAAGCAGCGCCTTACCGCTGGCGAATGTCGAAAAAAGATGGCAAATGCACGTTAATTGGAGGAACAGAAAAGAAAGGTTTTTTTTCTATTTCTGTTGGCGATGACGAATGGGACGACAATGTAAAAGCAGCTAAACATTGCCCAGTAAATATTATAAAAATAGAGAAATTTTAGTAGATGGGTTAATTGGCAATTTCCAAGCAACCAAATTCTGTTTGATTATCATCTAAAAAGTTGAAAATTTCATTCAAGTTTTTTAAGATTACATTCGATAAATTAACGGTTGAAGTGTTACCAATTCTTAACCAAATAATTTTAGGAGGAAATCCTAATAGAGTAACCAAATCATAAAAATCTGTATCAAAAGTTACGATATGATAATCATTATTTTTAGCAAATTTCCAAATCTCTCTATCAGAAGCAAAATGTAAGTCAAAGTCTTTTACATGATGTGTGTTTACCAACTTATCTTTCAAAAGATTTACTACTCTGAATGAAATATTTTGATCGAAAAGTAATTTCATGAAGCAAATCTGATTTTATGTTCTCTATCTGCGGCATAGGCCAAAGCAGCTTTTACATCTTCCTCATTTAATTCGGGATAATCATTAACTATTTCCGAAATAGCCATGCCAGAAGCTAGCCAATTTAGGATATCAAAAACAGTAATCCTCATACCTCTAATACAAGGCTTGCCAAACCTAACGTCTGAATTAATTGTAATAATTTCTGAATAATGTTTCATGACTTCAAATATAATAAACAAATTTTATATGCAACAAAAACTTAAAAAACAATGCATAAATCAAAAGCAAACAAAAAATTACACATACAAAATTTACAGCAATTCTAAGAATTAAAATTCACAAACATTGCCCAGTAAATATTATAAAAATAGAGAAGTATTAGCTTAGTTATCAGAAGCCAATACCTCCCAAAATTTTTCAGAAATAATGGTAAACCAAGCGGTATAATCTTGTGGATTTTGAATCATATCGTTTTGTAACCAAGCAATAGAAACCCATTTATAACTGGCTACTTCTTGATTATTTATATTGATAGTTCCATTGTAATTCCCAACTAAAATATGGTCAAACTCATGTTCAGTTAAGCCATTTTCAAAAGCAGCTTTGTAAATAAAACTAGTTTTAGTGGAAAGCTCACAATCAAAACCCATTTCTTCCATTAATCTACGGTGAGCTGCTTGTTCTATTGTTTCTCCAACCCGAGGATGACTGCAACAGGTATTTGTCCAAAGGCCAGCGCTGTGGTATTTAGTTAAAGCGCGTTGTTGTAACAACAATTCCTTTTTTTCATTGAAAACAAAAACCGAAAATGCACGATGTAATAAAGCTTTTTCGTGGGCTTCTAACTTTTCCATTTTACCAATTTCTTGGTCGTTTTCATCAACTAAAATTACGTATTCTAATTCCATTTATTTGTAATCAAACATAAGTGAAAGGATTTAGTTTTGTAAAATAAAATAATAAAAGATTATTTTCAAACTGATAATACTTCAATTGCCAATTTATATTTTAGCTTCATGGATTGTAATGGATTTGATTATTGAGCTTTTTCAACATTCTATTTCTCTACTTAGCTTTCGAACTATTACCGCAATAGATTTATAAGTGAAATAACGATTACCTTGCTAGCATTTTGCCTAATGTTTAGTATAATATAGATGCCAAAAGTGGAACTAGCGGTAACAAATAAAATTGTTTTAGATTTAATTACTGAAGTTTTGTCTAAAAAAAAATATTAAGCTGTATAGCAAAATATTCAATTTCAACCCCCTGTTTCAAAATATTGGTTTTACAAAGTTTCTTTTTAGGTTTTATTGCAATTTATTATTTGCAAAAACTGCAAAAACAACCTTACATTTTTTGCAGTTTTTGCAAAAAACCAATTTACGTTTTGAATATTTTGCGTTTTGGTCTTTTAATTTATTAAAACCAAAATGCTATTTGCAATTTTTGCAAAAAAGTACAATACTATGTTCCGTAATCAATTTTTATTTAACATTTCATGTAACGATTTTTGTAATACGATTTAACAAAAATAATTGTAATACTCAATTCAAATAAATCGTTTATGATACTAGCTTACAGAATAAGAAAAATTAGAGAATCAAAAAAACTCACTCAAGAAGATGCTGCATTTAATTGTGGCATTAGTGCATCAGCTTATGGACAAATAGAAAGAAATGCTCACAAATCAAATTTTGAAACTTTGCTAAAAATAGCGAATGCCTTCGAGGTATCTATTTCATTTTTGGTTGATGTGAATAGCCAATATTTTACCGATAAAAACAAGTTATAACTTGTTGTATGAAAAACACTAAAACAATATTCTTGAAAATATATAATTGAAAAAAAAAATGACAAAATGCCTTTAGCAAATAGAATTAAAAATATAAGAGAAGCAAAGAAATTAACCCAAGAAGATGTATCTAATAAAATGGAAATAAGTGCATCGGCTTACGGACAAAAAGAAAGAAATGCGAACAAAATAACTTACGAAAACTTATTGAAAATAGCAAAAGCTTTGGATGTATCCATCCTGTTTTTGTTGGACACAAACAGTAATGAGTATTTAGAAAAAAAATGAACGTTTCTGCCTTTGAAGTCGTCCTTGCTTGCAATAAAAGTTGCTAGCTAGGACGCCAACATTGGCAATTGCAAACAAAAAGGCGGAACTGAAAAGCTTACAAAGTAAATACAACAATCAAAAAACTAAATAAACAAGTAAAAACAAACTAAAATTATGAAAAAAACAATCAACACAATTACATTAGCCATTACAGCCATAGTGCTTTTAGGCTTAAATCAAGTAAATGCACAAGTTCAAAAACCAACCAATATTGGTAGCAATATGGCATTAAATCCATTCCATTTTGTTTTGCAACAAAACAATGGAAGTAGTAACTTAACAAGCCTAGGTAAAAAAGCACCTAAATTTATGTTAGATAGCATTAGTATGGTAACGTGGGATACCGTGAGCAATACTTATTCAGAAAATCCTTATGGTTTAAAATTTTATTACGATGCCAATGTCAATAATACTTTCCGCACATTTTATTTTACCAATCCGTTAACACAAGAAACTGGGCCATTTATTAAATACACAAATACATTTAATAGCAATAATAAAATTATACTTGAAAAAAGCACATCAAAGAACCTTATGACTAATCAATGGGAAAATAATAATATGAACGAATATGCTTACGATAGTAAAGGCAATAATACTTATTACAGAGAAAGCTATTGGAACAACAGTTCAAATATATATGAACCAAATACTAGTTATTCTTATACTTATAACGCATCAAATAAAGTTACTGTTGAAATTGATACCAACACTAATGGTTCATCACCCCAAATTAGGAAAATAGATTATACCTACGATACAAAAGGAAATAATACGCTAAAAACCACATACACTTGGGATGGAACGCAATGGAAACTTTCAAGTAAAGACGAATATACTTTTGATGCTAATAATAATAACACTCTACATATTAGCTACAATTGGAGTACAACATGGATAGGAAATGAAAAAAAAGAATATACAATGGATGCCAATGGAAATCCAATTTCAACCATTAATTATATTTGGAATATTACTTTAAACCAATGGATATATGGCCAAAAGATGGAATACACATTCGATAATTCAATCAAATTTAGTGATGTTGCAATACCTTTTGCACAACATGGTAATGCTGTTTCAATAATTAACAAAAATGCACCTACAAATGAAATATCTCAAGAATATAGCAATGGACTATGGGTGAACGATGGTAAAACAAACTACTATTACAAAGATTTTGCACCAAGTACTGGCATTAAAGAAACACAACTAATGATTACCAATGTTTACCCTAACCCAAGTGCAGGTAATTTTACTATTTTGGCTAACCAAACTTTTACCAAAATTGATGTATATGATTTAACAGGTAAATTAGTTGACAGTACTCAAAATAGCGGTAAGTCAAATACTTTAGAAATGAATTTATCTACTTTAAACAATGGCATTTATTTTATAAATGCAGAAACTGTAAATGGTGCAGTAAGTAAAAGCAAAATAATTATTAGTAAATAAAATAGAAAACTCAGCCGTTGTAGTCGTCCTCGCTTGTAATAAAAGTTGCTGGCTAGGACGCCAACACTGGCTATTGCAAACCAAAAGGCGGAACTGAAAAGCCAAAAAGTTGGACAGAGATTTATAAATATTTATGAGAAAAACAGTTATTATCATTTTGTGTTTTCAATTGCTAGTTATTGCTAAAGTTGAAGCAAAAAAAATTTTACAAAGTGTAAATGATTCTACTAACAGCAAAGGATTCACATTATTTGTGAATCAACCTATTGGCCTATTAACCAAGTTAAGATTCAATTTAGCTTATAAAACCCAGGGTTACCATTCTTTTATGTTAAGTGTTTCAGATTATTACGGTTTTGGAATTCAATCTTTTTTGGAGTATCAACTTAGCATATCGAAAAAAAATAAAGTAGAGCCGTATTTATATGTTAGGGGAGGTTTTGGAGAAACAGGCAATCCTAATTTTAAATATTACAACTTATATGGAGCAGGTATAGGTATGGAATTGTTTATTGATAAATCTAAACGTTTTAAAATGCAAGGATGTTTTGGTTTAAATGGTGCTGATTACCCTTACTCAAATTTTGACTTTTATATTGGACCGGGATTTCCAATTGACCTAAACATTAATTTTGGTTACAAATTTTAAGCATAATTTCTTTTTTACATTTGCCTTAGTTCTGTATTTCCACCTACCAATTGAACTTAAAGGCTGATGAAAACACCATACTCAGGCAAAAAGATAAATCGTTTCTCTACTCCTTAATTATTTTGATGCTATATTTATTCATGCCATCAATGCATTTTGAATTTGCTAGCAGCACAACTGTCAATAAAAAATGTAACTCAAAGTTACAGAAAATTGAGAATACAAAATTATTAAGTAAATAAAGAAAGTTGTTTGCACTTTATAGATACACGGCATGGCCTTGTATCTATTTCATAAAAAAAAGACATTACAAATTGCAACGTCTTTTAAAAATTTTTTACCAATGGAAACAAGGTCATGCCTTGCCTCTACTGCTTTTATGCTTTAACCCAAAATACGCATTAGAAAATCTATTACGAGTCAAATCTACTTCAAATCAGCGTTTCCTTAAATTTGAAAAATGTAGCGCTGCTATGATTTTTAAATTTAAGGAACTAATTTATTGTATATTTAACTCTCATAACGAAGTTCTAACGCATAATTTGGGTTTAATCAATTATTTTTTTTCTGGTGGTGTAACTGGTGTTTCGTCCTTAGCAGCTTTGCGGCCTTGGCGTTGGCTTAAAAGAAAATCGTAATTTTCAAAAACTTGGTTGATGTTATTTACCAATTTTTCGTATAAAGGAGCTTTGATTTCGTCATCTTCAAACTCTTCTATTTTTCCATTGATAACGTTAGTCAATTTGTTCCAAGCAGTGTTAGCTTTTTCTCTTAAATTTTTTATGGTGTTTAAAGCATTGGTTTCTGCATTGCTTTCAGAGCGTTCGTTATAGGTTTTAACAAACAATTGGTTAGTGCTTTTTAGTTCGTCTTTCCAATCGTCAAGGTGCAAAGCAATAAGTGCTGCTGTTAAATCAGGTTTGGTTTCCCATTTGTCAATTAAGCTATTAATCATAGCCGATTCTGATTGATAGTTAGCAACAGTTAAAGACCTGCCAAAAACGTTTATACTATCAATAATCAACTTAGCATTAGCTTTCACAGTAGGTTTCCAACTTTTAAAATTCCCATCGGCTATAATACCTATACCCATAAATATATCATCTCTTTTTGCATCAAGTTCAAACAAAATTTTAGTTAGTGGACTGCTTAAACTTTGTTTGTAAACTTCGTTTATTTCGTCAAAAACCTTTTTGTATCCATCAAATTGTTTCTTGTATAACAATAAAACCGGATCGGCATTGGTTAAATGTAGTAAAAGATCATTGCCTTCTTGAATAAATTCGGCAACGTGTAATCTGTTGGCTGGATTTGTAATTATCATGGTTTTTTTATTTTTAGGATTGCAATATAAAAAAAACGTATATTGCTTTAATCACTTGTTGTTTTAAATAATTGTTAACTTGTTTGAGCCTTGATTCACTAAAAAGAAAAATTGCCAGTGAAATTCATTCCCTATACGCTAGGGAACATAATCAACATGTGAAATTGCTTCCCTATACGCTAGGGAACATAATTTACAAGTGAAATTGCTTCCCTATACGCTAGGGAACATAATTTACAAGTGAAATTCCTTCCCTATACGCTAGGGAACAAAATCAACATGTGAAATTCCTTCCCTATACGCTAGGGAACATAATCAACATGTGAAATTCCTTCCCTAGACGCTAGGGAACATAATTTACAAGTGAAATTGCTTCCCTATACGCTAGGGAACAAAATCGATAAGTGAAATTCATTCCCTAGGCGCTAGGGCAATGTCATTAAGTTAAGAATATAAACAATTGATTATTAATAACTAAATATAGAGATATTCTGATAAAAACCGCCCTTTGCAAAAACTAAAATTTTGTCAAAGAAACT
>Ga0247837_1009361_pt1 | contig 11797 bp, 2 predicted proteins | sample LaCtaG_2_FD_187115 | JGI IMG/M metagenome (GOLD analysis project Ga0247837, IMG submission 187115) | Freshwater microbial communities from meromictic Lake La Cruz, Castile-La Mancha, Spain - LaCruzMarch2015_14.5m | ecosystem: Environmental > Aquatic > Freshwater > Lake | place: Spain: Castile-La...
TGTGACTCCTGCAACTCAGGGGCCTACATAGATGGAACCAGCACTGCCTGTATCGTGGGTTCTTGTCCAGTTGGGAAGTTCAGCGATGCAACGGGACACTGCCAGAACTGCGAAGTCAGTTGCAAGGTCTGCACCTCACTGACTCAATGTTCGGTCTGCGCCACTAACTACTTCCAGCAGCCTAATCAGTCCACCTGTACCCTGACACCCTGTCCAGGCCAGTACTTCCCGACCCCCAGCACCAATGTATGTGCATCTTGCGATGCGAATTGCCTGACTTGTTCAGACCCAGTGGTTTGCTTGGTGTGCATGACGGATTATCAGATGGCAGATGAGGCGGCTAGTGTGTGCACTGCAGCGGCTTGTGTGATGGGGAGATATAGGAATGCAGCGGGAGTGTGTATGCCTTGTGGAGGAAATTGCAAGAGCTGTGCTGTTCTAGAAGTCTGCGACAATTGCTCAGACAACTTCGCCCAATCCACAACTCCTTCCCCCGACTGCCCTCTAACAGCCTGTCCCGCCCACACCTACAAACAGTCCTCCACCGGCTTCTGCAAGCCCTGTGGCAATGGCTGCAATTCCTGCTCAGAAACCGCTTGTTTAGTCTGCAACAGTGGACAGTACCAAAACGGCCAAGGTGTTAACTGTCCTCTGACCGCCTGTCCAGATACCACTTTCCCTGACACCGCTACTAACTTCTGCAAAGCCTGTGGGTCGAATTGCAAGACATGTGTTAGTTCTAAAGCTTGCTCAGTGTGCATGACTAACTATCAGATGCCTGATAATGTGACGAAGACTTGTCTGGTAACGCTTTGTGTGGCTGGAAAGTATAGGGATGTAAACGGAGTCTGCCAGACGTGCGGATTGAACTGTGCCAGCTGCGATACTCTAGAAGTCTGCAAAAAGTGCACTAACGGCTTCGCTCAAGACGGCCAAGGCTCAACTTGCCCTCTGGCTAACTGTCCTGCAAGCAAATACCGTGCTGCAGCGACAGGGTTCTGCCAGCCATGCAACTCCAGCTGTACCTTATGCACTGAGCAAAGCTGCTCCGCCTGCGCTCCTACCTTCTTCCAGCAGCCTGAAGCCTCTACCTGCACCAGTGACCTTTGTCCTGCTCGGTTCTTCCCTGCGGTTACCACCAATGTGTGTTCGCCGTGTGGAGCCAATTGTCTCACTTGTGTTAATGCGACTTCGTGTGCGGTTTGCGATAATGCGTTCTATCAGGAAAGCCCCAGCACCTCCCGAGACTGCAGCTCCATCCAATGCTCCCTCGGCAAATACCCCGAATCTGGCACAGGCCACTGTCTCCTCTGCGGCAGCAACTGCTCCGCCTGCCAAAACGCTCTCTCTTGCGACCAATGCGCTCCCACCTTCCAACAACAACAGCCAAATGATCCAAACTGCAGCGCTACTCCTTGCTCTGACGGCACTTATAGAGATTCGACTGGACATTGTCAGCTTTGTGCGGCGAATTGCTCGATCTGTGGGGAGAACCAGATATGTAAGGTGTGCGATTCTACGTCTGTAAGAACTGATAATGCTGCGAAGGCGTGCACTCCCAATGCTTCATGCGATTCTGGGAAATATAGAGACAACACCGGCCTCTGTGTAAAATGCGGCTCTCGCTGCTCCCAATGTCAGAGTGGAGCCTCCTGCGACCTATGCGAACTGAACTACCAGCAGCAAGACCTTAGCATCGGCAGTTGCTCTATTACGCCCTGCTTCGACGGCACCTACAGACTCACAACTGGCCACTGCACTTCTTGTGGACAGAACTGCGGAAAATGCACAAATGCGAATGTATGCATCCAATGCAAGTCGAACTTCTACCAAGACAATGCTTCCGATGTAGCGAACTGCGTAGCTACAAGTTGCTCTCCTGGAAGATACCCGCCTGCTACTGGCCTTTGCGCGGCTTGTGGAAGCAGATGTGCGACTTGTGACTCTGCGACCAACTGCCTGACTTGTGTGTCTCCACTTACTGATGGAGCGCTCACTGGGACGAACACTTGCGTGACGACTGGCTGCAGTGTGAACGAGTACTGGACAGGCCTAAGATGCACGACTTGTGACGACTCATGCGCATCTTGCTCAGGCACCAGCACTCACTGTCTCGCCTGCAATACAGTTTACTTCCCTGTGGGCACTCTGCCAGGCCTTTGCACGAAACAGTGCGCGGCTTCTTGTCAGTCTTGTGCGGGCTCGGCTGATCGATGCACTGCCTGTGCTTCTGACTACGTCCCTCTGACAGCTCTACCAGGAACTTGCACAGACACTTGTGATGTAAGTTGCTTCAACGGACGCTGCACCGCCTCAGCGAGTACTTGTGACCTGTGCGCTGCCGGCTACTTTGCTAAGACAGTGCTACCAGGCCTATGTGTGGATCGTCCAGATGTGTCCTGCGAGTCCGCAAAAGAAACGTCAGTGAAGTGCGAAAAATGCAGCCCAGGATACCAGGCGTACGACTCTCTTCCTGGAAAATGCCTACCAGTAGGCACTTGCCACTCCAGTTGCAAGGACAATACCAGCTGCAGCGGCTCTTTCACTGCCTGTACGGAGTGCGCTGCGAACTACATCCTAGCAGCAGGGAATGTGTGCAACTTTGCAGTGTGCCATGCGAGTTGCGTGACTTGCAATGGACCGGCGTATAACAATTGCTTGAGCTGTGCGGCTGGGAATACCTTCCTGACGACTCTTAGCTTGTGCCAGTTCGCCTCCTGTTCCGGGTCCTGCCAGACCTGCTACGGCTCCACCCCCGATCAATGCATGTCCTGCAAAGCCAACTCCTCTAAAAGTCCCAACACCGACTACTGCACTTGCAACATGTTCTACTCCTTCAACTCCGCTTCCAGCACTTGCGCTTACAACGGAGCCTGCAACAGCAAGTGTCTGACCTGCCAGGGACCCACGGAAAGCGAGTGTTTGACCTGTCCTGCGAAGGCGGACTTGAGTGGAAGTATTTGTGCTTGCCAGGTGAATCATACGTGGAGCGGAACTGCTTGCGTCTATTCTGGCCAATGCCACAAAGAGTGCGCAACCTGCAGCGGCTCCCTGTCCAGCCAGTGTCTCACCTGCCGCCTCAACTCCTCCCTCGCCGGCACTTCCTGTGTCTGCAACACCAACTACTCTTGGAACACTGAACGTACCGCTTGCGTATACGCAGGAGTGTGCTCTGACATGTGCGATACTTGTTCCGGACCAGCTGCTAACCAATGCACATCTTGTGTGGATAAGATCAATGCGTCGCTATCAGAAACCACATGTGTATGCAATGCGAATTACGCGACTTGGTCGGCTACAAACAAGAAGTGTAGTTATACTGGGAAGTGCGCAGAGGCATTTGCGACCTGCAGTGGACCTCTAACTAGCGACGGACTGACTTGTGACTTAAACGCTAGCCGAAGTGGAAGCAGTTGCAAGTGTAATACGAACTTCGAGTGGAACGCCACCACTGCCAAGTGCTTAGCAGCAAGCTGCAGTGCCACTTGCACCTCCTGCACTGGTCCCGGCAAGAATCAATGTATTTCCTGCAATATTGCCAACGGCCATACTCTCTCTCAAAACGCTTGCGTATGTGGAGACGGGTACTTCGGCATTGTGTCTGCGCAGGATTCAATCTGCAGCGCTTGTCATGCTTCGTGCAAATTCTGCTCGGACTCAGCGGCGAATAGGTGTATTCTATGCTATGAAAATGCGGCTTTGACTCCCACGAGCACATGCGAATGCTCTACTGGATTCTACATGAACACGTCTTCAAGATGCCAAGCCTGCAACCGCATGTGCAAATCCTGCACCGGCCTAGCAGCCACCGAATGTTCCAGTTGCCGAGACGGCTTCGCTCTCAACACCGACAAGACCTGTTCCTGCACTGCCAAGAACCTTTTCAACACAGCCACCTTCAACTGCGATGCCTGCAATAGTTCCTGTGCCAGTTGCAACGGACTCGCTGTGAATCAGTGCAAGACCTGTGCATCGAACCAGACACTGGTCAATGGTACTTGTGTATGCAATGAGGACGGGAAGTTCAATAACGCGGGTGTGTGTGATAGCTGCTATGATGGGTGCAAGAGTTGCACTGGGACTCAAACTGACCAGTGCTTAAGCTGCTATTCGGACTCGGTGCTGTTCTCGTCCCCAGGACCTTCGACATGCGTCTGCATCAGTCCCAAGCGACCGGCTCCTACACCAAAGGTATGCGGTGTTTGTCCGGCTTCCTGCGCTGACTGTAGCCAAGTAAGCGAAAACTTCTGTACCGCTTGCAAGGCCAACGCTCTCCCAGCCACTGGAAGCTTCCCCGCAGCTTGTGTATGCAAATCAGCCTTCTATCCAGACACCTCGTCCAACTGCCAGCCCTGCCACAAGACCTGTGGAGCGTGCAAGGCCAGCAGTCCTTTCTTCTGCACTGCCTGCATCAAGTTCATGAGCAGTGGAGTTTTCTGCGAGGATTACTGCCCGACTGGATTCAGTGTGACTGCCAACTCGTGCACGAACACCACTCCGCTGGTCTTCTCTCTGCCTTTCAACAGTCTCAACACCTTCCAAGACACTGTGAAAGGATACCAAGTGGTCCTCGGCGCACTAGCCGGGTCAGCACTCCCAAGAGTCCTATACCAGCAAGGCATTCAGTTCACTGGCACTCAGTATGTCCAACTCCCGCCTAACTCCAAGGACACGAACCAACTCGTCCTCTCCTCAACTCACTACGTCGAAGTCTGGCTGCGCCCAACCTCTGACAAAACGCATACGATCCTGTACAAATACATCGACACCGCTCAATTGATAGTCTTCACTATCGTCAGCGGCAAGCTGAACATGAAGATGCAAGTCTACAGGACTGACGTAGCAGCCGGAGCACAAATTGACAAGTTGTACACTTCCACCTCCCAGGTGGACTTCTTAATTGCTTCAGGCGGAAGCGTCCCCGTTGGAAAGACTTGGAGCAGAGTAGGATACTCAGTGGCTCTTACAGGGACTGACAGCACTAGAAGCACGACTTTGACTCTGTTTGTGAATGGGCAGTCTGTGGCGACGACAAGTATTGCGGGAGAGTTCTTCCGTGACTTTAACCTTGGGAACTTCCTGTTGGGAGCTGACAGTATAACTATTGCGAAGCAGACCTTCTTCTCCGGTAGCATGGCTGAACTTCGCATCTTCAACGGCCAAAGCACAGTTCCAGTCCTCTCAGCCTGTCCAACCACCTGCACTTCCTCGTGCACTGGGTCAGGCGCCTGCATCATTCCCTGTGCTAGCAATGAATACCTGTCTTCTGGCAGCTGCTCGACCTGCAGCGCCACTTGTGCGGCTACTGGATGCCTCCGAGCCTCGGACTGCAGTCTCAACCTGGATCCACTGTGCAAGACCTTCTCAGACTTCTCGGGCTGCACTACATGCTCCGATCTAGCAGTGAAGGACACAACCGGGAAATGCGGCTGCGTGACTGACTCCACCTATGACGCCACCAAGGCTTCCTGTGCCTGTAGTTCCGGCTTCCAGCAGTCTGGCCAGCAGTGCGTCGCCTGTCTAGTTTACTTCAAGTCAACGGAAGTGACAGCTGCATTCGACAGTACGTATATGAATGTGGTCGTTACCTTTGCTAAGGCGGTCAAGACAGACGCATTGACGAGTTGTGACAAGATATTTGCAGTCAGCACTGTGGCGAAATTTGGCTCCACGCCGATTTGCGCTTTTGACGCTGCTCGCAAGAGACTCAGTATTCAGCTCGGCAAAGGCGCAACTCTCCTCAACGACAACCTGGAAATCCTCAACAAGAACGTCGTGTCGGCCGAAGGCGCCTGCAACTTCTCCTCAGACATACTCACTCCCAAGGCTCAGTACCCAGGAGAGCCTTTGGCGCCTACTGCCATTCTCGATATGGTCGGGACCTATTCCACTGTCTGTGGCGCTACCAGCACTGAATTGATCATCAGCGGCGAAGCCTCTTCCGGCGCTCAAGGACGAAACCTGCTTTACAAGTGGACATTCGTAGCTGAACCAGCCTCTGTGACGATTACTGGCTATGACTCTTACAGTTCCTCCAACACCAAGGTCACCATTCCCAACAGCGCTCTGAAGGACACCAAGCTCAAGGTCACTCTGACTGTAAAGAACTTCTTCAACCTGGAAAGCTCAGCCACGGGCACTGTCGATATAGTCACTTCCGCTGCTCTAGCCGTGCAAATTGAGGGCGGGAACAAGGTCACGACCAAGGCTTCAGAGCGAGTGGTGCTGAAAGCCATTGTGACAGGCGGCTGCGGCGACTCCACGCCTAAAGTGTCCTACACCTGGGCAATCATTTCCGGCAGCGTAGATGCTGAATTGAACCTCAATCGAAACCAACTAGCCCTACCCAAGAACTCGATGACTGCAGGAAAAGTATACGAATTCCAAGTGACTGCATTTGACAGTGTTTCCAACATATCCGGCAAAACATCTGTTTTCGTGACTGTGACCAGTGGTCCTCTCAAAGCCCAATGCTCTCGATCAGACGGTGACCAAAGCACCAATCGAGACCTAGTGATTAACTGCTCAAGGTCCAGAGATACTGATGAACCCGATGCAACTGACCTGAAAGCGGTTTGGAGCTGTGTGCAAGGCTCAGGGAAGTGCAAGAACGCCGCGGGCAGTGATTTGGCTCTTACAAGACCCAATTCTTCTCTCATTTTGAACATCGACAAGAGTCAGTTACTCCCTGGAGCCAAGTACGAGTTCACTTTGACTATTTCCAAGGACATTCGTACGGATTCAACTTCTGTAACGATCGATATAATGGGCACTCCAACAGACATTACCGTCAATATTGAGTTTGAAAACAGACGCTATTCGTTCAAGGAAGACATTCAAATCAGAGCGACAGTGCTAGGCGCGACCCAGATAAGACCTTTCTGGAATCAAAGGGGCGGAAGAGAACTGGCTCGGAATAGTCGAGCTGATGCCACTTTCCTGACTATCAAGGCAGGCACTGCACTGGTTGGGGAGACGTATGTATTTACGCTGACTATACAAGTAGGGGCGGTTTCCATCTCGACCTCAGTAACGATAGAAATGAGTCTACCACCGACAGGAGGCAGTGCGAGTGTAGCCCCCACTGCAGGTGTCGCCATGTCCACCAACTTCCTCATTCGTCAAAGTGGCTGGGTAACCGACAACTTCCCTATCTCCAGCTCCTGCAGCTACTGGAAAAACAACAACAAGAAAAGCCTGCTAGTCGCCTCGCAAGCCAATGAACGCCGCTTCAAACTGTGGGAAGACCGTTTCAATCTCATCATTGAAATCTGCGACAACTCGGACACGTGTGTGTCTGTGGAACAGGCTGTCACTGTGTCTGGCCGCAATAGAGAGTTGCAGGTTGAAGACTTACTAACGACTTACAACGAACTGACTATTGACCAGGACCAGATCCCGCCGGTTTGCGTGATGTTCGGAAAGTCAATTGCCCTGGAACAGTCACTGTGGAGCTATATCCTTAGCAGCCTGGCACAGTACTCGGCCGGATTCGACCAAGTCTCAGCGACTCAACTCAGCACAGAACTCAACTGTCTGCAGGCACTCGCCTCTGTGAAAGTCCGTCAGACTTCCTCCAACCTCAACAACCTGATCGCCACATCCAAGTCAATGAGAAGCAACTTCAACTCCACATTCACTGCTGACATGTTCAATAACTTCTTCGACCTGTTCAGTACCTACCCGATTGCCTCAGATGAAGATGCAAAGACGCTCAGCCAGTACTATAGTGACCTGCAAAATACCTACTTGGCTTCGTTCATGCCGGATGATAATAATGTATTCGCCGGTGCGCCTTCTATTGGCCTGTTCATGGCTCGTAAAACAGCAGAAAACTTAAACGGTATAGATATTGGCTCGGGCAATAGTAACATCAACTTCACCCTGAGTACTCCCTCTACCCTTCAAAGTGACCTAGGTCTGGACAACTCCACAGTGGTGGACTTCCGTGCTAGTCAGTCTGTGCAGACCGGCCTGCCTGTGGGCATCATCGAACTCGACCTACTCAAAATCGGCACTTACGGAGTGGAATTCGTGGAAGACGAAACCGCAACTCCGATCACTGTAAAGGACTTAAGCCAGCCCATCAATGTCACGCTCCCAATGGTCAACTATACCAAGGGAGAACAGTACCAGTGTGTGTTTAAAGACCCGAGCATTGGCTGGGTGTCTAGTGGCTGCTCAGTGCTGGAAATCACCAATACGACCGCTACCATTCAGATCTGGCACATGAGCACCTTCACAGTGGTAAGCAAGGACATCAAGTCTTTCAACGCGGACGGCATGCCCTTGTTCCCTGCTGAGCCCAACTACGACTGCGACATGTGGCTCGCCCCTGTCTACACAATGATCACTATCATTGTCATTCCGCTGCTCATCCTAATTGCCATTTGTGTGGGCGGAATAGCCTTCGGCAAGACCTATAGTGACGAGCCGGCTGAACCTGTCGATGAGTCTGTCGGCTTGAATGTGAGCAATCCAGAGGACGTGCATTTAGAAGTGCAAGCAGAAAGAAGCGTAGACGGCTCTAGAAGCGCAGTCCCTCCCAGTCCTTCCGAAGTCCATATCGACGTCCCAGGAGAACGCTCCGAACAGTCCTCAATCCTACGAGTGGACGTGCCGGAAGAGCGCTCCATCACCAGTTCTCGTCTCCGCGGCGACAATGTCTCGGTCAGTCAATCAGAAGTCCGCATTGAGGTGCCAGACGAACGGTCCGCTCAGAGCTCTAGAATGCGAGTGGATGTACCTGATGAACGGTCAGGAGGCAGCTCGAATATGCGAGTGGATGTACCTGATGAACGGTCAGGAGGCAGCTCTAGAATGCGAGTGGATGTACCTGATGAACGGTCAGGAGGCAGTTCGAATATGAGAGTGGACGTACCCGATGAACGCTCTCAGCCTGGAGCAGGACCTATCCGCGGAGAAGAAGCCGTACCCAGCGCTCCCTACACTCCTGCCCAGTCCAGCCCTCCCGCCTCCGCCAGACCCGTTTCCAGCCGCAGACGTCCTCAATCCCCCAGCACCAAGAAAGAACACGAACCTACTGAGGAAATCAACCCGGTCGTCAGCTTCCTCGAAGGCCACTACCTGATTGGCCTCTTCCTCGTACGCCAGTGGCCGCGGTGGGAAAAGCTGCTCTGTCTGATGACTGTGCTGATGAGTGAGCTCTTCTTCCTTGGCGTGTTCTATTACTATGTGCAGAACTCGACTGACGCAGGGCCGGAAAGCTCGGATTCCTACCTGTGGAGTGACTACTTTGGGGAAGATGCTCTGTTCTACCTCTACTCCTTCCTACTGTCCTTTGTCATATCCGCCCTCGCAGCGACTCTCTTCAACGTCGGAGAAATGCAAGCCAATCGTCAGCGCCGTCTCACCTTCGTAGGCGCGGGCGTGGCCGTGTGCGTGATAGTGCTGGTCCTCTTCGTGATCCTGATCTCTATCATGAACTCGCAGATGTGCTACGAGTACGCAGGCCGGTGGTGCATCGGCTTCCTTTGGTGCGTCATCACGGAGCTGTTCGCCTTGGAGTTCATCATTGCGGCGGGACGCTTTGTTCTGCTGCGGATTAGTAAGGCGTAATGGCCGATAGTTAGGTTTCATTAGTCTGTGCACTGTCTGGACCTCCAGTCCTTTGGGTCCATAGATAGAAATCCACTTACTTGCTTAGCAACAGCAGCCTTGTCTAGCGCAATTAGCAGTTCTGCGATAGGCTCTTAGCTGGTATTGAACTCCTGCTATGTTATCTACCTAGGACAAAAATACAGCTTCCCCGCTAAGTCCGCTGTTTCTTTCAGCTATTCGGAAGTAGGCCAAATCTATCCTTGAAGACACTCTTTCCAAGCCTCTACAAGTCGAGGATTCCGAGGCCTTGCGTCCATCCCAGAGCCGCTACAGGCTAGCATTCTGGACTTTGCCTTAGCCACATCCGTATTTGATATAGCTGAAGCTGCGAAGTCTCCTTTCCTAGGGTCTGAAACCTGCCACTACTCCCCAAATGGTCACTAAGAACTGTGGTTTCCTTAGCAGGGAACGACACTGCAGTGAAGTAGGAGGGGTGCATGCTGCTGAATTGGGCTAGTTGGCTTCGTAAAGGCGCGGACTGGATGTTGGGAGGGGTTCTCTGGCTGGAGTTGTTTGCAGGACTGAAGAATGGATGCGGGGCGAGGAAGTCTGCAGCTAGAGGGGACATCTTGGCCTCGGGGAGAGGCAAGGGAGTCTGCGGTGGTATATGCAGCGATTCCTCTCTAAGCTATGGCAGTCCTCCAAGAAGTCCACCTTGGAAACAGCTCTGCGCACACACCTCCCACGTATGCATGGTAATGGGGTCTATGCACTCAGGAGATGTATAACGGGGCGAAGGACGGCGGGGGCAGATGTGTGGGTGTTTACAAGGACAACAAGAAGGAGGGGGAGTGCCAGTACCTAGGAAGTGGCGGAATACCAATTGAGTGGTAGTGGAAAGTGTGAGGGCTGCTGCTACCTGGCAAGGTGGTCCGATAAAGTGGCTTCCTTGGCTTTTGGGCAGGTCCACGGTCACACTGAGCGCCGAGTTTAGGACTAGCGGTGTGAATCTTAGGGGAGGAGAGGATTGGAGGGAGCTGGAACCACCTGAATAGAAACTCGGCGAAATACAGTGAGGGGTTTAAGTGCTTGCGACGATCTAGACCTCAACTAAAGCCTGCTTTCAGTCCTATCCAGCAGAACTGGCTTCGCAGGAAGTCGGCCAGACACTCGATGCGTCCGTACTAGTAGAGACCTGTTGGCTTGGGGCATGAGGCTTCAAGTCGAGACTACGCGCGAAGATCAAGACGTCACAGAATGTGGTTTTCCGCACAGCAAGTCTAGGCCGAGACTCGATCTGGGTTGTGGGCGGCTGAGTAGGGAAAGGTGAAGACTTGGGCCTGGGCGCGGGACACGAGTTGGAAGTCTGGGCCGATGTAGTGTCTGGAAAGGACGTTTGTAAGGAGGAAATGGGAGCCGCCCAGCACTATTCCGTCTGCGAAAGCGTTCTTTGTGGCTTCTAACCGCCAGTATGCGTTCCCATCAGTCTCATCTGTCGTCAGTTCCATTGAAATTGGGCCCCAGTACTCTGGGAAGGTGCCTTCTTGCGTTTCCGGGTCGAAAGCGGCAGTTTCCCTCGCTTGAGAGCAGCTTCAGCCTCGCTCCGTTGGTAGAGTTGGGCAAAACCGACAAATAAAGTACAGAGTTCGTCTTCAACTGGCACAAAAACCCATACTTCGCACTATTATCGTTGATTGGGGTAACTCAGGAAGGAATGTAGGAAAACCGGCACATTAATCGTGGGAGAAAAGCCGCCTCAAAAGACACCGAAGTCCTAGAAACGTCCAAATGGTAGTGATGCAAGTTGGTCTGAATTGCCAAAAGCACTGCAATGCCCTCGTCCTTCCAGCCCTCCCAGACACTACGGTCAGCATGTCTGGGAGCCGTTCCTCCCGCTCCCAGCCTCTGCTTTCCTTGAGGACAAGCCCTGCCTGCGTCTTCTTTCTCGCGCTTGCCGAGGTACATGCGGGTCATTAGGTTGCGGAGACTGCAGCGCTCTGCGGCCGTAGTGGCCCTTTACTACCTTTCGCATGCGGACTTTCCGGAAACCGGCCTACAAACGGCTCCAGCCTAAACAGAGCGTAGATAGGGAACGGCAGGTCCGCGGGAGGACAGAAGGACATGCAAAAGGAATTCGCCTATCGAGTGGAGTCAGTCCGGCCCTTACTAAGGCATATCGATAGTCCTCAGCCCCAAGCTTCCATTTCCCGCCTTTTGACAGCCCCTACAGCCCTAA
>Ga0247837_1009364_pt1 | contig 11793 bp, 12 predicted proteins | sample LaCtaG_2_FD_187115 | JGI IMG/M metagenome (GOLD analysis project Ga0247837, IMG submission 187115) | Freshwater microbial communities from meromictic Lake La Cruz, Castile-La Mancha, Spain - LaCruzMarch2015_14.5m | ecosystem: Environmental > Aquatic > Freshwater > Lake | place: Spain: Castile-La...
CAGTGAAGTTGACTGACCTGGACGACTTCCTGACTCCGTCGCAGTCCTGTGTGAAGCCGTTACTGCAGCCCAGTCTGATCAAAGCCACCGACAGAGCCACAGCCACTGTGAGTCTGAGCGACTGTCTGGCCTGCACAGGCTGCGTGACCTCTGCCGAGACTGTGCTGCTGCAGGAGCAGTCCTTGCCCAAGGTGCTGGAGGCCTTGGGAAGAGGCAGAGTGGTGGTTTCGGTGTCGGAACAGAGTGTGGTGTCTTTGGCGAGTGGGCGGAAATTGAGCACTGGGGAGACGTTTGGACGACTTCGTGCGATTCTCCAGGCGAAAGGAGTGAGTGAAGTGAGGGACATGCAACAGGCGAGGGACCTAGTCCTGCAGGCTTCTTTGCAAGAGTTCCTGGACCGACTTCCCAGTGGCCAGCCCTTAGTCTGTGCAGAGTGTCCAGGCTGGGTCTGCTACGCTGAGAAGAAGGCGGACCCTGTAGTCCTGCCTATGCTTTCCACAGTGAAATCGCCACTCCTAGTGCAAGACCACCTGGTGAAAGCCGCAGATCCAACCTGTACTCACATCTGCGTCCTGCCCTGCTACGACAAGAAGCTGGAATCTCACCGAGTCGCTGCAGGCCCTGTAGTGCTCACTACGAAGGAACTGGAGGACTGGGTGAGACTTGAGGACTGGGCCACTCCTTGTCCTGAAGTTCCTGTTGACATTACAACGCCTGGCTATGGGAGCATATCGTCGCATGGATATGCGGAAGTCATATTCGCCGAAGCTGCTTATCGCCAGTTCGGGAGAACACTAGCTCAGGAAGAGATGGTTTGGAAGCAGGGCCCGAGACGGGACTGGTCCGTATGAGCTAATTAGGAACTTGAGCTGAGGGCGGATTCAGGCGAAATACTGCTCAAATTTCTACTGGCTTCGGGCTTCCAAAACATCCAAAATGTAGTCCGCATGCTCAAAAAAGGCCCTAGCGGCTACCACTATATCGAACTCATGGCCTGCCCTATGGGCTGTCTGAACGGCGGCGGTCAGCTTCCAGTCCCTAATACTCGCATCGAAGTGCCCATAATGATGCAGACCCTAAGACGCTCCCAGGACTGGCTGAAACTGGAGCCCGCCGGAGAAATACACAGTGAGGAGCTGAGAGGCGGACACTCAGTCGTGGAAAGACCCACGTCCCTACGTTGGTAGTAACTCCATAACGAATAGATGTGGCGACTGCTGCTTTGTGTGTTCCTTGTGAGTGCTACTGCCAGTTTGGCTGGAGACTTGGTGGTGACGGGCACTGTCAATTGTGCGGACCGGAACACCAACTCTCTCACTGCGTCTGCAAGTGTGCAGGTCACAGCTAGCGTTTCTGTCCAGTCCCTCACTGCGGCCAGCCTGGAAGCCGGGCAAGTCACTGCCAACAGTCTCGTCCCGTCTGGGGACGTGCTGCGTATACAGGGGGATGTGGTCATCTCCAGGACCAGTCTCCTACTTGCAGCTGCAGTCCTGGCGATAAGTGTCAGAGGACGACTTCGAAGTGGACGTAGGCGGGTGGACTGATGTCGGCCTGTCCTCCTGTGGTGCAGGGAACTGGTTCCTGGGCGAACGCTGCAAGGTTTCCAAGGACTAGGTGAGCAAAGTGTTCACGCTGCCCCCGCATACAGCTGTGAGAGTCACTGCCATCTACCACATGTTCGACAAGTGGCAAGGAGAGACCGGCTTCCTGAAGGCGGATAGTGCCTATGTGTGGACACTTTCAACAGATATTAGCTCCTCGCAGGGATTGAATGTATGCGGACCCGCGGCTAGGCGCAGCAGTGGACGTCCACTTTAAGCACAGCGCTAAGCGTCTGCAGCTAGCCTTCGGCTCCACTCTTAAAGGAGACCCCTGTGTCACCAGCTATGGGATCGACGAAATCGTGGTCTACATTCAATAGATAATCCCCAATTGCGGCTAAGTCGCTTTAGGTCTGAATACCTCAATTATGAGTCTCTGACTGTGAATAGCACTTCCCATGCAGTAGTTTCCATAGCGACATTGAATTTGACTACTTGCCCTAACTTAATAGTGGTATGGAAGCGGACTTACAGCCCTCGATAGCAGAGCTCTCACTGCCCTCTCCGAAGCCGTCCTGCGGTTCTCTGAAGTATCCCAAAGCCCTGGCCTCCTTCAGCGTAAGCAGGGCCGCTACTATGGCTACTGACCATAGCAGTGCATTCCAATTCCTCACCTCCCGGAGTTTAGATGTGTTCCCTGTTATTCTTAGACCCCCGAATAAGGTGGGGACTGTGGACACTTCAGCTGCTAGGCGGAGGGACGACTTGAGCATTTTGCAGGAAATGGGGGTGAAGTCGGATGCAGCACTTCCCTCGGAGCTGAATATATTTGGGAAAAGACGCGCCTCCAACTTGCACATGTCCACTATGGACTTATTGGGGCCTGCTCACACCCGAATTGCCCTACGCGCTATGGGCCTAACAGCTGCATTTAAAGAACTGGAAGGCAGGGAAATACGCGAAAGGCTGAAACTCGACACCTGCACAGCAGAGAAATTCAACCCCCGTACGGCGGATGCTCTAACAGAAATGAAAGTGAAGAACAGGCCAATGGCCCGGTCCTGCAGTTCCCTCGCCACTAAGTCCAGTCTCTACAGTGAACGCAAACCTCCGTCTAACGCCCGTCTTAAAGTCCTGAACTCCATCATGGACAGTTGTGACAAACTCACCCTCGACAACTCCGCAATGCGCAAAGTCCTCAACCCCCTGCGACAGTCTCTCTTCCCGGCTTCAAAGAGCCGTGCAGGTCATAGAACCTTCTAACTACTAGTGACTAACATTACTCTATCTGTATATCGACGGCACATCCACCACTTGCCTGGGCACAGAGTATTTATTGTGCAGTCGGCCTGGACTAGTGAGTGTACTAGTGATGCTCATACCAGAAACTCCTCGGTTGATTAGAGCTGGGTGCAGGCGTTTCCTTAGGAAAGAGGCACTGGCTACGATGACTGCGTTGTTGTGGTTAGTGTTGGGGTTTCGGGCTTGAGTAACCGCAAAAGAGGAGATGATCATGTCCTTATCGAAGGTTTCTGAGCGGAGTTCGAGAGTGTAGTCGGGTCGGCTGGGCCTGGGCAGGCCGGAGCTGGGGCGAGAACGCTTGGGAGGGGAGGGGGGAGGCAGTGTGGCGCCCATTTCGCCCTTGTAGAGGTCTTCAATGCGGAACCTCGGCAGGTCTTTATAGGAGTGGAGACGACAAGTCCTCTTAGGGTCGAAGACGCCTTTACTGCAATTCGCCACGCGCCTCAAATCCTTGATTCTGCCCTCCTGCACCGCCGATATGGGCCTCACCTGCCTCGCCTTCATACCTATATAATGGCCAAAACCCGTCCCGCAAGTCACGCAGGCTCCTGGTACTCCTCCGACCCTAACACCCTCAACCAGCAACTCGAAGGCTGGCTACAGGCAGCTACTCGGCAAGAAGGGGAAATCAGGGCTGTGATTACTCCCCATGCAGGGTATGACTACTCCGGCCCCACTGCCGCTTGGGCTTTCAAGCAAATTAACGCGGAAACTGTGCGGAGAGTAGTGCTGTTGGGGCCTGCGCATCATGAGTATGTGCAGGGGTGTGCGCTGCCGTATGCGGAGATATACAGGACTCCGCTGGGGGATGTGGCTGTGGATGTGGAGACGGTGGCGGGACTTGGGGAAAGTGGGGCGTTTAGACGGCTTTCTGCTAAGGCTGAAAAGGAAGAACACAGTCTGGAAATGCAGCTGCCCTACCTCCGCAAAGTAATGGGTTCCGCGGCCTTCACTCTAGTCCCCATCGTCGTGGGAGAACTCAGCGTTTCCCAGCAATCCCGCTACGCTGAGCTGCTTTCCCCCCTGTTTCAGCAAGCAGACACCGTGTTTGTCATATCTTCCGACTTCTGTGTAATGACTATATCAGCACTGGGGCGCTAGTTTCGACTATACCTACTATGACCAGTCCAAAGGGGAGATTTGGCAAAGTATCGAAGCATTGGACAGGGCAGGGATGGCGCTAATTGCCAATCACCGCTTAAGGTATATAGAAATGTAGGGAGTTCCGCAGGTATTTGCAGGAAACTGGGAATACCATTTGTGGGCAGAACCCCATTCTTCTCCTATTGTCGCTGGTTGAGAAGTGTGAGAGTCAGCTGAGCACGACTTTCGTCAAATATGCGCAAAGTGAGCGAGTCCGCTCGGAGGAAGACATGTCCGTCTCCTACGCAGCCGCAGTAACCCTAAAGCCCCTCTAGCCCCGCCATTTCCCTGATAGCTAAAATGGTTCGGCAAGTTGGCGCGCGCAGAACAAGGTACGACTACGTGTTCCAATCCCAGCGCTTCGTGTGCAAAATGGACTTTTCAGGCCAGTACTTCACCCTCTACAACAACAGACTGAAGGAATTGCGGCTACTCGCGAAGCGCCAGGCGGCCAATTTGTGGAGCGAGGAAAACCTCACAGATGCACAACTGCTGGAAATTAAGGCAGACACGCCCTGCGCAGCTATAGGCATATTGGTGAAAAGGTATGCACTGCGGCCGTCCGTGATAGACAAGTATATCGTGAAAGTGGGAGTGATGAGTCGTCCCAGTGTGGTGAGTTCCTTCTACAGTGCGGAGGACCCTTTGTACCTGGAGGATGAGAGCGGGCGAGTGGTGCTGGACTTCCACTGTGAGAAGCCGTGGCAGGACCTGGTCACAGGGATAGTGCTGGCAGTTAATGGGATTATGAAGGCGAATGCGGTGTTCGAAGTGACGGATTTCTGCTTTCCAGAGGTCGACATGCCGCCCAGACACAGAATTGTGAGGGACGGGAATGATGAGTACATAGGCTTTGTGTCAGGGCTGGAACTGGGGAACAACGCCTACGACCCTTTGCTGCTGCACCTGCTAGTGCAGTACTTCCTAGGGAACCTCACCCAGGCCAGTAGGGAAGAAAGCGCCAAGATACTGAGACTAGTGGTCCTGGGGAACTCCATCTACAAGCCGCCCTCTGCCTACGCCCTGTCCCGCACCAGTCTAGTGGGCAATGAAGCACAGGGCAAGGCAGATCTGTACCACTCCATCAAGGACCTAGACACTATCCTCGCCGAACTGGTCAGCTCCATCCCTGTGGACATCATCCCTGGGGAAATGGACCCTACGAACATATCTTGGCCGCAGCAAGCGCTGAATCCCTATTTATTCCCTCACGCTTCACGCTACTCCGCACTGCAGAGCGCTCCCAATCCGTACGAGTTTTCGCTTGACGGGTTGAAGTTTCTATGCACCTCTGGGCAAAATGTGAGCACGCTGACCACCTTCTCCCGGCCTCAGTCAGCCATAGACGTCGCCTGCAACACTCTCGAATGGCGACATCTCGCCCCGCTCTGTCCTGACTACATCCCCGCACTCATCCACTCTGACGACGACCCTCTCATAGTGCACCAGCTCCCAAATGTGTATGTCGTCGGGAACCAGCCTGAGTTCGCACACCGAGTGCTGAGCAATGGCAGCAGAGTGGTGACTGTGCCGAAGTTCAGCGAAGGCAAACATCAGTTGGTGCTCGTCAACCTGGGCTCGCTGGAGGCGACCTGTGTGGCCTTCGGGTCCACACTAGACACTAGGTAATCCAGGGGTTGTGAGGAGTGGGGCGGTTTGGATATGGCGAAGTGGGAGGTGGGGGGTACAGTGCAATGCTAGAGGACGGAGAGGGAGGGTTTGGACAGGGAAGGGAGGCTTTGTAGGCAGAGACTGGGTGGGAGTGGGACTGGGGGAGGGACGCGACTGGACCAAGGCGTGTGAAGGCCTTTATGGCGCGGGAAGACGGCGGGACCCTAGACCTGGGTAAGGCTGGGGGCCATTGCCCTCCATTGAAATGTTCTGGGGCCGCACTCTGAAGCAGGGTCAGACTTTGGCAGTGTCGAAGGATGCGGCCCTGGGAGCCTTGCTGCATCTTTCCCATCTCTCCCTCAGCCCCGCCTCCAAGCCAGGCGCCACAGCCGTAGTGGTGGCTTCTCAGGGACAGAAATTCACCCTTGTGTCCTTAGAGAAGGAGAAGAGCGAGTTCCAGACTGTGGACCTCTACTTCATGACCTCGTCCGATGCTGTGTTCACGGTGTCTGGCCCAGGGGAAGTCAATTTGTTGGGGTATTTTGAACCATCGGAGGAAAAAGAGGAGGGTGAGGATAGTGAGGACGCATCGAGTGAAGTGGAGGAAGCAGTCCCTGCACCCAAGCAGACTGCCCAGCCTGTCAAGTTGCCTGCAGCTAAGCCCGTCCCAGCCAAACTCGCCCAGGCCAAGCCCGCTGCTGCTCCAGCGAAGCCCGCTGCACCTGCCAAACCCACTGCACCAGCCAAGGCCACTGCACCTGCCAAGGCCACTGCACCTGCCAAGGCCGCTGCACAGCCCGAGGAGTCCTCTAGTGAGGAGGAAGACTCAGAGTCTGAGGAGGCAGCGCCTATTAAGCCCCCTGCCCAGCAAATGAGCGATTCAGACGAAGAAGATGGAAGCGACAATGAACTCGAAGAGGGCGGAGATGCAGACCTCGCGGAAGAAAGCGAGGAAGAGGAAGAGAGTGTGCCCAAGCCAGTCCAGAAGAAACACCCAGCGCCCGTCTCCGCCCCCAAGCCTTCTCAGAAGCCCAAGGTAGCGGAAATGGAAGAGAGTGATGAGGAAGTGGGAGGAGATATGGAAGATGGAGAAGACGAGGAAGAGTCTAGAGGCTTCCGTGGAGGTCGCAGAGGCGGAGACAGAGGCGGCTTCAGAGGCGGGTTCAGAGGCGGAGACCGTGGGGGCTTCAGGGACCGAGGTGGATTTAGAGGCGGGGACAGAGGTGGGTTCAGAGGTGGCTTCCGCGGAGGGGACAGAGGTGGCTTCCGAGGTGGGTTCAGAGGCGGAGACAGAGGTGGCTTCCGAGGTGGCTTCCGGGGAGGGGACAGAGGCGGGTTTAGAGGCGGAAGAGGGGGCTTCAGAGGCGGAGATAGGGGCGGCTTCAGAGGTAGATCTAGAGACTAATGGCTAGCCTACAAATCTAACCTGAAATACCTCTACATCCTTCCAACTGCAGTCCCAAACACCCTCTTTTTGCTGCCAAATCGTTCCATTAGCGACCGAAACCGATTAATTGTCTAAACTGCTATCTCGAGAGTCGTAACGTCCTTCTTAAACCCCTGTGCAAAGGTCCACTCCATCAGTTTTCCCTCCTGGAAGCTCTCAATTAGGTCGCTAAAGTGCGCACTCAGCGAATTCCCACTTTGTCCCTATATAAGCCTTACAGTGTCCAGAGACCAGTAGCCCTTTCCAGACCCTAAGTCCATCACAGTCCTAATATTCGGCCCGTGGGTCGTTTTGAAGCCGCTACCCTGCGGAAACGGCCTGGAATTGAGGGTATCCGCCGAGCCTCCAGAAGGCGCAGTGCGGTGGAAGAGCATCTTCAGCCAGCGATGTGCGGAAAAGGGCACATGGGAAAACTGGATTTCGTGCACTTCGCCCCAAGGCCTGAAGTCAGCGTTTTTCCCTACTTCCTGCATCACTTGGGAAATAGTGTCTGAACAGGTCTCTAATTTGGGGGTGTGGATATTATTGCACCAGCGAGTCGCATTGTGGAAATCGCTTCCGGACCTGATGAGTGCGGGGGACTGGCTGAAGAGGGAGTAGAAGAAGTCGGTGAACTTGTAGCTTTTGAGAAGTGCACTGACAGTGTTGTTGTCCTGCACTTCGTCCTGCACTAAGACGTGCATCAGCCGGCCCACTAAGGTGTGGAACATGGTGGGCTCGGGGGCTTCTTTGGACATCACGTAGTTCCAGCGGGAGAGTTTGGAGTAGAGAGGGGAGTCGCGGGCGTAGGACTCGGTGAGTGCGAGGAGAGTGGGCAGGACGTCTCGGGCGATAGGACTGACCTCGTCTAGCTGCATTTCCGCCATATCCTCAGTCGAGATTTTCTCTTTCGACGCGATTTTCAGCCTTATTAGCTCCGTGATGCGTCCTGCACGGTGATGGAAGTAGTCAGTGCCTATGGAGTTGCGGTGCTTATAGTGCTCAGCAGGGCTAAATAAGGACTTACATGTTGTTTGCGGCCACTATAAAGCCCTGTGCAGGGTCCAGCACAAAGGGCAAGTCTTGGAAGTCCACAATTCCTCTCCACTCGTTTTCCTCCTTCCAGCCTTCCAGAGGAGCGTTGGAGAACTGCTTTCGGTGGGAAGTGTTGGGAATGCGGCCGGTCATTTGGAAGCCGATTTCGTTGGTGACGGAGGCGAATAGGATGCCCATGGAGCAGCAGGTCAGTTTGGAGAGTGCGTTGCGGAGTTGGGCGACGTTTTGAGCGTCGAATAGGCTCAAAACAGTCTCCATACTGGTGTCCTGGACCTCCGCCAAAGTCCATCGAAAGGAGAGTGTGAGACTTGGGTCGAAAGGGAGGAAGGTGCCAAGTGCAGAAGGAGCTCGGGTGTAGTCCTTGAGTATAGGCCCATGGTGCGTCCTTTCAAACGTGACTATGACAGGCTGGCTTCTGCCCTTCACAAAGATCCGCTCTTCGAAGAGGGTGATTGGGCGGAAGCCGGAGTAGTGCAGGTACTCGCTAGGGTTGTGAGGGTTGCGCCGCTCGATGTAAAGGTCCAGCGTGTCTCCGTGGGCTATAGTGGCAGTCCAGGCGAGGATGTCGTTCCTGCCTGTGAGGACTCCGGGGATGCCAGGTGCGCTGCCTCCCGACACAGCCAAAGTGCCGACTTTCAGCGTTATCAAGTACCAAAGCGAAGGGATGCGAATAGGCCAGTGAGTGTCATTTGCGATAATCGGCTTTCCGCTTTTGGTGTATTTCCCCGAAATCACCCAAGAATTGCTGCCCTTTCCTAGGCCGTTCCCATCGTCTTCACTATTCGACTGCGAACGAAAGTGGGCGGTAGACCCTGTATACTTCTCCTCTTCAGTAGGGACATTCCCAGTCTGAGCCTCACTAGTCCGGATATGCTTGGGTAAGTCTTCGTCATTGATGATGTAGGGCGTCTTTTCCTGCAGGTCGTAAGGCAGCAGGAGGTCCGCTACTTCCTTGCCTACGAGGTGGCTGAGTTTGGCTCTCAGGAACTCAAAGCCCCAACTCAGTCCCATAAGCTGAGTGATGGCCACGGAGTCCACAGGCTTCCAGTCCTCGAAGTAGGACCAAGTGAGGAAGTACTCGCAGGGCAAAGTGTGCTGCTTCCGCACATACGCATTTACCCCGTCTGCATACCTCTGCACTTCCAACAGAGTCGCAGGCTTCATTTCCTCCACCGCCTTGGCCGCCAAGCGACCAATCCCCACATTTCTCACGAATGTGTCCAACTCCAGTGCTTCTTCGCCGAAGATCTCTGCAAGTCGGCCCAGGGCTGTTCTCCGGGTTATATCCATGCTCCAGAGCCTGTCCTGTGCGTGCACGAAGCCTTGGCCGAAGAGAGCGTCTCCCTTGGTTGCCGCGGTGATCACTGGTACTGCCTTTGTGTCCCGCGTGATTGTGACTCGGTTATCCAGGGCGTGCAGGTAGTAGACCCCGGAGTAGCTGGGTAGGGAGGAGTAGAAGAAGCCGAATAGACACAGGAAGGACGGAAGCACGAAGGTCACCACTGCCACACAGCGCAGCATTATATTCCCGGGAATATAGGGCCAACGGTCTGTAAAATGGGTGCCAATGGACCCAGCCGAGCCCCAGACTCCGAGGAAGCCAACACAGCCCAGCTCACCGAAGCGCAGAAAGCCTGGATGACTCGCAAATCCGACTTCTTCGGCCTGCCCGAAGCCTTCAAAGCGCAGCTAACCGCCGACATTTCCAAGCGATTCGGGAATTGCCACGCCTTCGTAGCCTCCCGCGCCCAGCCTCTGAACCTAGTGGAGGGGAAGTTCCTAGACCCTGTGTTTCCCCCAGAGCGGAGCAGTTTGATTCGCTTCTGGAACCAGGCGGATATCGTGAGTCAGGTGGAGTGGGAGAAGTACGCCTGGGTGCGTCTGAGTGACCAGTTTAAAGACAACCGAATGGAGATTTTTGATGACATCCAGCCGGACGATATCATGCAGGGAGCGTTGGGGGACTGCTATTTCCTCTCCGCACTCAGTGCAATTGCGGAAGTTCCAGAACGGATTAAGCGGCTTTTCATCACTACCACGATCCCTGCGGACTGCTGCTACCGGGTCTGGCAGCTGAACCTGGGCATGTGGACGGAGTTCTGTGTCGACGACTACTTCCCGATCCAGCCGCCTCCAGACCCAAAGAAGCAGACTACTGCGAAGGTCAGTGCAGGGCAAAGCAGAGACCACCCAATTGCCTTCTCAGGCCCTCGAATCAACAAAGGACTCGTGGAGCTGTGGGTGTTGCTGCTGGAAAAGGCCTGGGCGAAGAAGTACCAGTCCTACTACGACATACAGGCGGGGTACACGGATGAGGTGCTGACGGACCTGACAGGCGCTCCGTGTGAGACGCTGTCTTGCAAGAGTGAGTCTTTGTGGGGGAAAATCGTGCAAGCAGACGAGGCGAAGTACATACTAACAGCGGGGTGTGTGGGGTCTTTGCAGTCCGACGACAGTGACTTGTACCAAAGTCTCGGCCTGCTGATAGACCACTCCTACGCACTAATCTCAGCCAAAGTAGTGACAGTGGGCGAAACTACCTCCCGATTGCTGAAAATCAGAAACCCCTGGGGGCACTTCGAGTGGAAGGGCGACTGGTCCGACTCCTCCAGCAAATGGACTCCTGTGGCCATGCAGCAAGTCGGCTTCGTGGCCAATGCAGACGACGGGACCTTTTGGATAAGTTTCGAAGACTTCCAGCGCTACTTCGAAAGTTGCACGATATGTCACGTGCACGACTCTTACTGGACTGTGGCTTTGGCTATGGACCAGACCAAGGATGAGGAGTTTTCAGTGGTTGAGTTGACAGCTACTACCAGCACTACACTGTATTTCATGGTCTGCCAAATTGATGAACGCCGCTTTGGCGGCATTGAGGCGGGGTACCAATATGCACCGGTCCGGCTAATCATTGCAAAGCAGAATTCCGACAGGTCGCTCGATTATATCACTGGGAAAATGTCCGCTTTCTCACGGGAAGCCTGGCTGCAGGTGACAGTCGACCCAGGCACCTACCTGTTCTACATAGAAATGAACTGGCGCAGTGAAGTCACAGACCTCTTCGGAGTCTCAGTCTACGCCCAGCATGAAGTCAGCATTAGAGACGCAACTGTGGAAAACGCAGACTACTTGCAGCGCTGCTACGGCACTGGGTTCACACAGAGAAACGAACCCTTGACAGTGTCTGACTATGAGCAATACTCCTTCGCGAACTACAAGTTGGTGGGGGAAAGGGAAAACGGGGACATGCGCGAGGGCATTTATGTGGATCTGTATAGCAGTAAGGAAGAACTGCAAAATGTAGTTCTGACCATTCGCCACGAGCCCTGGACCAACATGAGCCTCCTCAAGCCCTTCGAAAAGCCCAACTTCGAACTCACACTCACCCCCAAGGAGCAAAAAATCCTCATCAAGAAGCAGGTCAACCTCCTCAGTGAACACGGCTTCAAGTTACTTGTGAAGAAGAAGCTAGTGCCTGCAGCCTAGTACGACCTAAAGCTCATCGTAGCTACTATCTTCATCGTCCTCGTCATCGTTGTCGTCTTCCATTAGTGGGTCGCAGAGCTTCTGGAGGGCTTTGAGCTTCTTTTGGTAGTCGGATTTGGAGCTGTCGGGGTGAGAGCTGATCCAGTCTTCGGCCTCTTGCACTGCACTTTCGAGCGTTTTCTTGTCCTTGGTTTCCAGTACATCAGCCAACTTCTCAGGGTCGCTGAT
>Ga0247837_1009370_pt1 | contig 11787 bp, 10 predicted proteins | sample LaCtaG_2_FD_187115 | JGI IMG/M metagenome (GOLD analysis project Ga0247837, IMG submission 187115) | Freshwater microbial communities from meromictic Lake La Cruz, Castile-La Mancha, Spain - LaCruzMarch2015_14.5m | ecosystem: Environmental > Aquatic > Freshwater > Lake | place: Spain: Castile-La...
GTGACGTCGCTTCGGTGATGCGACGTCGCTTCAGTGTTGTGACGTCGCTTCGGTGATGCGACGTCGCTTCAGTGTTGTGACGTCGCTTCGGTGATGCGACGTCGCTTCAGTGTTGTGACGTCGCTTCGGTGATGCGACGTCGCTTCAGTGTTGTGACGTCGCTTCACTGTTGTGACGTCGCTTCAGTGTTGTGACGTCGCTTCACTGTTGTGACGTCACAAGCGTTTAAAAACCAAAAGGGCGCAAGGATTGCTATAAAGCCTATGGTTTCTTCCAGTAGTGTTTTGGCTTCTGCATCAGCATGTTTCCACGCCCCTTCGCCTTCTGCCCTGAGGTTTCCCTTCCTACTGCAGCAGCTGTGCCCCCGCCAGGCAAGGCCAACGCTGGCGCAGTGAAGCGCTCGAATCCCTCACGCCCCCGCTGGTGGGTGGCGTGGACCCATACGCGTCCCGACGAAGGGATGATCCAGCACATGTACAACGGCGGGGTCATAGAGGGTTCATTTGCCTTCGCGCCCGAGTCAGCCAATCCGGGAACAGAAACGATAGGAGAAGGACAAGGAGAAGGAGGAATTTCACAGGAAGCGGTGGAATTGTATGGATGCTACCTGGTGGTCATGCGGGGGCACGTTCCACTGTACGCGTCGACTTGGAAGGCGATCTGTCAGTCATGTGGGCTGCAGGAGATGCAGCAGCCCGTGCCGAGGGTGCACTCACAGACTCTGTATCAGTATCTGCATGTGTTATACCGCACCGAGCATCGTTTCTGCACAGATCTGGTCGCAAACTACTTCAGACGGGGGCTTTCTGATGGCAGCGGTGTGCAGCCTCATTCGGTTTTGGGGCACAGCAGCGGTGTGCAGTTTCATTCGGTTTTGGGGCACAGCAGCGGTGTGCAGTTTCATTCGGGCTTGGGGCACAGCAGCGGTGTGCAGTTTCATTCGGGCTTGGGGCACAGCAGCGGTGTGCAGTTTCATTCGGGCTTGGGGCACAGCAGCAGCCTCATGCAGAACATGTCAATGACAAGTGTGGCGACAAACGACGAGCCCAGTGGACCCCCTTTTTCGTCTGTGGCGACAACCCCTGTCTCTGCCGTCAGTCCCCCCTTTTTTCTTGGTCAGGCAAGTGGGGGTGTGCCTTCTTCTTCGCTATCAGAGGAGGCCTCCTTCTTTTCTCTGCGCTCAGTCCCACGGTCTGTCTCTTCGGTCACCACTTCCAGCGATTGCGACCGCTTCAACAGTACCAGCGTGAGCGCTGCAAATAGCCCACTCCCATTGTTTTCTGCTTCGGTTTTTGACAGAAGACAGGATGCCTTTCGTCCAGTTCCTCGTTCCCTCTCTGCATCCTCCTGCGGCGAATCCACTGGCATAATCCGCGCCTTCTTCACGCAGACGCAAGTGTATCCGCCTGTGCCACCCTCTATGGACGAGGTCCTCGGCATCATTCGCGATCTCATTCCAATGTGGGTGCAGACCTCGCCAAGCTTCGCCCCACTACTCGACCAGGCCAACGCAGACGGCGTGGCGGCCTTGCTTCCTGGGAGCGTACACTCGTCTGGCACGCTCGAGATGCACCGCCTCGCACTGTCCCGCGAGCAGCTGATCCTCAGGTTCTCTTTTTGTTGTCTCTTTGTTTTTTTTGTTTTTTTTTGCGATGTGAGATATGACGTTCTTTCTCATTTTTCAGGCACTGCGAGGATATTCGCGCTCAATGTGTGGGTGTGAACTACAGCATCCTGAACAGCGGCTACAGCACGGATGTCAACTTCATCCACTGCATGTGCTTGCCTGGTGCCTCCATTTCCTCGCCTTTGTTCTCTCTCTCGTCGTCTATGCCTCTCTCTGCTGCAAGGAGAGGGAACGAGATTGCGACGGAGACAGAGGGCATCTGGAGCACCGTGCCTGAGAAAGGAGGAGGCGAACTTGGCGACGCCATGCGAGCCCTCAAGGCGATGCGCGGTGTCAGCTTGGCGCGGCGCTATGTCATTGAGGACTTTCTCACGTGGGGTATGCCCATCATCACCCGTTTGTTCCTGTTGAGCTGTACTGGTAGAATCCACAGCGCGGCCCAGATTGCCGAGTGCATCTCCAAGCTCAACACCATGCGCAGGCACGTTTTTTTTTGTGTTTTTGCTGTGTATGTATTTGGTGTTATTGTTATTGCTCATGTGAGCTACATATCTTTTTCGCAGGGCTGCAATCGTGCAGGATCGCCAGTCGCTTGAGGCCTATCTAGAGCGTCTTGCAGTCGTCCTGGCGAAATTGGAGGCTACCACGAAGATGCTCCTCACGGGATGTGACGATCCTGGGCCGCCCCCGCCAGCCTCGATCAGTGTAGGAGACGTAAAGCCAAAGAAAGGAGGAGGCAAACAAAGCCAGGCGAAGCAGGATATGTTAATCAGCGCGAAGAACGCAGCAGAGACCAAACGAGTCGTAGACTGCAGACTGAAGCAGCAGCGAGGCGAGGTCGTCGACATGCTGGGGGCACTGGGAATCAAGTTTTCAAGCATTGTCAACATGCAGGTTTTGTTTTGTTTTGTATATGTGTGTCATTTCATGTTTCATATTATTATGTGTGATGCCAGTTTGTTTTCACGAGCACAGGTGTCAATACACTCGTCTATCTGTTACGCCATGCAGACTGACTCAAGCACTAGCAACAATACCCGCCATCTGTTTCCTTCAGAGCATCTTTCCGATGCGGTGTACGCACCTGAAGAGTATCTCGCTCAGATGGCGGCAAGCGATGGTGTATCAAGTTCTGGAATGTCCTTTTTTTCATCACAGTGCGACCGAAAGAAGCGGGCTTCAACAGCAACGGTGCGGGCCACAAAGAGGGCTGTGTTTCCGTCTGGGGTTGCCGCTGCGGCAGCTTTCACCGCCGTGATGCAGGGGCAACAAGTTCGTCATCACGACAGTGGTGCAGAGACGGGAGTTGCGGTGGATTCCGTGGATGCATTTGCAGCCACAGTTACGAACTCTGTGGATGCAGTTGCAGCCACTGTCACCACACATCATCCCGTGCAGCAGCAAGAGACTGAAGACACTGCCATGGAGAACGACGGCTTCATCGCATCTATCTTTGTGAATAGTCAAGACGCTGCTATTTAACTCTTCCTGTGTGCAACGGTTGCTGTGGCCATTCTATACCCCATGGCGGCCCCTTGGATTCACTTTGGTGTTGTTGCTGTCACGTATCTCGCCACGGGGCGGGAGAGTCCCTCTGCTGGAAATTGCTTCTCCTCTTCAAACAAGTCCATTTTTTCTTCTGCTTCATGCCCCTATCGTCATCATTCCAATAATGAGAAGAACAACAGCATCAACGACCTGCCTACGTCCTTTTTTTGCTCCTCCTTTTCCTCGAGGGAAAATGGACATGATGAAGCAACGACTGCTTGCCGTGTCTTGGATCACAATGTGTCTCCATTGCATGTGTTTGCACCGACGGCGCTCTGTAATGTCATCACGATGGTATCACATGCCCCCTCTCTGCTGCTGCTCTCGCGGGTTCGCGCGGGGCACATGCACTCTTGTATGACGCGCGTGTGCCTCTTGATCTTTCAGATCTTGGTGACCTATCTCGCGTTTACACGGCTCTCTCCTATGCTCACATACGCGCTCTCGCTGCATTTTGCTGTGTTTTTTTTGTCGCTGACCAGTAGACATCGTGCACCGCTCATCGGCGACGAAGCAGATCGCACGCTGCGGGGCCTGTGTGTTGCGGGACTGCTGCTGGTATGCTGGCGATATGGTCCTCCTCTGCCCTGTATAGACGCGTTTTCTCTCTCAGGAGGATGTGGAGCCCAGGCACACATGCTGGGGTTCTTCTACGCTGGCGTTGCTTGCCCTATAGTGCTTGCTGCCGCTGAGCGCCTGCTACATATCGTGGAATGAATTTTGTTTGATGGTCACGTGACCACCACTCCCCTCACTCTCACCCTCACCCTCAAACTTTTTCGGCAAGGTCACGTCCCCCTCTAGCTGTCTCTCTCTAGCTGTCTCTCTCTAACTGTCTCTCTCTAACTGTTCTCTCTAAATCTCATAGTGGGTATGAGCTACCCCTGGGGAGGTATAGGTGTTAAATCTTTTTTAGATTTTTAAAAGGGGGCCGATGCGTGTTTACAATTTTTTTTGTGCCATCATGCGCCTCAACGAGGATAACAGATGGCGAAGTGGCGTGAAAAACGTGCAGAGTAGGATAAAAGCACGGTGTCTTTGCGCTGTCCTGTATTCCACTGAGACATGACACTGGCAAGCCAGCTATCACAACAGGATGACGACAAGAACGCGTCAGGGATTCGTCTGGGTACGCTGCTGGTCGCGCTGCTGATGCATGTGGGATTGGCGGTGTGGTCTGTCGGCAGCTCGTCAGAGCAGACGGTCCGTGAGACTGTCATGTTTGGCTGTGTCACCGTGCTTGGTGCTGGGTTCTACACAGGGATCTATGCTCTGCTTAGACGAAAATCTGGTGTGTTTACTAGGATGCCACCGCTCACTATTGGCAACATCTGGAACTATGTGTATGGCGTGGGCATCATGGGATTCACCATGCTCTACTGTTTTAGCGGGGGGAACCTCGTGTGTATCTGCAGCGCGTTTTTGACCCTCTTTCTGGTATTTTTGCTGTTTTTCTTTAATGTTGTTTCATTTTTCCTCTGCTGAGGACATGGACATGTGAATCTCACTTGTATGGTCCTATGATGATACAGGTAGGGCTCGACGACCTGCTGTTACGAACTGACGACGAAGTTGCAGTGCGGATCTCGCGCGGTTGTACGACTGTACTTGCATTGGTGTCGTTTTTCCTGGCAATAATGGGGGTCGCAGAAAACACGAAGATAATTGCTGATATCAATGCAGGAAATGTTTTCACTCATACATTTGCAGTGTTCCTGCCAGTGCTGGCTCCGTTATTTTTGCAGTCGCTCCGCGGAGCGCGGCGTGAGAACCAGGTCATCAGCGAGTACATTGCATCAGCAATGCCGCTTGCAGTGGTCATAGCCGCGACCAGCCTCATCTGCATTGCCTCGACAAAGGATGGGCTGAATCCCCTCACGCGTAGCCTCTTTGGCACGGGAATTGCACTGTTGCTGATGCCCATCACGGGTATGCTCATTCTGTTCTTCTTTGTGAACACTGCGGTGACCTACTCAGTCGCGAGCTTCATCGCACCGACGGCGCTGGTGATCGTTGGGCGCTACTTCGTCGTGGACCCAGGAAATCAGTTTCTCATCGCGGGAATGGCAACAGCGGCTGTTGGATTCGCGCTTGAGGCCTACGCCACCAGCCTTCCTACACATGGGTGGCGCAACAGCCTCTCAAGCTATGACGTGGCACAGGCGGTTATAGTGGAGGAAGAGAGCGAGGCATTTGTGCAGTCTGGGACGATTTAATGTTTGCGTTTGTGTATAACAAACATTTATGCATGCATATGGATGGAGTTATGGATTCCAGTTTCGCGGTGTCTCGTTGCCGTCCTTGTCCTTGTAATAAAGCTGCCCGTTGCGCATGTAGATGCCCTCCTGCGGCTGGTCTCCAAATCCCCCCCCTGCACGCTTCTTCTTGGCATCGGCGGCCTTCTTCGTCAGCGGTGGGGGTAGCGGCCTGTGGTCCTTGTTGAAGATGGGAGCCACTGCTCGCGTCTGTGGCGTGGGCTTCACGCGTCCAGGCGGGGCCATGGGCTTCTTCTTTGGAAAGGTGCCAGAGGTGTTTTCCTTTCGTGGTGGGGCTAGAGGGCACTGGGTGACGTAGCTGTGACGCGCGACAGGCGGGGCTGGGGGCTTGACAAGGGCTGGTGGGGGTGCAAGGAGAATGGAAGGGGGGATCTCACTGTCTTCACCGGCAGCGTCGCAGCTGTAGAACCCGTTGAAGTCTGAGAGCTGATCTGTTGTCATAGCAAGTAGCGCTGGCTCTGGCTCTGGCTCTGCAGCTGGGGCTGAGGCTGGACTTGGAACGGCTGGGATAGTAGGAGGCTGCTTTTTCGAGGAGGGTTGTGGTGCCTTCTTCTTGGTTCTTTTTGGAGCAGGAGCCACATGTTTGGGGGTCTCCTCTTCGTCGTCGCTGCTCTCCGTCTCGATGAAGCCCTCGTCGCTGGAGCACATCCCTGATTCGTCAGAGTCCTTGTATACAGTGGTAGTGTGCTTCTTTCGTGTCTGTTTCTTGTCGTCGCTATTATCTTGTAGCAGCCCCACGTTTTCAAGCACAAGCTTCAAATCGTTCTTGGTCAGACGCTTTTCGCGTCGAGAGATTCTCACGCGCTTCGTGGGAAGCTCCTCTTCGTCGGACTCATCTGTATCGTCGTGAATGAACGCCTTGTCAGCCTCGTTTGCCTCCTCGTCGTCATCCTCGTCAGATGACGCGGTTCCACTCGCGCTCGCAGCGTCGTCGATGAAGCGGCTCTTTTTTTCCCTGCGCCGTGGCGCGCGAGAGAGCGTCTGGCAATCTCTCTCTGCTCCCAGCGCCTTTCCTTTTTCTCCACGTGCCATATTTCCTTCCAAACCCGCGTGGCGTGAGGCAGCCGGCACACCATCGCCAGTGGTCTGCATTTTTTATGTCTTCCTGTGCGTAGAATGCGAAGCGGCGCCTGCGCCCCCCCCCCTTCCGTGGCAGCGTTACTGCCAAAAACCATCTGTTTCGCTGTCTGCAATCTTATTTCAGTTTTGAGTAGCGACGTCACAACAGTGAAGCGACGTCACAACAGTGAAGCGACGTCGCAACACTGAAGCGACGTCACAACAGTGAAGCGACGTCACAACAGTGAAGCGACGTCGCAACACTGAAGCGACGTCACAACAGTGAAGCGACGTCGCAACACTGAAGCGACGTCACAACAGTGAAGCGACGTCACAACACTGAAGCGACGTCACAACACTTTTTCTGAATATAAGGCGGCCAAGCGAGATTTCAGTGTTTTTGCCACGCAGAATGTTCTCTACTACCATGTCGACCCCAGCACCCGGCGACGGCGGATGGTACTTGCGTGTTTTTTTTATTTTTATTTTTTCATGTGTATGCATAGTATCTGACACTCATGCTCTTCTGAACAGTTCGCCCAAGCCCCAAGCTCACTGCTACCAGGCCGCCGCCGTCATTGCAGCGGGTGGCAAGTTCAACAACCACGTTCCAGGCGTGTGGCCTAAAAATCTTCTCGTTTGTATCCTTTCGCGCAAGGTGTCTGGGTCGATGATTCGCTTCACCTCGACCGACTGTGAGACCTTTCTGGGCTGCACCAAGAATGGCATGGAGTCAAAGTTTCTGCGCAAGTTCGAGTCGGTGTTGGAGTTGCAGATGCCCGTGGAGACTCGCAAAGGACTGGCGTCGTTCCTGAAGCAGACTGGGTGGTCGCTTGCCGGCGAGTTGGTGACTCGCGATCTGGGCGAGCACGGCTCTGTACCGTTGAAGGACCACTTCGTCATCCACGGTGGAACCAAGCCCAACGGCGTGGCAATCACGCCGCTGGACCTGCTGCAGATGCAGCAGACGCTCAAGTGGAGTGGCATATCCTTGGAGGGGGTGTGGCTTCCCAGGTTGGTCATGCTGGAGCCGCTTCACGGGGGAGTTCTGGACGGGGCTGTCATCGATGAGGCGGTGGCGGCGGTCGGTGCGCTTCCACTGTGGGCGAAGTCACCGACTGTCGGAGCGCAGGTCAAGCTGCTTCGCGCTGAGGTGGCGAAGCACGGGGTGCGGACTTGCAGCTGTCGCACCTACGACTTTGAAAAGGTGGACAGCCTTACGATGCAGGAGGGCTGGGTGGCGTGGAACGTGACGGATCTCAGCCGATGGCCGTTGCTGACGACGGCCAGGGATTTAGCTGGTCTGTTCCAGCCCTCTCTCATTCCTGCTATGGGCATATGCTGCCGACCAAGTCTGGTGGTGCCCGGCTGGGAGGCGCTTCCCGGTGGAGTCAGGGCGGCGGACTTGCTTGATTCAGGTGCGCAGGGGCGGGTGCAGGCGCAGAAGGCACAAGCTGCGTCGTACGATTGGATGTGGGATCAGGACCTCGCGGAGAATATGGAGTTGATTGTGGGTCGGTACAAGCTCATTCTCACGGAGAAGACGGCATCGGCAGACGCACAGGCTGATGGCGGGATGCCCGTGGATTCAGAGCAGAAGCAGGAGCTCTTGCAGGGTTTCGGGGCTCCATTGCGTATGACGATTCAGGAGGCGCTGGACGGTTTCATTGCGATTGATGACTGTTCTGGGTTGCGTGAGCTGCTCTTCGACCTCGTGCGCTTCTCGGAGTCGCGTTTTGGGGTCGAGGCCAAGGTATCGAAGTTCACCTCGTTTATCCTCTCTGTCACGACGAATGGCGACGGCATCCGCGTGTTGACGCTCTCAGTGCGATCAGAGGAGGTGTGGCCCGCGTACAAGCTCTACCGCGACAATCAGGACGTTGGCGAGGGGCGTGCTATGCCGCTCTCACGGGGTATGTCATTTCTTCTCACGGAGGATCCCGCCAAGGCCATGAAGCGGGCGGCCGAGTACCCATTGTTGGAGGAGGAGCGCACCAAGATCAAGTATGCGCGGTATGTGCTGCGGACGATGTGCTTCCGCCCGTGGATCCAGGAGCAGCAGGAGAAGCTCTCGAAGGGGGGGCCAGTGGACGTCGAGTCGCTCTTCTTGAACACACTGGGGCAGATGCGGCGGTGGCGCGTTGTGGACCCCGAGCGGCGCAAGGAGGTGCTGGAGTTCGCCAAGACGTTGGCGGCGTTCATGGCGGCGTTTGGTCGCCAACCGGCACAGACGGTGTTTGACGCTGGAACTGCGCCATACCTCGAGATTATTGAGACTATGATTCCCAAGGCTGTCACTCTGGTGACGGACGAGGCATTCAGGACCGCGCTGAAGGCAAGCCCCAGCATGGAGGATCAGCTGCTATACCGGGCGTCATCGTGGCAGGATGACTGGCGATGTGTGACGCCGTGCACTGTGGCCAGCTTGAAAGAGCTGACGCCGTACGAGCACTTCGCCGTTGTGATCACTGGCAGTGCAGTGTTGGGGCATGTGATTGAGTACGGCTTCTCTGTGCCCAATGCGATGGCAGTGGAGGGGATGGAGCGGGGTTCATTCTACAAGGAGCTGAGGAATGCAAAGCTCGCCGAGGCGCTCAAGACGGAGCTCCTGCCGCTTGCTCTGTTGGCGACGGAGTACACTCCAACGTGGGTCGCCGTGCGCTCTCTGCGACCCAAGCCTTTGACGCTGGTGTTCTTTGCTGCGGTCCCTGGCACGGGCAAGACTACGTGTGCGGGCAAGCTGGTGGATCTCCTCGGAAGCACTGTGGCGACGCTGGTGTCGAGCGATGCTCAGAAGACGAAGACCAGTCTCAGGGAGCTGCTGGAGTGTGCACAGATTGGACCGCTGACGGAGGTGCTCGTCGTGGATCGGTGCGCTGCGAACAGCGTGGGGTCTGTACGCGAGATGCTCTGGAACACTCTGCATGAGTACGATCTCAGCATTTGTCTTCTCGTGCCTACGAGCTTTGGAAAGATCAGGCTAATGGGCAACGAGTGGCATCTGCCGTTCTCTGAGGAGGAGCTCGCAGTGTATGCAGGATCTGTGCTGGCACGCACTGGGCACATCGGCAAGGTGGAGGGGGCAAAGGGGTTTGGAATTGTTATGCAGCATGTGGTCGACACGGCGCGGTACAATGGATCCATCGCGGAGGCGGCGCGGGATGCATGGGGTCCGCTGGTGGCGTCATACTCGTCTGGGTACTACTGCCCTATCGTGTCTGTGCCGTCTATGGTGCCACCGCTTCTGCACCTCGCGACGCTGCTGGGGCTTGGACTGGAGCTCTCGCGGCGGATGCGTAAGCTGGCGGCGAAGTTTGCACCCAAGTCTACTGAAATGGCTGCTATTGAGAAGGGCGCAAAGAAGGCGGCTGGGGCTGCTGGGGCTGGGGCTGCAGGAGCGACGCTGGCCTCTGACGGCGCGATACTGCGTCAGCTTGTGAGGGGCTTTGTGAAGTATTACGACAACTACGTGCCAGAGGCTGAGGAGCTGCTTGAACACGAGGAGGACGACACCAAGGTCATGGCAATCTGGGAGAAGTGGCTGATGGAGCGGGTGGTGCCAGTGGCGGCGAAGTATCAGGCTCTGATGCGTCGCACTCCAGATGATGTGGCCCAGCAGATGCTCGAGGCCGTGTTTGGACCCGTTGCAGACACTGTGGAGTTCCAGCGGGAGTATATCCCTGTGCCAGTGGTGCCCAACTCGTTTGCCGTGATGGTGGACTGGAGGACCTGCGATTGGCTGGCCCGTGAGTGCAAGCAGAAGACTGGGGTTTTCCCTAGGGAGCAGCTTCACATCACGCGTGTGGTGCCGGATTTCTTCTCAGATCTGGCTGGGATGCACATTCCGATCTCAAAGGTGGTTGGAGAGAAGGTGGAGCACGACTTGGAGTGCACGCAGCTGCGAGTGTCAGGCATTTCCGCTGTGGTGGATATGGAGGATGGGACCCATATCACGCTTATCAGCGCTGGACCGAACAAGGAGTCTGTCGTGGGCACGACGGCGATCGCGGAGTTTGAACGCGACTGCTATGGCAACTTTGTGGCCTGCGTGCCGCTTTGAGCTCATCTCTGGACCCCCCCTCCCCTCCCTTTTCCTCTCGTTTCGCGGCTCGGGCGTTGTGCCCCTGGCATCCGGCTTGTGTGCGGTATGCTGCTTTTACGAGCCCGTGTTTGGGCGGAAAATTGAAGTTTGATTGCGTGTGAACACGCGCGTTTTGGTGTGGTGATCCCGTTTTTTAGGGCTCGTGCGGCAGAGGCCGTTTTTTTAGTGCACGAGAGGAGGCCAGGTTTTAAATTTAAAATCAATTTTAAAAAAGTCTACATAACCTGGCGCCTGTTGACAGACTTTCAAAAAATCGTGCCATGCCACGCAACGAAGATGAAGTGAATATGCCAAGGAAGGGGGGGAGGGTTGTCTTGTCCCAGAGTGATGCAGTGGCCATATACCAGTACAAGCTGGCGAGGATGGTGTCTAGTACATACAATCCGACCTTGCATGGGATTAAGTATGAGCTGCGAGGGAAGAGCAGTCGCCTGGGAGACAAGTATGGGGTGTCCCCGAAGACCATCAGGGACATCTGGACCCATCGCTCATGGAGGGAGGTGACGAGGCCCTACTGGCGTAAGGATCCTGTGAACGTGGTGGACCTCACGACGCTGTGTGCCGAATTGAATGCTACTGGGGCAGGAGGGGTCACTTCGGCTGGGGTCTTGGCGACTACTGCTAGCCCTGCTACTGCTGCTGGGGTCTTGGTGACTAATGCTGCCCCTGCTACTGATGCTGGGGTCTTGGTGGCTACTGCTACCCCTGCTACTGCTGTTGGAGTCTTGATGACCAGTGCCACCTCTGTGTCTGTGGTGCCTGTGGTATGGGACTGGGGGCAGGTCGCGACATTGCCTGCTGCCCCTGCTGTTGCCCCGTGGTGGAATGCTGCTAATTTCTTTGGCGTCGACAACACCCTTGACAATGACTGGGATACTCTGGTTCCTCTTGAGGACCCTTTCCATGGTGACTGGAGTCTCTGGTGATTCAATGGAGACGCGGCGTGGCGTGGGGAGGGGGGGTGATATTGCGAAGCGACGCGTGTTTATGCAGGTGAAGGGGCGCGAAAACAGTTATTAAATGGCAACTGTTGCTAAAAAGAAATGTCTTTTTTTAAATTGGGGTGTCTCTTGCCACTTTGAACAGTCAAAAGGGGGTTAGACTTTTAAATTGTTGCAGCCAGTGCCCCTTGCGAACAGTCAAGGGTTTTAAAAAAGGCTATTTAACCAGGGGCA
>Ga0247837_1009371_pt1 | contig 11786 bp, 8 predicted proteins | sample LaCtaG_2_FD_187115 | JGI IMG/M metagenome (GOLD analysis project Ga0247837, IMG submission 187115) | Freshwater microbial communities from meromictic Lake La Cruz, Castile-La Mancha, Spain - LaCruzMarch2015_14.5m | ecosystem: Environmental > Aquatic > Freshwater > Lake | place: Spain: Castile-La...
TATAATATTCGAAATAGAAGGTTTAACCAAGGTGCTTAAATCGTTATTATTTATAAAATGAAATACACCTAAACCAAATACTATTTTTTCGTTTTTGTGTACATCGTAATATAATTCTCCACCAACTTGATATTGGTTATGTGTCACTTTTAAATTATTAAGTTGACTAAATGCCACCATAGGCTTTACAAAAAATTTGTTTAAAGTAAATGTACTACTTACCAAAAAGAAATAGTTATTATTACTAATATTTTCCGAAGGAGTGGTTGCGCTTGGGGGGTTTGGAGGAATAGGTGGAGGAGGTACACTTGCCAATATTTTACTGTTTGCATTAATGTATGAACCAACAAAATTCATTTTAAAATTTAGGTTGCGTTTGTACTCAAAATTGGCATAATAACTATGTTGGTAAATGTTTCCCCACCACACACTTTGACTTAAATAATTATAAGCATGAAACAACTGAAGCTTATTTGTTAATTGGTGTTGCAACCCAATTTGACTGTTGTTTAAGTTACCTATTGTATCAATTTCGGAGCTAAACTTAACGCCCGATTCAAAGTATAATTGGTTAAATAAATTGGTTTTACCTAACCTAAAGGTATTAGTTGGCTTTGCGTTTTCGTTGAAGAAACCAGCATTCAACAGTGATTGTGCTTGCAAATTGCAAACAAAAATAAGAGATAAAAAAATTATACTATTTCGCATGTAGCTTTTACTATTTTGTTGTTAATTGTTACCACAAATGATTGGATATTTCCTTCACTTAAAGTAAAATTTGCTTTGATTGTTTTGTTAAATGAAAATATAGATTTTAAATTTACCTGACTGCTTAATAAAATATTTCGAGGGTAAAGGTAATCGTCAATTGATACATAATTTAATAAATACTGTGCTTTTAAAGTATTAGTAAATGGCAACAGAAAATCGTTGAAAATACGGTTCAAAGGCTTAATTACATCGTAAATTGGCAACGAATCTTCTATTACCATATCTTGATAATAACTAAACAAAACTTTATGAACACTGCAATAAAAATAATAAAGTAAGCTGTTTTTGTTTCCTTCAAATGTGGTAAAATAAAACTTAGTTCCATCGTTTACAAACCAAGCCAACGACTTAGTTTCGTAACAATAAATGTACGAAACATTATTGATATCGGTAAAAACTTCCCATTTAACTACACTGTTTTTACCATTTATATCGGTAAGCCAATTTATTTTTTTACCTGGAATTAAATGAAAAGCATTTTTCAATAAATTATTGATGGATGCATTGGCTACTACATCGTTTTCTTTTGGAATTCCACTTGTTTTAAAAACATACTTTCCATCTATTTTGGTTATATAATTACTTAAAGGATAATGAATAGTAGTGGCCGCTATAACAGCAGTACTTTGCATTTGAAAATGAATATGTGGCTCTGGCGATCGGCCCGAACTGCCATTATTAGCCAACATTTGACCTTTGTACACGTATTCATTTATGGCTACTTTAAAACTATCCTTTTTTATATGACTAATTTTAGAATACAACTGTTCGGCATGTTTAATAATAATGGTATTTCCCCAGTTTTGTTGCAGGTTTACATCGCCAATTAAGTTATCGTCTATTCCATCAATAATATCTACCACATAACCATCGGCTGGAGCTAAAATTGGAAGCGCATAACAGTAATAATCTTCTAAATTAGTTCCTGGCAATCTAAATGTTTTGAGTTCATCGTCTTTTATAACAAAATCCCAAGCGTATTGGTATTCGTTTCTATGGGTAATTTCTCCATTATGTCCTTGCGAAATAACCCATTCGCCATAGTAAGGAAGTCCAATTTTAAAGTAAACTTCATCGTTAAATCTTTCTGTTTCGTTCAAATATCGGTACAAGTTTTTTTCGGGCGAAAACAATTGAACTTGTGTCAATTTTAACTTATCGGCTTTTACTCTGTAAAACAAAAAATAAAGCACCATTATAACCATTAAATTGAATGGTAACGATAGCACCGAAAGACCTAATAAACCAAACACAGAAGCCGAAGCAGCTATGATTAATGAAATAATAGGAGCTGCAACTATTACTAATAAAAACGAATAAGAATTAGCCAATAAAAAATAACCTCCAATGGCTATAGCGGCTAAAATAAAGTTGAAACCAATGTAGGTATAGTTTAACATATTTACATCGCCTTGCAGCATGGTATAGAAAAAATAACCACTAAAAAAGCCAACAATTGACAACAAAAAAGCAATTCGAGAAAATATTAATAAACCAATTACTATTAAAGTTCCTGCAATAATATTGTATTGGAAAATAATAGCTCCCAACGATTTTAAATACACATCTAACAAACGAGGCAATTCTATATTATCGTAAAAGTGATAAACTTTTACCATTTCGGTACCACCTAATTTTAGCATTTCGTTATAAACAAAAATACCTCTATCGTTATTTATTAAAGTAGCAAAATGTGGAGTAGCCAATTGAATTAACCATACAGCAAACAAAAAAGGCAAACTTAAATAAGGTAGTTTTTTATTGGCTTGCAAGCCAGCAATAACAATGGTTAGTACAAAAGTAATAAAGCTAATAAAGCCCACCAAAATAAACAATTGCCAGCTAGGTTGAAAAGTATAACCTATAAATAAACCAACCAACAAGCTGTTAAAACCATAATATCCTTTGGAAATATTAGTTTGATTATAATTTAAAACTTGAGCAAAAATATTGGTTAAAACAACAGAAAGTAATCCATACAAACCAACATATACATCAATAAACGAAGCAATGAACACAAAACTTGCTAGCCAATAACTATCGGCCAAAAACAACTGAGAATAGCTATTTATTAAGCCATTACCATGCAGTTTAAAGTGATATTTTATATTTGATTTGCCCAAGGTTTTTATTGTTATAGGTATTATAAAAAAGATGTCGAACATACTAAAAGTTCAATATCTTTTAAATCAATTTACTATTATTTATTTATCAATGTCATTTACTTAATAATATTCGACCCTTTCAGGGTCGGAAATTCTATCCTGGAATTCCTCCCCCGAATTTCATTCGGGGCTATTAATATTCAATCCTTTCAGGATTGCTTTTGTGTTTAACCAAAACCCCAAAGGGGTTTAATTTGAATAGCCCCGAATGAAATTCGGGGGTTTTAGTTATGAACTAAATAACCAACTACGAAGTAGTTGAATAAAAGTAAAAAATACTGTTTGATTTATTCAAAAACGAAAGAATATTTTATCTTTTATAATTTAAAGTCTTTCAAATAATCAGGAGTAATTTCCAAACTATTCATGTATTCCAAAGTTTCTTTTTTACGAATTAAATGTGGTTTTCCGTCCATGTCAATCATTACTACATTTGGGCGCATGGCAATGAATTGCATCCATTGCGTCATGTTATATGCACCAACAGTATGAACTACCACATTATCACCTTTTTTCATTGGTGGTAAAGTAATATTTTCTCTGATTACATCAATATTCATACACAACGGTCCATAAATTACTGAATCTTCGGTGTAATGACTGAACTCTTGCGCTGGCGATATTTTATGTTCGTACCAAAACGATGTAAACAACAAGTTTACTCCAAAATCCATAATAGTTGCCTTTCTGCCATCGCTTAAACGTTTGTTTGCCAATACAGTTCCTAATAAAAATCCTGCATCATCTACCAACGAACGACCACTTTCTAAAATTAACAATGGCAATTCATCTTTACTGTATTCCGAGTTTAATAAAGCCGAACAAATGGCTTCTGCATAATCATCAAAACTTGGAACTGTGTCTGCACCCATTAAGTACGATCCTTTTAAAGTATTGCGAGAAGCAAACCCACCACCCATGTCGATATAAGTAATGTTTTTACCAAATTTGGTTTTTATATGGTAAGCCAAATCGGATAATTTAGATGCTGCCACTGCATAAGCACTAGGTGTTAACATAAATGTTCCAATATGCGAATGCAAACCAATCAAATCCATTTTATCGGTTAAAATAATTTTGTTAATGGCATCCCAAGCTTGACCACTTTCATAATTAAAACCAAACCTATCCCACATTGGGTAAACGCCAGTATCCATGTTTACACGTATGGCTACTTTTGGACGTTTTTTCAACTCTTCTGTCAATTCAATAATTCTATATAATTCATCTAAATGATCAATGTGAATCATCGACTCGTTATTGATGGCTGAAATTAAATCTTCATCGGTTTTATCAGGACCATTGAATATGATTTTATTTCCCGGAACTCCGTTCAATAAAGCTTTATTATACTCAAATCCTGAAACCACTTCCGACCAACTTCCTTCGGTATGAAACACGCTACAAATGGCATTGTTATAATGCGTTTTATAGCTCCAAGCAAACTGCACTTTTGGATAACGAGTGGTAAATGCTCGTACTGCATCTTTGTATGTTTTTCTAATAGTTTGCTCACTCATTACAAATAATGGTGAACCAAATTCAGCTATTAAATCTTTTACTCTTGCACCATCTATATTAGTAACAGGAGTATATTCAGTACGAGTTCCGTACTTATTCATTACGCCAGTGTTTAGTTTTTTTATTACTGGTCTTTCATATCTTAATTTTTCCATGTGCTTTGTATTTTAGGCCTCTGGCTGCTGGCAGCTAGCCTCTGGCAATTTTGTTTAATTTTTTTTGCAGCTAGCTACTGGCTTCTAGCAGCTGGCTAATTTGATTCACAACTATAACATTTATTCGCAAGAGGCCAGAAGCTAGTGGCCAGAAGCATTTTTTAAAGCTCCCCTATTGTCGAAATTTGTTCAAACTCTTTTAAATCCACAATCATATCGAACGAATAACGAATAAACATTTTACCAATATCATATTCCTTATAAGGTTCTACTGCTTGGCCCAATGCTAGTTTTACCAAAGCTTCTGGTTGATTTTGACCACAGCCAGCTGCCAAATAAACCCAAGCCGGAAAACGTGGATTGATTTCCAATAAATAGTATTTATTTTCTGCTGTTTTTATAAATTCTAACTCCATTCCACCTCTCCATTTCGATGATGAAAGTACTCGATTAGCTATGTTCACTAACTCTTCATCGTCTAATGAAATTCCAGCCCAAGCTTTACCTTTATCGGTAATAAAAAGTTTGCGCATAGGAACAGCACTAATTGCATTCCCTTTACCATCGCCTAATGCAGTAACATTTACTTCACTTCCAAAAACATACTCTTGAATAATAATTGGTAAGCCCCATTTGGCACTTATTTTATTAAAATAATTTGCAACTTGCTCAGGATTATAAGCAATATAAGCATCGTAAAATTTACCTTTTACTACCATTGGATAAGAGAATTCACTGGCAATAGTTGGAATTTCTGCAGTGCTAAACATCATTTTACTAAATGGAACATCTACTCCATGTTTTTCACCAAATTCATACAAGTTAGCTTTGTGTCTTTCGTCAAATTGTTCCTGCGTTGGTAAAAACATACTGATACCCAAATCAGATTTTAGCAATGGTTCTATCTTCATAAAATTAGCTAATTCTGCATCAAAATTCGGAATAATTACATCCAGTTTTTCTTGTTCATGAATATAATAAATGCGTTCCAATAAAGAATCAATTCCTGCACCAGGTAAAGGAATTTGATACGATTTATCAACCAAATCGTGCATATACAAACCAGGTTCTAAAGTTTCGTAACTTAAACCAATAATTCTAACCTCAAAATCCTTGCTTTCTTTTAATGCTCTAATTACTGGAATCCCGGGGCCAGGACTATCAATATTGTTTAATCCCGATACTGCTACCGTTATTTTTTGTTTCATAAAAAAATTGTTTTAAAGGTAAAAAACTATTCGCTATCGTCAGCAACTTGGTTACTTTGCAACATCATTACAAAATCGTAATAATCTTTTTCAAAAGTTGATTCATCAGTAATGTATTTTCCTAAAATAGATTTACGAATTTCATCTTTGCTTTTTTCCTCTTTTAACATTCTGATAATTTCCAAACCAATGGGATTGGTACTAAACGAATCGCCTGTGGTAGGATTAAATATAAATCCTGATTCGCTAATGGCTACATTTTTTTTTATTTTCATAGCAGTGTTTTTTAGTTTAAAAAAGCCTAGTGCTTTTCAACAATACAAACTACTAATTATTCAATATTTTATTTGTTATAGTTTTATAATAATTAGTTATAAAATTAGGAAACCTGAAAATATACAAAACAGGAAGAATAAAAAAGTCAGTAAGTTTAAAATGTAGCAATATCTTTATACTAACAGTAAACTCATTGTAATCAATGCTATGTAATATCATTCTATAAAGTTTGCTAATTGATGCTGTTTTCTTGTTATTTGCGTAATAACAAATAAGTTTAAATTTTTTATGGTAAATAAAATTACGTCATTCACAAAAAATAATACCAATGTTTTTGGTTCTCTAATTATAGTATTGTTTTTAACATTTGTTTCGTTTTACCCAACAATAAATAATGGCTTTACCAATTGGGACGACAATAAATATGTAACTGAAAATAAAGGGTTAGAACAAAACAAAACAATCGATTATTTTGTAAAAGATAAATTTGTTGCAAGTAATTTTCACCCCCTAACCATGATTTCTTTGGCAATTGATTATTCTTTTTCCAAACTAAATCCAAAACAATACCATGTAGTAAATTTAGTGTTTCATTTATTGAATGTAATATTTGTTTTTGCATTCATTTATTTGCTTACAGGCTTTTGGCAAAGTGCTAGTTTGGTTGCATTATTATTTGGAGTTCACCCCATGCACGTTGAATCTGTTGCATGGATTTCTGAACGGAAAGATGTGCTTTACACCTTTTTTTATTTTGCCTCGCTTATTTCATATATATATTACACAAGGCTTAAGGCTTATTCCCATATGTATATATTAACAATTTTTTTGTTTCTACTTTCTCTTTTAAGTAAAGCACAAGCAGTAACTTTACCCTTAGTTTTGTTGCTGATAGACTATTATTTAAACAGAAAATTTAGTTTCAAAATTCTTTTAGAAAAGTTACCATTTTTTGTCCTATCTATTACTTTTGGAATAATTGCTATTTATGCCCAACAAACCAATGCAAGGGCTATGGTACATAACGACACTTTTATAAATAGTTTATTTTATGCTTCTTATGGTTTATTAAGTTATGTTTTTAAATTGTTTTTCCCATTCAATTTATCTTGCATTTATAATTACCCTTTAAAGGAAAATGGAATATTACCCTTTCAATTTTATATAGCACCATTTTTAGTAATAGGTTTGTTGGTTTGGGCATATTTTAAATGGCGCAATAATAAAAATATAGTTTTTGGTACTTTGTTTTTTTTATTAAATATAGCACCGCTTTTACAATTAATAAAAGTAGGTAATTCCATCATTTCCGATAGATATTCTTATGTTTCTTATGTTGGATTATTCTTTATTTTAGGAAATATATTTATGTTGGCAATTAATAATTTAAACAAAAAAAATAAAACCAATACTTCAAATAATTTTTCAAAATATAGTGGACTAATCGTAGGATTTTTTATGGTTATTTCAGTAATATTTTCTTTTGCTAGTAATCAGCGTTGCAGGGTTTGGAAAAACAGCGAAACTTTATGGAATAATGTAATTGAAAACTACCCAGATGTTGCCATTTCATACAATAACTTAGCAGCCATTTATATTGACAATGCCGATAAAAACATTGCCACCAATAATTCAAATTTTGCAAAAACATTGCTTCTAAAATCTATTCCACTTTGTATAAAAGCTACTCAATTAGAACCTGGAAACGCAGGCGCATACAATAACCTTGGTGCAGCATATTTTAAATTAGGTAAATATGATAACGCCATCATTAATTATCAAAAAACAATAACATTAAACCCAATGCAAAACTCAGCTTGGATTGGACTTTCTATGTCAGAAGAATTTTTAGGTAAACACGATTCTGCATTGATTTTTATAAACAAAGCAATTTCTCTTTCACCCACAAATGTTGATTTGTATTTTACAAGGGGAAATATTTTCAGTTACCAATTATTGTTTGCACAAGCAATTCCAGATTACAATAAAGTAATTGTACAAAATCCTTCAAATTTAGGAGTTTATAATAATTTAGCCAGTTGCTATAATCAAGTAGAAAAATACGATTCGGCTATTATACTTTATAACAAATGTTTGGAATTACAGCAAGAAGAATGGAAAGCATATACAGGCAAAGGCATAGCACTTTTCGGTTTGAAAGATTATAAAGAATCAATAAAAAATTTAGACCTTGGTATTAGTTTAAATAACAATGACCCTTATCCATATTTTATTCGCTCAAAAGCATATTTTGAATTAAATAATAAGCAAGCTGCACTTAAAGATGCAATGGAAGCAAAAAGATTAGGGATGACAATACCAGAAGATTATTTAAAACAAATAAAATAGGATTTGAGTTGTGGTAATAATAATTTAACTTGCATAGTGCCTTACAATGATGACAGACTATTTATTTCAAAGTTGGTTATTAAACAAAGGAGATGCTTACAGCATGACGACTGTTTTTTTGTTTTTATAAACATGCGTCATTGCGAGCGAAGCGTGGCAATCTATAATTAAAATTACTTAGTGCCTTACAATGATGACAGACTTTTTATTTCAATGTTGGTTACTAAACAAAGGAGATGCTTACAGCATGACGATAGTTACATTTTCTATCAACTATCAACTATCAACTATCAACCATCAACTAAAACTTCATTGCTTTCAATGCCTTGGCTTTCCATTGCGCAGTAAGCACCACAATTAAAGTAGCTGTTCCACCAAAAACTACCGAAGGAGCTAATCCTAAAAATCTTGCTGCTACTCCACTTTCAAATGCACCAATTTCATTGGAGCTTCCTATAAAAATAGTGTTGATAGATGAAACCCTTCCGCGCATGTTATCTGGAACAAATATTTGCATAATTGCCCCACGAATAATTACGCTTATGCTATCGAATGCACCACTAAAAAACAATAAAATAATACTCAAATAAAAGTTGGTACTTAATCCAAAACCAATCATACAAAGTCCAAATGCAGCCACCACAATTATTAAAGTTTGTCCTGGATTTTTGAAAGTTCCATAAAACGAAAAAGCAATCATTGTTATACTTGCCCCTAACGATGGAGCTGCACGCAAATAGCCTAATCCCTGCGGACCCACATTTAAAATTTCATCGGCAAAGGCTGGTAATAAAGCCACAGCCCCACCAAATAAAACTGAAAACAAATCGAGTGAAAGTGCACCTAAAATAATTTTGTGGTTCAATACATATTTTATTCCTTCGGCTAGGTTTAACCAAATAGAATCGTGTTTCATTGACACAATATGTTTCTTTACTTTTATTAAACTTAAAAAAGTAAAGGCTATTACAAATAATATAACTATTACAATAAAACTATTGGTAATGCCATAATAATTGTATAAAAATCCTGCGCTTGCCGGACCAGCAATGGATGCAATTTGCCAAGTGGTGCTATAAAAAGTACTGCCTTTTACTAATTGTTCTTTACTTACTAATTGAGTTAAAATGGCTTGCCCAGCAGGCGCATAAAAACCCCTTCCTAATCCAATTAACATAATTAAACCATAAATGGCATTTACTTGTAATGTTTTTGGAAATGAAATACCTGTTACAACCAATAAACCTATTGCGCCAAGCAACATGGTTAACATGCTAAATTGCATGATCTTTTTTCGATTATGTTTATCGGCTACATGTCCTGCAAACAAAGCAATACTGATGGCAGGAACGGCTTCGGCTAATCCAATTAAACCTAAAGCCAACACATCGTTTGTGAGTTTATAAATATGCCAACCTATTACAACTGCTATAATTTGATAAGCAAAAGTTAAAAAAAACCGTGTAAATATAAAATTTCGATAGCTGCTTATCCGCAGTGGATGTTCAATGCTCACAAACTAGTTACTCATTTTTATCCACTTCCAAATTTCTTTGTAAGTAGGTTTTTTACCAAAAGTTAAAATACCAATTCTATAAATTCTAGAAGCTAACCAAACAGTAAACATGAAGCCGCAAATCATTAACGACATTGACAATAATAGTTCCCAAGTTGGAACCCCAAAAGGCAATCGAATCATCATAACAACAGGTGAAGTAAAAGGAATAATGGAAAGCCAAAATGCAGCTGCTCCGTTTGGAGCATTTAACACTAAACCTTGTGCTAAAGCAATAGAAAATACCAATGGCATGGTAACAGGCAACATAAATTGTTGTGTGTCGGTTTCGTTATCTACTGCACTTCCAATGGCTGCAAATAAAGCTCCGTAAAACAAATAACCTGTAATAAAATAGAACAAAAATACTCCAATTAAATATGGATAATTAAATGAAAGTAATCCATCTAAAAATGCGTTTCCACTTATAGCTTTTGCTGGCATGGCATTGGGCATTTGAGCAGTTGCATTGGCCAATTCATTGGCACTATCGCCAATTAATAAGGAACTTACCAAAGGCATGGCTAATAAAATAAGAGTTACCCAAATAACAAATTGCAATAGCCCCACTCCTGCAATTCCGAGTATTTTTCCCATCATTAATTGGAAAGGTTTTACCGAAGAAATAATGATTTCTACAATGCGATTTGTTTTTTCTTCAATGATGCCTTTCATAACCATTACACCATATAAAAAAATGAATAAATAAATGAGTAATGCACCTCCCATTCCCAATGCAGTTGCCGCACCAGAGTTACTTTTCTCTTCTTCTTGATTGTCTAAATTAAGCTTTGTGGTGCTTAGCTTTACATTCGTTTCATTTATTTTATCAATAATGCTTTGGTCTATTTTATAATTTGCCAACTGCTCATTTTTTACATATTTTTCTATCTCGTTTTCTATGTAATCTATTTGCGAAATACTTGGCTGATCGGTGGCTAAAAACTTAATTCCATTGGTATTATTTAACCCAAACGAATCTGGTATTTGCAGTAAAGCATAATAATTTGGATTGTTTTTTAAGAACGTTGCAGGTGTACTATTTTCTATTGAACCATATTTGAAATTAAATATTTTATTATTGTTTAATTTATCGGTAATCAAGCCATTATTATCGTTTACAAAAACTGTTTTTACATCTTCGTTTCCAGGGCCATTAATGGTAAAATAAATAGTAATTCCATAAAACAAAACAATGAGTAAAGGCGAAACAATGGTCATAATTAAAAACGATTTCTTCTTTACCCTTGTAATGAATTCGCGCTTTAGTATCAAAAATATTTTATTCATTTGTTCTATTTATTGCTGCGCAAACATAATAACTAACTACAATAAAATATCACCGATTATAAAAAAGTGAGGAATGAAGGAAATGCGGAGTAAGGGCAATTGGCAATAGGCAATGGGAAATAGGCAATAGGCAATGGGCAATGGGAAATGGGAAATGGGAAATGAGAAATGGGCAATGGGAAATGGGAAATGGGAAATGGGAAATGAGAAATGGGAAATGGGAAATGGGAAATGGCAATGGGAAATGGGAAATGAGAAATTTTACATATATATGTACGCACAGTGCAATATGCTATTGTAATTTTTACAAATATATGTATGCATAGTGCAGTATGCTAATGTAATTTTTACAAATATATGTATGCACAGTGCAGTATGCTATTGTCAATTTTTCAAATATATGTATGCAAAGTGTAGTATGCTGTTGTTAATTTTACAAATATATATATGCACAGTGCAGTATGCTATTGTTAATTTTACAAATATATGTATGCAC
>Ga0247837_1009373_pt1 | contig 11784 bp, 14 predicted proteins | sample LaCtaG_2_FD_187115 | JGI IMG/M metagenome (GOLD analysis project Ga0247837, IMG submission 187115) | Freshwater microbial communities from meromictic Lake La Cruz, Castile-La Mancha, Spain - LaCruzMarch2015_14.5m | ecosystem: Environmental > Aquatic > Freshwater > Lake | place: Spain: Castile-La...
ACCCATTCATATGCATCCGAGTAAACCGCAAGATACCATTCCTGCACTTGGCGAACATCCAGGCCTGCAAGCAATGCGAAGTTACCAGTAATCATAAGTCGCTGAATATGGTGAGAGTATGCATGGTCTTTTGTATGTCGAACTGCTTCGCTGATACAGACCATGTTTGTTTCATCACCCCAATAAAAATCGGGTAGCGGTAACGTTGCATTAAAATAATTAAGATCTGCATAAGCTGGCATTTGGTGCCAATAAATACCCCTCACATATTCTCTCCAGCCAAGGATTTGACGTATAAATCCTTCCACCGCATTGAGCGGTGCTTTGTTTGTGTGATATGCGTTTTCTGCTTTCTGGCATACTTCCAACGGTAATAGTAAGCCCGCGTTAAGATAGGATGAAATCAGAGAATGGTACAGATAAGGCTCTCCCAGCAGCATTGCATCTTGATAATCGCCAAAATAAGGAAGTACTTTGTCGATAAAATGTTCCAGTTCTAACAGTGCTTCAGGACGTGTAACGGCATAGTGGAAGGGGGTAAGCGTGCCAAAATGATGTGCAAATCTCTTTTCAACCAATTTTAGAACTTCCTCGGTAATCTCTGATAGTTTATGGGTTAAACGTTTTGGAATAGTTAAGCCAGACTTGGGTGGCTTACGGTTTTCTTTATCATAATTCCACTCACCACCAACGGGTTTGCCATCTGGATCTATCAGTATGTGATATTTTTTGCGCATCTCACGGTAGAAAAACTCCATGCGAAACTGCTTTTTACCCGAGGCCCATAAACTAAAAGCAGTGTGGGGACATAAAAAGCGACTGTCCTCTAAAATCTCGACAGGAATACCCAGTAAGCCTTCCCATTGGGCCATCATCTCAAGTACTCTCCATTCGCCTGGATGGGTGAGAATAATCTTTTGCGGTTTGAGCTCGTTGGCCGCACGGGCGATTTCACCATTAAAACTTCCGGTATTGGCCGGATCATCTAATGTAATGTATCGCACGTTAAAACCTTGCTCTTGAAGTGTCTCGGCAAAGTGGCGCATCGCCGCAAATAAAAAAGCAATTTTTTTGGGGTGGTGCGGGACATAAGTGGCTTCTGTCATCACCTCACAGAAAAAAATAACATCACTTTGTTTATCTGCTTCTTTTAAGCTTGCGAGCGATTCACAAAGCTGGTCAGCAAGAATAAGCCTAAGTATTGACAATTAACTCACCCCGTTTAGCGATAACAATGACCGGCTGAATAGTACTATCTTACAACAAACTTAGGTGAAAGGTTAAAATCATGATGAGATCTCATATTAATGATTTAAATGTGATTCAACAGCTTTTCAGATGGCATAGGCATTAAGTCGAGTAAAGTAACAAAAAATAAAATACTACGGCATTCATTGAAATCACAAATGCCACGATTCATCAAGGGTTTTGTTGGTGGATTTTCTATCAATTATTCCAGGCTGATGGGTTAAAAAAGCCTTTAAAGCCCACCTAATGACTGGAAATGCCAACTTTTCCCAAGGTATGTTGTTCTTCTCAAACAAAAGTACCTCACTACTCTCAACACTACTTTTAAACTCAGGCTTTGACATGGTGGCTGCATAAATAATATGAACTTGATTAATGCCTGTCAAAGAGTAGGTTCCAATAAGATGAGAAATATCTATTTCCACAAAGGCTTCTTCATAAGCCTCTCGTTGTGCACCTTCCTCTAAAGACTCACCATTTTCTAAAAATCCAGCAGGATAAGTCCATAAACCCAATTGCGGTTCAATAGCGCGCTTGCATAATAAAAATTTATCTTTAAACGTTGTCACTGCACCGACAACAACTTTGGGGTTTTCGTAATGAACAGTTTGACAATGGTTACAAACTTTTCTAACCCTTGAGTCATTCTGCGGGGTTGAAAAAACGATTGATTGATGTCCACATTGACTGCAAAAATCGGTGTTTGAATCATGCTCTTTTGTCATTTAAATTCAACCTTACAGTAGCCATTATAAAAAACGGTTATCAAAAAATTTCTTCTTAATATGCTTGTTGTATAAATCCTAGTATAGCAAATTGGTCCTTGGAGGTTTAAAAATAATTTAATTGGAAGGGTTGTATTGCATAAAGCTAAACACCAACCTATTATTACGACGCTACATTATTAAAATTGTTTCTAATTATAAGGATAGTAAAATGAATTATTTTAAAAAGTTATTTTTAGTGGCTATGGTTTCTTTATTTAGCTTGGTGGCAAATGCAGGTAATACTGTAGTTGACGTCGCTGTTAGCAATAAGGATTTTACAACCCTTGTTTCTTTATTGAAAAAGGCTGATTTAGTTAAAGCTTTAGAGGGCGCTGGTCCTTTTACAGTTTTTGCCCCAACGAATGAGGCATTTGCAGCTGTTCCTAAGGCCGATCTAGACGCTCTTTTAGCTAATCCCGAAAAATTAAAAGCTGTATTGCTCTATCATGTGGTTAGCGGAGACATTACCTCTGATAAAATTAAGCCAGGTATGGTTAAAACACTGAGTGGGCAGGATGTAGATATTACTGTTAAAGACGGAAAAGTATCTGTCAATAATGCTGAGGTTGTAAAAGCCGATGTTAAGGCTTCAAACGGTGTTATTCATGTTGTTAATCAAGTATTGCTCCCCAAAGAGTAACGCCTTAAAAATGGCGCTCATTTAGGAGCGCCATTTTGTTTAAAGGGGTTCGGTAAGTATTTTGGCATGCATGGTATTGCCAGTATTTTTGGTAGCAAAGCATTGCAAGCTTGGATAATGATGGCTATATCAACTATCATGAGCAGTAAGCCGTAATGAAAAGCAGCAAAGCAACGACCATTGTCGCGTTAAGACGCAAGTGAAAAAACCATGATGGAATAACGTTGTTGCGATAAAGCTCTAGATCAAGAATAAGCAGGTATAGAAAACATAAGATCTGAAGTGCAAACGTTAAATAAGACATAACCGGTAGTACTGATAACCACCCCAGTAGGCTTATAGCGTTGCTGTGAAACAACAGATTGCGTGAACATTTTTGCGAAAAAAATAGGAATACCGCCCAATGTATTCCGCAAAGAAATGAGATAATGACAGCTCCGTATGCAAATAAAGCCAAACTATAATCTAAACCGCTAGCGTGCAGAGCAACCGCCATTCCCAAAAACAAAAAAGGCATAATACCTGTGTAAGTAAGGACTCGTGCGACCAAGATATTTTTATCATTCATAATTTCAGCCACCGTTTAGATTTATCTTACCTTATGCCAAAATCCCAAACAAAGGCAACCTACCCAAATTACACTTAAGTGCCGCTTCCATAATACAGTGGCAATAATTTCATAGGTAACACATCATTTGAATCAAATAACATTTATACTTTCAAGGATAGATGTATATTGAATGTTAATATGAGTATGAAGGGTCTCCATTGTTAAAAAAAGAAATTCTCATTTCGAGTCTAGGCAATACCGTAGAATGGTTTGATTTTGGACTTTTTATTTTCATGGCTCCTATAATTGGTGCCAAATTTTTTCCAGAAGCATCGGCTGGCAATGCAACCATTGACGCTTTAATGGTATTTGCCGCGGGTTTTCTTTGTCGACCATTAGGCGGTATTTTTTTTGGCTATTTTGGAGATACTCGCGGTCGTGCAAAAACATTAAGAGTTTCCATTTTAATTATCACCATATCAACCTTTTTGGTGGGTCTTATCCCGTCCTATGAAGAGATAGGGCTATCTGCCCCAATCTTGTTCATCCTGCTGCGTTTGGTTCAAGGAGTATCTATTGGTGGCGAATACAGTGGAATAATAATCTACCTTGCTGAATCAGCACCACCTAAAAAACGCGGATTTACCACGAGTTTTGCAGCAATAGGTGCGAATTTAGGTTTTTTATTAGCCACAGTAACATTAATGCTGCTGCATTTTCTTTTTAGCGACGAGACGATTACTGATTGGGCATGGCGTTTGCCCTTCCTGCTTATAGGTTTGCCAGGCTCATTCATTATTTACTACCGGTTTAAATTATCAGAAACACCGGTTTACTCTAAGTTGCAAAAAAAACATCGCCTTGTGTCAGTCCCCTTTATTGCGGCTATTAAATTCGCCCCCTACCAATTGCTAAAAATTTTAGGACTTACTTGCATGGGTTCAACATTTTTTTATGTGTTTTTTGGGTACATGCCCACTTATTTAGAACACTACATTGGATTTTCACTGACAAACGCTCTATCTATTGAGAGCTTGATGTTAATTATAATGCTGTTTACTGTTCCTTTGGCAGGCATATGCGGTGATTTTTTTACCCGAAAAAAGATGCTAATATTCACCTCAATAGCGGTTATATTGTTGGCTTTGCCCTGTTTTTATTTGCTGCAGTTCAAATCCACAATTTTAGCACTATTCTCTTTAGGTACAGCAACTATTCTAAGCTCATTAGAGCAAGGGAACACGCTAACCGCTATTGTTGAAAATTGCCCTGCGAACGTTCGTTATAGTGGCATAGCCTTCTCCTATAATTTAGGAAATGCTTTATTTGCTGGCAGTACGCCGTTGGTTGTTACTTTACTGACAGAAAGAATAGGCCTCATCACCCCGGCTTATTATCTGATTTTTATGGCAACCATCACTTTGATTACTGCAACAACTTTACTCAGCAATAACCAGTTTTTAGGACCTCTTCAGAAACCTACGCTACCCTGAATGTAAATGAATCTGCAATAAAACCAACATACAGAAGAACCATAACGAGCATCAAGTAAATAAGCTAAACAAAAAAGGGATTTCTTGGATCTATACCCTACATAAATTAATTTTAGGAATGATGACTACATACGCCGCTGCCTACGTCCCTTGCTTTATGCACGGGATTGTTTGAGTTACTACACATGATGAGATGATAGCCCCTAAATGATCCTCTCACGAAGCCTCAAATCGTGTGTGGTATAATTGCTTCTTTTACGTGCAAAAGCTCATCTGGGAGCAGTATATTGCTTACGAATCATATTGACCTTCGTTCTTACCCTACTGAAAATTCCAGTCATGCGCACGACTTTGCTCAATTGGTATTGCCTGTTTCCGGTTCCATGGAACTTGAAATAGGGCCTTATTCGGGTATCGTTAATGATGATATCGGCGTATATATTGCGCCTAATGAACAACATTGCTTTGCTGGAAGTCAAAAAAATCTTTTTTTAGTCATTGATATTACAACTAAAAAACATCCTCATGATGATCGTTTTGAGTCTAATATTCTAAATTTAACGACAAGCACTAAAAAGCTTATCCAATTTACACACCACTATTTAGCGCACAATGAAAGAGATTTTTTTACAGACTCTTTAGTCAATCAATTGTTGCTCCATTTCACAGCGAATTCTTTTTTACCAGAGCCTGATTCAGCTGTTATAAAGGCAACGTGCTGGATTGATTTTTATTTTGCAGACTCGGTAGATGTTAGTAGAGTCGCGAGGCATTGTCATTTGAGCATTAGCCAATTGCAGCGTCGTTTTAAGCAGACAATGGGTTGTGGCATTGCAGAGTATTGGCGGATGAAAAAATTACATCATGCTAAAAAATTACTATCCCAAAAAAATTGCTCTATTGAAACAATTGCACTTGATGTTGGTTATGAAAATTTACCTGCATTTAGTCGACGTTTCAGTAAAGTATTTGGTGAATCCCCGTCTCAATGGAGAACAAAGGCGTTAACAGCAAAGAAAATGCGTCAAATGGATAACTAACGCGGCTTTTAAATTGATAGACTACACATTCGTTTAATACGAAGATTGGTTTTTTATTGTTGCTCAAGCATTGTCCGTCGACAGCCGTGATGCAGTTAGCAACAGTAATCATTGCTTGGATATTTCTTGGTGAGCAATTAACTGTAGGGCAAGCCGTGGGGATGGGGACGGTCATGCTCTCCATCGTGGCTTATGTGAAACGTTGAGGGTCTATAAAAATGACGATATCTTATGAAGAGTTTGAAAAAGTTGATTTGCGTTCCGGCACGGTTGTGAAAGCAGAACCATTTTTGCGAGCGAAGAAACCTGCTTATAAAGTTTGGGTGGATTTTGGTTCCGACATCGGCATACTCCAAACCTCCGCGCAAATCACAGTGCATTATACGCCCGAAGCATTGGTAGGTCGTATGGTGATTGGATGCATCAATTTAGGTGAGAAAAACATTGCAGGATTTACTTCCCAGTTTTTATTATTAGGTTTTTCAGATCATAACAATTCAATATGCCTGGCTACAATTGATCCCTATGTTGCGAACGGGGAGAAAATGCATTAAACATCCTAAAGTAAAGAGGGTCATTTTCTTGTGACTGCCCACTAAAACGCGCTAAGATTAATTTTATTGTATGTCGTATAAAAGAGTACATGCTAATTTGCATAGCATGAATGCCCTTGTTTTTTCTTTCCCCGGACATACTCCGCAGGATGGTAATGATTATGAAGGAATTAACTGAAAAAACTCAGAATCATGACTGTTTAGAAAAGAAAAAAAATTGCGATACAATCAAAACAGTCACAATAGATGCCCTTGATGGACTGCATTCTCTTTTACACACAACATTTGATATGGACTATGCTCCTAAGTTAAATCCTTATGAAATGTCCCAGCTGGGAGGGGCGTGGATTGGTCATAGACTTATGTGGCCTGATATTAAGGATTCAGAAGTTAGGTTAGAAATTTTTTATAATACTCCTAGACAACTATTAGAATACTTTAATCATCAATTTGAACTAACCTATCCTGAACAACTTGGTATGTCCATACATCCGACGTTTTCTGTCATTGATGATAGACTGCTTCTAGTGATAGAGCATGAGGTGGTTGCTTATGTTGATAAAAAGCTATGCCACTCTAATAATGTATTGGTTGTGGAGATCGCTTGTGATCCAACAAAGCTAAGTAAAGACACGTTAAATTACTTGTTAAAAGAGGTACAGAATGTTTGTCGATCGAAAAACCTTACTCATTTTGAAGTGTACATAACGTTTGAGTCAAATAAACTCCCAACAGATAATCCTGGGCTAACAATCAAAAAATATAATTTACGTTATCAGGAATATATAATAAGTGGGGATTTAAGCACGAGCCTTGATGGTAGTCCCCATGGTACAGAACATTATGGTTTATCAATTGCCAACGAAGAAAACACGTATTTCAAACAATATATAGAGTTAAAATCCAAATTAGCGCGTCAACGTATTACTTTTTCACTTCGCGATAGTGATAATGCGTTTTTAGGTTTTGCTGTTTTCGAAATCCCCGCCCATGTTTTAAATTTGGCACATTTAGGGTTGTTATTTTTAGATCCTAAAATTCGTCGTACTGGTAATGGTGCGAAATTACTATTAACAGTGGAGTCTTATTTAGAAAAAATAAAGATTTGCAACATACGTCTTACATCTCCTCATTACATGGCACATACTTTTTATCCCACACAAGGCTATGCCGAAATAGATAGGATGCCATGGCCTAAAGATAATCTTTATTTGTTTTTTAAGCCGTTACCCATTAAGACAGACAATAAAGATATAACATTATGTTCTCCACGGGTTGTAGAGCACGCTTTTTTAGTGCCTTGAAGTAGAGCATTGTTTTTTCATGAATAAAAGTCCAACGACCAGTAGCCAAATAAAGCTTAAAATGATGACAAAACCTAATAATGGATTGGTTCCCAGATAGCCCATCAGTATGACGCAGAGGGTTGCAAAACACATGTTAACAAAGCTCATCATAGCGGCGGCACTTGCTTTATCGGTAAGTGCATTAGACGCAACCAATGATCCCCCAGAAAATAATAAGCTGCTGAATAAGTACAAACTAGCTGTCGTTAGAAAAAACCATAATGCCGATTGGCTCGCAGTTCCCCAAATGATAAACAAATTACCAATCCCGAAAGCCATGCCCAGAAAGCCAATGGCAATGACCACGTTTATGGAAAAACGCGCAAGTAATTGTTTTACAAGAAGCCCTCCGAGCAGCATGCCAATAATATTAAGACCATTCCAATAGCCATACTGGGCTGCTGATAATGTTAAGAGATCTTTCGAAACTTGAGGCCCCGCCGCGGAGAAGCAGTAGGATATTGCTGAGCAGCACCCAACCACCAAAAAAAAACCACAAGTTTTGATGAAGAAAGTGCAGCTCTATAATCACGAAAAATAGTCACCGCATGGATAGGTTTTGGGGTGACGAGTGTTTCACAAAAAACACACGTTCCCCATAACATGGCAAGGCCATGTCCCAGTAAAAACCAAAAACAACCTTGCCAATGCCAATATTCGGTAATTAATCCACCAAGCATCACGGCAATTCCTACACCCAGGGCGAAGGATAGGACGGAATAGGCCATGGCCGTTTTTCGCATTGATTCAGGTAACCACTCATTGATTAACATAAAGGTGCAAGCAAGTCCGCTGGCCGCTCCCAAGGCGGTAATCAAGCGACCAATAATGAGGAGCCAATAAGCATTAACATTAAACGCCACTAAACAAATGAGAACCCCAAATAAGTTAATGATAAGCCCTATACGCAAGGCTTTTAAACGGCCAAATTGATTGGCCAATGGTCCATAAATCAATTGGCCGGCCACATAGCCTATCAAAAATGCAGAGATTATCTATTCCACCGTGCTAAGGCTTAGCGCAAAATGGGATTGAATTTCAGGCAAAGCTGGAGTGATGATGGCGGCTGACACTGATGCGATAGAAATATAGCTTAAGAGCCAAATAAGATTAAATTTTGATGTGACTTTAGTATTCATAACATATCCTTAACATAATATTTCATCCCCGCGTGCGTTGCTTGAAATCCCATACGCTCATAAAATTGCACAGCACGTGCCCTTTCTTTGTTGGTGGTTAACTGAATAATAGAAGCACCGTTTAATGCCGCGAATTTGAATGCTTCGCGCACCATCCACTCTCCAATCTTCTGTCCTCGATGGTTTGCTAAGACACGAACCGCTTCAATTTGTAGACGCGTAGAGCCTGTGAAGGTCAGCGATGGCATAAGCGTCAGGTGGCATGTGCCAACTATTTTATCGTTTGAGGTGACAACCATCAGGTACTGGTTTGGATCAATATCAATACGAGAAAATGCATCTATATAGCGCTGATCAATCTTTTCAGCGTTAGCTTCACGCTGTTGTCCTAAAACATCATCCAAAAGCAGGGCGACGATCGTTGGTAGATCATTGATGGTAGCCTTACGATGGTGGAGGTTGTTCATATATTTTTCTCATGTAATACACTTTATTTTAAGTGATGATGAACGTAACCAGAAGTGAGTCGCATCATTAATTTCTTTTTTATCTCAGGCCATTCAATAGAAAGAATACTAAACATAATGGTATCGGTTATTTCATTGTCTTGAAGAATCATATGCTGCCGCAATACGCCTTCTTCAGTGGCCCCTAATTTTTTAATGGCATTATAGGAGTGAGTGTTGCGAGAATCTGTGCCGATTTCAATTCGATTGACGTTCCAACAGTCAAATGCTTGCATTAACATGAGTAGCTTTGATTCGGGGTTTGCCGTGCTTCCCCACGCGTCAGGCACGAACCAGCTATAACCTAACGCAAGGCATCTATTATTCAATTGAATATTATAATAAGCAGTAGCACCTAAAATCGTTTGGCAGGTTTTATTGCGCACCACATAGGTAATTTGCTCACCCGATTGCATTTTATGCAGGCAATCTTCAAACCATGGATTAAATGAATCCTTGGTCGCTTTTTGTGGCATGTATTGCCATATTTGCTCATGGTTAGCAGCATGACATAAACCCTCTCGATGCTGATTGGAAATAAGCTCTAATTGTATGCTGTCACCTGTTAGCGTTGGGGATGATTTTAAATCCATGATCATGGTGTGTCCTCAGAGTGTTGCTTTTGTATGCCTTCCCTCGGCCTAAAGTTCACACGAAAAATGTTTAAAACAAAGCCATATATAGGAACAAAGGCCATTAAACTGATGGTGATTTTAAAAAAGATATCCATGGCAGCTATTTCTGGCCAATGTTGGCTTAAAAAGGGATTGGTGCTCTGATAAAACGCAATAGCAAAAAATAAAACAGTATCTACCAGATTACCCACGGTATTTGAAAGAGCCGGGGCTAACCACCAAGATGAATTGAACCTATACCTCTGAAAAACAAAGACATCTAGAAGCTGACCTACAATATAGGCAATAAAAGATGCAACTGCGATGCGAAATGGCATCAAATGTATTGTAATTACATCATTCCAATGAAGCGTGCGAGCTTCTTCAATATAGCTTGCTATACCATAAGAAATCAGTAGGCCGGGCAACATGCTACGAAAAATGATTTTTCGTGCAATATGAACGTTATATATCCTGACAGTAAGGTCAGTTAAAATAAAAATAGCGGGATAGGTAAACGCACCCCAAGTGGTATGAAAGCTAAATACATTAAAAGGGTATTGCACTAATACGTTACTTACTATCAGTAGCAAAACATGACAACCAGTTAATATATTTATCGTGGAGGGCTTAACGTCATTTTGTACCAATTAAACGAGTCTCCTAAGATATGTTTCATATCATAGTTGTTAATAGACGACACCCAATGACGTCAGTGGTTAAATCTTGCATTGGCATGATACGTTACTCATGGTTTTGATAGCAATTAAATTATCAGGTCCTGCGCATCTGTGATTTAATATTATTCATTATCACGGCGTAAGTCGTCCGTATATAAAGGTCATAAAAATAATATGTCAAACCCTATAGCGATGTTAAAAAAATGGTTGGAAGAGGAAATTGTTGCAGGAGCACCTAATCCTCAACAGGCTATTTTGTCTACTGTTTCTCTAAATGCAGTTCCTCATGCGCGAGTGGTTGCAATTCGTGAGGTGGATGAAAAAGGGTTATTATTTTTTACCCAAAAGCAAACTAAAAAAGTATCTGAGTTACTTCAAACGCCCAAAGTGGCCCTTACTTTTTGGTTTGAGTTGTTGCAACGAGAAGTCATTATTGAAGGTAGTGCTGATTTTTTGACAGAATTTGAGAATAATGTTTACTGGCAAACTTACCCTCGGGAAGCACAAATAAGGTTCTGTAGTTATGCTCCGACCTCGTCTAAACCCATTAAAAGTAAAGATGTGTTGGAGGGTTTAAAAAAAGAGCTCGAGCAACAATATGAAAGTAAAACATTACCTCTCAGTAAAGATTATTGTGGTGTTAGGATTCAACCGGCCAAAATGATTTTTTACGCCTATCGGGTGGATGAGCTCTCGGATGTGATGGAGTATACATCCACCCAAACTGGGTGGATGAAGCAATGCTTATCGCCCTAAGAAAGAGAACCCATTTGAATTGCTAGATGGCTGAATGTGTGTATAATCTGAACAAATAAATTTATGAAGCATTTGGCTGAGCGCCATGTCCCTATGAACTCTTCTCTTTCCGATAATACGAATAATCCTGTGCCTAATGAAACCCCAGGCATTTCTTTTTCTGCTCTAGCGTTGCAAGATACTTTATTAAGTAACCTTGCTTCTTTAGGTTATGAGCAAATGACACCCATTCAAGCACATGGCCTTCCTATCATGTTGGATGGAAAGGATGTTATTGCTGAGGCAAAAACCGGGAGTGGTAAAACGGCCGCTTTTGGGTTGGCCGTGTTAAACCGTTTAGTGGTAAGCCATTTTGCAGTGCAAGCACTAATATTGTGCCCCACCCGTGAGTTAGCTGAGCAGGTTAGCCAGGCATTGCGGCGGTTAGCGCGATTAATGCCTAATGTTAAAG
>Ga0247837_1009389_pt1 | contig 11759 bp, 14 predicted proteins | sample LaCtaG_2_FD_187115 | JGI IMG/M metagenome (GOLD analysis project Ga0247837, IMG submission 187115) | Freshwater microbial communities from meromictic Lake La Cruz, Castile-La Mancha, Spain - LaCruzMarch2015_14.5m | ecosystem: Environmental > Aquatic > Freshwater > Lake | place: Spain: Castile-La...
AAGCGAGGTCGGATGCAACAGGATGCCGGAAGAACGGCTGGCGAGATTCACGATTGCCTTTCCTGCTCTTGGGGGCTCACCGCTCGCACACCGCCATCTCCACCATCAAGCCCGGGCCGCCGGGGTCGTTGAGCAGCACCGAGCCCCGGGAGCGGATGCCGCGGTTGCGGTCCAACGCCGTCAGGGTTCGCTCCCGGCCTGGCGTGGCATTGGCGAAGTTGGCGGCCAGCGCGGCGGCATCGCGCTGGGCAAGCGCCTGGTCAGGCAGCGATGTGCCGATGCTCGGCAGGGTGAGGCTCATCCGTGGGCCTTCGATGTGGGTGCCCCGCCGACCACCAACGGCACGACGCCAGCAGCGATGGCCGGAGCGAGCCGAGCCAGCCACAGAGCCGAGCCGACGAGCCACGGCCTGCGGACGACGAGCGACACACGGCGGCAGCGGGCATGGTGAGCGGCGAAGTGCCGCCCATGGAGACGAGCATAGCGGATTCCGGCCGCGCTGACGTCGCCAGCGATGCGGCCGTCTGTGGTCACGTTCGGCGCGACGGCCTCGTCGCAGAGCCGTGCCGACACCAGCGCCCAGCCCATCCCCTCGCCGGTAAACGGCTCCACGTAGCCGGCCGCGTCGCCAATGCGGAGAATCCGTCCTGACTGGGAGGCCACCGGGCGACGCCGCGTCAGCGGCGGTGTGCCGCGATAGAGCGCTGCGGCGAGGTGCGCGACCGCCTCCGGCGTGGCGAGGTTCGCGGCTCGGTCGCCACCGGTCTCGGCCAAGACCGTGGCGATGGCGGCCGCTGGCGAGCCGGCGGCTGCGACGATCCCGCGGTCGACGGCGGCGGCGATGTCGACGCGGCCGTCTGCCAGCCGCACCACGCCACAGTAGCCGCGCCGCGAGACGGCCATCACCAGTTCGCCCGGCGGCGGACCCCCCGCGGTGGCCGGCAGCGTCGTGCCCAGGCCGACGCGACTGTCGGAGGCGACCACCCGCTCATCGCGGTCGCAGCCGCCTCCCCGGATCGCATCCGCCAGGCCGGCCGCGACAACCACGATCTCGGCGCCGATCACCACGGTCTGCGACCGGTCGGCCGGAGCGTCGGCTGCCGTCAGGCCCAGGCAGACGCCACCGGGCTCGTCTGAAAGCGTGGTCACGCGGGCTCGTGGGAGCCAGGCCGCACCGGCTGCGATCGCCTGCCTGACGCCGTCGGCATCGAGCGCCTCGCGCGACACCACGCCCCCTCGGGGCATGGGCAAGACAGCGGTGATCGCGTTCGTGGCCAGGCGAACTCGCTCCAGCGGCAGCCCACCGGAGGGAATGCCCGCGCTCGTGATCCGGCCCCCGGGGGCGAGTTGGTTGAGGGCCGCAAGCTCGGCAAGCCCCGTGGGCGACAGGCAGCAGCCGCACAGCTTGGGGCGGGGCAACGCTGCTGCGTCGACCAGCAACACCGCGAGGCCGCGGGTGGCCAGACGGGTGGCCGCGGCCGAGCCGGCCGGCCCAGCGCCGATCACGACCACCTGCCACGCCTGCCCGGAAACGGCCTCCCAGCCGGTCGTCGCCATCACCTCGGCTTGGTCCGCAGCGTCGGCCGGTCGGGCAACGCTCATGCGCAGGCTACTCCGGGCACGAGGTCGATGACGGTCTCAGCCGACCGCCACTCCAGGAGCACCCGTTCGGGCCACGCGCGCCGCACCACGGCCTGGGGTAGGCCGGCCCGGTCGGCCAGCGTGCGAACTTCGGCCGGCGTGCGGGCGGCCCGCACCGAGAGCGGGCCATCGATGCGTGCCACCCGGGACCGGGCCAACAGCGTGGTTCCCAGGATCGCGAGCACGAGGCCGGTCCGGCTGCGGACCAGATCCGAAACAACGCCGCCCAGTCGGGCCGCCGTCGCCATCGCTCGGAGCACGGCGGCCGCAGCAGGGTCATCGAGATGGTGGAGAAAGAGCGAACACACCGCGACGTCGCATGGGGGCAGCCCTTCGGTCAGCACGTCGCGCACGGCGAACTCGACGGCGGCCTCGGGGCCGGCTTGCCGCTGGGCTGCCGCCGCCCGCGCCCATTCAATCGCCCGTTCGCTGAGGTCGAGCCCGAGCACCCGCACCCGTGGGCGGGCGGATCGATCATCCGTGCCCGCAAGTCGCCGCTCGAGCAGAGCGGCCAGGGCAACCGTGATGTCACCCCCGCCGCAGGCCACGTCGACGATCTCGAGCGGCCGGTCGGCTGGGAGGGCGGAGCCGACGAGTCGGACCACGGCGTGGGCCAACTGACGGCCGGTGAGCGACACGGCGTTGATGGTCGCCAGGGCGTTGAGCGCAGCAAAGTGCTCGCCGGCAGGAAGCGCCGGGTCGTCCATCAACTCAGCCCGCCGGTCGGGCTCAACCTGCCAGATGTTCACGCTGTGCGCCTCCGCCGGAATCTCGGCGGAAGGGGCCGGTACCGACGAGGCATCATAGACGCGTTTCGCTCGGGCAAGTTTCGCAAAAGCACCGAACTTTTCACCACCGACAGACTACGGCCCCGGCGGGCAGGGCGTGGTCTGCACGGCCCCTTCGTACACGACCGGCACGACACCGCCGCCGGTGTGGCAGGGCGGACAGGAGCCGTCGGGCAGGGCGGACATCTCAGCCGACGTCGGCAGCACGGGCATTCCCGGCGGAGGCGGCAGGGCAGCGCCGCCCGGTGGCAGATAGACCGGCGGGGCACCCATCGGCACGGCACCGGGCGGCCCGGCGGGAGAGGCGATCGGTTGCCCGACCGTCTGCGGCTGGGGATAGACGGCCGGAGCCAGAGGCGGAGCGTAGGAGTACTGATTTGCCTTGTTGTGGGCGCACCCACCGGCAGCAAGTGCCGCGGCCAGCGACATGGTTCTGATCACGAAAACGGCTCTCAAAGCGGCACCACCCTGCCGGGCGGCACAGTAGCCGCAGCACGAGTCTGACTCAAGGCCAGGGCCAGCGCGCATCCCTGCGGGCTCTGCGCAGCGTAGGCAAGCGTGCGCCGTGGTGGTGAACGCCATCCATTTTCCCGCCAGCAACGCCGGATCAGCGGCACACCGGGCCCGATCGCGCGAGGATCACGTGGGGAACGCAAAAAAGCGCTCCGCTCGCCGGGCCGCCAGCCTCAGGCCGGCTCGAAGATCGCGATGCTGGCGGTGAAGCCATGGAGGAAGGTCCGCGTGCCGATCGGGCCGATTTCCCCTTGAGCAAAGAAGCCCGCAGCCGGCAGCGGTCCCAGGCAGCGTTGTAGGCACCTGGCGTCATGATTCGGCTCGGCGAAGAGCCGTGACCCGCGGCCGTTGCACGTGAAGACAAGCGCGCCGGCGGGATCGTAGTCCGGGGGTGATCCGCAGAGCAGCTCCCGCAGATCCTCGTCAGCGCTCGCCGCATCGCGCACGTGAAACTGCACCGTCTGGCCGACGCGCACCAGATCGCCCACCGCGATCACGCCCGAGTCGGGGTCGGCCCCAAGCACGTTCCGCACCAGGAAGTCGCCGCGGCGGAAGGTATCGCGGTATTCGCTCGCCGCCCGGCCGACGTGGAGCGATGACCGGACGAGTTCGCGATCGGCGTCGTTCAGGTCTCCATACACCTCGCGGAGCCGGTCGAGCGCCGGCGTTCCGCCGAGTTCGACGATCAGATTTTCCTCCGCCCGCGTGATCACCAGCGGTCGCCCCACGGGCCGGCAGCCTTGCGAAACGACTGGCCGGACGCGCACGCTTCCGCCGACGAGCATGCCCACCGCGCCGGAGTCATAGGTCCGGTGATCGATCGCGAGCGTGTTGCTCCCCGGTTGGGAGCCGCCGCTCGCCATGCCGCCCACGATCGGCAGGCCCGGATGCTCCTCCTCAAGCCGCCGGATCAGGGCATCGACCGGAAACGAAAACGGATCAGCCAGGAGCACGAGCGCCGCGTTGGCCGGCATCCGCCCGGCGAGCCCCATCGGCCAGCCGGCAAACATTCCGCCGTCAGGCGTCTGGGTGAATTCGAGCGATACCGGTTCGAGCCACGCTCCAGGCAGCCGCGCGAGCCAGACGGCCACCGCGGGCCCAGACTCGTATTCCCGTTCGCCGGCGAGCACGCCCTCGCAGGTGGTGCCCAGCACGTGGCGGGCAGGCACGAGGTCGGCCAGTTGCTCCAGCAGCGGGCGAATGCTCGGCCCGTAGGCGGCCGAGACGAAGACCACACCCAGGTCGGCTCCCACGTCGCCCGCCCCAGGCGATTCGGACCCCGACCCTGCCAGGTCGGCGCTGGCCGCCGCCACCGCAGCGCTGATCGCGACGTCGAGCCTCGGCTGGGTCGAGACCCCGCACCCGCACCGCGCCTTCGCCCCCTCACTCATCAAACGACGATCTCCGCAAACGAACTGACCGGCTCGTGTTCCAAGACCCCGCCGGCGTCACGATTGCCAGGCCGGAGGGCCCAGCCCGTGGCCAGGCCGGCCGTGCGGGCCGCGTCGAGCTCAGCGCCCACGTCGCTCACGAACAGGATCTGCCGCGGTTCCAGTTCCATGTCGGCGGCGATCCGCGTGTAGCTCGCGGGCTCCCGCTTGGGACCGGTGGTCGTGTCGTAGTGGCCGCGCAGGTGCGGGGTCAAGTCGCCGGCGGCGGTGTGGCCGAAAAAAAGCTTCTGCGCTTCGATCGAACCGGACGAATAGATCCGCACGTCGAGCCCCGAGTCGGCCCAGGCTCCGAGTGCCGGCGGCACGTCGTCATAGACGTGGGCCACGAGCAGGCCCGACTCAAAACCGCTGCGCCAGATCAGGCCTTGGAGCTCCTTCAAGGCCGTGTCTTTCACGTCGCGGTTCATCAGGTCGATCGCCGCCAGCGCCCCGCGGGTGGAATCGGCCGCCACGGCTGCCGCGGTCAACGGCGTTCCCGCACTGGTCGTGACCGCTGCGGCCAGGTCCATCACCCGGATGTCGTGGCGATGGGCCGCCAGAAACTCGCCGATCTGTGCCTTGGCGTACGTAAACAACACGTCGTACACAAACGAAATGCTCGACGTGGTTCCCTCGACGTCGAGGAGGATCCCGCGGCCTTCGAAAACGATCACAAGCCCGCCCTTCCCGGCCCCTGCCCTGGCAGCATGCTCGGTCCGAGGCAGAGGGGCTCGTAGCCGGCGTGCACGGCGTCGGCGACGTAGTGGGGTGTCCACCCGGTGGTGTCCTGAAACAGCCGGATGGCCCGAATCCGCCGGTCGCCGCAGAGGTCGAACCAGTGCCGGGTACCCTGCGGCACGCTGATCAGGTCACCGGCCTGAACCTCGATCCCAAACACAGGCCGGTCGCCGGGATTGATGTGAAACACCCCGCTGCCCTGGAGGATGAAGCGGATCTCGTCCTCGGTGTGGGTGTGCTCCTGGCTGAACTTCGAGAGCATCGCCTCGAGCCCGGGCGTGTCGGGATAGACGTCGATCACGTCGGCCGTGACAAAGCCGCCGCGGGCCTTGAGCGCGTCGATTTCCGGCGCGTAGGCGGCCAGGATCTCCGCTGCCGGAGCGGCCGGGTTGACGCGGTCGGCGAGCGGCCAGATTTCAAAGTCCAGGCCGTGGTCGGTGAGAAACTGCTTGATGGCCGCCGGATCCGTGATCTGCCGGGCCTCTGTCGGAACCGTGACGATCGCCATGAGACGTGCCTCCAGGAAAACAAACGTGGGTGGGGTGAGCGTGAAAAAAGCGGCTATTGCTGTTGCTGCTGAGGCTGCTGCCGGACCGCAGCCGGGAGCATCCGGGCCCGCGCCACGCACTCAAACAGAAACTCGTAGATCTCGATGTGCCGGCGGGCCTCGGCCAGATCGCGGCCCCAGGAGTACAGCCCGTGTCTGGCGATCAAAAACCCGTGCAGCGGCGGCCGGCCCGGGGCGGCGAAGTCGAGGCCGGCGAACCGCGCGCGGATCCGCGCCGAAAGTTCCCGCATGTCCTGGGTGTTGGCGAAGATCGGCACGTCCTCATGGGTCTCGTGGGTGGTGATGCCCTCGAGCCCCTTGAGCATCTCGTAGCCCGCGATCCGCAGGTTGCCAACCGCGGCCCCCGGCGGCAGGTCGGCCCCGGAGAGGATCGTGCCCCAGGGGGAATGGGTGTGGAGCACCGCGCCCACGGAGGGCACGAGTTCGGCGATCGTGCAATGCAGCAGCGTCTCGGCCGAACTGCGGCGGTCGGAGCCGTCGCTCACGCGTCCTTGGGCGTCGACCCGCACAAAGTCGTCGCGGCCGAGCGCCGACTTGTCCTTCCCGCTGGCAGTGACGAGCAGTTCGAGCGGGCCGCGCTGCTGGATCAGGCTGTAATTGCTGCTCGTGCCGAGTGACCAGCCCCGGCCGTGAAACTCCCGGCCGATCGCCCGCAGGCTGTCGATCGCATCGGCCGCCGGCGGTGCAGTGAGGAGCGTCATTCCCGGAATCTACGCAGGGCCGCCGAGACTCGCAACGACTGTCAGAGGTACGGGGAAAAGAGCCGCGCGATGCCATCCCGGAGCCGGACCGGCAGGCTGCGGGCATCCACCTCGGCCAGCGTCTTGCGGCGGCTGCGGGCGATCACCGCGGCGATCTGGCGGTCGAGCAGCCCGGCGAGATCCCGCTCGTAGGTCTCGACGTTGAACTCGAAGTTGAGCCGCAGCGAGCGATCGTCCCAGTTGCCGCTGCCAAACATCGCCCAGGCGGCGTCCACCACCATCAGTTTCGTATGGTCGAACGGTGGCGGCGACATCCAGACGTTGCAGCCGCGCCCGAGCACCTGCCAGAGCAGCGCGGTCGATGCCCAGCCAACCAGCGCGAGGTTGTTTTGTTCGGGCATCACGATGTCCACCTGCACGCCCCGGGCCGCCGCCACATCGAGAGCCTGGCAGATCGCGTCATCGGGAAGAAAATAGGGGGTCATGATCCGCACTGACCGCTGTGCAGCCGTCACCGCACCGACTAACACCAGCTTGATTCGCCCGATGTCGGGGTCGTCGGGCCCGAAGCGGATTCCGCGGGCCAGCGCCGAGCCTGCTGCCGCAAGCTTCGGCGCCCAGGCCGGCCCGGTCAGCGTCTCGTCGGCCGCAAAGGCCCAGTCTTCGGCAAACACCTCGAGCAGATGCGCCACCACCGGCCCGCGGAGGTGGAAGTGCATGTCATGGACGGGATGCGGCGGGTGGTGGGCCAGCCAGCAGCCATCCCGGATGTTGAGGCCGCCGGTGAAACCGATCGTGCCGTCGACCACCATGATCTTGCGGTGGTTCCGCAGGTTGGCGTAGGGAAAGTAGATCGGCACGCTCGTGGGCAAGAACCGCTCCACCCGCACGCCCTTGGCCGCGAGCACGCCCACGATCGAGGGAACGGTGTAGGTCGAGCCGATGCCGTCGATCAGCACCCGCACCTGCACGCCCCGTGCAGTCGCTGCGGCGAGGGCGTCGGCGAACTGCCGACCGGTTGGATCGTTGTCGAAGATGTAGGTCGCCAGGCCGATGCTGCGGCGAGCGGCATGAATCGCCTCGAGCATGGCAGGATAGGCCTGATCGCCCCCAGCCAGCGGCTCGATCAGGTTGCCGTCGAGGAGCGGTCGGTCGGTGATTCGTCCCACGAGCGTCGCCAGCGATCGCAGTGGCGCGCGATCCGGCCCGATCGCGTCGGCAATGCGGTCGGGGGCAGGGATCGCCGCCCGGGTCTCAAACGCCGTGCGGGTCACGCCAGACCGCAACTGGGTGGCCCGCGAGCGGATTCGGTTGACGCCCAGCAGCACGTATGCCAAGGCGCCGAACACCGGAGACAGCCAGATCAGCCCCACCCAACCGATCGTCGAGCGGGTGTCACGTTTGACGAGAATGGCGTGGGCGGAGGCGACGACCGAGATTGCGACCACGCCCCAGGCCACCAGGTGGGGCCAGAGAAACAGCCACCAGTCCCATGCTCCTCGAAAAAACGCCTCCATCGCCAAGAGGCTAGCACACCAACCCCCCTCCAGCGCTGCGGCCCGCCCGGCATGCGCCCCCCTCAATGGTGGTGGTGCGATTCGCCCCAGGGTGGTTTGCGGTGGGGCGAATCGCCTCACTCAACCTGACCGCGACCGGCGTGATTCGCCCCATCAGCTCCGGGTCAGCCCGCAGGAAGCGACCCTGCAGATCGGCCATAACCCCATACAGGGCATGGGCTTCCTGATTCAGGGCCGACTCATCTCGACGTTTTTCAGGGTCTCGGCGCGCCGCTTGCATAGGAGGACTGCAGCGGACAAGACCGATTGGGCTTGTCCGCCACGGGTCTGATGACCTGTCTCGCCTTGCTGCGAAGGATTTCGACCATGCACAAGTCCATGTCTGCCCTGATTTTCGCCGGGTTTCTGGGCTTCGTTTCCGGGCCAGCGGCCCAGGCGGAAGGCATGGAGACCGTGCTGCTCGGTAACGGCGGTTGGGAGACGTTTGCTGGCACTGCGACCAGCGGCTCATTGGCATGGGCGGGTGAGGACGAAACCCTCACCGGATCCGCCACAGGCTCAGGCGTGTCGCAGTTCATGGTCGAGTTCGACGAGCGGGAGATCGACGTGGCCCTGCTGACCGGTCTTCCGGCACCCGAACCTCCGGCATTGGTGCTCGCCGGCATGGCCTTTGGTGGCGTGCTGTGCTGCCGGTCGCTCCTGATGCGGCGGCGGGCCAAGGCGGAGTCGAGCGACGGTGCGGAGTCTCAGGGTTGATTGTCTCGCCCTCCAGGAAACAAGTCATGAACAACACGTTTTTTCAACCTTCACAGGGTACTGCTGTGGCGATCCATCGCTCGTTGACCGTGACCGATCTTTGCTTCTGCCTCCTCCCGATCGGGTTGTTTCTCTCGATCGTGTCACTCGTCTGACGTCTTGCTCACAAGTCTTTGCCATTCAATCTTTTCGGTCTGCTTGCAAGGAGATATCTCATGGTGATCAAAGCCACGTGGAACGCTGACCAGGTCGAGCGAACGACGCCCAACGTCGTGGTCCTTGATCCGCAGTTTGACGCCTACCAAGAGTTGGCTTCGAGCGCTCACCAGGGCCGCATCGGCCTCCACTTTCGCTCCAGTGGCACGCAGGCGCTGAAACTCGCCCGCCACCTCGAGATTGATGCTTGGCTGGTTGCGGTTGAACTCGACGACATGGCGGGCCATGATTTCATCGAACTGCTCGGTGTCCTGCGGGGAGACGCCAAGGTGGCGATGATTGGTGCCGGGCTCGCAGCGAGTCGCTCCGCCAGCGAGGCTGGTGCCGACGTGGTACTGAGCCAGCCGATCACTGTGGCCGACCTCGAAGAACTACTCGGCCTGCCCGCCGAGGAACGGAATCAACGACTCGCCGCCCGCGGGTTCGCCGGTTCCTGGGCCGCCCTCCCGGTGAGCGTCGGTGCAGCCGCAGTGGCCCTGGCGGTCATGATGATCGGTTGAGGTGTGGCGGCCGAGCCGAAGCCTCGCTCTGCCCGCAAGCTTGGTATGGTGACCCGTTCACCACACGTTGGCCACAAAATCTCCGCCCCGGCAGCGGCGCAGATACGCGAGCGCGGCAGTTTGACCGGTCGTTTCCAAAGCGTCCCGGTAGACAGGGTCGTGGAAGCCCTCGACGTCGATGCTGCCCCGCCAACCAGCTTCCCGCAGCACGCTGATCAGATCGGTCCAGTTGGTGTCGCCAAACCCGGGCGTCCGATGCTGGACGCAGGGCACCCCGCCGCGGAGCCCGTGCGTTCGGATCACGTCCCAGCGGACGGTCGCGTCCTTGCCGTGGATGTGCCAGATTCGAGGCGCGTAGGCCCGCAGTTGCGGCAGCGGATCGACCAGGCTGACGAGCTGGTGGCAGGGCTCCCACTCGAGCCCGATCACGGGGCTCTCGACTGCGGCGAAGATCGCATCCCAGGCCCGCGGCGCATGTGCGATATTCCAGTCGCCGCTGTCCCACGTGCCCCGCTGCGCGCAGTTTTCAAACGCCAGCCGCAGGCCGCGATCTTCCGCCCGGCGGGCCAGCGGCCCGAATACCTCGGCGAACCGCGGCAGCGAATCGGGCACGGGCCGGCCGGGGATTCGACCGGTAAACCCAGCCACCAGCTCGCAGCCGAACCGTGCGGCCGCGTCGATCAGCCGCTCCCAATCGGCCACTGTCTCGGGGCTCGTGAGGGGATTGCCATACACGCCAAGGCAGCTGATTCGGCGCGGCACGCCATCGATCGGTTCAGAGGCATCGAGCACGGCCCGGACGGCATCGGCGAGCCGGTCGAGATCAAAGCTCCCCACGGTGCGGCCGAAGCTGAGCTGAAAAGTCTCGAACCCGAGTGGCAGCAGCCGGCCGATCAGCGCGGCGGTCTGGTCGTGGGCGGGCACGACCGTGCCGATCCGGATGTCATCGTGGGCGTTCATCTCCCGGATTGTAGCGGCGTCCACTCCCGCCCTGGTGCCGGGGTTTGCCGGGAAGGACGGGTAATCGCATGCGGCTCTTGACCTGGAACATCCACAAGGGCATCGGCGGTCGCGACCGGCGGTACTCGTTGGCCAGGATCATCGACTGCATCGAGGCGGAGAACCCTGACCTGATCTGCCTCCAGGAAGTGGATCGGCTCGTCCAGCGCAGCAGCCACGACGATCAGCCGCGGCTCTTAGCCCGCTATTTCCGCTGCCACTCGGTATTTCAGCCCACCGTCCGCGTCGGTGGTGGCGGATACGGCAACCTCGTTCTCTCCCGCTGGCCCGTCGCCAGCCGCCACCGGATCTCGCTGCGGCAAGGGTCCCGCAAGCCCCGGGGGGCGCAGTTGCTGGTGGTGGAATCTCCGGAGGGAGCGGTGCACCTCGTGCACACCCATCTGGGCCTGGCCGCGCGGGAGCGGAAGGCCCAGGTGGAGCGGTTGCTGGGCCACATGCTCTTCCGCTCGGCGGATTCCCATCCGACGCTCGTTGCCGGTGACTTCAACGACTGGCAGGATTCGCTCGGCCGGGAGTGGTTCGCGACCTTCGGCTTTCGCCAGGTCACCAGCCCCGCCGCGCGGTTTCGCACGTTTCCGGCCTGGCTCGCGCTGGGCGCGCTCGACAAGGTCTTCGTCCGGGGTGGGATCGAGGTGCGTCAGGCCCGCGTGGTCCGCACGAGCCTCGCCAAGGTGGCCAGCGACCACTTGCCGGTGGTCGTCGACTTCCACCTGACATGACGCCGCAGCAGACCGCATTCGAGTGAGATGGAGCACCGGCTCCATCGCAAAGCCCTTTTTTGGCCCAATTGCGGCGTCGGAGGGCTACCTGCGGTCAAACCGGAGTATTGGCCGCCTGACACAGACTTGCTTATAGTCGTGTGGGAAAAGGTTGTGAGCGTCAGATTGGCCGACGTCTCGGATCGAAACGCAGGAGATCGCCGCGATGCCCACCACGATCAACATTGGTGCCACAACGCCGCGCCGAAGCGTGCTCTCGAATGTTGCGCGAGCAGCGACCGCCGGACTGTTGGTCACCTTGAGCGGGCTCACCGCCCACGTGGCACAGGCCGAGATTTCCCTGTCGTCCGGCGACACATTCTCGACCACCAACGAGGGTTGGCGGATCGGGAATAACGGCGTGCAACCGGCGCAGGTTTCGGCCCTTGGGCCCGACGGCCAACTTGGCTACCTGAGTCATTATTCCGACGGGGGTGGAGCAAACGGTAAATGGCTGATGTGGAACGACAGTTCGAAGTGGCAAGGCAACTATCCTGCGGCCGGGGTCACCGGCATCAATCTTTGGGCAAACGTGAGTTCAGGCACGAGCCCGGTGAGCATGCGTGTTGCTTTTGATGGTCCCGGTGGGTGGTTCTATTCACCCGCCCACAAT
>Ga0247837_1009391_pt1 | contig 11757 bp, 6 predicted proteins | sample LaCtaG_2_FD_187115 | JGI IMG/M metagenome (GOLD analysis project Ga0247837, IMG submission 187115) | Freshwater microbial communities from meromictic Lake La Cruz, Castile-La Mancha, Spain - LaCruzMarch2015_14.5m | ecosystem: Environmental > Aquatic > Freshwater > Lake | place: Spain: Castile-La...
TCCGCGGGGTCGAGCGGCTCGCCGGCGCGGTGCCGTGCCTCAATGTCCCGCAGCTCACGCATCTCGCGGGCAAACCACTCGCGCTCGTGTGGACCCTCGAGCTGCACGACATCATCCTCGTCCGCATCGCCGTCGCGCAAAAGCCGATCGTCTTCCGCGCGCGCGCGTTGCATTTTGATATTTTTTTGCCCGCGGCGGTGTTTTTTATTTTTTATTTCCGCGCACGCACACATGCCCGACGAGTCGCCGCCAGCGATCACCGCCGACGCCCCACCTCGTTGGACAAGCGACGCGGTCCTGGCTGGCCCAGAGACGTTTACTCCGCCGTCCGCCGACGGATTCGATCGCCTGAGCCGCCAGCTGGTGCTTTTTCGGCGTATCATTGAAGAGCTGCAGAACGAGCCCGGCCCACCCAGCCGCGTTCCCGCTTAAGAGTAAAATGAATAAACGTCGCTTGATTGTTTTATATTCAGGGAGCGTCTCCCCAAAAGACAGCCAATGGGGGCGGCGTGCGCCTCGAACGGCCAGGACTTTCACGCCGCGCGGCGCACCTTACGCGATCAAGCTCGCATTCCGGTGTGGCTAGATGGTCAGCCGACGCTGATACCGCGCGACGTCCGCGTCGGGCAGCTGCTCAGTAGCCTTCCGCGGTCACGCCGGCCGCTCGTGGCGCTCGAGATGGCCGACGCGCAGCTCAGAGCGCAGCGGACCTTGTGGCAGGAAGGTGTGCGCCAAGGCGCGTATCTTAATAGCGTCCGCCCGCCGTTGGCGGCCGCCATGTGCCCGCACGTCGCGCTGCAAGTGGGGTCGGCGTGCGCCGACGGCTATCGTCTCGTGTGCCCCGACTGCGAGCAGTCGGCCGTGGTGGTGCTTGCGGTCCAGAGGACCAAGGTGGTCGAGCTCGAGCCCCACTCGCCAGCCTGGGAGCAGCTCGAGCGCCGCTGGATGGCGGACCGCTCGGCCGAGGCGATGCGCGATTGTCGCCACCCGATTGTGGCCAAGCGGCTCGTGATGATTGACCACGGTGGCGGGCGCGGGTACTACGAGTGGAAGATCGAGTGCGCGAAATGCCGAGCTAGTGCGGATGAGACGCGGCGGGCGATCGACCGCCTGAAGCGTACGTGGCGCGCAGCCCATGCCGACCAAGAGAATCACGGGTGATCCGGGGGCCACAGCGGGGCGGTGCACACGTTTCCGTTGTCCGACAGCCCCGGCAGGCATGGCGGCCGAGAATCAGCAGACTGCACGCACTCGTGCCCTTGCCACTCGGAGCCCTTGGGGCACTTTCCAGCGACGATCGAGTCGCACCGGATCCACCCCTGGACGCCGGCAGCAGAGGTGTGCGGATCGTAGTTGCCCTGTGCGTCGGGCGGGACGCAGTTGGAATTGCCACCGGTCGACTTGCAGTACGCGGTGACGAATTTGTCCGCCGGGCACGTCGGCGTCGACCCGTACCCCGTGCTGTATACAATCGTGGGCTCGAGGCGGTTGACCGCATAGCCGGGCCCCATGGTGGTGCAAAACGCCGCGTTGCGGTGCTTGTCCGGGTAATAAAGCGTCCCGTACTGGTTCGACACTCCGAACCCGACCATGACTTGGTTCTCCGCGCACACTAGGGGGTAGTTGCCGTCATCTTCGTCGTTCTGGCTCAGAGTCGCGCACGTCACGCCGTCGTTCCTGTTGATGTCGACCCCAGTCGTTCCTCCCGTTGGGACGACCGCGCATCTGCCGACGTCGCGCCCGCCAAGCAAGCTTCCTGGAGGGAGCGCGTGGCACAGACCATCGACGTCTCCGCCCGGGCAGTCGGCCTCGTCATCCCCGGGCATGCACATGCCCGTAAGGGCGGACGACGGAGGGCATGTGGCCGGCTCGCCGCCCGGGGGGTCGAGCAGCTTGCTCGGCGCCATGGAGCCCGAGGCGTCCGGAGCGTACGGGACCGGGGTGCCGCCGGGCCACGTGCTCGATATGCCGGCGTACGTCGTGTCGAACGGCGTGTTGCAGTCTGGCGCAAACACTTGGAGCGTGATTTCCGGGTCACCTGCGGTCGGCATGTATGTGTGTGTTTGTGTGGGGGTGTGTGGATTGACCGACCGTGGGTGCGGAAATAGTCAGCTGAGGCGAGGAGACCACCGGTGCCTGAATTATGTTTATTATTTTTCATTTTTATCTCTTCCGCTTGGGCTTCTTGGCGCTGCGAGTCCGCTTGGTCGTCCGGAGACTGCGAATCCATTCACGAATTTCCGGGCGGACCTTCGCGGCTGGAACGAAGCTGGTGGGTCCACGGGCAGCCGTTCGCGTGGGCCCACTGCAGCGTCGGCAAGTGGCCCCCGGTCGCCGCCGCGCTGCAGACGTGGGGCGACCACGCGACCCCGAGGCTCCTCAGGCACTGCAGATTATCCAGCTTGCCCCAGCGGGCGGCGGAGGCGCACGCCTCGGGGTCGAGCACACACTTGTTCTCGCACATCCACCGCAGCATCTTCGGGTCGCCGTGCCGCGCTGCGTGGTCGAGCACCCAGTCAAACCATGGGCAGCCTTTCGAGCGAGCAAATTGCAAAACGTCGAGATGCCCGCCGCTGACGGCCTCGACGCACGTGTGCCAGTCCCACGCATAATCTTGCTCCCGCAGCCAGGTGAGCAGCTCCAGGTGCCCGCCGCCCGCCGCCGCCGCACAGATGTGAATGTTTTGCCGCATCTCCTCCTCCGGGTAGGCTCGCATCAACCACTCGAGCACGGCACGGTGACCGTTGTGTGCCGCGTTTCGATACAGGTCGACCGACGGCGCGACCCCAAGGCTCATCAGGTACTGCAGATTCGCCAGCCGCCCGCAGCACGCAGCCGTGACGCACGCCGTGAGGTCCGGCTCGCACCCGTTCTCATACATCCACCGCAGCATCTTCGGGTCGCCGTCCGTCGCCGCTTCGGCGAGCACACGGCTCGTCCATGGGCATCCGTGTGTGCGAGCAAACCTTAGGACGTCGAGATGCCCTCCGCGGATGGCCTCTGAGCAGGTGCGCTCGTTCCACGCAAACCCGCACTCCCTGAGATACGCGAGTAGCTCCAGGTGGCCGCCGCGCGCCGCCTCGGCACACACGCTGGTGTCCTGAAAGATGACGCCCGTCTCCAACGAGATCAGCCAGTCAAGCACGACGCGCCGGTTGCGGCGCGCCGCCGTTCGTGTGGCGTAGTTTACACACAGCAGCTCGTTGTCGTGCGCCCACACAAGAAGCTCAACATGTCCGCCGGCAGCCGCGCCATCGCTGATCGACACGGCCAAAGTGATGTGGTTCGTGAAATCAATATGTTTCTGGCTCCCCAGGGCGAGCCGAACAACATCCAGGTGCCCGCGCTCGGTGGCCGCGCCACACACCGTGTTGGCAATCTCAAAGTGCCACTCGCATCCGTGGTCTACCGCCCAGTCGATAATGTCAGTGTTGCCGCTCATGCCGGCGAGCAGGAGCACCGAGTCGCGCACCGCCTGCTCCGGAAGATGGTCAAACGCCAGCTCCAGGACATCAAGGCGCCCTAGGGCGGCGGCCGCCGGCGCGGTGAACCGCTGGGGCCATCCGAGCGACTGTGTGACCCACTGGTACCGCTCAATCGAGCTGACGGCGGTCCACGACGGGGCGGGAAAGATGTGGATGCAGTCGCTCGTGTCCCACACGCTGCCGCAATCCACGCACTCGGCGCCGACAGCGACGCGTCGATGCTTGCGACAACGGTTGGTAACCAGGCACTGTGTCCTGGCGTAGTTGCATTTGCAGCAGCGGCAAGCCGGCGCGGCGGGCTGGCAGCTCCGGAGCGTCCAGCACGCCGTCTGGGCGAACCACGCGTCGTCGCCGACAAAGACAAGCACCTTCCTCAGTAGCTCGGTCGACATGCAGACGGAGAGATAATCGGCCATTTGCTCGGTGGGGCCTCCGGAAGAAAAACTTGAAGTTTTTGGTTTTGGTTTTTTTAATTATGAGGGTGGGGCGTTTAAAGATTTAATATGACACTAAGATCGCAGATTGTAACGCCCCTTGAGGAGACTGCGAATCCACTCGCGGGTCTCCGCGTTAGCCGAAGAGTTGCACACGAGCCTGGCGCGATCCTGGCTGGTCCACGGGCAGCCGTTCTCGTGGGCCCACCGTAGCACCGGCAGATGGTTTTGCATCGCCGCCGCCTCGCAGACTCCATAGTCCCAGTCGACCGGGACGCTCCTCAAGAACTGCAGATTGTCCAGCAGCCCATTGTACGCGGCCGAGGCGCACGCTTCGGGGTTCAACATGCAGCCGTTCTCGCACATCCACCGCATCATGTCGATGCTGTCGGGGCGCGCCGCGGCTTGGTTTAGCGCGACCGAGCTCCATGGGCAGTGCTCGGCGCGGGCATACTGTAAGACGGCGAGATGTCCACCCTCGATGGCCTCGGCGCACGTGTCCGAGTTCCACGGGAACCCGCACGCTCTCAGTTGTTTTAGGAGCTCCAGGTGGCCGCCCCCTGCCGCGGCGGCGCACACCCCAGGATCCTGTAGCATCTCATCCATGTCTTCGGGCTCCAGGTGTACGGGCATCATCATCATCTCAAAGATCGCATGACCCTGGTTGGCGCGCGCCGCCGCCAACGCCGCCGGCCGCGCGTACAGGAGACCGTAATCCCACGCCCACCTCAGGACCTCGACCTGGCCTCCGGAGCCGGCACCTTCGGACACTGATTCCGCGAGACTGTTGGTGCCACTAGGAGTCCATTCATTGCTGTCGAATGCCAGCTTGACCACGTTCGCGTGCCCGCTCTGCGCGGCCGCGCCGCACACCGCCAGGGCCCTGTCAAAGTTCCACTCGCATCCACTGGCCAGCGCGGACTCGATGATGTCGATGTGGCCGTACATTGCGGCGAGCAGAAAGACAGAGTCGCACACCCTGGCGTCTGGGAGCGGGTCGAACGCCAGCCTAAACACGTCCCGGCGTCCACTGGCGACGGCCGCCGGGAGAGTGATCTTCCTGGGCCACCGGAGCCACTCTGTCGTCCACTGGTACCTCTCAATGGAGCTGACGGCGCTCTGAGGCTCGACGGCAAACCGATGGCGGCAGTCTCCGAATTCGCTCAGGCTGCCACAATCCAGGCACGGTGATCCCCTGTGGGCGCGTCGATGCTTGCCGCAGCGCTCTGTGACAATGTACTCCTTTCGGGGCGTGCCACACTTGGAGCAGCGGCAAGCCGGTTCGATGGGCCCGCAGCTCCGGAGCGCACGGCACACAGTCCTGGCGACCCAGGCGTCGTCTTCGCCGACAAACTCAAGCACCTTCCGGATGATCTCCGCCGACATCCACACCGATAGATAGTCCGCCATGCTGGTTGGTTATGATTTCCTACCCTCCGGAAGATTTTTGAGTTAAGCAATTTTTGGTTTTGGTTTTTATTTTTTCCAAATCCTCCGGAGCACACATGCCGATCACTACCGATGAGATTCAGAGTGCCGCCGCAACGATCGGCAGCGCGGTCGAGCGTCTTGTGAGAAAGCGTGCGCGAATCACTGATCTGGAGGAAACCGTCGAGGCGTTTGCGACCGGCTTTTATCGGACATTGGTCGAGGCCGCGTCCTCCAAGCATGCCGACCTGATTGAGGAGAACCGCGCCGCCATCATGGACAGCTTTGCCGACAGTCTGGAGGTCGACTCGATGGTGCACGTGATCGACGACGCCTACGCCGTGCCGCGGTGCGTTGTTGGGTCGATCAACTGCGCCAAGAACTGCACGGCGCTCGACAAGTTTCCGCACGTGTGCGCCAATTTGAATCTGTCGGCCCACGCGGCGTGCTGCGTCGTCTGCGGCGATCGCACGCGCGAGATGGTTCCCCTACCGGGCGAGCATGGCCACCGCCAACCCGGACCGCATCTTCCGACGTGTCGACGCTGCCGCCGGCACTTGCAGGAGACCGAGTGTCCCCACACGGGGCTCGAGACCGCGTGCGCCGAGTGTGGCTTTGTGCACGCGTGGATGCCCGACGCCACTTACGGCCAGGATGTCGCACGCCTGGCGGCGTCGCTCGATCGCGGCTCGCATGATCTCACGCCCCTTGGTGTGTTTTTTGCCTGGCGGGCGCTCTCGCTCTTGGGGGCGGATGTGGACCGCGGCGTACAGATTCTCGAGTTTTACAATCGCGCATACATTGGCCTGGACCCGTCGCCGCTGCCGCGCATGCAGCTTCCGTTGCCAGGTACGAAGCAAGACAAGAAGCTCAGAGTGTTTCTGTTTATTGCGAGCTCGCCGCAGCATTTTCCATTGTGCTTCAAGGAGGCTCACGAGCCCAACTGAATGAGAGTCGCGCGCGTCCCGGTCGCTGCTCCGTGGCCACGTGCGTACGTGTCCCGCCACCTGATATTTTTAAATCGTACATCTATCCAAAAGCCCCTACAATCTATTTTATGAGGTCCGGCACGCGGGTCGCCGCGATAGTGCTGTTTGCCCTGATGGTGGTGATCGTCGTGGCGCTCATCGTGTATGCGGCGATGAGCGCGCAGTGCCCCGCGCCGCGCGCGCGCCGTTCGCTCGCTGTCGGCGCGGCGTGCGGCCACATCCCAATCGCGCCGCACGCTTCGACCGTGCGCACTCCGAGCGCGCTGGCCGCCAAGACCGATGATGCGACGCGCGCGTGGATCTATGGGCAGCTCACCACGAGCGCGTGGACCAAGTGGGTGCCGCTGTGGACCGAGGCCTCTACACAGCCCAAGGCGTTCTGGACCGCGCTCGGCGTAACAGACCCCGCGCTCCAGCGTCTCGAGCTCAACCCGCTGTATTCTGGTACGAATCCGTATCCGCTCTTTACACGCGCATCGCACCCGTGGCCCGGGACCGCCGACGCGGCCGACATTTACGCTCTCAACGAGCTCGGTCCGATCCCGTGCTGGCCCTATAATGAACTTGGGTGGGTCTCGACGCTCTCGACGGCTGATACGAAACCCGGGGACAAAACTCCGCCGCTGGCGAACTCACACGCCGTCGACCAGGTGGTGCCCGCGTACGCCGCCCAAGTGGCGATGCAAAACATGACAATCAACCCAGGGGCGCGTCAACACAGCTCGAGCTGGGCGGCCGCCGCGTGGCCCGGCGCGCCGGCTGACGCGCTCCGCACTGTGTGCTCCCAAGCGACGACCGATCCCCCGAGCTTCCAATTCAGCCAGAACATGGGCCAATTGTCCCAGCAAATATTTCATCAGCTGTGTCTGGATGCCCAGGCGCGCAACGACTCGTTCCGCTACCGGTACGCCATGGTTGGAGGCGCGTACGCCGACCCCGCGGACGTCGGAGCAAACGGCTGCCCCAACGTCCAAGGTATGAGTTATACCAACAACAATGGGTGGTTCTCTGCGGTGCGCGACATGTGGCTGATCGCTCCAGGTACCGATGGCAACGACGCATACGTCACGTCCAACGTCGGCGGCCGCAAGACTCGCGTTCCTTTGAGTGTGCCGATCGCCGGCATGCCGCTCTCAACCGAGTCGTTGGTTTTCCATGGCATCACGGCTGGGAAGACGGGGGCGGCGTCGGTGCCGCCGTACGTCGCCGACGCGCTGCGCGGCGTCGGGGACCCAAACAGCAAGGCGCTGCTGATTAAGCCGGCCACTGTGGACGTCGACAAGCTGCTTAGATGGCTCGCATTCACGCCCGAGCGTAATCGCCAGCCTTTCCAAGGCGTTCCTTTGAACTCGTTCCTGCAGCGGCCCGATGCGGTCGGCCCGCTCGCCCAATACTGCTTTGGCGACGAGGGCGGGCTCGCCACCACCTATGATGACGCGCTACACGAGGACTTTTCCGAAGGACTGAGGGCGTGCCGCTGGGGTCACACCAACAAAAAAAATTTCAGCTTGATGGTCCCGACGCAGTCGACGCCGTGCGACGCCACCGGCGCTCCAACAACCGTGCTGGTTTCAACGGTCGACCTGGCGGTCGACTCTGTCCAGCGGTACTGGGAATCCAAGCCGACGGTAAAAACAGTGCTTATTTTACGAAGCGTTCTTGGGATCGACCGCCAGTTTGTAGGGGCCGGCATGACGGCGCTCACCACGGCGATGAACGCGCAGCCTGGCCCCCCGAGCGTCCAGAAAGTCTTGGAGACGGGATACGGGTGCACCAAGCCGGTTGGGGGAGTCGACTGCCCCTCAAGCGCCGCCGCCCAGGGCACGTCCGGCAAGGGCTTTGTGCTGCTCGGAAACGGCAACATTACATCGACGCGGCTGTTTGGCTCGTGCTACATTGAAGTCACGGCCAAGTTTGCCGACGTGTCGGGGGTCGTGAACGCCATCTGGACCTACTCGGCCTCGGACGGCCAGCCCGACGCGCCGTGGATGCCCCAGCAGCCCGACGGCCAGTTCTCGCGCACTCTCTATGATAACGCGGAGATCGATATCGAGCTTCCCACAAACGCCGCCGCGGCGGTCGGACAGCTCGATCCCTCGGGCAACGCGGCCCCGATGCCGATGAATGCGTTTGGTACGTACGCGCCCGCGCGATACACCGTCGAGGCCTCGGGCGCCGCGGCGTACCGCGCCCACTACGCCCCAATTCCCTTTTGTGACCCGGCCGACGGGTGTACGCCGCTCGCCCCTGTAAGTGTCGGGTCCGACACTGTTGCGGGCCTGCTCCCACTCAACCTGGATGACGCTTTGGACGCCTCGGCGCTGTGGGGCGCACCGGCCGAGGACAATGGCGCGCTCCCGTGGTGCTGCCCCAACTCGACCAACACTGCCAACTACAATTCCTACTCGAGCTCCAACAACTCGGGTGGGAACTCGGTGGGATACGTCAACATTCCCCTCGTGGCCGACCCGGCGCAGAGCGACATTTATGGCGACGGCAAGTACCACACTTACGGGATCGAGTGGCACACCGGGGGCCCCGGTCGCCCCGCTGTGATCCACTGGTACCAGGATGGCGTCTACCAGGCGAGCAGCAACGTGTTTGTCCCGTACCGCATGGGCCGCCTGGTGATTGGGGCGATTACGACCGGCGGGCATCCTCCGCACTGGAGTGGGCTCCCCAGCAACCTGACGTCGCCCAACCCCGAGTCGGCGGTGAGCGACGTGCACGTCGTCCCGTTCGAGGAACCGGCCGATTACTACACGCCGCAAACAGTCGACCAGGCGATGCAGTGGCGCACAGTGGCGCCGGCGCGCATCACCATAAGCGTGGCCGACGCGGTCGCGCAGTCGCTGCACAATACGCCCCAGATCCTCCCCAGCTGGGCGCCGTTCTGGGGCTTGACTGATTTAGAAATTGACGACTCGACGCCCGCCGCGCCGTCGCCGGGAGTCGCGCTCGCGGGCTACAAGGTCCACGCCTACTCGGTGACTGATCCGACCGACTCGTGGCAGCGGCCCGTGGCGAACGCGACCCCCACGGCGGCGGCCGAGTGGGACGCGAGAGTCCAAAAGCTCCAGACGACGCAGCTCGCGCCGCGCCAGGGCGTGTTTGTCGTCCCCCCAGGCGCGTCGACCACGGGTGAGTTTGACCGCCCCGCGGCGCCGGCGGGACTCGCGATGCCGCACGCAGCGTACCAGCCGCCCAATTCGACAAGCCCATTGAACGACAAGCTGCGCAATCTGTCGAAAGTGCGCGCGCAGTGCCGCCTGAAGGACGAGGCGACGTCGGCGCTGCAGACGTACGACGCCGTGCTCGCTGAGGCGGTCACGACCCCAATGCTGGATTTCCCTAGTTATTTAGTGGACCCCTTTGGGGACACGTGGTCCAACGACCCTGGGTCGTTTCCCGCGCCGGCCGCGTCCATTCCCTGTACCACCGCGGCCGATTGCCCGAGCGCGACCGCGTACGTGTGCCACTGCCCGCGCGGCGAGGGCTCTGATCTATGCCCTGTACCGAAGGAGTGCGACCTGCTGTTCTGCGGGCAGCCCGGGAGCGACTTGGACACGCAGTGCGCGCCGTACGCCGCCGATCCCACTTGCTGCGGGAAAGTCGTTGAGTGCACCGTCGGCATTGGGACCGGGCGGTGCGGCGCCCAGTGCACCGAGTCGGACGGCAAGGTGTGCGCGCGCGGCGTCCCTGTTTATTACGACTACCCGACCGACGACTATGCCAAGTGCGCGCCGTACGCGCTCACGCTTGGGGCATCAGGTTTCAGCACGGCGCTTGTTGGCTCGGCGTGCCACCCGGTGCGCGCGGACCCCGACGTCCAGTGCGGACAATGGGTCGTGTCGGCTGATTCGTCATCGCACTGCCCCGGGACGACCGAGGCGGCGGCCGCGACCGCCGCCGGGTGCACGAATCTTGCGGCGCTCTTTTCCTCAACCGAGGTCGAGGTCAAGGCGGACGGCACGTGCGGCTATCACTCCGAGGCGGCGGCGGCGTGCTCGTGCTACAAGGACGCGATGGACGCGTGCACTGCGTGCCCGGCCGACCCGGCGGCGCACGACCCCGCGGGGTGCGTGTGCAAGTGCAGTGGCCCGGATAAGAACACGGGCAAGTACGCGTGCAGCGTCCAGCTCGGTGCTCCGTGTTCAAACAAGTATCAATGCGACCCGAGCATCTCGCAAGCCCAATGCGTGCCGCCGCCCGGCGGAGGCCAGGCGGTGTGCGCCGCGGGCGGCGGTGGTGGCGGCGGCGGCGGCGCGTGCTCGTGCTACAAGTCCTCTTTGGACACGTGCACCGCCTGCCCAGCGGACCCGGCGAAACAAGACCCCGCGGGGTGCGCGTGCGCATGCTCTGGCCCCGATCACAATACTGGCAAGTACGCATGCGCCGCGCAGCTGGGGTCACCGTGCGACTCAAAGGACGAGTGCGATCCCAGCATCGACAAGCCAATGTGCGCGCCGCCCTCCGGCGGTGACCCGAAAGCACAGGCGGTGTGCCAGGCTGGACCCTAAACCCACATGCCTGCATTGTCTCGATAGTCGCCCAAGTTGATGTTGCGTGAGCGCTGGGGTCGCACAGCGCGGATAGACGCGCGCCTGCGTGGCGATCTGGCGCGGTGCGCGGCGGGCGAGCGGGCACGAGACTTGCGCGGTGCGCTCGCGCGAGGCCTTCGTGGCGACCCGGGCCGACGCTTGGCGGGCGAGTTTTTTTTGCGCAAAGATTGCTTGGTTTTTCCGGGCATGATTTAGGCAAACAATGGCTTATTTTTGTTGGCTCGAATCGCCCGTGACAAACTAACGCTTAGACCTCGGTTGTTTGCACGACGTCGCCTTCCTGTGAACGGCCGAGCCCCATCGCCGTCAGCAGCTGTTCGATCGGGACCTCGAGCCACGTGTCGTGCGCGCGTCCGCCGGTCCACGTGACGACCGACGCTTCCCAGTCGGACCCGATTCGACGCAGAATCGCTTGCGCGTGCCGCGTGTGCGACGAGCCGGCGTACACGAGACAGTGCCGAGGCGGGCCGGCCGGGCAGTTACCAGCCGGAAACCGTAGCAGCATGCGGAGCATCAGGTAAAAGTCGGCAACGTTGGCGAGCACCCCGCGCAGCGTATTATGAGGTTGCGTCTCGATGACGTGCGTCGCCAGCCACTGGAGGTCGCCCAGAGGGATCCGGCGCGCACGCCGCGACACGCGCTCGATCGTCACCGCTTGCGCCCGGAGCCACGCGTCCGTCGCTTCCCGGCCGACCAAGCGGAGCAGCAGCTCGACCAGGTCGGGCGGCGGGGGAATCTGATCGGGGAAACAAAAGGTGTCCGTCAGCCCCATCAGCGTCGCCATCCACTCCTCGGCGACGCGGCGGTCGAGCCGCACATTCTCTCCGTAGTAGATGACGTTGATCAGGCCAGACTCGTC
>Ga0247837_1009395_pt1 | contig 11751 bp, 9 predicted proteins | sample LaCtaG_2_FD_187115 | JGI IMG/M metagenome (GOLD analysis project Ga0247837, IMG submission 187115) | Freshwater microbial communities from meromictic Lake La Cruz, Castile-La Mancha, Spain - LaCruzMarch2015_14.5m | ecosystem: Environmental > Aquatic > Freshwater > Lake | place: Spain: Castile-La...
GGGCGCGGTAATTCACCGGAGTGATGAAACAGAACGGCTCGTCGGCCTCGAACCTCACCCGCCCCGGCCGCGTGAACATCCAGTTCATCGTGAAGGTGAACGAGAGCCAGTCGGTCTCGACCACGCCTTCCAGCGGGGCGATGCCATCCTTGGGCCTATTGGGCACGCCGCGCACCCAGAGCGCCACGGAGGGATCGGTGCGGAAGAGATAGCCCGTCTGAAACGTGAGCACGCCGCTGCCGAAGTGCGACGAAGCGGTCCATTCGACCGGTTTGCCATCGTCGCCCGTCACCGTGATGTCGGCGAGCTCCTTGCCGCCGTTCCATTCCGCCACGATCGGGCTCGTGAGCCGCAGCTCCCAGCCCATGCTGTTGGCGATCGAGAGGGGCAGGCAGCGGTAGGCAAACCGCTGGGGCGTGGCATCCATCCACGCGCGATCGGCGGCAGCGGGAACGATCGTCGGCGCGGCGTCGTGCACGCGGTAGCAGAGGAGGCGGGACATGGATGGTTCTTCAGTATAGCCCGCGACATCACGCGAAGACGCGCGGTTGGCCGGTGGCTTCGAGCACGGCGAGCCAGAGATCGCCGTCGGGGGCCACCTGGTTGCGATGGCTCACGGCGAGTGCCATCGGGATGTGCACGTAGCGGCCGTGCCAGCGGCCGATCACCGTCTCGGTGCGGCCCGCGAGCGCCGCGTGGACGGCATTTTGCGCGAGTCGCAGGCAGTAGACGCTGTCATACGGATTCGACTCCACGCTCCGGATCGCGTAGCTCGGATCGATGTACTTGAGATTGAGCTCCGCGCCCGCCGCGGCGAAGTGGTCGGCGATCCTAGACTTGAGAAACAGGCCCACGTCGGCGAGCTTCTTGTTGCCTGAGGCATCGACGCCGGCCTCGCACTCCGGGATCAGATCCTGCCCCGCGCCTTCGGCTGCCACGATCACGGCATGGCCGCTGCGCTTGATGCGGGCGAGCAGGTGCTCGAGCAGGCCGCCCGGGCCGTCGAGGGCGAACGGCACCTCTGGAATCAGCACGTAGTTGGCATCCGACTCGGCGAGCGCGGCGTAGCAGGCGATGAAGCCCGAATGGCGGCCCATCAGCTTCACGAGGCCCACGCCATTGGGCGATGCCTTGGCCTCGACGTGGGCCGCACGGATCGATTTCGCGGCCTCGCCGAACGCCGTCTGAAACCCGAAGCTCTGGTCGATGTAGGGGATGTCGTTGTCGATCGTCTTGGGGATGCCCACGACCGCGATCTTCTGCCCGCGCTCGGCCACGGCCGCCGCGATCTGCATCGCCCCGCGGATGCTGCCGTCGCCCCCGATTACGAACAGGGCGTTGATGTTCATGCGCTCGAGGCAATCGACGATCTCGTGGGGATCCTGGCTGCCGCGGGAGGTGCCGAGGATCGTGCCGCCGTCTTCGTCGATCGCGCTCACGCCCGCCGGCGTGAGGTCGAGCACGTCGTGGCCGTAGCGCGGGATGAAGCCCTGGTAGCCGTTGCGAAACCCGTAGATCCGCTGCACTCCGTAGTGATGCGAGAGCTCCATCACGAGCCCGCGGATCACATCGTTGAGCCCCGGGCAGAGGCCGCCGCAGGTGACGATCCCCACCCGCAGCTTCGCGGGATCGAAGAAGATACTCTGCCGCGGGCCGGCCGGCTCGAAGCCGGGAAGCGTTTCGAGCGTGCAGCCGCTGTCGGCCACGAGGCGGGCCGTATCGTGGAACAACACGCGGTCGTCCTCGGCGACGTAGTGCGTGGTCGTGCGGCGCGATTCGAGCAGCGGCTTGAGCGGTGAGTCGATCCGGCAGGGACCGAGCGACTTCACGGCCAGATCGGCGGCGGTGGGCATGAGGGCGGCTCCTATCCTGTGGTGCGCATCCCCGAGGCGATGCCCTGGACGCAGAGCCGCAGCAGATCGCGGAGGTCGTCGTCGGGAGCCGCATCGGGGCCGGCGGCCGCCCGCCGGCGCATGAATTCGATCTGGATCAGGTTTAACGGGTCGATGGACGGATTGCGGGCCTCGATCGACCGCTGAAACCAGGGCGTGGCGGCGAGCAATTCGCCGCCGCCCACGATGTCGAGGATCGCCTGCCGCGTGCGGTCGCGCTCGGCTGCGATCCGCTGCCAGATGCGGCGGCGCACGTCGGCGTCGGCCGTGAGCTCCGCATACCGTTGCGCGATGTACATGTCGGCCTTGGCGAGCGCCAGCGTGGCGTTGTCGATCGTGGCTTGGAAGAAGGACCACTGGCGATACATGTCGCAGATCACCTGCCAGGCGTGACGGTCGTCGTATTTCACGTCGGTGAGCGCCGTGCCCAGGCCATACCAGGCCGGGATCATGCACCGGCTCTGCGTCCAGGCGAACACCCAGGGAATGGCCCGCAGGTCGTCGAGCGTGCGCTCGCCGCGCCGCCGCGCGGGCCGCGACGCGATCGGGAGATTCTCGATGTCGTCGATCGGCGTCGTCTGCGAGAAATACTGGATGAACCCCGGCTCATCGACGAGTTCGCGGTAGGCCGCGTACGACCGGGCTGCCATCCGCTCCATGAGGGCCGTCCACCCAGGCTGCGGCTCCGATCGTCGGCCGCTCGAAGCGACGAGCGTGGCCCATGAGACCTGCTCGAGATGCCGGCAGGCGATCTGCGTGTCGTCGTAGCGCTCGGCCAGCACCTCGCCCTGCTCGGTGAGCCGCAGGCTGCCGTCGAGCGTCTCGGCGGGGAGCGAGAGGATGCCGCGGGCGGCCGGGCCTCCGCCACGGCCGAGTGAGCCACCGCGGCCGTGGAAGAACGTGAGCGAAACACCATGGGCCGCGGCCGCCGCATGCAGCCGGCTCTGCGCGGCCTGCAGGCCCCAGCAGGCGGCGAGATAACCGCCGTCTTTCGTGCTGTCGGAGTAGCCGACCATCACGATCTGCCGCTGGCCTCGGCCGGCGAGGTGCTCGGCGTAGGCCGGCGTGGCCAGGATCGTGGCGAGCGTCTCATGCGCATGCTTGAGGTCGTTGATCTTTTCGAAGAGCGGGACGATCGCGATGTCGGAGGCCGCGACGGGCTCGCCCCGGTCGGCTGCCTGCTTCTGCGCCCAGCGCCACAGCCAGAGCACGCAGAGCACGTCGGCGGGCGACCGCGTGAGGCTCACGATCGCCCCGCCGAGGCAGTCGGAGCCAAACCGCACGCTCGCGCGGTGGAGCAGTTCGAAGAGCGCGAGCGTGTCGGCCGCGAGGGGCTCGAGGCCGGCCGTCGGAATCATGCCGACCTTGCCGAGCGACGACGTGAGCACCCGCACCTTCGTGGCCTCGTCGTCACCAGCCAGGGCGGCCGCGTCGGCGATGCCCGCCGCACCGAGGATCGCGGCCATGATCTGCTGATAGGCGCGGGCATCCTGGCGGACGTCGAGCTTCGTCATGTGGAGGCCGAATGTGCGCACGAGATCGAGCCAGCGCCGCACGGGCGAATCGTCGGAGAGGCCGTGGTCGCGATCGAGGCACTCGACGAGCGCAGCGACATCCGCCTCGAACTGGGCACTCGAGGTGTAGGCTCCGGGCAGGAGCGGATCGGCGAGGCTCGCGGCGGCAGAACACTCGAGGCGAAAGTGGATCATCCGCAGCCAGCGGCGGTAGGCCTCGTGGGCCGACGAGCCCTCGAGCACCGCCCGCAGGTCGGGCCATTCGGCGGCGAGCGCCGCAAGCCGTCGCTCGAGCGGATCGGCGCCATGGGCCTCGCGCAGCGACGTGGTGAGCATGTCGTGCAGCCGGGTGCACCAGGCGAGGTGGGCGTCGATCGCCGCCGCACGCAGCCGGAGGAGCGTGTGCTCGGTGACCTCGGCCGTGACGAAGGGATTGCCATCACGATCGCCCCCCATCCACGAGCCGAACATGAGGAAGGGCGGCACGCGAAACACGTGGCCGGGAAAGGCGGCTGCGAGGCCGCGGCGGAGCGACTCGTGCACCTGCGGCACCGCGTCCCAGAGCCGGGGCATGATCGACAGACCCCGCTCGACTTCGTCGAGCACTGTGGGCCGCGAGCCCTTCAAGAATTCGGTTTCCCAGAGAATCGCCAGCTCGCTGCGGAGTTGGCTCTCGTGTTCGGCCCGCTCGCGGGGCAGGAGATCGTCGCGGTCGAGGGCCTGGAGGCTTTGCCGCATGCGGCGCAGCTTGGCCCGGATCGAGCGGCGCTTCGCCTCGCTCGGGTGGGCCGTGAACACGAGCTCGATCGCGAGCCGATCGAGCGCAGCCTGCACCTCCACGGCCGAGAGGCCCGCCGCCGCGAGCTCGGAGACGCCCGCCGCGAGCGATTCGCCGAGGGGCTGCGGCGACTTGAGCCGCTCGCGGTCGCGGAGCACGCGGGCCCGCTGCCGGTCTTCCGCGATGTTCACGAGATCGAAAAACGCGGACAGCGCCCGCGTGACGACGCGGGCCTGGGCCACGTCGAGCGATTCGATCCGGGCGGCGAGAGCCCGCTCGGCATCGTGGCCACCGGCCCGGCGCTCACGGGCCAGCCGGCGAATATCGGCGACGAGGGCCGACGCGTCGGCCCCGGCCAGCTCCACGATCACGGAGTCGAGCTTGCCGTCGAGGAGGCGCACGTCGCGCCGGAGAAGATCGTCGTTGACCACGGGGTGCAGATCCTGGAAGAACCGCCGCGGTGGATGCTACCCGAAGACGGTCCGCTTGGCGACGGGCCACCAGCCAGGCTGGTCGAGGCCACGGTAGGGCGAGTCGGCCGGGAGGGCCTGCACGAGGTGCGCGTGTGCCGCCTCGAGGTTGTGATAGGGGAGCGACGGGAAGAGGTGATGCAGGGCGTGGTATTTGATCGAGAACGGGAAGAACAGCCACGTGAGCGGGTCGCGGCCGGTGAAGTTGCAGGAGTCGAGGATGTGCGACTCGACGTCCACCGGGCTGCCGTCGCCCGCGAAGTGGTGGTCGGCCAGTTGCCGCATCTGGTTCATCACGAACGTGGTCAGGCCGAGCAGGTAGAGCAGGGGGATGCGGCTCGGCGGGGCGATGCCGGCGTACACGGAGAGCGGGATGAAAGCCGCCCGGACGAAGCACAGGAGCTCGACCGCCGTGATCGCCCGGCGGTCGAAGTCGGTGATCCGGCGGCTGTACTCGCGATTGAGCGTGAGCGAGCTGGCATGCTCGAGCACCCACTGCCGCAGCTGCGGATGCAGGAACGTGAGCGGGGCGAGCAGAAACCGGAGAAAGACGAGGAACGGAAACACGAGCATGTGGAGGCCGTAGCCGAGGGCACTCCGCCAGTCGCCCCCGTGGAGCACGTTGGCGACGTACTCCGGATCCTCCGGGGTGCCGTACATCCGCTGGCTGTGATGGTCGCGATGGTGCCGCGTGAAGAACGGCGACGGCGTGAGCGTCATCACTCCCACGAGCAGATTCCAGGCCACCTTGAAGGCTCGCATCTCGTGGTGGCCGAGATGGCAGACTTCGTGCACGAGCGAGCCGAGGCGATAGAGCCAGAAGACCGCGATCGGGAAGGCGACGATCTGCGGCCACGACCCCAGGGGCGACATGAGGTAGACCGTGGCCGCCGAGTAGGCGAGCGTGAGGGCGAGGATGAAATCGGCCCAGTAGCGGAGTGGACTGACCTTGAAGAAGTCGACCGGCGCGTCGCGCATCACCAGGCGGGCGTCGCGCACCCAGCCGGGGGCCTGCGGCTCGTGGGCCGGGTCGAGATCGAGAGGCATCTCCGACGACGTGGCAACGGCCTGCATGTGCGACTCCTTTCGCTCAACTGACGGTTTCGAGCCCCGCTAGCAGACCACAAGCAGGCAAGCTTGCAAACCCCAATGAGGGCGAAACAGTGCCAGGCACCATTTGTCCGGAGGCCCCGGCCTTCGGCCGGGGCCGTGTCGCCTCCGGCGACCGGCAATTGGTGCCTGGCACCGATTCATCGCTCCGCGATCAGGGCTTTCATCTCGCGCACGGCCTGCGCGAGGCCGACGAGCACGGCGCGGGCCACGATCGAGTGGCCGATGTTGAGCTCACCCATGCCTTCGAGCCGGGCCACGGGCACGACGTTGCGATAGGTGAGGCCGTGGCCGGCGTTGAGGCCGAGCTTGGCCTGCCGCACCATCGCCGCCCCACGGGCGAGCTCCACGAGCTCTTCGTGCCTGGCCTTGTCGGTCGCGGCGTTGGCGTATGCGCCGGTGTGCAGCTCGACGGCGGCCACGCCGAGATCCACGGCGGCGTCGATCTGCGCCGAACTCGGATCGAGAAACAGCGCGACGGCGATGCCGGCCTCGTGGAGCCGCCGCACCGCCTCGGCCGTGGCCGCCCGATGGGTGACGACGTCGAGACCGCCCTCTGTCGTGATCTCCTCGCGCTTCTCGGGCACGAGCGTCACCTGGTCGGGCTTCACGCGGCAGGCGATCTCGATCATCGCCGGGGCGATCGCCGCTTCCAGATTGAGCTTCACCTGCACCGTGCGGCGGAGCACCTCGACATCGCGATCCTGGATGTGCCGCCGGTCTTCGCGGAGGTGCACCGTGATCGCATCGGCGCCGCCGAGTTCGGCGAGCGCCGCCGCCCAGACGGGATCGGGCTCGATCGTGCGCCGGGCCTGACGGACCGTGGCGACGTGGTCGATGTTGACGCCGAGTGTGGCCATAGCTGGAAGGCTCCGGGGGGCGGGAGCCCTCCAGCGTGGCCTGATTACTCGCTCTTTTTCAAGAGCACGATCGAGTTGCCGCGGGGTGTGCGCACTTGGAGGAGGATGCCGTCTTCGGCCGACTCCTTCTCGATCGCCGCGGCAAACTCACCGACGCTCGTCACCTGCTTGTGGCCGAGCTTGCGGATCAAGACGCCGGGGCCGATGCCGGCACGGGCCGCGATGCCCTCGGGATCGACCCGGTCGACGAGCACGCCCTCGAAGCCCTCGTAGGCATCTTCGGGCACCGAATTCTTGTCGCGCACCTCGAGCCCGAACGCCTCGGCGTAGTACGTCTCTTCCACGCCCGGGCCCTTCTTGAGCCCGCCGCCGCCGGTGCGGGCCACCTTGTCGGGCAGTGGCTTCACCGACACCGAGAGTTCGACCGGCTTGCCGTCGCGGAGCACGGCCACTTTGTGCTTCTGGCCGATGCCGGACCGCTCGACCACCTCTTGCAGCGACCGCGGCCCATCGACCGGCGCGCCGTCGAAGCCCACGATCACGTCGAGCTCTTGCACGCCCGCCTCGGCCGCCGGCGTGCCGGGCATCACTTCCGTGACGAGCGCGCCCTTTTTGTCTTTGACGCCGAGCTTGGCAGCCATTTCGCCATTGATGGGGCTGATCGAGACGCCGAGATAGCCGCGTTCCACCTCACCCTTCGCGATGAGTTGCCCGCTCACCCACTTCGCGAGGTTGATCGGGATCGCGAAACCCACGCCCTGATAGCCGCCGCTGTTCGAGGCGATGGCCGTGTTGATGCCGACCACCTCGCCGGCCAGGTTCACGAGCGGGCCGCCAGAATTGCCAGGGTTGATCGCAGCGTCGGTCTGCAGAAACTTCGCCCGGCGAATGCTGCCGAGCTCGCGGCCCTTGCCGCTGATGATGCCGGCGCTGACGGTCGTCTCGAGCTCGAAGGGATTGCCGATCGCGATCACCCAGTCGCCGATTTCGAGCTTGTCGGAATCGCCGAGCTTGGCGACGGGCAGGTCCTTGGCATTCGCCAGCCGTACCACGGCGAGGTCGCTTTCGGGGTCGGTCTTGATCTCGGCGGCCTTGAACTCACGGCCGTCGGGCAGTTCGACGGTGACCTCGTCGGCGCCCTCCACAACGTGGTTGTTGGTGAGCACGATGCCAGCCGCATCGACGATCACGCCCGAGCCCACGCCCGACCGGGGCCCCATGCCGCCCCGCGGGCCGAAGTCGAAGCCTTCCGGAAGGCCGTCCTTGAAAAAGTCTTCGAACGGGGTGCCTTTGAACGGGTTTTCACCGCCGCCCTGCCGCTGCTGCTGCTGCTGCTGACCGCGGCCCTGGGCGGGCTTCGCCTTGGCCTCGCTGCGCACGACCACCACGCTCGGCGTGGCATTTTCGGCGGCGTGGCGGAATGCCTTCGAGAGTGCCGTGGCGTGCGACATCGCCTCGGCAGTGGCGGCCGATTCATCGGCCCGTACGGAAGTGGCGAGGGCCGCCAGCGGAGCGACGACGAGCACCGGCAGGAGGCACGTGGGCACGAAAAAACGGGGGCGAGTGCGGAACATGCGTGATGAATCCTGGGGTTGGCGATGGCCTCACCGACATGATAGACGGCCGCGTATCGGTCAGTACGCAGGCCACCCCGGGTCTGTTCGAACGGCGTGGATAGACCGGGAGCAGTTTGACATTTTCGCGGTTGCGGCCGTATTTTTTCGGGTGGAAAACCAGGACGTGGGCATGGCAAAACGCGAGTCCCGCCAACTCTCCGAGCCGGCGGTCGACGTGGCGGAATGCCAGCGGCGGATCGCCTACGAGTTTCGGGATCCGGGCCTGCTCGTGTCGGCCCTGACCCACGCCTCGGGGGCCCAGCATCGCCTGGCCTCCAACGAGCGGCTCGAGTTTCTCGGCGACGCAATCCTCGGATTCGTGGTCTGCGAAACGCTCTATCGGCTGTTTCCCGATTCGCTCGAAGGGGATCTCACGCGAATCAAGTCGGTGGTGGTGAGCCGCGAGACGTGCAGCCGGGTCAGCGAGCAACTCGGCCTGATCGAATTCTTGATCGTGGGCAAAGGGCTGGCGTTGCACCAGCCCGTGCCGCAGTCGGTGCTCTCCGATCTCTTTGAGTCGGTCGTGGCGGCGATGTATCTCGACGGTGGCCTGGAGCCGGTGCGGCGGCTCGTCGAGCGGTTCGTGCAGCCGGAGATCGACGCCGTGGCTGCCGGTGTGCAGGGGTCGAATCACAAGTCGATCCTCCAGCAGCTCGCCCAGCGCGACTTCGGCGTGACGCCGACCTACGAGGTGGTCGACGAGGCCGGCCCCGACCACAGCAAGAGCTTTCACGTGTCGGCGCAGATTGGCAGCCGGTCATACACCCCAGCGTGGGGCCGCAACAAAAAAGAGGCCGAGCAGCGGGCCGCGTCGAATGCGCTCACCGAACTCCAGGCCGCCCGCCCCGCGGAGGAATGAACGCCGATGGACGACTTCGTGGAACCGCTCGGGATGCGGGTGCTGATCCGCAAGGACGAGAGCCGACAGCGCACCCGGGGCGGCATCGTGCTCCCCGACCAGTCCGAGATCCCCACGATCACCGGTCGCGTGGTCGAGGTGAGCCTGCAGGTGGAGCGCGACGCCGACTTCCCGATCGCGAAGTACGACAAGGTGCTGTTCCACCCGAAGAACTCGATCCCGGTCGATTTCGAGCAAGACAATCTGCTCTACGTGGTGCCGATCGAGGACGTCGTCGCGGTGTTTCGCAAGTCGGATTCGCCCCAACGCCGCCGCAAGCCCGATCAAGACAAAGACCAAGACAGTGACCAGGACAAGCAGCCGGGCGCTGGCGAGTGATCTCCTGCGCTCACGGGGTTTTCCGGGCATCTTCGGCGGCGGGGCGAATGCAGAGCACGAGCCACGCCGAGAGGGCCGCGAGCGCCGCGAAGCCACCGAAGATGAGCGGCAGCGGCACCTGGCGGTCGCGGAGCCAGCCGAAGCCGACGTCGGCGAGCCCACCGCACGAGATGCTGGCGAGATTCATGAGGCCGTAGCCGGCCGCCCGTTGGTGGGGCCGCACGATCTGCGAGAGGATCGGCATGTTGTTGGTGTCGAAGAGTCCCCAGCCGACGCCGAACAGCATCAAGAAGAAGATCGCCAGCGGCAGCGACTTGGTGCCCACCACGATCCCCACGCCCAGGAGCGCGGGAATGATCGCCGCCATCCCGAGGGCGCTCACGTAGACGCGGCCCCGGTCGCTGACGTGCATCCAGCGGTCGGCCAGCCAGCCGCCGAGGATGGCGCTCGCGATCGCCGCCGCCTGCCACCAGATCACGGCGCTCACGCCCGCGATGCCCTGCGTGAGGCCGAGGTCTTTCTGCAAGACGCTCGGCATCCAGTCGCGGATCACCCAGCCCGCGATCGCCGGCAGCGTGAAGTACGCGAGCAGGAGCCGGTACGACGGATTGCGGAGGAGCGAGGCCCACGAGGCGAGCGGTGACTCGGCCGAGCGACGCACGGTCGGGGACGCGTTGTGCGGTTCGGCCAGCAGAAACAGGAGCGGCACCGCGTAGACCACGCCCACGAGGCCGATCGTCGAGAATCCCCAACGCCAGCCGAGGCTCGGGCTGTCGGCGACAAAGCCACCGAGGCTGCCGAGCATCACGCCGAGGTAGATGCCGATCTGGTGGATGCCGATGGCCCGCGACCGCGTGGCCGAGGCGTGATGGTCGGCGATGAGGGCGAGCGCCGTGGGAATATAAAACGCCTCCGCGAGGCCCATCGCGGCCCGCGTGGCGAGCAGGTGATCGTAGGTCGTGGCCTGCCCTGTGGCCCAGGTGACGGCCGACCAGGCGAACAGGCTCGCGCAGATGATCAGCGGCTTGCTGAAGCGGTCGGCCACGAGGCCGGCGAACGGGCTGGCCAGGGCGTAGGTCCACTTGAACCAGGCGAGCATGTGGCCCCACTGCTCCTGGCTCTCGATGCCGGAAACGTCGCCCATGATCGACCGCTGCATCGTGGCCACGAGCTGGCGGTCGAGATAATTCAGCAGCGCCACCGGCACGAGCAGGCCGACGACGAGCCAGGCGGAACGATGCATCGGCAGGAAGGCCCGGGGGCGTTTGCTGGATGGGGAAAACAGCTCGTGAGCAGCAGCGGCTTCGCAACGTCGTCAGGGGGCCAGAGAGGCGATCGGCGGGGAGGGCTCCTTCTCGAAATCGGCTTCGGCCAGATAGAGCAGGTTTGCCCCCAGCCCCTTCTCGTTGAGCAACGTGGCCCGGGAGCATGCGGACACGCTCGAGGACCCGTCGGCCACGGGGCTCATTTCTCCGACTCGGCTTCACGGCCGAGTTCCTGGTCGATCAGGATCAGGCCTAAAAACCGCAGCGATACCCTGAACGTGCGTGACCCGTGGTGTCTGACAAAGGTGCAAAGCGAGGTGAAAATCCACCCCACCACTCCATACCTCAGCACGCGGCGCAAGCCTTGTCAACACCTTTTTTGAAGGATAGCCCGGTCAATGGCACTTCCGCAACGGTCTTCCGGCTGACGGACTGTCCTTGAGCAGCGAGATCGGGCGTGTCGGCCGTCCGGCGACGGTTCGCCAAAACGCCGCGCATCCCTCCTGGCGCCGACCTGGGCCACGATACGGCGAGGGGACCAGGGCATAGAGATCCTGCGCACTTTCGGCCGCTGCATGCTGCCCTTCAGAGCACTCGCCACCAGGGGGCGGCCAGGATGTCCGGGGCGAGCCATTCGAGAGTTTGCCCCGCGTGGAGCAGCAGCCCCGCCCGCGCTGTCTTGCCGTATTCCGCCCGAAACGCCCGCAGTCCGGCGGCGTCGGATAGTCGCGGCCGAGATGTCGACTTTACCTCGATCGGCAAGAGCCGCCCGCCTGATTCGATCACGAAATCGATCTCGTCGCCGGTGACCGTCCGCCAGTAGTGAAGATCGATCCTTTCCTCGCTCGCATCCCGCCACGCCAACAGGTCGTTGAGCACGATGTTTTCGAGATACGCCCCGCCGGGCTCATCCAGACCCGACATGTACAGCGCGACACCGGTGTCGCCCCAGTAGAGCTTGGGCGTCTTGATGAGGCGCTTCGTGCGATTCGTGGCGAATGCCGAGATG
>Ga0247837_1009408_pt1 | contig 11740 bp, 28 predicted proteins | sample LaCtaG_2_FD_187115 | JGI IMG/M metagenome (GOLD analysis project Ga0247837, IMG submission 187115) | Freshwater microbial communities from meromictic Lake La Cruz, Castile-La Mancha, Spain - LaCruzMarch2015_14.5m | ecosystem: Environmental > Aquatic > Freshwater > Lake | place: Spain: Castile-La...
TCACAGTGTTGTACGAAGCGTAGGTTTGCCGTGAGCTTCTTGTAGTCATCGGCGCACATCAGCTTCTCATCAAGTTCGTAGACGAGTACGTTTGTATCACCGCACGAGGAACAGTCGTCATAGACGTAGCGCTGTTCACGCTGGTTTGTGCCTTGCGTCATTGGTCCTCCGTATTCGTCCTTGGGAAGAATATATTCCTTATTCCTCTTCTTGTAAACCCTCAGGTTCATGTTTCCTCACGATACCGGCAAGCTGTGGTCCCCACATGCGCTCGCCAGGTTGAAGGTTCTCTTCCTTTTCACGACGCTTGTCGTCAAGGGAAGATACATTACTCATTTCTTCCTTGGCTTGACCACGCCAAGTAGAGGTTCAAGCCTGATCGTGTTCTTCCTGTAGCGGTAGAACTTTACAGCGGCAAGTGCCAAGGCAACGGCAAGAACTAGAAATACGTTGATCTCAAGTGCGAACAGTTCTCGTACGTAGATCGAAAAAAGATTTCCGTAGATGTCCATGCTAAACAGTGCGTCCATGTTTATCTCTCCTTAGTTATTTTTTACTTGCGAACTCGGTGTTCGCGATGTCGTCAAGGGCAGCCGCAAGAAGCATCGCAGGAAAGAATCCTAGGATACCCATGATGGCAGCGCCAACGAAGGTTAATAGGCTTTCGCCTGCAAAGAAGAACATAGCAGAGTAGATTACCCACACTGTAGCAACGAACTTCATTGCCACGGCGTATCTACGAAAACGATAACCTCTAAAGTTATTGATCTTGATCTTCATGGGGAATTTCCTTTCGTCGTTTTGTCCTTGGGATAATTATATCAGGAAGATCAGGAAACTCTTAGGGGATGCCCCTTAAATGTGTTGATTTCCTCTAGAGAACGACTAAACGACTCAACGTCAATCATCAAGTCCCAGTCCTCCGCGCGGACATCAAGTAAAAACACCGCAGGAGCTAGTTCCTCATTATGCGGTTGCCATACATGTGCCATCACCCTTACACGATGGTGCGTGACGTCACGATTAGTAAGTCCTTGGTGGTCGAAGAGCACTAGCTCTAGGACATGAAACCCACCTACCTCTAGGTTGAGTTTCTTAATGTCGGGATACTGGTTTAACCCAAGTACCTCGGCAGTTTTAATTAACCTTTTCAGGTTATGTGTATTTACTACCTTTATGTTTGTATTTGTCATTAGGTCAATTATATCAGGTTCTACCTGACGGAGAAACCGCCTCTGCCCCTAAAACTTGGGATTTTTCTATGAGCTGGAGATTTGGCTTTGATCTTTCCACCCATGAATCCAGCGGGAGGTTTGATCAGAAGAGCCGTAAGAGCATGGACCAGCGCGTCAACTCGGTCAGGGGACTTACCCTCACCGGGAATCCAGGCACACATCTGAGACTCTAGGTCTCCGAGGTAGCCCACGTGGTGAACTCGGTTTTGCTCGTAGGCAAGGGTTATCGGCTCAGCCCGGAGAGCCTTACCGTATTTAGAGTGTACCTCAAGAACCTTTACCGTTGGGTCAATCGTGTTTATGGCGTTTCTAACAAGTGCACCACCTTGGTTGACCTCCGCGATAACCGGACATCCCCACTTGCGAGCCATCTGCACTACCTTGTTTGCCCACACGTCTGGCGAGCCGTGAATGGACGCATCCTCAAGTACCCAGCTCTGACGCTTGTAAAGATCTCGTTCACCGGTAGCAGCTACCACCACGATTCCACACTCGTCCCTAGGGTTCTCAGCTACGGAGGGATCTACGCCGATGCAGCGTAGCGGAGTTCCGATCGGATACTGCATGTCACGTCCCTTATCAATAAGTTCCTGAGTCCATAGAGCTCCCTCAACGTCAGATAGCATCTCACCGTATAGCTCCTGACTCGCTAGACGAGTACCCTCGTACACGCCAAGAATGGCGTCTAGATAGGTTTTAGAAAGATTTCCGGTGTTGTCCATGGTTGAACCACGTGTAATTACCACACGCCCTGTCTTGGTCGCTTCAGCCATAAGCTGGTAGAGCAGGGGAACACGCTTAGGAGTTGTTGTAATCATGATCTTTGGATTAGCTCCAAGACGAGTTCCAACACGAAGGTTGTCGAACGCGGTCATACCTGCCGCATCAGGAGTTTGTCTCCAGGCTGCAACCTCGTCACCCCAGGCATGTGTAAATTGTGGACCACGGAGGGAGTCTGGCTCATCAGCTGTGAAGCACGTAGCTGTGTTTCCATTTGGCCAGGTTAGTCTTCTCTTTGACGGTTCATACAGTGGACGCTCACTAGGAGGGGTCACGTTAATGATTCCGGACTCACCCTCAACGATAACGTCACGTACGTCAGCGGCAGTACGAGCTACGAGTGCAAAACGCTTTTGTCCTTTGCTTGCATCACGTGCTTCATGCCGCACCCATTCCGCGGCTGTTCTAGTCTTACCAGCTCCACGTCCAGCCATATAAAGCCAGATCGACCATTCGCCCTCAGGTACTTGCTGTTCAGGCCGACCCCAGACAGACCAGTCCCAAAGAAGTTTATCAGCATCGAATCCTGCAAGCACGGCTTGCTTCTCCTCCTCAGAGAGGAGAGCCAGTTTTTCCATCATGCTCTTTGCCATGTGTACTATAGTACATTAAATAAGTAAAAGCTAGGCGGATAGGTACGCCTAGCTTCTACAGAAAGGATGTCTCGACCTGGTAAACTGAGGATCCACCAAGGAGACCCCCGCTTAGGTATGAACGGACCTTGCGGTTGATAAAATTATATTACCTTTTGGCAAAAATTGAAACCTCATCATATACCGCATCTACAACCTTTGCCCAGATTGCAGGAGTATGATCAAAAGGCTGGTATCCACCAGCTCCTCCGATAAGTACTCTACCTTGAGAATAGGAAGATGCAATTCTACCTACCGTGCGAGCTGCGAAGTTATATCCGTAGTAGTCAAAGTTAAGCGTAGACAGTGGATCGGTGCGATGTGCATCGGCTCCGGTAGCTAGCAGAACTACGTCCGGCTTGATCTTATCGGCAAGTGTTTCAATCTCACCCATGGCAGCTATAAAGGCATCGTCACCACTTGAAGGATCAAGTGCCCAGTTGTATATTCCTTTTTTCGGCGCGTGACCTTTTAGTCCCGTGCCAGGGAATATAGCCGAGTCGTGAATAGAACACGTCACAAGATCAGGCTCATCTGCCAAAAGGTTTTCAACGCCATCGCCGTGATGTGCGTCCCAGTCAATATACATAACCTTCATGCCATTTTTCTGAAATTCCTTTGCGGCCCAAGCCATGTCGTTGAACACGCAGAAGCCAGAGCTGTGATCGTACTGAGCGTGGTGCTTAGCTCCCTGAGGATTAAAGCCAATCTTTAGCTCGTCGGCAAGCATCTTCTCTGTTAACCGAACTGTTCCGGCAAACATGTGAAGGGCAACCTTTCCAAGCTCAACCTGGTCTGGATACCACTCGCCGCAGTGTCCTTTGTCAAGAACTCTAGAAACATAGTCCTTGTCATGGATAGACTCAACCTTAGCTCTATCGCCTTCTTGAATATCTGGTTTTACGATAACAAGATCGTGATCATTAGACAGAAGCTGCGTTGCGTACTTGGCACGCAGAGGATTGGTAGGATGTGAATCAGTCGTCCTACCGCCTAGCTTCCAACCAAGGTACACGTCATCATAAGCTACATGTATCTTATCTTGCATGAGGCACCTCCTCGGACATAACTAAGTAATCAACAAAGTATTTGTTTAATAAAACAGCCTTACTTCTTTTATCCCGCATAAGATTTATCGCGGCCTTTGCCGTGTATCCATCCTTCATCAAGACATGAGCCATAACTAAACTTGAACGATTGATTCCAGCCTGACAGCGAATTAGCACACGCTTACCAGACTTCCAGGCGCTGTACGCGAAATCGGAAGCACGTTCAACTGCACTAAAATCGATGTGACTAACTTCTGAATCGTAAAAGCCGTAGCGCACCTCCTCGACCAACCAGTCAACTGGTTGAGCCCATGAGTAAAGTGTGACCACCGCATCAAATTCATTCTTTGTAATTACACGTTTCTTCAGTGTGTCAGCACTAGTTTCAATCGTGTCGTCATCGTCCGTACCACCAAGCCACAGTCCTGGGAGGATCTCACTCCATAGGGGGAAATCCCAGCCAATATCGTGCACTGGTGCGTATAAGTTTTTATCCTCTGCAATTTTCATTACTCTTTGTCCTCTTCATCCTGCGTCATTATTTCCCAGCACCTCGGGTGAGTTCCGGTCATCATCTGTTCTCTCAGTGATTTGTCCAAATCAGGTAGCGCATCTTGAATTAACATGCCAAAGTTCCACTTAAAGAAACCATCGGCTGGAATCTCAACCGTACCTGTGTTCTTACAAAGGATGCAGGTAGGCGTTTGAACTACGTATGTCATGTTCTTTACGTCCATAATCTGTCCTTTCGTCACTTGATAAGTCTATTATATCAGGTTATTTAGCCTCTCTGAGACATGATAATTACTTCTCCGCCTGAGTAAGCATCCCAACGGATTGAAACCTCAATAGCCTTTCGCAGTAGCTTCTCTGCTTCATCGATGTTCTTAGCCTTTTCAGCCTGCAGAGCTCCGAGAGCTCCAAGTGCATACTTGCCACCTGAGCCGGCGACATAGAGTCCACGCTTGCATCTTTCCCAGGAGTAATCCTCGGCGATGCTATAAAGATGTCCCTTAACCGCAACGATGAAGTTGTTGTCGTTGTACGCAACATCTCCGTCGTCCTTCATGTCGTACCCAGCTTTAATAAACACCTGTCGCATGCCAGGTATAAATACCTTTGTCATATACTCGTCTGTAGACCTACCGGTGAAGCGAGGAGCTGACCAGCCAAATTGAAGTATGTTGATTCCACGCACCGCACCTGCTCCCGCGATAAGTGTAGGTCCGTTCTTAAATGTTTTACCTGTGACGATCTGCATCATAAAACCAGATTCATCACTAGCTTGACTGTCCGCACCGATCGTGCACCAGCCGTCACCTTGAATGGCCGCAAGAGTAGTCATGGTTCCCCCAACAAATCCTAAGCGCGTAGGACAACTGTATCCTACGCGCCAGGCCTACGTCTTATATTAGGTCCAAGATTCCTATTGGGCAAGTCACGTTTGAGGACTCAACCTGACGGGTGACAGGATTTAGCCTGGCAAACCTTCCTGTAGGGCTGTCCAAACGAACCACTACCTTAGTGCGGTTCTTTGAGACGATGGTGGCGGTTTCGCCTACCATGTACCTTGTGCCTGTCTGCTCGTTGAACTTTACCTTGTCTCCGATGTTGTAGTCAGAGATGGTACGTTGCTTACGAACTGTCTTTAGGCGCAGGGCAAGTGCCTCGTTGATCTTCCCAAGGGAAGAATCATAGGCGCCGGATGATATATCCGCTAAAAGTGTCTCGATACTCATAGTACCTTCCTTTCGTCGTTAGGTACTATTATATCAGGTTTAGGAGTCAACCTCTGCTCTAAAATACTGGATTCCCTCTTCTTTTTGGGACTCGTCCTGAGCCCAAGGAAGACGGGTACGGTTTAGATCGCCTAGGCTGTTGGCAAATAGGACAGCGGTCTTCTTTGCCGCACCTAAAGATGTATGTGCCGCGTAGCGGGTTTCACCGGAGGCTACATCCTTTACTGTCACAAGCCATGCTGCCTGTGGCGCCTTATTTTTTAATAGGGTTGCTGTTATACTCATCGGTATTACTCTCTTTCTAGTTTTATTGAGTACTTGTGATTACAAAGCTCACAAGTCACTTCTTGATCTACGTTTCCCCAGTCATCTGTGACAAAGGTCTCATCCCACACGCTGAGGCAGTGTTGTCCACCATCGCAGTCATCGCATCTTTCGCGGCAAACAACCTCAAGGGTTATCTCTTCGCTGTAGATGCCTGAGCCCATCATTGAGCCTGCTGGATAGTTGCTCATTAGTTTTTAACCAGTGCTTCCATGTCGCGCTTGATCTGTGCGTAGATGTTTGCGCATGGGTAGCAGTAGGTGTCTGGTGAAACCTCAAGTACAACCGCATCGATTCCGGAATATACAAGTTCTGTGTTTTCACAGTTATAGGTCTTACATGTTTTCATGTTAATCCCTCCGTCGTTTAGATAATTATATCAGGTAGGGCGCCTACTTCTCCTTAGGCGCCATACCCGAGTTTTAACTTACTTTGCTTTTGGGAACTTTTTAGTTCCTTTACGAAATTGGCTCATAAATCTAGAAGCCTCCTTCGTAGAAGCTACCTGCATCTTCTCACCTGTTGAGGTGTTGAACACAAGGTAGTGTGCGCTGTCTACTGCACGTAATACTGCAAGCGTTTTACGCTTACGGAAGTACGCCGGTGTATAACCGTTTGGTAGCTTAACTCCACGCTTCAAAGGGGGAAGAGTTTCTACTCGAGTCCCTGGCTTTGTTCGCGCAGGTTTGGCTACGGGCTTGGCAGTTTTTGTTGCCATGCTCGTCCTTTCGTCATTGCTGGCGGTTGCCAACTCTTTAATTATATTAGGTGTTTGGAGTTTTGTACAACGGGTTAGTTATAGGCAAAGTCGCTACAGGCAGGCAGAGCGTGGGTACGCCAGTCTCTCATTACAGTGTCAAGAAGATCCTTGTACTTGGGATTTTGTAGTCCAAGCTCGGTAAGAGACGCGATGATCATCAACGTGTCTACATGACTTAGCTTGTGCTCCTCAGGAGTCTGAGAGCAATATTCGCAACTCAAGATAGACCTTGCATACTTTTTGAACTGATTGAATCCTTCACAAGAGAGATGACGTCTCTAGAGTTTCCTCCGATGTGATACTCGCAAATTTCATTCATTCCAGGAGTTCCCAGCTCGTACCGCTTCCAATCATAGATCGTTGCGATCTCATCATTTTCAAATTTAACTATCCACTCAAGGGTGACCTTGTCGAGACCTTCCTCTGAGCGGATTGGCTCACCAAAAGTACTAATTAGCTCGTGTTGGGTGGTGGTTACATAGCCTTGGAGAGATGTGCCTCCGGCGTCAATGTCATGACTTGCGTAGAATTCCATCTTGGGTCCTTTCGTCGTTTGGTTAATTATATCAGGTTATGCTGACAAACTAACCTGTGCCCAGGCTTGATCCTTGACAATTTTTTGAAGTTGCTTGTTGCCCTCAAGGGCAATTAAGAGAACCTGTAGTTCGTCCTCGGTGAGCTTAATGTTAAAGTCCATCTGATATCCCCTTCGTTAGCTTAGGGTTAATTATATCAGGACTTTGAAGTCTTTAGCTCCAGTTCAATAAATTCCTTTGCCCACTGAGTCAGCCCAGCCTCATGGCGGATCTTGTGATGGCCGCACATAAATAGCTCGCCGGAGTTTCCAATAATTTTCCAGGTTGCACGAGCAACGCGGCATGCGTCACACTGAACCCACTCGGTAAACGAGGGATCTCTTACCTCAGCTTGTTCCTTGACACCGGTATCCATAGGCTAATCTTACTCTTGTTCTTCGTTGGTGTCTTCATCAAACAGCTCTGGACGCAACACCGCATCGTAAAGATCGCCGCGATACGAGTTTGAGCCGAACGAGATGTCCTCCTCCATAAGTTTATTCACAGAAAGAACGGCGGTGTTTCCTTCTCCGGGAAACATGATAACTAGCTTTGTGTCTCCGTCGTTTGGGTCATCAACAAGCGCTACATGAAATCCAATTCCGGCAATGCCGTTGCGATGATAGTCTGAATCAACTATCTGTAGTAGGTTTGGATCAAACTTCATGATGTCTTCCTTTCCGGTCTCCTCTGACTAATCTCTAGCTTGGATATATCGTATCCTTTTTTCTTTATCCATGTCTTTGCGGTATCAATGTTCATGAACTGGCCAAGCCATTCATCTCCGTCAAACACATTTACTAGATCATATAACTCGCTCATTTTGGTTCCTTCCGCCGATAGCTCTATTAGCGTCGTGAATTCTTTGATAGGTTCTACTTTGCCCTTTGGTAGATGCGTATCCGTACCTAACTAGTCTAAATGTAATGGCACCATGGGTCACTCCTAGAAGTCTTGCCAGGTGTGACGTGGGAACATTGTCAATGTTCACTACCTTGTTTAGAAGACCTGCGTACTCCTCAGCCTCTATCCGGTAGTTCGGGCTGTTAGATCTAACGAGCTCGGCAAATGGTCTTAGTTGCTTAAGACGTGCAAGATCTTTCTCTGAAGGCTCCGCAAAGAACGACACCTCCTTGTAGATGCTTTTCTTTGGAACCTCAGGAATAGGAAACGTTCCAGGATTAGAAAGCACATATAAAGAGTCCTGTGGTCTTGCCTTGGTCTCAAGCTGACGAATTCTCTCACGAGTCACATCAAGCGCGGTGCCTATTGACTCAAGTGTCCAACCCTTCATTCGAAGAACTTGAATATAACCATTGCGGACGTTAACGTTTGCCTTTGGTATTAAGTTTAATGACACTACAACCGCCGCAGGAAGAGTTAGATCTTGCCTTTGATCTATCTTCTCCTCGACGATCTTTGTCATTCTTTTACTTGATTTTCCCATGGGTTATGCTTTACCATTTTCTACTTCGTCTTTTGCCTTATCAAGACAGTCAACAAAACCGAATGACTCGGCGTCGCATGGGTCAGCTTCAAAAAGTTCAACCGCACGGTTCCACACGTTTACAGGAGTTTCATCGTCCTCCATGTATTCGGAGTGTTCCTTTGCGTACCACTGAACCATGATCTCTTCATCAAGGTCATACCCTTGAAGAGCCTTAATCGCTTCTGATACTTTCATTTTTATCCTTTCGTCGTTGTAAGGTCAATTATATCAGGTTTATTCCATAAAGTACACTTTTAACTCCGGTGTTTCCGAGAGGTACCCTACCGGTGAGTAGGGTACGGAGCTTTTCTTACTCTTATTTACTTTATTACTTTAAAGATTAGTTCATTTACTGTATCAACATCTGTTTTAACTTGTAGAGAGTTGCCATTGCGGACGTCGTTTGCGAGCATAACAAGGGCTGTGTGAATAAGCGCCTTATCGTTAGATGTGAGTGTCATTTTATTTCCTTCCGTCGTTGTTGGATCAATTATATCAGGTTTATTTCATAAAGTAAAATAAGAGTGGGACCAGCCCATGTCGAATGAAAACTGGTCCCACAACTACTGGACAGGCGTCTCTCCCTCAACTCTTTGGTCCGACCTCAAAAGCTTTGGCCTAACTAAGCACCTTGCCTTAATCTTGGTAGAGTCTCTACGGATATTACTGAGCGATGCAGCGGTCTATTGACATACAGTTGCTACCCTTTCCGCCCCGTACTAGCTTATTGGGAGTACTCCACCATGTGGAACCCGTACGCGTTCGGGATTGGTTAGTCCAATCCTTTTATTTAGTTATAGTTGAATTATATCAGGTAACTGTCCTCTCGGTGCACTATCTTCACCTCAAGGTCGGACAGTCTTTGAGCTACAAGATGGGCTACCGCACGACTGCGATGTCTCCCTGCGGAGCAGCCAATTCCAATACGCACGCCATCGTCGTAGCTATTTACCAGATACGCGAGCTGAGCAATGATTGTTACAAGTTCCTCAACTCCAGGTTGCTCCTCTACGAACTTTAAGATTGAATCGTCATAACGGTCGTGCAGACTTCTACCAGGTTGCCGCACCGGATTGGCAATGAATGAAACGTCAAAGTAGTAGTTTGTGTCTGGTAGACCGTACTTAAACCCGAAGGTTTGTAGAACTATCATTTATTCTCTTTCTGTAATAAACACTGCCTCGAAGTCCTCAATCGGGCGACGCAGACCTATCCTAGCCATCTCCAGGTAACGTGTGACGTCAGCCTTACGACGAGCACGAAACTTTGAGATCCGTTCACCCGTGTGGACATCCTTAATTTCCCAGATGCCTGCCGCAAGTTTAGACTTAGACAACTGTCCAGCCGCCTTCCATTGCCTTTGCATAGCGAGTGCATAGCGCCTCAAGTTGCACGTAGTACTCGTTTAGAAGACTCGTTGTCTCGCCTTCGCTGTCCGCACCACCGGTAAACACAACGTTGCCGACGATGACGTCCGTCTCGCCGTAGTACCGTGTCCACAACGCCGTTGCTACAGGGTTGACAGGTAAGCCCATTGCCTTGCCGTTGTCGTTGCACCACATAGTTAACTCAGGTGCGAGGTCAACCGCCTGGATAAGTCCGCCTACCGCCGCTTGAAGGTTCTCAAGGTTTGGGTCGTGTATATCATTGCTAAATGAGCAGTCGGTCATTACGTGTAGTGTTTGCATAATTACTCCTCGCCTATAATTTCAAAACCTCTGTTTAGACAGTGGTGTACCTCAAAGGTATCCATTGATACCTCGCCGTTATCAAATACGTTAACTGCCATCTCCCAGTGAGGAGTGGTAATTTCCTTGTCAAGGTTTGACTCAACGTGCTCCTTGGTGAACCATTGAATCATCACTTCGGAGTCTTGGTCCTCCTCTAAAAGGAGGGCGATAGCTCTTGATACCTTCATGTGTTTTCCTTCCATCGTTTGTAAGTTTAATTATATCAGGTTATGAGTTAAGAACCTTAACTAGGTCCTGATAAAGTTCTTTAACTTCAATTCCGTTCTCCATGATGACAGCCTCGAACTTATCATCGTTGGGTGCTGCGTCAACCGGACAGTCCTCTGGCCGCATGACGTATATCACGTCGCTTGGGTTAAACTCCCACCAATCTCCGTTTTCGTTGGCGATGTATAGACTCATGATTAACCTACCTGAAAGTCATCGCAGTAGCGACAATCGTAAGAGTCGCCTAACAGTGAGTTAGGGTCATAACTATGAATATAGTCATGTTGCTCGTTAGTGGCACAGAACTTATTGCCATTAACGTAGATGTACTTTAATTCTTGTTTTGTCGTCATTATTCATCACCATCATTCACAGAGATGTGGTAGCAGACATTGTTGCCTGTTATCATACAACTTGAACATACTATGCTCATGATATTCCTTCCGTCGTTATTGGTTTAATTATATCAGGAAATAGAGTCAGACTCGAGCATTGAAACACTGAAGTCCATCTGAATGCCGCGATTACGTTCCTCGGCGTCTGGCAGGTCAGAGACGTTAATCTCGTCATCCTCACATTGTTTCATGAGTTCGTGCGCGTGCACTACGTTGTCCGCCGTAAACCAGACCTGGTTCATAGAGACCTCGTTAAATCTAAATGAGTACTTTGGCATTGTGTTTCCCTCCGTCGTTTTGTAGACGCGGCGAGTGCTGGGATTGTTTCGACCCCCTGCAGGTTTCGAGGTTTTCGTTTGACCACCAGTGAAGCCTCGCCGCGTTAGTATCTATTATATCAGGTTATATTGCTTTTGGATTACGTCCTTCATAGAGCGGTAAGCATTTTCAAAACCGCCTTGGATAGTTGACCATAGGGAATCGTATGTCCCGCCTTGAGAGAGGGACTGAGTCCACTTAGAAGCTACCGCAACTGTTGCCGCCGAGGTACCTACGGCTAGGATACGCCTGCCGTTAAGAGTGATGGTTTCATACTTACCTAGGACGTACAGATCAAGATCCGGACCTCCGTTTGACGTAGGCATCACCGGATATATCCATCCGGTCACTCCACGTTGTGAATAACGTATGTCCGTTGCCCCGACGGCTATTGCCTCAGGTATACACGCCGGATAGTCAACCTTGTTTGGGTTAGACCTGTTGCCGGCAGCGATAAACACGCCGACGTTATTTTGTTTTAACGCA
>Ga0247837_1009409_pt1 | contig 11740 bp, 10 predicted proteins | sample LaCtaG_2_FD_187115 | JGI IMG/M metagenome (GOLD analysis project Ga0247837, IMG submission 187115) | Freshwater microbial communities from meromictic Lake La Cruz, Castile-La Mancha, Spain - LaCruzMarch2015_14.5m | ecosystem: Environmental > Aquatic > Freshwater > Lake | place: Spain: Castile-La...
AACAAAGACATCCACCTGCTGCATAAGATCAAAATATCCCTTCCAGGGTATATAATTAGATTGAAGAATGGCCACTTTTTTCATCCTTCTTTCCAAGTTAATTTTGGGCGAACAGCTCCGTTAATTTTCCCAAAGTAAGCGTAATTCCGTTTATTATCTATTATTTCAAAAGAAATGATGTCTGCAAAATTACAAATGCTTTGCCTATCTGCAGTATGAATGTACACGTGCATGGAATAGATCCCGTCATTCATTAGGTCAGCAGGAATGGTACAAAAAGCTTCAGCAACATTATTTTTTGATGTAAAAGTAAATCCTGAGCCAAACACCACCTCACCCAGTACATCGATGATATCAAAAGCGACATTAAAAGACGCTACCGACATAAAATTCCAAAAAGCAAACTCAATTGAAAAACTAGTGGAAATTTGGGGACGATTTGGATTTACAGCAATTGATTTTAGTTTGATGAGGTCGTTACCCAAGGCAATATCAGGCGAGTTAAAAGCGACGATTGGATTTAAATTACCTACACTTGTGCGCATGTAATGCTCAACAGCTTCATCAGCTGTACCATTAAAAACGAGTTTACCCTGCTCCAAGACAATCCCTTTGGTGCAGAGTGATTTCACAGCGACTAAATTATGACTAACAAAAATAACCGTCCTACCGTTTTGACTAACCTCTTTCATTTTTCCGAGACATTTTCGTTGAAATTCAGCATCGCCTACTGCAAGTACCTCGTCAACGATTAAAATCTCAGGTTCTAAATGAGCAGCAACAGAAAAAGCAAGGCGAACGTACATCCCAGATGAGTAGCGTTTTACCGGAGTATCAATGTACTTGTCAACACCCGAAAATGCGACTATCTCATCAAATTTGGATTTAATTTCTTTTTTGGACATACCCAAAATTGCCCCATTTAAGTAGATGTTTTCTCTACCCGTTAAATCAGGATGAAAACCAGTTCCAACCTCTAAAAGTGAGGCAATACGTCCTTTAATTTTAATGTTTCCTTTAGTTGGAGCAGTAACATTTGACAAGATTTTTAATAAGGTACTTTTCCCTGCCCCATTACGGCCAATAATTCCCAGTACATCCCCTTGATGCACATCAAAACTAATATCATCTAGCGCCCAAACAAACTTGCTCCCTCCTTGCTCATCGCGTGTATTTTTTTCAGTTATTTTAAGATATGGATCTTCCTTACCTCGAATTTTATGCAGCCATCGATTAAAGTCGTGCGCCATCGTTCCAGTACTGACCTGGCCTAATTCGTATTGCTTAAAAATTTTTTCAACCTTTAAAACTTTCATTATATCTAACCAATTAAACCGTATCCATAAAACCTTTTTCCACCCTATTGAAAAACAATATACCAAGGATTAAAAAAAATAAAGCAACTAAAAAAGCATACACCAAGCCCACAAAATCAAAAGCACCAATGCCAAAGAGCATAAACTTAAAATTCTCCACAATGGCCGTTAATGGATTTACACTTAGCCAATAATGTAAATTGCCTTTTGCATAACTAAGCGGATAAATGATTGGAGTCGCGTACATAGCTAATTGAATACCAAAAGCCAACAGAAAACTAAAATCTCGGTACTTGGTGGTTAACGCTGAAAAAAGAATACCCATTCCTAAACCCAAAATAGCAAGAATAATTACCAAAACAGGAAACAAGAACAGGGTACTATTTATGGAAATTATTAATCCATCAAAAATAATTTTATAAATCAAAACAACGATAAAAACCAACAATTGAACACCAAACTTGATTAAATTAGACAATACAACAGCGAGCGGAATTACAAGTCTCGGAAAATATACTTTCCCAAAAATATGCGCATTAGCTACAAAAGTGTTTGATGTTTTTAAAAGACAATCTGAAAAATAATTCCAAAGTGTTATGCCTGCGAGGTAAAAGAGCACAGGATCAATTCCGGCAGTGGGTATTTTGGCAATTTTTGTAAAAACAAAAAAGAAAATAATCGTAGTTAAAACAGGTTGAATAAATAACCAAATCGGACCTAAAATAGTTTGTTTGTAAGTTGCTGAAAAATCTCGTTTTACAAGTAAAAATATCAAATCCCTGTAACGCACCAATTCGGTTAAATTAAGTCGCCACATTGAATTTCGCGACGAAATTTCGGCAGTCCAAGAATTTTCGTTATCCGTCATAAGGCAATTTAGGAAAATTTTAGTTGGTAAAGTTAATTTTTTATTTGCAGTAATTAAATCGGTCACAAATAACGAATTATAGTAAACGAGTCGTGAAATTTATTCATTCTTTCGATGAGATTGAATAATTGATTGTATATTTACTTTTGAGTAAAACAGTCTCATGTTCGTTTCGCTAACAAATAGTAAGTTCAAGTCGATAACCAAGGTTCTAGGACTGCTACAATTATCATTTTTGTTTACTTCTTCGCTTTATTCACAGTTTACGCCCACCCTACTCTACCCTTTTCAAAATGAAACCACCACTTCAACTAATATAACTTTTTCGTGGAACAAAAACTTTTATCAGACGGTATCCTATAATTTTCAATTATCAAACGATACCAACTTCACCACACTTCTTGCCGACGTAAATACCAATTTTAACTGGTACACCCCTGCAACATTGAGTAACGTTGGACAAAAACATTTTTGGCGAGTCAGAAGTCTACTTAATGCCATTCCTAGCCCATGGTCTGCAACCCGAACATTTTTTCTTTTTAATCCTACATCAATCAATGGCCTTACTGTTTGGTTGAACCCCAGCACGAATGTTACCCTAAGCGGACCAAATGTGCAAAGTATTGACGATTTGTCGGGGAATATTAACAACGCTTTTCAAAACAATAGTGCACAACGGCCGCTGTTTATTGCATCTGATAGCTTGATGAATAACAAACCTATTTTTAGATTCGATGGCACCGACGACTTTTTAGAAATACTCGATAACTTTTCGATTGATTACACCGACCAATTTTCAATGCATGTGTTGGTAAAACCAACCGTTATTTCGATAAACAAAACCATTATGGCAAAATGGGATTATCAAACACAAGGTTCGTGGGCATTTCAAACTGATTTTGCCACCAGCAATCAGTTAATGTTTGCACCAGCGCTTTCCATAAATGACGCTGGAAATCAGAAAGCGCTCACGACCAATGCGAATATGACTTTGTTAAAACCTAGTTTATTAACGCTTGTTTACAACGGCAATTTTGTACCAAAGGTTAAGTTTTTTAAGAATTTCACTTTACTGACATCAACCACCGAAAATATAATTCCATCGCTATTGCCTAACTCAACGGCAACCCTAAAAATTGGAAAATATGGTGGAATTGCCACCCGTTATTACCAAGGAGACATTGGGGAAATACTAATTTTTAATAATGAACTCAGCCTTGCAAACAAATCCTTGGTAGACTCTTACTTGCGTTACCGCTATGCGCCTCCCGTATTTTTAGGAAAAGATACCATCATGCCAAGCAATAGTGTGTGTACCATATTCCAACTTAAAGCACAGTCAAAATACCAAAGTTACCTCTGGTCTAATGGAACAACAGCGTCAAAATTGATTGTCAATAAACCAGGCACTTACTGGGTAACAGCCGTTGACTTTTTGGGAAATAGTACAACAGACACCATTATTATCTATCCTCCTTTCCAAGACGGATTTCCGTCATCAAACGGTATTCTTTGTGCAGGAAATGCCATTCTTTGGCAAACTAGCTACCCAGCAAACTATAGCTTTCAGTGGCAGAATGGAGCCACTACCAATAATTTCAACATTACCCAGGCCGGTAGTTATCACGTAAAAATCACTGCTCCCTCAGGTTGCTTCATTCGAACAGATACCTTGGTGGTTACATTGGATTATTACCCATTTTCAGCCAATTTAGGGCCTGACACTACTTTATGCACCAATAACGTCATTTCCTTGCAAAGTGGTGCCCCATTCACAACGAGTTACCTATGGCAAAATGGCTCTACAAATCCAACCTTTTCAGTACAAACATCCGGTATTTATAGCGTTCAAACAACAAATATCAACGGTTGCGTTGCACAAGACACCATCAATGTGGTGGTTGCGGGAGTTGGAGCCAATTTAATATACTCAAGTCCTCCTTTTGCTTGTCAAAATTCATCCTCCAATCTTTCAGAAAGTAGTACGATTACCTTGCCCAATCAATTACTTTCAAGAAGTTGGACATTTAGTAATGGACAAAACTTTACTACCTCCACTGTTTCAATACTTCCATCTTCCATCGGATGGCTTTACGGTACTATCAGTGTGGTTTCCACGGGTAATTGCGTGACACAAGACACCTTTAGTATTTTTGTGCAGCCAAGACCAGTTTTAGTTCTTACGAATGTAAATAATTGTTCCAATGACAGCATTAGTTTTCAAGTAAGCAACCAAGGTAATGCCAACTTAAATAGCTACCAATGGAATTTTGGTCAGCCAAGTTCAGGAATTCAAAATACAAGCACACTTTCTTCACCTGTGCATTATTACGGAATGGCAGGAAACTACAACCTTACCCTAATTGCGGATGATGTTTTCGGTTGTTTGGATACCATTGCAACACCAATATTAATTAAAGCCGCCCCGGAAGCACAATTTAACGCAAATAATGCGTGTGTCTTGAGCAATGTCGTGCTAAACAATACAAGTTATGTGTTAGATACCTTCTCTATAGTTTTAAATTTTTGGGATTACGGAGACAATACACAAGCAGTAAATCCTTTATTTGCTAAGCAATACCAAAATTATGGTCAATACTTGGTTCAATTAACAGTCGAATCATCCAATGGCTGTTCGGATAGCACCTCACAAAGTATTACCATTCATCCTATCGCGCTACTGGATTGGCTTGTTGGTCCATCGTGTAAAAATAGTTGGACAACCTTTAGCGATTCGTCGACGGTACCAATTGGATCCATTACCAATACCAATTGGGAAGTTAACTTACAATACAATTATCCTACAATAAATGCGGGCTACCGTTTTTTAACAACAGGTATTCAATATTTAACACTCGCTGTTACAACGAATCAAGGTTGTATCGCCGATACCTTAATTTTGGTGAATGTTCAACCCGAACTTGCTGCAAGCTACCTTGTAAATCCATTAATTGTATCCGCCGAAATTCCTATTACCTTTATTAATCAAAGCGTTGGTTCTACTAATTGCACGTGGACATTTAGCGAAGGCACAGTTGCGAACTCGGATACCTTGATAAACACCTTCGAAAATCAATTAATTGGACAGACCGTAGCGCTTTCAATGGTGGTAACGAATTCTATTGGTTGTATTGATTCATTGGTCGACCAACTTGAAATAAAACCATACAATTTTGATATTGCCTTACGAAATATATTTACTGCGGAAATAAACGAATTTTTGGAATTAGGCGTGGAGTTAAAAAACGAAGGAACAATTGCCATGAATCAATGTAATTTACAATTAAAAATGTTAAATACTTCTTTAATTCAGGAAACGTGGACTGGAGACTTATTACCGGGCGAAAGTGAAATTTATATTTTTACGGCATCACCAAGTGCATTCATCTCCAACCAAGACGACTACTACCAATATATTTGTGTAGAAGCAGAGGGACTAAATGCTTTTTCAATTGAAGATGAAGATCTCAGTAATAATATTATTTGCAGTAATCTTGAAAATGAGGGCGTAGTTGTACTACCAATTAGTCCAAATCCTGCAGATGCTCAAATCACCCTTACCCTTTATGTGGCAAAAGAACAAGTTGTAAACCTAGCCATTTTTGATATTGAGGGTCGACTTGTTTATTCTTTTCCTCAAAATGGATTAGTGGAAAAAGGAATGAATAGCATCACCTTAAATACCGTAAATTTCGCTTCAGGAAGTTATTTTCTTCGGGTTCAAGACGAAATAACAACACAAATTAAGCGCTGGATAAAAAAGTAACATGATTTTGAAGGATTGGCATTATTTGTGATATTTGCAAAAAAAATAAGTTATGAAATTATTCCTTCTTACCCTACTAATTATTTTGTCTTTCACAAATAGCGTTTTGGCGCAAGACAAAAAAGCACAAGACATTCTAAACAAAGTTTCCTCTAAAATGAAAGCGCTAAAGTGTTTCTATGTAGAATTTAACGCCACCATAAAAAATAAAGAAAAAACCGAAACTCAAAATGGTAGCGGTTGGGTAAAAGGAAACAAATATAATGCCTCCTACGCTGGGAATATTATTATTTCAAACGGCATGAAAACATGGACTATTATAAAAGAGGAAAAAACGGTGTATGAATCAGATGCAAATAATGATGACGATATCAATCCAAAAAAAATAATGACCATTTGGGAAACAGGATTTAAAAACAAATACAACAAAGAGGAAACATTGAATGGCGAAATGGCGCATGTCATCAGCCTAACTCCAAAGGCACCCGCGAAGTCAGAATTTAATAGCATTACAATCTACATATCTAAATCAACCAACTCCCTAAAAAAAGCAGTTATAAATTCAAAAGATGGCTCTGTAATTACTTACAATGTCACAAAAATGCAGGATAATCCTAAAGCTGTAGAGTCAAAGTTTGTATTCGAAAAGAAAAACTACCCCGGATACACCGTAATTAAAGACTAGCGTTTCATTACACGATCCATTTCGCGCTTATCATCTTTCAACTTTAAATCTTCGCGTTTGTCATGTAGCTTTTTTCCAGTCGCACATGCAATTAAAACCTTTAACCATCCTTTTTCAGATAAGAATAGTTTAATGGGTATCAGGGTATTTCCTTTAATCTTCAGAAATTTTATAATGATTCGAATTTGCTTCTTTTGCAACAAAAGTTTTCGATCTGCCCGTGGTTTATGATTGTAAATCGAGCCGTTTTCATAAGTTGTTATGTGCATATTTCTAATCCAAACCTCACCCATTAATTCAATGCAGTAAGCCTCTAAAATACTTGCTTTACCGGCCCTGATACTTTTTATTTCAGTTCCAGATAACTGAATACCGGCAATAAATTCTTCTTCAAGATGGTACTCGAATCGTGCGCGTTTATTTATAATATTAATCTCAGCATTAGCCATTAAGCAAATTTAAGGCTATTTAAACAGAATTTAGTCAAGTACATTAGAATAAATTATGTCATGAATTTGAATGATAACAATTCAATATACTTAAATTTGTTCATGAATCTACCTTCTAAAGTGCTTGAACAAGTTGTTGACCAATTATCCTCTTTACCAGGAATCGGAAAGCGAACAGCTTTGCGTCTCTCCCTCAACTTACTAAAAAGAAGCCCTGCAGAAATAGCGCAGTTTACCCAATCAATTGTTGCGCTTAAAGACAGCATATTCAGTTGCAGCATTTGTAGCAACATTAGTGATGAACCCATTTGTTTTATTTGCATTAACCCAAAAAGAAATCCTGCAATTCTTTGTGTTGTGGAAGATATCAGAGACGTAATGGCCATTGAGGCCACCAGTACTTTTAGAGGACTTTACCATGTACTAGGTGGGTTAATTTCTCCGATGGACGGTATAGGTCCACAAGATCTTAATATCCTTCCGCTACAAGAACGTATAGTTAAACACCCTATAAAAGAAGTTATTCTGGCCTTAAGTCCAACCATGGAGGGAGACACCACTAATTTTTACTTGTTTAAAAAAATACAAAAAGACGGACTTTTAATAACTTCTTTATCGCGTGGTGTGGCATTTGGTTCCGAGTTACAATACACCGACGAGTTAACACTAGGTCGGTCATTGGAGCAACGACAAGAATTTAAAATATCTCATTAATAAAACTGAGTTACTTAAACCACAAAGTTCGGTGCTTAATTATTCTAAACGTTAGTCCAAAAACTAAAATAGACAAGGCAAAATAAACATCTGTCAAAGACCACGTGAAATGTTCACTCATCGATAAGCGTCGTAAAAGAATGAGCACAAGCAAAGTAGTTAATGAAGAAACGATACTTGGGTACTCATTTGAACAAACCGTTTTAATCGAAAAACGATTTCCTGATTTTTTATACAAAAAAATATTTGGAACAAAAGCGGGCACATTAGTGGCCCAACTTGTAAATTCACCTTCAAAATTATTTGCCAAAAACTTTTCCTCGAGTAACATTATTCGTTCGTAATACAACCAATAACATACGCAGAGAAAGGCGCTTAAAAGCGGATTAACAAGATAAAAAGACAAGCCCATCCAAATTAAAAAATTAGCAAAATATAAAGGATGCCTAACGACAGAATACCAACCGCTTACATTCAATCGATGCGCCACCTGTTCATGTCGATTTCTTCCCGAAGTATGTTCACTTCGAAAACCCACAATCAATATCCTTAAAATATGACCAAGTAGAATAAATGCAATGCATAAGATAAAAGCGAGCGATTTAAGTAGCGAGGAGTGCTTCAAAAAGTCGTAGTTGTAAAAATAAGTTACAGGAACAACAACAATAAAAAATAAAAGCGGTAATTGTCCCCTATACCTAAAAAGAAAGGCGCCATTTTTCTCAAAAGAATCTATTAATGCCATTGGTTATTAAAAAATGATTACATTGCAAAGACAAACAAAATTAAGATTATTAAGAATAAAGAGGATGAAAGAAAAATTTGAACTAGAATATTTATTAAAAACCTCTCCTCGTGTTCTTGAAAACATGATCGCATCGCCAACAGGGCTGAGCGAATGGTTTGCAGACGATGTTGTTACGAGCGACGACATCTACCATTTTAATTGGGACGGAGTAGTAGAATCAGCCCGATTAATACACCACAAAATGAATTCAAGAATTCGCTTTATTTGGTTGGAAGACGAAGAAAATGGCTTGGAAACGTTTTTTGAAATAAATTATCAAGTCGACTCGATGACCTCTATGGTCGCACTACGCATCATTGACTTTAGCGAACCGGAAGATTTAGAAAATTCACGTATGTTGTGGGATCAACAAGTTGGCGATTTGAAACGACTTTTAGGCGCCTAACTTTCACGGCATTGAAAAAGGTACTTTATCCTTATTTTTGCACTTAAAAATCAGTAGCTTGAAACGGCTTTACCTTTTTAGTATTCGATCTTTTATTGGGCCATTTCTAATCACCTTGGTGATTTCAATGTTTATATTAATCATGCAATTCTTTTGGGTTTACATTGATGATTTGATTGGTAAAGGTCTCGGTATTTGGGTAATTCTAGAATTATTATTTTATGTTTCAGCCAGCTTAATTCCTCTTGCTTTACCGCTAGCGATTTTACTTTCATCACTAATGACCTTCGGCAATTTAGCAGAAAGTAACGAACTAACAGCCTTAAAATCGAGTGGCCTATCACTTTATAAAATTATGCGACCATTAACCGTCGTGGTGCTTTTTATAGCTGGTTTCACCTTTTATTTTGCCAATTATGTTATTCCAGTTGCCAATCTTAAGTGGCATTCCTTGATATACGATATACAGAACACAAAATTATCAACCATCATAACACCTGGCGTTTACACAAAAGAACTTGAAGGATACGCTATAAAGGTGAAGTCAGGCAGCGATAGTTTATTCAAAGACATCATCATTCACGATCATTCCACGCCAACTGAGTTTAAGACCGTTAAGGCAAAAGAAGCTCGATTGTACCGATCAACTAACGGAATGTTCTTGTTTTTTGATCTAAAAGATGGCGTAATTTTCGAAGAGCTTGAAATTCAAAGCCCAGTTTTTCTACCCAATGGAAAAGAAGAACCAGGGACAAATAGCACACGGCCTTCGCGCATTTCGAGCTTCAGGAGAGCATCATATAAAATGAATGTTACTGGATTTACCTTAAACCGATCGGAGGAAGAGATATTTACTGATAAATTTGAAATGTTGAATGTATTTCAAATAAATGCAGCTATTGACTCATTGAAAGTGAAGAAAAATAAAATTAAAACGGCCTTCGTCGATGGATTAATGTCCAGTTCATCCTATTTCTTCAAACTAAAAATTAAGGAAAATCAATCGATTGATCGAATGGGAGGTGAAATTCCAAAGGCGATAAATTTTGAACAATTAAGCAAAAAGGATAAAGAAAAAACCCTAAACGAGAGTGTTTCATCGCTAAGACGGTTAAACCAAAACATTGAAAGCCAGCAAGACTTCATGAAAACAGTTGATCGCGAGGAGGACCAGTATTGGATTGAATTTCATCGTAAATTTGCCCTAACCTATGCCATTGTAGTCCTCTTTTTTATTGGTGGTCCACTGGGTGCAATAATTCGGAGAGGTGGATTTGGAGCGCCCGTTGTAATCGCAGCCATAATTTTTATGATTTACTTCATCATCATAAGCATTGGAGAAAACCTAGCGAATACCTATATCGTTTCCCCGTGGGTAGGCATGTGGATTGCTGGAATAATTTTCACGCCAATTGCACTACTTATAAGTATAGCTGCAGCAAACGACTCGCCTATTTTTAGCAGGGAATTCTGGGGAAAAAAGATCAAAAAAAATAAAAGTAATGCAGGTACTATACATTAGCCAAAAACCTGCATATCCAATTGTTGACGGCGGAAGTTTCGCAATCAATCGGTTTTTAGACGATTTGAATGAACAGGTTAACGGGCAAATTGATTACCTAGTAATATCAACAAAAAAACACCCATTCGATGCGACATTTCAAGCGCTCACAAAAAAAGATCAAATCAAATTTCACCCAATCGAACTCAATACAGCACTTCAATTATTCCCACTTTTAAGTTCTTTTTTCTCAAAACTACCCTACAACTTACTTCGTTATAAGAAAGATGTGTTAGGTCAGAAAATAGAAGAATTACTCGAGAAAAACGATTATGATTATGTGTTCTTAGACGGATTTTATGCAAGTGCCTACCTCGATAAGCTAAGGTCACTTTCCAAGGCAAAAATAATTTACAGAAGTCACAACATTGAAAAACAAATTTGGACTGATTACGCGCGAACTGAAAAAAACATAGTTAAACGGTTATTTTTAAATAGGCTAGCTAAAAACTTGGGGTATTACGAAGCGGCTATCGTTGAAAAAGTAGATTTTATTGCTGCCATTTGTCAAACTGATTTTGACTATTTCAAACAATACTCCTCAACCAAAATTCATTACGTTCCAGTTTCGCTGCTTCCCGTTACACCGGCGGAAACAATTAAAAAAAACAGCCTCTGTTTTATTGGAAATTTTGGATGGTTTCCTAATGTAGACGCAATAAATTGGTTTATTAAAAATGTATTTACAAGTCTTCAAAAACGCTATCCTGACCTAACCTTTCACATTGCAGGCTTCGGTTCCAAAGAAGTATTTCGAACAACTAAAATAGCGGGTGTAATCGTTTATGGTTCAGTGAGCGACGCATCCGAATTTTTAAAAACGCATGGCATTTTTGTATCCCCCATTCGGATCGGTAGTGGTATAAAAATAAAAGTATTGGAAGCCATGAATGCCGCTGTGCCTGTTGTATTAAGTCAAAAATCCGCTGAGGGCATTAATTTATCCGACAAATTGTCCTCATTTAAAACAAAAGAAGAAGCAATAGATCAACTCAGCAGTCTTTTAGATAGCCCAATGAAACTTAACGAAAATCGAGATGCAGTACTAGGCATAATAAAGGAACAATTCACTCAAGAAATAGCTATTCAAAATTTAAAAACAATCTTCAATGCTTAGGAAAAAAATAGTTTTGGTAGCCACACGATTTCCTTTTCCAATTGAAAAAGGCGATAAACTCAGGACTTATT
>Ga0247837_1009411_pt1 | contig 11736 bp, 11 predicted proteins | sample LaCtaG_2_FD_187115 | JGI IMG/M metagenome (GOLD analysis project Ga0247837, IMG submission 187115) | Freshwater microbial communities from meromictic Lake La Cruz, Castile-La Mancha, Spain - LaCruzMarch2015_14.5m | ecosystem: Environmental > Aquatic > Freshwater > Lake | place: Spain: Castile-La...
GCGGCTGGCAGATCGGGCGACTTCAACCCTAATCCGGCCTAGCCGGTGCCAAGGGCGGGTTCGTGGGCAAGGGCACCCGGCGAGAAACGGGCTCACTCCGCCGCCGGATTAGAAATATTTTGCTGCGCAAAATGGAGGGAGACGCGTTTGCGATACTTTATGGTTCCGCCCCCTCCTGTGTATTTCTTGTATCCCTCTGACCTTTGTTTCCGTCACTGCGCTGAGCTTCGGTTGATTGAGTCGGGTCTCTCCCGAGACCTCTCCCCCTTCGGGCCTCCTTCGGAGGTCTCCCGAGCGGCCTTGCCAGGCCGCCTGGGTCCCGGCGACACCTTCGAGTTGCCCAAGGTAGGATTGCGCTATCGCGCGGGTGTTCGTGTGAGGCCTGCATCGTTTCTGAAAGTCTTGCGCTTTTTGCGCAGAGCCAGGCTACGCCTCGACGATCTGCTCGAGAGCGAACTTCTTAATAGCCCCCCGGAGGCTCCCGAGGCCGGTGAGGCGCCGCGAGGAGAGGTGCAGGGTGAGACCGCATTCCTCCAGAAAATCCGGTTCGTGGGAGACGACCGTTTCCGGTGCCTCGCCGCTGTAGAGCCCGCAAAGCATTGCGGCTACCCCTTTCACCAGTGCGGCATCCGCATCCATGCGGTAATGGCAGACCCCATCGCGGTATTCCGGGCAGAACCAGAGCTTCGACATGCAACCGGGCAGAAGGTGGTCGTCGGTCCTGAGCGAGTCATCGAGCGGAGGGAATTTTCTGCCCGCGCGGATCAGGTGGGAAAACCGTTCCTCCATGTCCGGCAGAAGCATGAGATCTTCGACGAGTGCTCGCTGCTTATCCTCGATGGACATTGCGGGGTCGGGGCTCAGAGCTTGGTCGGGTTCGGGGCGTCTCCATAAACGTCTTTTGGATCGAACGTTTTCTCGCCCTCCTGGAAAATGAGAGGCTCACCGGCGTACGGTCCCACGGGCACCGAACGGTAAAAACAACTGCGGTAACCGACATGACAACTCGCGCCGGAACCTGCCACCTCAACACGCAGCCAGACGCAATCCTGATCGTCATCGATCCGCATCTCAACCACCCGCTGCACGAGCCCGCTGGTGGCGCCTTTGTGCCAGAGTTGCCGGCGGCTCCGGCTCCAGTAGTGGGCTTCGCCGGTGCTGATGGTGCGCTCCAGTGCCTCGGCATTCATGTAGGCATGCATGAGGAGTTCCCCGCTGTTGTGGTCAGTCGTCACAACGGGAATCACTCCCTGCTCATCAAATTTCGGGGCGAGGGAGTTTCCTTCCTCAACCTGCTCCACACTCACCCGGTCTTGAAATAATACGGACATAGAAGGGCTACTATTCGCGCGTTAACGCGCTCTTGCAAGCCCGGGAAACCGCCACCCGCAGATCCGGGGTTTCATCAAGGATTGGGAAGCCGGCAGGATGCCGGCGGTCCCAGTGTTATCAGGTTGGGCTCTCTGTTGATGCTTCCCGGACAATCGGTCACAGGTTGATCACGCGAGCCGATTCGATGTCGGGATGGGCATGGAGTTCGTTAAGGACGGCAGTCGATGGGCAACTGTCCAGATTCAGCAGGGTGAGTGCGCGGCCGCCGGCTTCGTTGCGGGAGAGGCTCATGCTGGCAATGTTCACACTGCCGGCACCAAGAATCGAGCCGACCTTGCCCACGATGCCGGGTACGTCGTTGTTCTCGAGAAGAAGGACAACTCCCGATGGAGTGACTTCCACCGGGCGGCCATTGACCCGCACAATGCGGGGATCGTTTTTCGCACCGAAGAAAGTTCCCCCGACAGAAATTTTGGAGTCTCCGCTCAAGACGGCGACGTGCAGCCACTCGTTGAAATCCGTCTGCTCACTGGAGCGGATTTCCTGGACATCGAGACCGAGGGATTCTGCCATCGACCGGCAGTTGACACCATTGACCTCTTCGCCTCCCACATGTTTGAGGAAGCCGGTGAGAGCCGCCCGGGTGATCGCCTCGGTGGGAAGGTCGGCGGCTTTGCCACCGCAAGTGATGACGATGCGGTCATTGCGGCGAGGCGCAAGCTGTGCGGCAAAACGCCCGAGCTTGTCACCGAGGGTGAGATAGGGGCGCACGACGGCGGCGGTTTTGGCGTCGATGCTCGGCATGTTGACCGCGTTGCGGATTTCGCCGTCGAGGAGAGCGGCGCGGATCGCGGCGGCGATTTCGATGCCGACATTTTCCTGGGCCTCTGCGGTGCTGGCTCCGAGGTGAGGCGTGAAAACGATCGCCTCCAAAGACCGCAGGCGGTAATCGGCAGGAGGGGGTTCCACTTCAAAGACGTCAAGTGCGGCACCCGCCACGTGACCGGATTCGATGGCCGTTGCGAGGGCCTCTTCGTCCACCAGACCTCCCCGCGCACAGTTCACGATGCGGACTCCCTTCTTGCACAAGCCCAGTCTTCGTGCATCCAGCATGTGGTGGGTTTCCGGAGTGAGAGGCATGTGCAGAGTGAGGAAATCCGCTCCGGGCAATAGTTCGTCCAAAGACTCCACCAGCTCGACCTGAAGCGAGCGGGCCTTGCTGGAGGAAAGATACGGATCGTAGGCGAGAACCCGCATCCCGAAGGCGATGGCACGCCGCGCGATCTCGGTGCCGATCCGCCCCATCCCGAGGATGCCCAGCGTCTTCCCGCACAACTCGACGCCCTCGAACTTTTTGCGATCCCAGCGTCCGGCCTTGATGCTGGCGTGGGCCTGGGGGATGTTGCGGGCAATCGAAACCAGCAACGAAAACGCATGCTCGGCCGTCGAAATTGTGTTGCCGCCGGGAGTGTTCATCACGATCACCCCCCGCTTCGTCGCTGCATCAACATCCACGTTGTCCACTCCGACACCGGCACGCCCGATCACCCGAAGCTTCGCAGCCGCCGCGAGCACAGCCGGCGTCACCTTCGTCTGGCTGCGCACGACAAGGCCCTCGTAGTCCGGGATGATGGCAAGCAATTCCTGCTCGTTCAGGCCGGTTTGGACAGTCACGTCGAGGGTTCCACCGGAGCCAAGCTCTTCAATTCCTCGTTGGGAGATCGGGTCGGCGACTAAAACTTTGGGTGCAGGCATAAGGATTGGATGTTGCGGGCGGCGGAGTGTGCGGCGAAGCTCCCGCCGCTGAACCGTTCGTCCATGAGACTGCGGGTCTTAGAACGAAAAACCAAAATCGAGAACTGAAATTTTTATGGGATGGTCATGGAAGGTGGCACGGGTGGCGGGGATCGAAGTGCGGATTCACGCGACATTTTTTCTCATTCTCCTCTTTTACGGCTGGGTTTTTTATTCGGCGGGAGGGTTGATGGCGGTGGCCACCGGTCTGCTTTTTGTGCTCGCACTTTTTTTCTGCGTGCTGCTCCACGAGTTCGGCCACGCGTTTACCGCCCGGGCGTTTGGAATCCGAACTCCGGACATCACGCTCCTTCCCATCGGCGGCGTGGCCCGACTGGAACGCATGCCCCGCTCGCCCATGCAGGAACTGGCCATCGCAGTCGGTGGTCCGGCAGTGAACGTGGCAATCGCCATTGCCCTGCTGCCATTCGTGCTGGGCACCTTTGGCGCCGACGATTTTACCAACCTCGACCGGGCCCAGGGAGGGTTCCTCCCCAAGCTGTTTGCGGTCAACCTTCTCCTGGTCGGCTTCAATATGATCCCGGCTTTCCCGATGGACGGAGGGCGTGTGCTCCGCGCTCTGCTCGCCATGGCCATGCGGCATTCCACGGCGACACTCATCGCGGCGAGGGTCGGCCAGGCCATTGCGGTCGTCTTTGCCATTGCGGGGCTCAATGGCAATCCGTTTCTCTTTTTCATCGCTCTCTTTGTGTTCATGGGAGCCCAGCAGGAACTGCAAGCCTCCCGCTTCATGGAATCCGTGGGGAGCCGGACGGTTGCCGATGCGATGATAACGGCATTCGATACAATCCCCGCGCGAATCCGTCCGGATGAGCTTGCCACGTTTTTATCGACGCGCGGGCAACGGATCTTCCCTTTGGTGGATGACTCGATGCGGGTGCTCGGTCTGGCGGCTCGTGAGGATCTGCTTCGTGCGGTCTCGTTGCCCGGGGCCTCGCTCGCGGGCTGCGTGCGTGCCGTGCCGGTGCTTCCGCCGGGGCTTCCCGCGACCCAGGCCCTCGCGGCAATGCAGTCCGCCAACGAGCCAATCCTCCCCGTGGCGAACCCTTCCGGACAGGTCATCGGGTTGGTGACCGCGGCATCCCTGGCAGCCGGCCCGAAAAAATAGTCGGATTTGCGCTTGCGGGGTTTGGCAGTTGTGTTACTTACTCCCTTCTCTCCCGCCATTGGACTTGGCTGGCACCGCGCGCTGCGCGTGTCGCCTCCGGTCATGGGTGTCGCGGGCTGAGAAAATCAAACCAGACACATGCCATTTCTAGCCGCAACCCTGAGCCTCTACGCCAACTCGTTCAGCGAGGGCACAGACCGCTTCAGTGCGCTGGATTGGCTGACCAACTCGATTTTCGTCGCGGCGCTTGTCTCCATGATCGTCCTGTTGCTGGCCCGCAAGGCCACGAGCACCATGAGCCTCGTCCCCGGCCCGACGCAGAACCTTTTCGAAGCTTTGCTTGAAGCGCTTTACGACACTCTGGAAGGCATCGTCGGGTCGCACATGATCCGCAAGTCCTTCTCGCTTTTCGCAACTCTCTTCATCTTCATCCTTGTGAGCAACTGGTTCGCTCTGCTGCCCGGAGTCGGCTCGATAGGATGGGGCGAAAAAGGGGAATATGGCTTCGTGGTCGAGGTGCCTCTTCTGCGACCCACAACCGCTGATCTGAACATGACGGCTGCCATGGCCTGCTTTTTCATGGTGATGTGGCTCGTCTGGACTCTCCAGGAAGTGGGACTCAAGGGATTTTTAAACCACATGTTCGGCGTCAAGGGCGGCTTGCAGGGACTCATCAAATATTTGCTCATCCCGATTTTCTTCTTCGTCGGGATTATTGAGGTGATTTCGATTTTGTTCCGTCCGGTTTCCCTCTCACTGCGTTTGTTCGGGAATGTCTTCGCGGGCGAAAACCTGCTGGTTACGATGATCGGCCTTGGAAAGCAGCTCGGATTTCCCGAATGGCTGGCATATCTTGTTTCGGTTATCATCCCGGTCCCCTTCTATTTTCTTGAACTGCTGGTTGGCGTTCTGCAGGCGGCGGTTTTCATGCTGCTCTGTGCCGTTTACCTCCAACTTTCGACAACCCACGACGAAGAATCCCACTAAACCTTTCCGTGCCGGGACCGTGGCAAGACTGCGGGCGGCACAGAAAAAACCAACAACCAACACACATATCCTATGAACTCATTACTCCTTGCAGAAGCCGCTACGGCGGCAGCCAGCGGCATCACCGGCAGCTTCACCCTTGCTGTTGCGGGTGCCGGTGCCGCGATCGGCATCGGGATGATCGGCGCAAAAGCCGTTGAGGCCGTGGGTCGTAACCCCGGTGCTTCCGGGAAAGTGCTCACCCTGAGCATTATCGGCATGGCTCTCTCCGAGGCCATCGCCATTTACGCCCTCATCCTCGCCTTCGGCGGACGCTAAGTATCACCGCGGCCCGGAGCCCCGCCACCGGCGGCGGTTCCGGGCCGCCCCATTTATCTTTTCACCATGGACGCGATCACCCAGCTCTTAACAAACTTCGGAGTCACCCTCCCGAAGTTCCTCGCCCAACTCATCCTCTTTATCATTGTCTATGTGATTCTTGACCGCTTTGCGTTTGGTCCCGTGCTTGCGATGCTCAACGAGCGCCGCAAGCGCATCGAGGAAGGGCAGCACAACGCCGAGAAAATCAAACGACAGCTCGCCGAAGCGGAACTCCGCTACCAGGAAATCCTCCGTAAGGCCAATGAGGATGCCGAACGCCTTCTGGAGGAGGCCCGGGCCAGCAGCGAGGCGCAAGGGCAGAAATCCGCCCAGCAGGCCATCAGGGAAGCCGAGTCAATTATCGCAAGGGCCAGAGAGGCCATTGATCAGGAGCGCGGCAAAATGGTGAGCGAAGTCCGGCGCGAGATGGTTTCTCTCGTCGTTGACACCACCGCGAAAGTCACCGGCAAGGTCCTGACTCCCGAGGACCAGAAGCGCCTGACCGAGGAAACCACCCGGGAACTCGCAGCATGAAGATCAGCCGGGAGAGCCGAAAGATGGCACGCGAAATGTTCCGCCTCTCCTGCGAGGACGGTCGCCTTGTCGGAGCCCGCGCAGTCGCGATCGCCTCGCGTGTCGCGGAACTCCGTCCGCGTGGCGCAGTCGGCACTCTCAAAGAATTTGTAAAGCGCGTGCGACGGTCGAGAGCGCCACTCCGCTCTCACCCGAGCAAACCAGCCAAATCAACAAACAACTCGCTGTCCGTTTCGGAAGCGACCTGAGCGCCGAGTTCCACGTAACCCCCGAATTGATCGGCGGGCTGCGTGTTCAGGTCGGCAGCGACGTCTGGGACGGCAGCGTTGCCGCCCGGCTCACCGCACTCAAAAAACAAATTTAATCCAGTTATCCAATGAGCACCATCCTAGAAGAAATCGAAAACAAGATCCAAGGCATCCAAAGCGCCTCAGCCTCCAAGACAAACGTCGGAACGGTGCGTGAGATCGGCGACGGCGTCGCCCGCATTGAAGGGCTCAGCGACGCGATGCTCAACGAGATGATCGAGTTTCCCGGAGAACTCTTCGGTCTCGCCCTGAACCTTGAAGAAACCGAAGTCGGCGCGATCATCCTCGGCGACTACACCAAGATCGGCGAAGGTGACGAGGCCAAGACAACGGGCCGCTTGCTCTCCGTGCCGGTGGGCAAAGGGCTGCTTGGACGTGTGGTCGATGCGCTGGGACGCCCGATCGACGGCAAGGGCCCGGTCCCGTCCACCGAGACCTACCCTGTGGAAAACATCGCGCCGGGCATCATCAAGCGCCGCAGCGTGAGCCAGCCGGTTCAAACCGGCATCATGTCGATCGACGCAATGATCCCGATCGGCCGCGGCCAGCGCGAGTTGATCATCGGCGACCGCGCAACAGGCAAAACCACCATTGCCATTGATACGATTCTCAATCAGGCGAAAATCAACCGCGCCGGTGAAGAGAGCGGTGACCCGTCGTTCCGCCCGCTCTATTCGATCTACGTCGGCATCGGCCAGAAAAGCTCCAACATCGCCCGCGTTGTCGGAGTTCTCGAGGAACACGATGCTCTGAAATACACGATCATTATTTCCGCCTCTGCGTCGGATGCGGCGACCGACCAGTACATTGCACCGTTCTCCGGTGCCTCCATGGGAGAGTGGTTTATGAACAACGGGATGGACGCCCTGATCGTATATGACGATCTCTCCAAGCATGCGGCCGCCTACCGTCAGGTCTCGCTGTTGCTCAAGCGTCCGTCCGGCCGCGAAGCCTATCCCGGCGACGTCTTTTACCTTCACAGCCGGCTCTTGGAGCGTTCGGCCCGTCTCAGCGAAAAAGCCGGCGACGGCTCGCTCACCGCGTTGCCGATCATTGAAACGCAGGCCGGAGACGTGTCGGCCTATATTCCGACCAACGTGATTTCGATCACCGACGGGCAGATCTACCTGGAAACCGACCTCTTTTATCAGGGTGTGCGGCCAGCCATTTCGGTCGGCCTCTCGGTTTCCCGCGTCGGCTCGGCGGCACAGATCAAGGCGATGAAGCAGGTTGCCGGAAAAATCAAAGGGGATCTTGCGCAGTTCCGCGAACTGGCGGCCTTCGCACAGTTCGGGAGCGACCTTGATGCCAAAACCAAGGCCCAACTCGACCGCGGTGCCCGCATCGTGGAACTCTTCAAACAGCAGCAATACCGGCCGATGGGCGTCGAACTTCAGGCCGCGATCATCTGGGCAATGCAGAAGGGATACTTCGACACCACGGCGGTCGACAACCTGAAGGATTATCAGAACAAGATGCAGGACTTCCTCTCCACGCGGAAAGAAGACGTCTTGAAAAAGCTCCTCGCCAAAAAGCAATTCGACGAAGAGATCGAGAAGGAACTCGGGGCGGCCCTCGACGAATTCAAGCAATTCAACAAGTAAGCAATGGCCTCACTCCGAGACATCCGCCGGCGCATCAAGTCGGTCAAAAACACTTCGCAAATCACGAAGGCGATGCAGATGGTTGCCGCCTCGAAGATGCGCAAGGCGCAGCAGGCCGCCCTCAACGGGCGCCCTTATGCGATCCTCATGAACCGGGTGATTGTCTCGTTGCGTGACCATGTTGAGAGTGGACTGCACCCACTGCTCGAACGGGACAAGCCCGGTCGCGAACTGGTGATTCTCCTCAGCAGCGACAAGGGCCTTTGCGGGGGGATGAACACCAACCTTTTCCGCGAAGCCTCCCAATACGACAAAGACTCCACAGATTTTGTCTCTGTCGGGCGCAAAGGAACCCAGTTTCTCGCACGCTCCGGGCGTAATCTCGTGGCAGAGTTTCCTCTCCAGGATTCCCCCACGGCCCTCGATTCCAAACCGGTCTCCAAATTCGCCATCGAGCGCTTCCTCTCGGGGGAAGCCGGCAAGGTCACCGTGCTTTTCCCGCGGTTTGTAAACACGCTCAGTCAGCTTCCCACCGCTTTCCCCCTCCTGCCGATCACAAGCCTCGCCGAGGCGGGCCTGATGGATTCAGGAAGCCACGATGAAGCGGCTGCTTCCTCCGCTGAGCATCCCTCCGAGCACGCCGCAGATCTTCTCATCGAGCCGGATCCCTATTCGGTGCTTGATGCAATCCTGCCCTACGCCGTCCATTTTGCGTTGTTTCAGATGCTGCTTGGCACCCGCGCCTCCGAGCACAGTGCTCGCATGGTCGCAATGAAGAGCGCCACCGACAACGCGAAGCAGTTGGTGAAGGATTTGACCCTCGAATACAACAAGGCCCGTCAGGCCAGCATCACCAAAGAAATTCTCGAGATCGCCACCGCACAGATGGCGCTTTCCTGAGCAAGGAACCAATCAAGCTATGAGCACCAAAGGCAAAATCGTCCAAATTATCGGCCCCGTTGTTGATGTCGAATTCGACACCATTCACGGAAAACTTCCATCCATCTACGACGCCCTCGAAATCGAGTTCACAGTCGGTGGCAAAACCCAAAAGCTGACCCTTGAGGTCCAGCAGCATCTTGGGGAAAGCTGGGTGCGCTCGGTCGCGATGAGTTCCACCGAGGGTCTCAAACGCGGCATGGAGGTCACCAACACCGCCGCACCGATCTCCGTGCCGGTTGGCGAAGGAGTGCTCGGCCGTATTTTCAACGTGGTCGGAGACCCGACCGACGAACGGGGGCCCGTGCCCTTCACCAAGCGCTATCCGATTCACCGTCCGTCTCCCCCGCTCATCGATCAGGACACGAAGGCGCAGGTCCTTGAGACGGGAATCAAAGTCATCGATCTGATTTGTCCCTTCACCAAAGGCGGCAAGGTGGGAGCCTTCGGTGGGGCGGGCGTCGGCAAGACGGTCGTGATCATGGAACTCATCAACAACATCGCCAAAGGCCATGGCGGCTACTCGGTGTTCGCAGGAGTCGGGGAGCGCACGCGTGAGGGCAATGATCTCTACCACGAAATGAGCGAGGCCGGCGTCATCAACCTTGAGAAAATCGAGGATTCAAAAGTCGCTCTCGTCTACGGCCAGATGAACGAACCTCCCGGTGCCCGTCTGCGTGTGGCCCTTTCGGCGCTGGCGATGGCGGAATACTTCCGCGACGAAAAGAATCAGGATGTGCTGCTCTTCATCGACAACATCTTCCGCTTTTCCCAGGCGGGATCGGAGGTTTCCGCGCTTCTCGGTCGCACTCCGAGTGCCGTCGGTTACCAGCCGACCCTCGCTGCTGAAATGGGCAACCTTCAGGAGCGGATCACCTCGACGAACAAAGGCTCGATCACTTCCTTCCAGGCGGTCTACGTTCCGGCCGACGACTTGACCGACCCGGCTCCCGCAAACACCTTCGCCCACCTGGATTCGACCATCGTGCTTGAGCGCTCGATTGCAGAGCTGGGTATCTACCCGGCGGTGGATCCTCTGGCATCAACCTCCAAGGCTCTGGCACCGGAGATCGTGGGTGAGGAACACTATGCGGTTGCCCGCGGGGTGCAAAAAGTTCTCCAGCGCTACAAGGACCTGCAGGATATCATCGCGATTCTCGGCATGGACGAATTATCCCCGGAGGACAAGTTGACCGTCTTCCGTGCCCGGAAAATTCAGCGCTTCCTCAGCCAGCCATTCCATGTTGCGGAAATCTTCACTGGAACCCCGGGACAATATGTTTCGATTCAGGAAACGATCCGTGGCTTCAAAGAAATCCTCGACGGCAAGCACGACGATGTTGGCGAAGGCAATTTCTACATGAAGGGCGGCATCGATCAGATCAAGATCGAATCCTGATCAACACCCATCATGCCACTCCTTCTGGAAATTGTGACACCCGAGACAAAGAGTTTCTCGGGAGAGGTTGAGAGCGTCGTTGTGCCCGGGATCGAAGGAGAGCTGGGCATTCTGCCGGGCCATGCAGCCTTGATGACCAAGCTGGACCCGGGCGAACTGCGGGTCACGCAAGCAGGCCAGGAAATCCGTCTTGCGGTGGGCGGAGGTTTTGTTGAAGTGGTTGACGACCGGGTTTCTGTGCTCACGGACATGGCGGTCCGGGAGGATGAGATTGACGAGTCTGCCGCAGAGGAGGCGATGCGCAGGGCTGAGGAGGCGATGCGCGACAAGCATCTCAGTGGTGAGGAGCATGCAACCGTCCAGGCCTCCCTTCAAAAATCCCTGGCTCAACTGCGGGTCAAAAGGCGCCGGTAGAATAGCTGTGAAGATTTTGCATCGCCAAATGGCGATGGTCCGTAGCAGGCTGTGACATGACCATTTCCCAGCAAATCGCCGCCCGGAAGTTTCCTGAATTCAGCCTCACCCGGCTGCTCCAAACCACCTTCGGTCCGAAGGCGGGTCAGAAAATCTGCATCCTCATCGATCTCCCGGATCCCGAAGGAATCAAGGACTTTGGATTCCTCGAGAACTCCGAACTTCCCATCCAGCGAAATGCAGTGAACCACTTCCACAAGGCGTTGCATGGCGGAGTCCTGTCGGAGCTTGGTCTCGAGGGAGGAGAAATATTCGCTTACCAAATCACCGGAGGCAGCAACCTGGATATGCCGGACCTCGCGATCGATCCCGAAGGCAAAAAGTACAGCCTCGAAAAGGATATCTACCCCGAATACGACATCATCCTTTGCATTTCGACCTACTCGGCAACCGCTCCTCTGACAGCACACGCAAAGAAGCATGGATTCCGCGGTGCCACACTTCACGGCGTCAACGAAATCATTCTTGGAAGCGGCTTGGCAGTGGACTACCGCGAGGTGAGTGTCGAAGCCGAAAAACTGCGTCTGGGCATGACCGGTGCCGATTGGGTTGAAATCGATTTTGCCCACGCCGGCAAAACCCACACCCTCCATCTCGACCTGTCACGCCAGGAGGCACAGAAAAGCCATGGTCTCTGTCTCGGGGATGAACCCGATGTCGCCAATCTTCCTGCCGGCGAAATCTATTTTGTGCCGACCGGTGCGAGTGGAGAATTCCCCATGAAATACGAGGACGGAACAATCGGTCTGATGGAAGTCCGGGATGGCCGCATTGCCCGGGCCACGCTCCTTAAGGGTAATGCCGCAACGGTCGAGGCTCACAACCGGAAGCTGGCTTCCGACCCGGTGACCGGCGAACTTGGCGAACTCGGATTTG
>Ga0247837_1009418_pt1 | contig 11726 bp, 9 predicted proteins | sample LaCtaG_2_FD_187115 | JGI IMG/M metagenome (GOLD analysis project Ga0247837, IMG submission 187115) | Freshwater microbial communities from meromictic Lake La Cruz, Castile-La Mancha, Spain - LaCruzMarch2015_14.5m | ecosystem: Environmental > Aquatic > Freshwater > Lake | place: Spain: Castile-La...
CTCTGCTACTGGCAGGACGTCGAAGCGAGCTTTGCTGTCCTTCAGCTTCCTCAAGTCCTCCCCAATCCGCTGCACCGCCTCCTCACAACTCTTCCTCAAGCCCTGCACCTTGCAGTCCGCCTCCAGCGTCTTGAGTCTCTTCACACAAGCAGACTTGCCAGCCTGCACCTGCTTCAACAACTTCATTTCACTTTGCCGCAGTTCCAAGTTGTGTCGCTCCACACTGGAGTTTAGGCAGCGGGATAGTTCGTTCACGTCTGCCACTGTGGCTTGCCAGAGGGATTTCACCTGCTCTAGGGCTGCTTCGTACCCGTCCAGTTCTGCCCGCTTTGTAGATGCAATTTCCTCGGCTTCGGGACTGTTCAGCAGAAACGAGGTGTGGCCTTTGTGCTCAAATAGGCAAATTCCGCAAAGAAGCACTTCGTCTTCTTTGCAGAAAGCCACGATTTCTACGTTGTGCTTCGGACACGTTTCCTTCTTCCCAGCAGTTTCTGTGATTTCCAACAAAGCGAAGTTGACCGGGAGACCGGAAGGCGCCTGGTGACTGCGGGAGCGGCAGATAGGACAGCGAAGTGACTGGGTGTCGTTGAAAAGCTGCTTAGCGCATTCAGCACAAATCGTATGTCCGCAGGCAGGCAGTACTAGTGGTGTTTTCGGCTTTCGACTGTAGTCGCCGTTGCAGACGGGACAAACAGTGGAGTTGCCCTTGGCAGTTTTAGGCCGCATGGGGTAGACTTGGGGCTCGGGACTGTAGGAAAACCGGGGCGCCACGGGCTCGAGGTCGGAGCTTTGGTTGAGGCGGAAGAGTCGGGCCATGAGGTTGGAGTTGGGCACTTTGTGCTCTTCATCAGAGCTGGACAGGTCCGGCTCCAGCAGAAAGGAAGAATTGGACGAAGAGGACTCCCTGCCTGCGTAGCTGTCCTCCCCTTCCTCCTCTCTCCTTGCATACCCCTCGCACACATTCAAATGCGCACGCAGTTCATTCTCATACACCTCGCGGAAGCAGTAAGGACAGGCGGACTTGACGCGGGGAGCGGATCTAAGCATATGCCGACGGAACTGGGGACTGTCGCTTGCCATAGCTATATGGAAATTAGCTCAACGGGCGGACTTTAGAGGCACTAACTCCTCTGCTTCCGAATCCCTCCTTACCTCGCTCCTGCCTGCCAAGTACTCCCACTTTCGGACTGCATTTCCACGAGCAACGGCCGTTCTGGTAGTCTGCCTGTAGATCTTGTTCTGCGCACTACGACCCACAGCGCCACTGCTGCTATAAGCGCATATATGCCGGCTGCGTAGAAACAGGTGAGGGCAGCTTGGTCGGGGTCTGAGGTGGCTGGCAGGTAGTCATAGCCACAGAGCAGGGCAGTACCGAGGAGTGAGAGAAGACAGGTGGCGACTAGAGCGAAGACAGCGCAGAGCCTGCACTTGTCTACCATTAATAGCCGGCATGCGCGTTGCCCGCATTTTCGCCGAGCTGCTAGGCACAGTGATCCTCTCCTTCTCCGTGACTCAAAGCGAAGGCTCCCCAGTCTCTATGGGCGCAGGCCTCTGGTGTGCTATCATCGCTACAGGCTTCATCTCCGGCGGACAGTTCAACCCCGCAATCACCACATCAATCCTACTGGTGAAAGTCCTGCAGCGGGAAGTGAAGCCTGCAGAGGTGTTGGAGCACATCGCCTACTTCCTGTGTCACTTCCTGGGAGGGATGTTGGGAGCACTGCTTAGTTGGGGTGTCAAGGGGGATACGTGGAAGTTGATGGTGGCTGGGGACTACTCACAGGGAAGTGGTTTCCTTGCGGAAATGTGCGGAACTACGATTCTTGTGCTTGTTGCGCAGGTGCAGGGACTCATGCGAGACACAGCCTTTATAGGCACTTTGGCGATTGCAGCCACTTATTACCTGGGTGGACTCACACTTAGGAGCATATCTGGAGGCTGTCTGAACCCGGCGATTGGCGTCGGAGTGAATTTCGCGGATGCTGTGAACTACGGAGGAGACCGAGCCAGTCACATGTGGATATATGTGTGTGCGCCATTTGCTGGAGCCTTGCTTTCCGCTGCCTTTTTCCTCATTATGAAGCCAGAGTTGGAGAAACTCCACAAACTCAAAAAGCGCAAACGGACCAATTCCAAGTAAATGTCTAACTAAGAGATTTAGCTAAGAATACTAGTGCCCAGGTCCAAAGCTCGTAGTGTTCCTGTGTTTCCCTGCACGTAGTACACGATCTGGCCGCGCTGATAGGGCGCACTGTTCGCTACTGTCATATACCCTGTGAACTGGTTGCATGTGAGAGGGGTAGTCGCAACTGTCCCAGATATGAGGCTGTATCTATGGATTTGCTTCTCAGCAGTTACGAATACGACATCGTCCCCAGCTATAAAGTTCACAGCGTTGTATAGAGAACTGGGCAGGGTGAGGCTCAATTGGCTATACACTTCTGAGTGCAGGCTGAACTTTTCAGCTCCGTGGAATTCGCACAGCTCAATTAAGTAAATCTCGGCATGGTAGAGACAGGGGGAAAAGGCGCGTCTCGCCAATGTCATTGGAGGCAGGTCTTCCCAGCCTTGCGGCTCTGCGGCGACCACTAGTTTTTCGCTGGTTGTAATAGCAGGGTAATTTCCTCCAAAGACATACACATACGACCCTGCCTTTATGACCCCGGGAAAGTCTCTATCTGAGTGCATGTTCATAGCGACTGTTAGTGCATTGGTCCTAATATCCAACCATAAGGTCTGATTGGTGAGTCCTCCGATGCATAGCACTCGGCTTCTGTCAACTACACACATCATCATTCCGCTGGGCAGGGATTGGGTGAGAGTGCAGGTACTGATTGCTTGGTGAGTGACTAGGTTGTGGAGTGTCAGTGTATTTGCGGATATGGCAGGTAGGATAGTAAAGACAGGGGAAAAGGTATAGGGAGTCAAATCGAAAGTGAAGATTTTCCTCATATACCCACTCGGGATTTCCTCAATACGATAGGAAAACAGAGTCAGCGCCTCCTGAGGGATGCTCGGGTCTCTCAGCCACTGCACCAACGGACTCGCATCCCACACTTCATCACAGTCCAAAGTCTCATTCACTTCCTGCACTGCTGTAGCGATCGCTGCCTGCAAATCAGCCTGCTCGGCTTGCAACTGCTGCAGGATGTCCTGTGCTTCTAGTCTTATGGACTGGAGGAACTGCTCTACGTATTGGGTCAGTCGGTCCTTGCATTCGCTGATCTGAGTCAGGTTGTGCTGCAGAAGGGCGATTCGACTGGGTAAGCAGTCGTCCCTGGCTGTACGACGGTCGAAATACCCTGGTCTCTTGTGCTGTCCGTAAGCCTGCAAGTTCAGCACTCTGTGCATACTTCTCGCCTGCTGCTCAAAGTGCACTCTGACACAGTCTGGACAGAGAAACGTCTCCCCTCCTCGACAGCAGCAGAAGTTCACGGCTATCTGGACCGAGCAAACGGAGCAAGGCTGAGCGTTCATTTTTACACAAACAGACAAGCGAAGATGGTAGACGACACTTGGGCAGGCTTAAGGCCAATTCAGACTACGTAGAATTGTTAATGCAGCTCTTTCGCCAGCACGTCAAACACTCTCAACTTCCCAGAGTAGAAGTCCACATAGTACACGTACTTCCCATACAAATAAGGCGCTCCACTAGGCACTAAGGCTAGCGAAGTATCGAACACTCCCCGCAATTTCTCCTTCCTGACCCTGCCAGTGTCTAAGTCGCACCCATACATCCACCCCTCTGTCGTGAGAAACACCAGTTCCTCCTCCACCAGGAAGCTAGCCGCATGCTGCACAGAGGCAGGCAGGGCGAGTTGCACAGCAAAGTAGGTCTTTGTATGCAAGTGAAAACGCTCAGCGCCTTGGTACTGCATCAGTTCAATCAGGTAAATGTCGCTTTTGTAGATACACGGGTTGAAGGCTCTGCGAGGGATAGACATGCTGGGCAGGGAAGACCAGATACAAGTGCGGGAATCAAAGCTTTCACATGCTGTAATACTTGGGTTATTGCCTCCGAATACATACACGTGCGTGTCTACCTTCACAACCCCGGGGTACCCGCGCGCTATGTCCATGTCCATGGTGGCGGATATTCCCCGACTTGCGATGTCGAGCCACATTGTCTGCTTGGTGTAGGGCGACCCTCCGATGCAGAGCACTCTGTTCAGGTCGACAGGACAGTATACAGTTCCTTGTGTGAAGGCCACACTTAGTCTGTAATTCCCCGTAATGGCGCCGGTTTCTAGGTTGTACGTTTCCAACTGACTCCCCCAGATCGAGGCAAGCACCGGGTAAGTGGGCAGGACGGAGTTCTGGAAGTAGTGGCAGGAGTAGCAACTAGCCAGCGGCAGACTGACTTGGTCCTCAATTGTATAGGAAAACAGTGCCAATTTGCTTAAATTCACTGCCGGGTCTCGCAGCCATTGGCCTAAAAGGCTGATTTGAGGGCAATCATCGTCCACTATTGTTGTTTCAGCCTCAGATATAGCGGTTTCGATGGCTTTTTCCATCCGTTCTTTGTCCAAATGCACAGTTTGCAGGATGTTTTGTGCTTCGTCCCATATCATCGTCATCAGTTTCTTCACCTTTTCAGTGAATTTCGCATGAAACTCCGCCGCTGTATCGACGTTTTTCCTAATAAATTCCTTCCTGGCCGGCAATTCCTCGACCCTTTTCCTAAGTCTAAGGAAATACCCCTCTCTGGTGTGTTGGCCGTAGCTTGCAATAGGCAGTGGGACATGAGGGCGGCCTGGTAAGGAGTCGTAGTGGGAAAGGATGCAAGAGTCGCAGAATAGAGTGGCACAGTCCAGACAGTAGCAGAAGCGGGTGGCGGGGCGGGAGAGACACAGGGAGCAGGGGAAATGGCCGCTCATTTTATATATAAGACGAATGGAGGGAAATGGAAGATGGACTGAGGATGTAAAGACTGCGAATAGTGGCATTTCCTGTCTTCTTATATAGCCAAAGTACAATTTAACCGAAATGCCTACATGATCTTGTCCATATCCTCCTGAAATATAAATACAACTGCAGTAGTAAATACGACTTTCACATAATTCCCCAAACTTCTCTATCTGTTTTGCAAAGTCCTTGCACATCTAAGCAAATTAACTAGTCTTTTAATTGCGATTTGGCAGAATTCTCTATTCCTAAGTCTGAGAGACATAGGCCATAAGTTGCATTTTCTATCGTTTCTTCGTAATTACTTTCTGGATGTTTTATTAGCTTTGTCTCATATTTTGTAGAAAATAGGTTCTAAAAGATAGATTAAAAGCACTGTAATGGAAATCTTCTCTAAGTATCTAAATTTGAAATCCTTATTCTATACCCCCCGAAATGTAGACTAAATCCAGAATCTACCAATCCTAAGAGTTACTAGGAGCGACGATTGGATCTGAGCGGGTTGTAGCCAGGGTCGTAGAACTTGTTCAGAGGGTTAGTACTGTACCCATATTCCACTTTGGTGGTCTTCCAGGTGGGCGACTTTGTGGTAGTCTGATTGTAGATAGACGGATTCGGTATGAAAGATCCCATATTATAATGACCTTCCCTCAGACCTACAGCAAAGTCCGCAGACTTTATTTCCCGACCATTATAGGCAGAGTTCCTGTTTGTCCTAGTATAGATGTAGCCACTTCGTGTGGACTAGGCGACTTCCTCATACCCTTTCCCTGGTATAACACCTACTTCTCAGACGAAAGTACCCTAACACCCTCAATTTGCGCTTTCTACATATGCAACAAATTGTCTAGAAGCAGTTCAATGCATGCAGAAATGCCTAAAAGCTAAATTTTGCGTTTTAAGCCTATTCCTTAGTTTCCTTCCCTTCCCGGTCCTCCCTCGCCTTCCGCAGCATGTTGACCAGCGTCAATTTCTTCACAAAAGGCTCGACCACTTCCTCTGTAGCAGGAGTTATTAGTATGGGCATAGAAGAAGTTGCTTGACGGCTTTTGGCCGCCCGCAATTTCAGCGAAATCGCCTTACTTAGCACTCTTTCAGCCTCCAGCATTGTCTCAAACTGCACTAAATTCGCACTTTGGTCGAAGGAAATTTCCGATTTCAGCTTCATGACTTCTGCGAAAAAGCGTCTTTTTGCCTCTTCGATGTCGATTTCAGGGACGTCGCTATTGACTGAGCCGCTGTCAGAAGACTCGAATCCTCTGCCGAAGCCGAAGTCGCCAATTCGCTGCTCGAATAGCTGCAGCATGGTTTGGTGCACTTCGGTGCCGCTGGCTTCCAGCTTCTTTCGCTCTTTTAGGTCGGTGAGACGCTTGAGTTCTTGGGAAAGGTCCACGTTGCTGCGGACGTTGGGATCTTTGGGGCAATCGGAAGGACGATGACCGATTTCCTTGCAACTCGAACACCTGACATTGGCATCCCTTAGTCTCTGCACCTCCTCCCTGTCCTTCGCATCCTCATCCTCATCCTTACTCTCATGCTTCCTTGTCTGACACCCCTTCGCCTCCTTACTCGTCTTCCCGCAGCACCAATACATCTGATCCCCGAACTCACTTGTATGCGTTCTGCAGGACCAGTTGAAGTTTTCTCCCTCTGTGAATTCCTTTTGACACCACCTGCAGACCTTTATTTCCGTCTCTCCGTATTGTTTGCGCTTTAGACGGTTTTGTTTTACCTTGTCTCTGAGACGGTTGTACTCGTCTTCCAGGTCTTTGAAGCGCTTTTCAGCCTTGGAAAGGTCTGCTTGGAGAGAGGTGATGTGGTCTTTGGCTGTGGATAGGTCGGTGGAGAGGGTGGTAATGCGCTCGCGGGCGAGGACGACGACACGTTCCTTTTCGCTTTGCAGTTCTTTACGGTAGGAGGCGATTTCGGCGCAATCGGAACGCAGGGAGTCTCGCTCTTTCACACTCTTATCCAGACTGTCCATGACTTCTCCATGAAACACCGTCAACTCCCTCATAACTCTTGCCAGCTTCTCCACCTCCGCTCCCAAAACGACCTCCGGCGCCTCTTTCCCCGCCACTCCATCCACCGCCTTATACAGTCCCTTCAGCCTCTCCCCCATTATATCACACTCCATCTTCATCAGCGCATTCCCTTGCTCCAACTCCGTCGCCCGGTTCCTCAGTTTGTCGCAAAGTGCCTTTTCCTCATGTAATGCACTGCTGAGTTGCTTCTTTTCCTCGTCACAGGCAGTGTACAGGTCCTTGTAGGTCTGCAGTTCGGACTGCAACTGGGAGGTGTGCAGGTCGTGGAGTTGGTGTTGGCGCTGGGAAAGGGTCAGGTGCAGGGTGAGTTGCTTTTGGTGGGATTCGAGGGCGGAGAGACGCTGGTTTAGTCTTGACACGTCTGCATTTGCACTAATTTTCCCCTGCTCCGCCTCCTTCATCCTTTTCGTCCTCCGCTCCAGCTCCTCCTTCACATCCTCCAACTCCGTCCGAAGTAAGTCACTCAGCTTCAGTTCCGCATACACAGTTCCGGACACCGTCTCCAAACTCGTACTCGTGTTATTCCTGTGTGTGAGAGCACTTCTCTGGTACTGGGAAAGGGAGGATTTGGGGTGGAGTTGGAACATGGGCAGGAGGTAGTCTTTGACGACTTGGGAAGCAAGGTCGGGAGAGACGTGTAGAGAAGTGGGGGAAGTGCGTTTACGGATGGCATTCAGATGACCGGAGTAACGGACCGGCTTTCGGTCTTCGTCCGTAGATAGCGACTCCACAGCCACCGACTGAATTTTCCGTTTTCCGACAGTTCCGCTGGATGCACACTTGCCCAGTGCAAGTGACCTGGAAGTCAATAGGTTGCTTTTCCGTCCTGGTAGCATTCCTAAGGCCTTAATGGCACCTGGGTCGCATGCGTTTTGTATCTGCCCTAAAGGCAGTTAGGAGTCTCATGCGGAGAGCAATTGGGACTGCATGGCTGTTTGGGAGCAGTATTTAGACAATTTCAGACGGATAAATTGGACAGTTGGGGATTTTGTGAGGTAAGGAAGGCTGCTTTGACTATGTAAAGCTGTCTGGGAGGGCTACTTATTAGGCGGTGCTAACTGCCTTGCCCGGCCAGTTGCGGTATCTCCTGAGTTGGTGCACTCCCAGTACGGCTAGGTGAGCCAAGGCGACCACGGTTATAAGCACGCACACTGCTATCGCTAGTTTCGGGCCGTCTGTTATGCACAGGCTCTGTCCATCAGTCCTGTTTTCAGCATTAGAATCGCAGGTCCCCGCGGACTCTACATCTGCATATTCAAACCACAGTCCCGTCCCCAACAACTGCAAGAAACACGCAATAAGAATGACCCAGAAGTACACCAAGTCCATCGTCACTCTCGGGAAAGTGTGCACTGCGCAGTCGCACTCCTTGCGGTAGGCGAGCAGGATCGAACGGATGAAGCTGAAGAAGCAGAGCACTAGGGACAGCAACTCACATATAAGGAACTATATAAACACTTACCGCTTCCGCGGCATCCATCAGGTTCCCAGCGATATCACACAGCCACCAGTTCTCATCCACCCGACAAGCCTTCTTGCTAATCGCCTCCCAGGTATCCTCTTTCTGCCAGCCAGGCAGGCAATCCGTGCAGAAGGTCAGTGAGCCTTTCCAGCCCAGGTCGCCACTGCCCTGCTCCACCCAGGTACGAACTCCGAGAGTCACCATTTGAAGCAGAATGATGACGCCCCAGAGCCCGGCGAATACCAGGCCTAACACTCGATAGGACAGTCCACACAGCTTATTCAAGTCCACCGGCTTTTCCGGCTTGCCCTGCTCTTCCTCCTCCCCACCCTCAGGATCCTCCACGTTGGCAATCACCCCCATCTCAGGGTGGTCCAAATTGAGCGGCTGCTGATCCCTGTCGCCCATGATTATAGGCCCAGACGTATAATGGGTGCGAAGTGTTCCTGCCAGAACCCGGAGGAGGACAGCAAATCTGGCCTGGAGGTGGAAAAGAAGCCGGAGCCTGCAAGTCGCAGCAAGCGGCCTAACTTGAGCATCAAATTGCCGCTTTTGGACATTATAAAGGTGCAAAGCATGCTTAGAGGCTATATCACGAGGAGGGAAGTCCTCGCTGTCTTGGTCAACAAGAGTGCGCTCTTTCACTTTGACGGCGGCAAAGTCTTGCAAGAGATCGAGGAAGTGCCTGAGTACGCCAACCCAGCCACTCTCCTCACGGAAAAGAAGCTCGGTCCCTACGAATACACCTACTCCCTCCTCGACAACGTCAGTGTCACTCCCCGCAAGCCCGTCCTACTCGACAACGGCGCAGTCTACCTCGGCGAATGGAGCGAAAAAAACGAACGCCACGGCAAAGGCATGCAGCTCTGGAGCGACGGGTCGAAATACGAAGGATACTGGCAGAATGACAAGGCTGCAGGGCGGGGCAGACTCATACACGCAGACGGAGATGTGTACATCGGAGAGTGGGCAAACGACAAGGCAGAGGGGAGAGGAGTGTATATACATACAGACGGGTCGAAGTATGAAGGGGACTGGGTGGATGACAAGCAGCATGGACGCGGGGTGGAGACTTGGCAGGACGGGGCGAGGTACGAAGGGACTTATGTAGAGGGACGGAAGCATGGGAAGGGACTGTTCCAGTGGGCAGATGGCAGTTCCTACGACGGGGAGTTCCTGGATAACAACATTGATGGTATTGGCACATACCAGTGGAGCGACGGACGGAGGTATGAAGGCGACTGGAAAGTCAATAAAATGCACGGAAAGGGGAAGTTCTCGTGGGCGGACGGACGCCAGTATGACGGGGACTATGTGAATGACATAAAGGAGGGAAATGGCGTGTTTGTGTGGCCGGATGGGAGGAGGTATGAAGGGATGTGGCTGGATGGGAAGCAGTACGGCACAGGGATGTACACAAATGCAGCGGGGGAGAAGAGGAAGGGAGAGTGGGAAAATGGAAAGCGAGTGCAGTGGCTGAGCGATCCTCTAACTTAAACTTATTACTAGCCTTGGCAGCTTCTCCCCGCATTCCTGCTATTCCGGGTCTGATTTCGGCCGCTAGTCAGTCCCTTGTCCACCTCTCCCATGCATAGAGGAAATTCATGCATATTTTCCTTTTTTTAGACAATACACTGGCTGGAAAGTGCGGATACCTGCGTTGTTCCGTCGTTATCAACCACCAGACTGATAGATATATCTCTGAAGCTATTGCGATAAGGCAAGTGGTATTTTCAGGGTATGAGTCGGCCTTTGCGAAAAATAAATCTTGCGGAAGGGGCAATTCATGGTGCAATCGGTGGCCGCAGGGCAAGGACTGAGGCCGAATTGTGGTAAAAATATGAGCCAAAGGACATGGGTGTGTACGGTCTGCACGATTCGGACAGCAGAGACCTTCTGTTGTTGTGGGACTTCCGAGACTTTCCTGTGTGCCCAGTGCCTGCCAGCCCACTTTATGAAGTTGCCAGGACGCTTGCATTTCAATCTGCCCATAGGCTATTATGGGGAGCATAAGAAGCCGGGCTTCCTCGAGCGCCTGCAGACCAGAATGGTGGAACTGCCTGGCAGAACTGAAATCCTCCGCCAAAACCTGGGGAAAGTGGAGGAGTGCAGGGCTCTATTTGATGCGAAAGTGGAAGAATTGATAGCGAAGATCAGAGCCGAGGCGCAGACAATACAGCAGGAACTGGCCACACTGAGAGAGAAGTTGGAGCGAGACATCAATACAGCTGCGCAGGAGGCAGAAACCACTATCCATCATGACGAAATGCCCGATATAAGTCCACTGGGGAAACTGCTGAGAGACACCAGTGTACCGGCCAAGCAACTGTGTCGCTTCGACTATCAGGCAGAAGCGGACTTTTCATGGCCTCTAGGTAGTTGCTTCTCCTATCAACTCCTAGACGGCCAAGCTTCATCCTCACAAGTATTCACCACTATATCCTCTATTTGTGGGAATGTATTGGAGGTGTATGACTTAACAACGGAGCAAGTTGTTGAGAGACACATCCTTAATCAATCGTTTACTAATGCTACAGTGTTTTGCCAGGTGGACAGTGCCAGAATGCTGTGTCTCGGTGGAAATCCAAGTACAAAGGAGGTGTATTGGCTGAATAGGAGTCAAAGCACTCTAGTGAGTGCAGCTGCAGAGCTGTTGACAGCCAGAGCATGGGCAGGAGTGGCACTTGCAAATAAGTGTATATTTGTGTTTGGGGGTTTTATCAACGGACTAATAACCGCCAGTGAAAAATACACTCCAGACAGAAACACCTGGAAAGCCCTGCCTCCTATGACTCAGCCCAGATATTCCTTCTGTCCCTGTTTACACCTCAATGATATCTACCTTGCAGAGATATTAAACTACAAAGGAGCTGAGAAGTTCAACATCCTTACAGAGACTTACACGCAACTAACAGTGGCTTTGCCCAACTCTGCTAGCCATTCGACGAGTGTGCTGGTAGGGAAGGAAATATTGATCCTTAGTTCCGAGCAAAAGGTTTATAAATGGAACGTGCAGACAGGAGCTGTCACTTCAGCTGATATCGCAACGAGCGTGTCTGGCCATTACTATTCGTCTACCCCTCCTATCTACATGAGAGATAAAGTCTACTCCGTGCACTACACTACAGGGAGATTCCTCACCTTCAACATTACTGCCTCCACTCTCACCGTAGCCCCTTAGCTAAATGACAGTTCTTTAGGAGCAAACTGATCCTCCTGATATCCTAAATATTCACACTCGTATTCCTCTTTTGCGAGTGAAGATGCTTTCTTATGTAAAGTATCCCATTTAGTCCTAATATATAACTCAAGCA
>Ga0247837_1009422_pt1 | contig 11722 bp, 16 predicted proteins | sample LaCtaG_2_FD_187115 | JGI IMG/M metagenome (GOLD analysis project Ga0247837, IMG submission 187115) | Freshwater microbial communities from meromictic Lake La Cruz, Castile-La Mancha, Spain - LaCruzMarch2015_14.5m | ecosystem: Environmental > Aquatic > Freshwater > Lake | place: Spain: Castile-La...
GGGGCCGTGAAAGCGCTCTACGAGCCCTTCCAACATGTCCAGGACGCAGGCCAGCAAAGGCTTATTGCCGATAGGGAGCAGCATCTTGGGGATGTCTGGAGTGAGGGGATGGAGACCTGCGTACTCGCAGCCTGCCAATATCACAACCTGGAAATCCATTATGTCTACCTTTGTCAGACCCAGGACTTTCAGCTCTTGCAGCCCATTCACAGATGACGAGGAGCAATACGTCTATTTAGACGAAGCAGGACAGGTTCAAAAGAAAATCGAAGTAACAGTGACTTGGAACAGCGCTCCCCAAAAGAAGATGCTGGTGACGCTGCTGAAGTCGTAGGCACTAGTCAGCGACACGCTCTCTTACCTAGAAAGCAAGATAGGCGAGTGCATGGAGAAGTTTTCACTCTTCGAAGGACTCACAGACCTGCGAGCTGTGCGACTGTTTAACGGCAAACAACTACTGCCTAAAGTACTACTCATGTAGAAAGGGATACTGGAAACTGCTGTTAAGTCTGGGGACCACTTGTGGTGCGATTTGACGTCGAAGGACTTGTGGATTGGTGTGCACATGAACTTGATCAACCCGAAGCTCACGCTGTTCTTCGAAATTCGGAAATCTAATCAGTGTCTGGTGGAGGATTTCTGTCAGGAGTTGGTGGAAATTGGCAACCTGTATCTGGCCACCATTTACTTCCCTCTCACCTACACTTCCCAAGACCTCTCCTTGGAGCTCTCCTCTGCACAACTCACACTAAAGTCCCAGCAAGGCCACAACGACAGCTTCAGTGCCTTCGTACCCGAAGCAGGACTCAAGATCGAGGACTGCTTTACCTTCCTGCGCAGAACTCTCAGATGTCACTTGTACAAGCGACATGAAGGGGAAGACTGTCCTTCACTGAAGCACAGTGAGATGAAGGTGCAGGAACTGCAGCACTTGGGGGAGTACCCAATCAGGGATCTACTGGTGGAAAGCCTGCACAGACAAAGCATTGCTCCGGAACTGCAGGAGGACTCCGAAGTAGCGCTGGCCACTGACGCAGGGAAGTGCTGCTGCTGTGAAGTGTGGTGCTAAGCACACACTGGGCTGTAGGTAGTCTATCTCTCCTTGCAGCACTCAATTATCTATCCCTACTCAACCACAGTCCGTACAGCTCAAACCTGTCTGGCGCTTACTTCGATTTCTGCTCTCTCCTCCCATACATCTGCAGGTGGTTCATAGAAGGAATTATAGAACCTTCACTGACTTGCTTCGCTAGAGTGTGCTGGCGTTGTTGGGTGAGCCAGGCTTCGTTGGCTTGACTGGTGCGGGAAATGTGCTGGTGCGTGCTCCACTTGGGCAGCGGACTGGGAGGCAGGGGCATTGCAGAGGGGTTGATGGAAATTTGACGATTGGGGTCGAAGACAGCAATTTGGTTGGGGAAGCGGATGAGGGACTCGGTGAGGCCGTCTGCGAAGCTGTTGAGTTCTTTCTTGGAAGAAGCGACTCGGTCGACCTTGGGCTTGAAGTCGCCTGTGGGCTGGAAGTTGTGGGGCTGTTCCAAGGCCTTCCTCTTCTCCTGCATGCGGACCTTGAAGAACTCCCCGTGGTCGAGGTTGAAGTTGCGTCCATAGGATGTGTCTGGGTTGTAGACAGGCACAGGACTTGTCCAGGGACTCACCTTGGCAATTGTACCCTTGCCCACCCCTCCTCCAGCTACCGGAGCTGAGCTGAAGGTCAGTCCTGTCCTCAGCCCAAGGCCTGACAGCGGCTGCGTTGCGCTAGCGGGAGGGAAAGAAACGGCTGGACTGGTAGAGTGCATTATATGGAATTAGGCACTACTTTAATTTTCTTTGTCCGACAGAGGACGGGACGAGGAGCGGCTTTGGGCAGAACGGTGGGGACTGATGCCACGTCTGCCCAAGTGCTTGATTTGCAGTTTAAACTGCTTGTACAGAGTCGCTATCAGGCTGCCTGGCTTCGCCAAGTCCGTCGCAATTTCGCTCTGTGAGTACCCCATTTCAGTCTGTATATGCGTTACCAAGAGCTTCAGGACTTCAGGGTCAGACTGAGGCAGTGTGCAGACACTGACAGGGCAGCTACTGCAGCTACTCACCCATGCATGTGCGAGGATTTCCCGACAAGTTGGCCGCATCTCTGGGTCCATACTCAGCATTTTCCCAATCAAACTTCGAGCCTCCGCTGGCAAATTATCAGGAAGGTCGAAAGTGCCTCTGCTGATATTCTTGTATAGGTCTTTGTCCGAGAGTCCTTTGAAGGGAAAAGAGCCAGTGAGCAGTGCATATAGAAGAACTCCAAGTGCCCATATGTCTGCTGGCAGGTCGTAGTGGTCCTGTCTTTCCACTATTTCCGGAGCCATGTAGCTGGGAGTGCCGCAGAAGGCCTTGGTTTTCATGCTGCTCCGAGTGGCGAAGCCGAAGTCTATTATCTTGATGTTGTCACTTTCGTCCAGTAGGATGTTTTCCATCTTCAAATCTCTGTGTGCGATGTTCATCCCGTGACAGTACTGTATCCCCCGAACTACCTGCTCAAACAGGCGTCTGGCCTCCACCTCCTCCACCCTCCTCATCTGCTTGCGCTTAACGAAGCCTCTGAGCGAAGCCCCTGCGGCATACTCCATGATGATGTGAATGTGGTTGGACGAGTTGATGGCTTCACGGAGACGGATGCAGTGAGGGTGTTGGAGTTGTTGGAGCAGTTGCACCTCACGGTAGACGTTCTTGCGACGACGAGGGTCTTGCAGCTTGACTTTGTCGTAAGTCTTGATGGCGACTTTGGTGTTCGAAGGCTTGTGAAGTCCAAGCCGCACGATAGCATAGGCACCCTGTCCCACCTGTCTGCCAACAGAGTAGTCCTCCAAGTTGCCAGTGAACAGCACTTCACTGGGAAAGTCCAGCACAGGGTCACATTTGGCAGGAGGCAGCGGCGGCTTCTTCGCGAGTGCTAGTTGGCACTCTGCGTTCCTGCCAGAAGCTGTCTTCAACTGCAGATGTCCGAAGGTGAGGTTCAGTGGACGCTGGTCAGTTCTGATAGGGGAGTTCTGGCGAGCTAACGGACTTCCAGCTTTCATTTTTAACAGCTTTCGAGCTTGCAGCAGCCTATTGTCTTGCAGGGGTGCTAACTAGTGCTGAGTCTCTCAGTGCAGATCTATGAAGCACGATTGGATGTTAATAGCCTGCGCTTCTATGCGTGAATCTGGACGTCCTCCCCTTGGTAGGTGTCTGCAGCAGTCTCTCCAGCACATGTGAGTGCGCGGACTTGCCTGCAGTCTGTCTGCCTCGCACTCTATTGCGCTCCATTCCCTGCGTTGTTTCCAGCTCTGACTTAGCATTGTGGAACTTCTTCACCAGTGAGTCTGCCTCTTGTGTCCTGCTCCGCAGCAATTCCGCCTCTTCCCTCTGAATGCGTTGCTTCAGATTCCGCAACTCCTGGTCCAGCCGTCTAGCCCGCAGGTCGAGCTCGTGCTGGATCTTCTCATTGCGGGCCTGCAAGTGCTGCTCCAGCTCCAACTGGGCTAGTTCCGCAGCTCTGGCTTTGCTGAATTGAGCTTCCTGGTAGTGCTTGGCTTTGGCGGCACGGCGCTCAGTTTCACGCAGGGAAAGCAGAGCAGCGCTAGGCTTGGGGTGCAGTGGCAGAGTGGTTTCTAGCTTGTGTCGCAGGTCCTCCAGTTCCTTCATGCTCCTTTCCTCTGCCTCAACCACAATCGCCTTGTCCCTCTCCCTCTTGTCCTTAGCTAGTTTCTCCCAAGCGCCTTTGAACGCCTCGAAGTTCTCCAACTGCCTGGTCTCGAGCTCGATCTTCTGTTGTAACTGTAAGGCTGAGATCTGTTTCGTGCGTTCTCGCTTAATCTCAGTCTGCACTTCCAGCACCAAAACTCCGGTTTTCTCAGCCCCAGGGTAGTCTCCAGCCTCCTCTAGTTGCCTTTGTTGTGCCTGCAACTGAGCTAACTGGGTCTCCAATTCCGCTAGTGAGTCCATCATAGTTGTGACAGCACCAAAGCACTACTGAGGTCGTTAGTTCTAGCGAAGTCCAGAACTTCCTTGCTTTAAACACAGCCTCTGTTGATTAATATAGATATGGAGACTCGCTGCAAGATAATTGTGTTGGGCCGCACAGGCGTGGGCAAGACTAGTCTGCTGACCTTCCTGCGCAAGCAAACGTTTGAGTGTGACGAGGCTCGGACCATGGGAATTGAGCAATTCCAACTGAGGAAGGAAGTTCAGGGCCAAGTGGTGGTCACAGATATTTGGGATACGTGTGGACAGGAGCGCTTCAGATCCATAGGGAAGAACTACTACAAAGGGTCATACGGAGCTCTATTAGTGTTTGACCTCACTGACAGGCTGCGCTCCCCAGATATCTGGAGGACTTCAAGCAACTGTGCGACGTGCAAGGCGCTATCTGTGTGCTGATAGGCACCAAAGTCGACCTGCCGGAAGAGCGCGAGGTCACTTTCAAGGACGCCACAGCCTTCGCTCAGACTTATGGTATAAGGTACTTCGAGACTTCCGCCAAAACAGGGCAAAACCTAGAGGCAGCCTTAGAGCCAATCCTCCTTGCTGTATTAACTGCCTCGAGCGTCAAAAGTCTCTCAATTGTGCTGTCTCCGCAGTTGCAAAAGACTCAGTCCAGGAGCAAGTGCAAGTGCTAGCGACTTGGTTTTCTACTAAGATTAAGGTGGCAGAGAGTCCTGTCTGTGAGGCGGCGAAGGATGGCCATAATAAAGAGCCAGCATGTCCGCTGTGGCGACAAAGAAGGAAGCCTCAAGTTCGGACTTCGAGAAGCTGGTGTCAGCAGCTTTCCAGGAGCTGCAGGCGCAACACGCAGAACTGCGGGAAGACCTCAAGCAAGTTTTCATCGCCAGCGCTGTTCACTTCCAAGCCACCTTCCGCGAGCAGACTAGCCGAGCTGTGCTCATCACCCTGCACTTCAAGAGCAGAGCCGCAGAGAGGAAAATCCACCAGACCTTAGTGCAGGAACTGGAGAAGAAGTTCAAAGTGCCAGTAGTGATTGTGTTCCAACGCACAATTCTGCCGAAGTACCTGAAGATGAAGGGGCAGCAGCGCAGACCCCGGTCTCGCACACTGACAGCTGTACATGATGCTCTGCTGGATGACGTGCTCTTCCCCTTCGACATACTGGGCCGCAGAACTCGTGTGAAGGTGAATGGCTCGAAGCTGTTCAAAGTGCTGCTGGACCCCAAGGACAGGGAGGTGCTGCAGGACAAAGCGGAAACACTGGCTGCAGTCTACCGCACTCTGACCAACAAGGAAGTAGTCTTCGAGTTTCCTCTCAACCGCGAGTTCCCTAACTAGCTAGTCCATGAAGGCACGGAGACTACCTACGCTCCCCAGACGCTTTCGACCCTTCACTCCTCGTCGTCTCACTCAGCCCGCAGATCCTCACGCCAAGCAAGTCGCTATCGTCACTGCTCTCAGTCTTCACAACAAGGCACGGAGACTCAGAATTAACTCGGTCATACAGAGAACTCGGAGTGAAGCTCCCAGTCCAGTCCGTACTCCAGTGAACCTATCTCCCACCCCTCTTTCTCCAAGTCCCAGTCCGCTGCCCTTCCTTGTTCTGCCCACTTCACGAATTACTTTTCCTTCGGTGCTGCTGCTGCCGGGTCAGGAGCGGATCAATGGTAAAGAGAGAGCTAGGAGAGCTCTGGGTGCTATACGTCACTTGCTCCAACTCCGAATTCCAGGACATTGGATACCCAGGTTGAAACTGCTCGTGCCGCAGACTCCCTGCTCTGCTCCACAAAGTCGGCGGTTTCTGATGGCTTGTCGTACAGGTGATGCTGAGGGTGTAAGTCGAATGCTGGCGAGTAGTCGCTGGCTCGCTCTGGAGTTTGACGATGTGAAGAGGACAGGACTGCACTGGGCAGCTAGGCGCGCTCACACAGCTATCATGGAGGAGTTGCTGAGACATGGAGCGTTTGTGGATGCAAGAGACAACATTGGTAGGACGCCTGTGTTTGTGGCAGCGAAAGCGGGAAATGTGGCTGCAGTGGGGTTGCTGCTAAGCTGCAGGGCCAGTCCTTTCGTCAGAACGTTTGGAGGGGACTCTCCAGTGGCGGCGGCGCAGCACCCTCTGGTGCGCAGACTACTGATTCGCACCATGCAAGTGACGATTTTGCTAAAGTTCGCAGATGCTAGCCGCCGTCGACTACTGTGGGACAAGGAGGTGAAGGGACTGTTGCGAGCAGAGCTACGGAAGTGGTAGTAATATGAAGTCGCAGTGTCACGCCTGTGCTCTGCGACTGGGCTTCGGTCTGCTGCTTCCCATGAAACTGAGTTGTAAGGTGTGCAGACATCTGCACTGTGCAGCCTGCATGTATGTGTGCGAGCCTCTGATGGTGTGCAAGAAGTGTTGCTCACTGTTCCTGGGCAGTTGCTATGGACAGGCGCTCCTCACTGTAGCGGAAGACCCACGTCTTTCTGTGCTGCGGCGCTGTCTGGAAGACACAGAAACTGCCCTGGAAGACCAGCGACTGCTCACCAAGTCCCTTCGCGGGCGCCTTCAAGACCTCAAGACTCAGGCTCTCGAACGACTGAAGGGGGACATGCAGCGGCAGATGGACATCTACGAGGCTGGTATTGAGTGGATGCGGGCCAACTCCCCACTCGTCCAGACTGAGATTCAGAAGGAAAGCGAAGAAGTCGCTCGACTGGAAGAAAGGCGCAAGGCTGTAGAGTCGCGAGTTGAGAGTGTAAAGACGGCTCTTGAGACGGCTATGAAGGGGCTGAAAGTGCGCAAGCCCAGAGTCCAACCACCTGCCTAGGTTCCTACATGTTGGGACTGTTTTCCCTTTAAAGCATGGCGGATTGCCTGACAGAGGAGCAAATCGCAGAGTTCAAGGAGGCCTTTCTCAGAGTCGACAAAGACGGAGACGGCACCATCACAACGAAGGAGCTGAGCCGATTGTTTCAGTCCTTGGGTCAAAACCGTACAGAGGAGGATGTGCTCAATCTGGTGGACGGCGATACTATTGACTTTCCCGACTTTTTGTGCCTTGTGGCGAAGGAAATGATGTATGAAGACAGAGAAGAAGACCTAGTCGAGCCTTTCAGGAAGTTCGATTTAGACGGCACAGGATACATCAGTCCTGCAGAATTGAGGTATGTGTTAGCGGATATGGGAGAGAAGCTGACTGATGAGGAGTTGGATGAAATCACCAGAGAGGCAGACCCGGACAATGACGGACATATCAACTATGAGGAATTCATACGTATAATGATGGCCAAGTAGAGTCCTTGATGACCATAGTGAAGGGACATACTCATCATTAAGGCGGGCGAGTGTTCCAAGTCCAGCCCCAGACCACTTGACTAGATAAGATGGTGGCGCTCGCCCTGCTTTCTCGTCTGCTGCTCTTTCTACTATGCGCGCTGTTTTCGTTAACTGTGCGTGACTACGACTCCTCGGCCTTGCTGGTAGCTGTTACACAGCCGGACAGTCACACTTCCTCCCACACCCTCCTGGGAAGTTTACTCAATGCAGCGTGCAAGTGGGACGCACTTTTCTTCCTCCAAATCGCTCATTCGGGGTATCTCTATGAGAAGAACCATGCCTTCTTTCCGCTCTATCCCCTGCTGATTCGAGCAGTCGGCAGCACTCTGCACTTTCTCATTCCCTCTGAATACCTCAGCAAGGACGAGGCTTTCTTGCTGGCAGGAGTGGGGATATCCTGGACTAGCTTCGCACTATCAGCTACACTGCTTGAGAAGTAGAACTCACACAGAATATCAGCGACAGTGCTAGAAAGCCGCAAGCAGAGTCAGCTTGCAAGCCAGTTGTTCCTGATAACGCCCGCAGGAGTGTTCATGACAGTGGTGTATGCAGAGTCGCTGTTCACACTGTGGTGCTGTGCAGGTCTGTGGTGGCTGTATGGACGGCCTGTGAAGAGCGGAGACCTGGTTCCCAACCACAGACGCCTTGCAGCTGCTGTGTGCTTCGCTCTAGCCACTGCCACCAGATCCAACGGCTCCCTGCTGCTCATCTTCCAGGCTCACATTTCAGCACTCCGAGTGCTTCGGAACTGGAAGCGACTGCCTTCGGAAGTGGTGCTGTTTGCAGTACTAGCAGGCTTGCACCTGGCCCCTGTCATGCTTCACCTGCAGTACGCAGCAGGGATCTACTGTGTAGGCGCTCAGACCAGTCCGTACTGCTCTAACTTGCTGCCCAATGTCTACGCCTACGTGCAAGCGAAATATTGGTGAGTGCCAGACAGGAACGTAGGTATGTTCAGCTACTGGGAAATTAAGCAAGTGCCGAACTTCCTGCTGGCTCTACCCATCCTCTTCCTTTCTTTCAAGGCTGTGTATCGCTATGCAAGTTACGATTGGCGCCGTTTCTTAACTTTGGGACTTCAGGGTTCCTCCACACATTCGACGGAACACTTCGAAGCGAACTGGGTGTTGCTGCCTTTCATGTACTACTGGTTAGTGTACTCAGGAGTGCTTCTGGTCCTGGCGAATGTGCAGATCGCTACGAGACAACTCGCTTCACTGCCTGCCCTCTACTGGTTCTGTGCGGAGGAAATAAAGAGAAACCGATTGGTGGTGCCTTTCTTCTTGCTTTACAACGTGCTGGGGGCCATTCTGTTCAGCAACTTCTACCCTTGGACTTAGCTAGGTACTCTGACAATAAGTAGATGTTGGCACAGTGGCTACATGTGCGCTCCCCTCAAAACTTGAAGGTGCAGTTGCTCCACGTGAGGCCTGTGGAGCCGCCGGAAGAGGAAGCCTGGGAGGAGGACTGTCTCACAGAGGTGTCTGAAGAGCCCAAACAGCAGCTCACACCCCTGGAGTGTCTGGGCTGCCAGACCCCCGCTTACTCTCATCTCTTCTACCTGCCCGGCTGCCAGCCGGACATCAAACTCAGTGTCATCGCTGACACGCAGAACCAGTCCTATGTGCAGAAAGAAGCCGCCTTCCTAGCCACGGAGTACACACTTATGAAGGCGGCTGCGCATCCGCATGTGGTCAAAACCTTTGGCTTCATTAGTGACAGGGACCAGCATGTGATCATCATGGAGCACTGTGTCAACGGAGATTTGCTGGACCGCCTGAGGCTGGTGGGAGGGCTCAGTCAGCCCGTGGCTCGGAGAATTATGAAACAGCTAGTGGCGGCCATGCAGCACTGTCATCGGCTTGGAATTGCGCACCTCGATATCAAGCCTGAAAACGTCTTCTTTGATGACGACTTCTCAGTGCGCCTAGGGGACTTTGGCCACTCTCGAAGAGTGAGTGGAATGCTGCTGCGCAACTACACGCTGGGCACACCCGAGTACATGGCTCCTGAGATACTGGCTAGAAAGCCATATGATGGACTGAAGGCTGATGTGTTTTCAGCAGGGGTCGTGTTATTTATGCTGGTAACCGCGCATCATCCGTTCGGAAAAGCGGCTCAGACAGACCCGCACTTCACTTTGCTTCAGCAGGCTCCCACCCGGTTTTGGGAAGTGCACGAAGCCAAGCTGGAATCCCACAGAGTGGCGAGTTTGCCTGAAGACTTCAGGGAACTGGTCTGCGGCATGACCGTCGCTGACCCCCAGGCGCGCCTCGGCTGGCGCGAGGTGGCAAGTCATGTTTGGATGCGAGGCGAAACAGCGTCGATGGAGACAGTACGCCGGGAGCTGAACGACTTCTAAGTGTATAGTATGGAGTCGGACTACCCACTCAAGCGTACTTGGTGCATCTGGGAAATGTTCGACCAGAACGTGCGTGCACAGGACGACTTCCACTCCAAGATTGAGCAGATTGGTGAGTTTTCGAGTCTGGTGGCTTTCTGGCAACACTGGCATCACTTGCCTCACGGCGACCCGCGCCAACTGTTCTTCAACCACGCAGAAGGCAAACTGAAGAAAGTGCAGCCCCGTGACAAACCCATCGATGCTATCGCAGTCTTCGAGGAAGGAGTGGACCCTACGTGGGAGGACCCACAGAACGAGGATGGGTCTGACCTTACAATCCGTAGCAACTTCGCCTTTGATGCACTCAAATCGCTCTGGGACGGACTGGTCTTTGCTCTAATTGGCGAAACTCTGCCTGAGAGTGGAAAGGTAGTTGGGTGCCGCATAGTGGACAAACGCAGTTCAGTGAAGTTTGAGGTGTGGTGCCGCGTAGACATGAAAAGCCCTGAGCACTCGGCAGCCCGCGAGGCCTTGGAGCGCCACCTTGCAGAGGGTGTCTTTGCAGGTCTCGTCGACACAAACGGAGTCACCTGGAATCTCCACCAGGACAAGGCCAAGCGGCCTGAACCTAGCTAGACTGTGCCTTCCCGCTGAGGCTCAATGAAAACATTGTAAAGGGTACGCCCCGCAGTTATTAGCCAGCCTAGTTATAGATCTGCATAGGGGTCGTAGTGCCGGGCGCAGTATTTCTGCGAGCAGAATTCGGTAGCGCAGTCGATGTCTTGTTCGCAGGGCTGCCCCAGTCCCACAGCACAGCGTCCCAAGCTATTGCACTTGTTGGACTCGCAGTTTGCGTCCTTGGAGCACTTGCGGCCAGCAGCCCGCACTAAGCAGAGCTTATTGCATAGAGAAGGCAGACAGGGCGTTGGACAGGAAGAGTCGCAGTCGTATTTCTTGGTGTCCTGGTTGTAAGTGCGCAAGTGTCTGCAGTCCTTGCAATTGGGGTCTTCAAGGGGACAGTTGATGCAGGGATCGTCGCAGTTCCAACAAGGCAGTTCCTGGCACTCCTCACTATCACAGTCCGCATTACTCTCGCACAGGCCTCCCAGGCCCATCAAACACTCGCACATTCCTGCTCTTTCGCAGCTACACTCGTGGTTATGCAGACACTTCCCTGGCTTGGGAGAACACACTTCGTGAATACAGTCAGTGTTCTTTTGGCAGTCTCCATGTGGAATTTGCTTGCACGTCGAAGTGAAGCAGATGCCCTGGTCACACTCCTCATCTTCCACACAAGAGGAGCTGAAGGGCAGCGCGATAGCCACCGTGACTAAGAGACAAGCAAACGCCACGGTCCGAACCATTATATTAGCAACAACTGAGTGTCTGTAATTCTAGATGGAGGAGAAAAGTGGTTGGACAGGCCCTAGAATTTCTTCTTTAACAGAAGGTATGTAAAAGAGAGGCAGATAAAACTCTCTTTTGTGACGAGTCTCGCTGCGGACAGCCTGCCCAAGTCTTTGGTTTTGCGAAGGGTGGTAAAATCAAAGTGTGGTGAGACTACTAGATGTGGTTCTATTTGCCCACAAGCACACTCCATGTTATCTTAGGATTTTTCTAATTAAGATAGGAAACTCTATGCTACTTGACAGGAAATCGGGTCGTTTTCCTGCATTCCATCGCAAATTCTTATTCTGCACATCCATTACTTCATACAGTAGGTCTTGTCTGCTTTATTAATTCAAGAAATTCAGATGCATGAAAATAGCAGCGCAAAATCCACTGTAAATTTAAAGGCCAACTCACAATGAACTTCAGCACCGAGTAAAGGAGAAGACCTGTATGCAGAGAGAGTTGAGGCACATACTGGTGCATAAATCTGCATACAGGCGTGCTGTGATACAGGGCACATAGGGAGTAGCGCGAATTTCCATTCATCACTTTTTGCTTAGAAGATGTGACTGAAGCACAAACTGACTACATATACAAATTAGGCTGATTGGTCTCAGCTATTCTTAGCTTTGCCAAAGTGATCAATAGTCCGCAAGCAGGCCAGAAGTCTGAGTCGGAAGTGTATTACTACAAAG
>Ga0247837_1009424_pt1 | contig 11721 bp, 7 predicted proteins | sample LaCtaG_2_FD_187115 | JGI IMG/M metagenome (GOLD analysis project Ga0247837, IMG submission 187115) | Freshwater microbial communities from meromictic Lake La Cruz, Castile-La Mancha, Spain - LaCruzMarch2015_14.5m | ecosystem: Environmental > Aquatic > Freshwater > Lake | place: Spain: Castile-La...
AAGCGGCTCGATGGTTTCAAGGTGCTGGCGCGCCAGTACTTCGGTCGGCGCCATCAAGGCGGCTTGCGCGCCCGCTTCAACGGCAATCGCCATTGCCATCAAGGCAACGACGGTTTTTCCCGAGCCAACGTCGCCCTGCAGCAATCGCAGCATGCGAAGGGGAGCGGCCATGTCGCTCGCAATCTCACCGATAGCCAAGCGCTGGGAATTGGTGAGCGAAAAAGGCAAGGCATCCGCGAGGCGCGCGCGGATGCGGCCATCGCCGGTGACAGGGCGGCCTGCTTGCTTTTTGTAGTTGTCGCGCACCAGACCGAGGGCGAGTTGATTGGCCAGAACTTCATCGTAGGCGAGCCGCTGCCAGGGCGGGCTTTGCGGTGAGACGTCTCCGGAGTCTTGCGGCAGATGCAGCGCGCGCAGGGCCACATTGAAAGCTGGCCAGCCCTGCTGACGCAACCACGCGGCGTCCTGCCATTCCGGCAGGACCGGCACCCGCTCCAGCATCTGACGCGAGGCCTTGATCAACACCTTGCCCGAGAGCCCGGCCGTCAACGGATAGACAGGCTCGAGCAGCGGCAGGTCGCCGCGCGCCTCCTCGGCCACGATGTAGTCGGGGTGGGCCATTTGCAGCGTTTCGCCATAGCGCTCGACGCGGCCAGACACGTATCGGATCTCGCCTTCGGGCAATTGGCGTTCGACGAACGAGCGCTCGGCCCGGAAAAAGATGATGTCAAGCCGCCCGGTGTCGTCTTCGGCGGTGATCTTGTAGGGCACCTTGGCGTTGCCGCGCGGCGGCGGCTTGTGCTTCAAAATGCGCACCTTCAGCGTGGCAATGGTGCCGGCCATGGCATCGGCCACACTGGGCTCGGCACGGCGATCTATAACGCCGGTCGGCAGGTGCCAAAGCAGGTCGAGAATACGCGGCTGGGAAATGCCGGGCGGCAGACGAAGCGCCTTCTTCAAAAGCACGGCAAGGCGCGGGCCAATCCCTTTCAGGCTTTCGGCATCGGCAAACAAAGGTAACAGCTCATTGGGCCGCATTGGTGCCGTCGTACCTGCTTGAGAAATTGGGCCTTGAGGAGCTGGCTTCAACAAATCCCGGCCCCAAGCGGGGCTAAGCCTTTGCGTAACGGGCCGCAGCCGGTATACCTCGCCCTCACCTGCGGATAAGACCGGGCTGCCTCGGCGGCGTCAAGGGTGGCGCACGCGTATTCCCGCGTTCCGCCGCAGCCGGTCTGGTGGGCGTTGATCGAGAGTGGACGTTATGACAGCAGACTTGGCAATTGGAGATGGCGAGCCGTGCTCTTTGGACACGCGGCGGAGGCGCGCGGTGTGGCGTGCAACCCATCGCGGCACCAAGGAACTCGATATTCTGGTGGGCCGTTACGCAGAGGCGATGCTGCCTGACATGCACGGCGAGGCTCTCGACCTGTTTGAAGATTTTCTTGCCGTGACCGAAGCCGAGCTTCAGCGCTGGCTTTTAACGCCGGGCGCGGTTGCCGTTGACAAATATGCCGATCTCGTTGCGGCCATGCGCCGTTTTCATGGACTGACCTGAACTTGACCAAGACCGCCACAGCCCCAGCCATCGTGCCAAACTTAACCTTGTCGGGCGTGCCCGAAGGCATGGACGCGCTTGTCCTTGCCAATCTTGTTGCGGAAGCTGGCAGTGACGCGGGCGCTGGCCTGCATCTGCACGTTACGCGAGACGACCGGCGGCTCGATTCGCTTGAAGCGGAATTGAAGTTCTTCGCGCCGAAAGTCAAAGTAATCCCTTTTCCTGCTTGGGATACGGTCCCTTACGATCGCGTCGGCCCCAACGCCGAGATTGCCGCCAAACGCGTCACAGCACTTGGCCGGCTGGTGGCTGGCAGCCGCAAAGAGCCGACAATCGTGCTGACGACGGTCAACGCCGTGTTGCAGCGCGTGCCGCCGCGTCAGTTCATTCGCAATTCGATGAAGCTGCTCGCCGCTGGCCAGCGCGCCGACATGGGCGAGTTGATGAAGCGCCTGTCGCTCGCTGGCTACACGCGGTCTTCCACCGTGATGGAGCCCGGCGAATATGCCGTGCGCGGCGGTATTCTCGATCTCTTCACGCCCGGGCGGTCAAACCCGGTGCGGCTCGATTTCTTCGGCGATACCATCGAGAGCATCAAAGCGTTTGACGTCGAGACGCAACGCTCGACGAAGCCTGTTCAAAAATTGACGCTCATGCCGACCTCTGAAGTCGCGTTCGGTGAAGCGCCGGTGGCCTTGTTCCGCCAGCGCTACGTCGAACTTTTCGGCGGGGCGACGGGTAACGACCCGATGTATGAGGCGGTGAGTGCAGGGCAGCGCTATCCGGGCCAGGAACATTGGCTGCCATTTTATCACGAGACACTCGAGACGCTTTTTGACTATTGCCCAAAGGCACGCGTGTCGTTCGATCACATGGCCGAAGAAGCGGTGAAAGCGCGCTTCGATCAAATCACTGAGCACTATCAGGCGCGCACCGAAGGGCTCGAGACGGCAGCGTTTGGTGCGCCGCCCTACAAGCCCGTGCCGCCGCAGCTGATGTTCCTCGATGGCAAATCGTGGGGCAAGGCGCTGGCTGGTGTGCAGATCATGCGGCTGACCCCGTTCGATGAGACGGCAGCCCCGAACGTGCGCGCCTTCAAGGGCAAGGGCGGGCGGACGTTTGCCATCGAGCGTCAGAACGCCGATCTGAACGTTTTCGACGCGGTGACGGCGCACGTTAAAGCGCTGCAAGATGGCAAGCGCCGCGTGATCATCGCCTGCTGGACACCGGGCGCGCGCGAGCGGCTGGCATCGCTGCTGGCCGATCACGGTTTGAAGTCTGCAACCAAGATCGAAAGCTACGCCGAGGCGCTGGCTTTGTCAGAGGGGATTGCTGGGCTCGGTGTCCTCGGCATCGAACAGGGCTTTGAAACGCCGGAACTCGCCGTCATCGGTGAACAGGATATTCTGGGCGACCGTCTGGTACGGCCACGACGCAAAGCGCGCAAGGCCGCCGATGTTCTGACCGAAGCCACGAGTTTGGCCAACGGCGATCTGGTGGTGCATGCCGATCACGGCATCGGCCGCTTCGTGGGCCTTAAAACAATCACCGCGCTCGGCGCCCCGCACGATTGCTTGGAACTCACCTACGCGGGCGGCGACAAGCTGTATTTGCCGGTTGAGAACATCGAACTGTTGACGCGCTATGGCACCGACGACGGCGGCGATGGGCAGCTTGACAGACTCGGCGGCGTCGCCTGGCAGACACGCAAGGCCAAGCTCAAAAAGCGGCTGCGCGAGATCGCCTCTGAATTGATCAAGATCGCTGCTCTCCGGCAACTGAAAGAAGCCCCGGCACTGGTTCCGCCGACCGGCTCGTGGGACGAGTTCGTCGCCCGCTTCCCCTATGACGAGACCGAGGACCAAGCCGCAAGCATCGATGCCGTGGTCGAAGACCTCGGCTCGGGCCGGCCGATGGATCGCCTGGTTTGCGGTGATGTCGGCTTCGGCAAGACGGAGGTTGCCCTGCGGGCGGCCTTCATCGCGGCCATGGGTGGCCTGCAGGTGGCCGTCGTAGTGCCGACCACGTTGCTCGCGCGCCAGCACTTCAAGACCTTCAAAAATCGCTTCGAAGGTTTGCCGATGAACATCGCGCAGGCCTCGCGGCTTGTGTCGAACAAGGAGCTTGCTGAGGTCAAGGAAGGCTTGAAGTCGGGCAAGATCGACATTGTCGTGGGCACGCATGCGCTGCTCGGCAAACAGATCGAGTTCGCGCGGCTCGGTCTTTTGGTGATCGACGAAGAGCAGCACTTCGGCGTCTCGCACAAAGAGCGCCTGAAAGCGTTGCGCGAGGACGTGCACGTGCTGACACTGACAGCAACGCCCATTCCGCGCACCCTGCAATTGGCGTTGAGCGGCGTGCGTGAATTGTCGCTGATCACAACGCCGCCCGTCGACCGCTTGGCGGTACGCACATATATCTCGCCGTTCGACCCCATTATTTTAACAGATGCCTTGAAGCGCGAACGCGCGCGCGGCGGGCAGAGTTTCTATGTTGTGCCGCGCATTTCTGACCTCGACGATGTGTCGGAATTCTTGCGCGAGGCGGTTCCGGAATTGAAGGTGGCGCGTGCCCATGGGCAGCTGACGCCGACTGAACTGGAAGACGTGATGACGGCGTTTTACGAGGGTCAGTACGACGTGCTGCTCTCAACGGCGATTGTCGAATCCGGGCTCGACGTGCCCAACGCAAATACGATGATCTTGCACCGTGCCGACATGTTCGGCCTCGCTCAGCTCTACCAGTTGCGCGGCCGGGTCGGGCGTTCGAAACGCCGCGCGTATGCCTATTTCACAACCCCGCCAGGGCAGAAGCTGACCGAGGGCGCGGAAAAACGGCTCAAGGTTCTCCAGTCTCTCGATACACTTGGCGCCGGGTTCTCGCTCGCCTCACACGACCTCGACATCCGTGGCGGCGGCAATTTGTTGGGCGAAGAACAGTCTGGCCACATCCGCGAAGTGGGCTTCGAACTCTACCAATCGATGCTGGAAGAGGCGGTGTCGGCCCTGAAGGGCGGCGACTTCCAAGATGCTGGCGACAAATGGAGCCCGGAAATCGCGCTGGGCACTTCGGTGCTTATTCCCGAGGCCTACGTCGCGGATTTGCATCTGCGGCTCGGTCTCTACCGGAGGCTGTCGAGTTTGGAGACCCGCGCGGACATCGACGGCTTTGCCGACGAATTGGTCGATCGCTTCGGGGAGTTTCCGTCAGAAGTCTCGCATCTGCTCGACGTCATGGAGATCAAGGGCTTGTGCCGGCAGGCTGGCATTGCCAAGGTCGATGCCGGCTCGCGCGGGGCGGTGGTGTCGTTCCGGCGCAACCAGTTCGCCAATGCGCAGGGGCTTGCTCAGTTCCTGCAAGCGTCTCGCGCGCTCGCCAAGTTGCAGCCCGATCACAAGCTGGTCTTCAAGGGCGATTGGGACCTGCCGGAAATCCGCATAAAGGGCGTGCGCGGATTGGTAGAACAACTGGCGGCCATCGCAGCCAAGGCCAACAAGACCGCAGCTTAAGCTTAAAGGCTGCATTGTTGCGGCGTTACAACAAATGAACGCCCCAATTGGCAGGCAATGCGCATGGCTGTGGTGAAAATATCCTCCAGTATGTGCTAGGAGAACGCGTGCGTTCATGCGTTTGGCCGGGGGGCTCGACGGGCCGGGAGACGACAAGTAATGCGTGTCATCAAAATCGAGCTGCCGGCAACTCTGACGGCGGCAGACCCGAACATCAGCCTAGCTTCCGATGATATCCGGGCGCAATTGTTCAAAGAATTGAAGGCGCTGGACAATCAGCTGAGCGAAACGGTCCGGCAAAAGGCCAAGGCCTATTTCCCCGAAAGCTACTCGGTTTTCGTGCGCACGCTGCTCGCGCCCGACAAGATCGCAACAACCAGCGAATTGTGGATCGTCGACCCCAATATCGGCTGGCCGGCTGGCCTTTTGACCCGCAGGGCTTGGGCGCTGTTCATCCCCATCCTTGCGCACGTTGTCCGCGAGGCCATGACCAGCCGTTTCGAAGGCGTCAATTTCGAAATGCAGGAAGATGCGGCCAAGATCACGGTGCTGGCCCCGGCGCGCGCTTGGCACGACCCAATCCTTGTGGGGCTGGTGGCCGTGGCTGTGGCGACGCTGTTTTGGGTCTACATCTACCCGCTGCTAACGCCGTCGCTGGCAACGATTACCGGCCAATAAGCACTATTCCTCCCGCCGATGTTGTCCGTTCAGCCGCTGCCCCATGGGCAAGACGGCCTGCCGGTGGCAGTGTGCTGCGCGCATCCGCTCTAAGGACCGGCGCGGCTGTGTGCCCCGCGACAAGCCGTTGCAGCTGGGGTAGTTCAGTGTCAAACGCACTGATCCGATTCAACGGGGACTGACGCTTCATCATGACCACTTCAAACGCAGCACAATCCTTTATCAACGTCGGTGAGCGCACCAACGTCACGGGCTCGGCGAAGTTCCGGAAATTGATTGAGGCCAACGACTATCAGGCCGCCCTTTCGGTGGCGCGCCAGCAGGTCGAAAGCGGCGCCCAGATCATCGACATCAACATGGACGAAGGGCTGCTCGATTCCGAAAAGGCAATGAGCACGTTCCTCAACATGATCGCCTCGGAGCCCGACATCTCGCGCGTTCCGGTGATGATCGATAGCTCGAAATGGACCGTGATTGAGTCGGGCCTGAAGTGCGTGCAGGGCAAGGCCATCGTCAACTCGATATCGATGAAAGAAGGCGAGGCGCAGTTCCTCGAACAGGCGCGTAAGGTCTTGCGCTATGGCGCGGCCGTCGTGGTGATGGCCTTCGACGAGCAGGGGCAAGCCGACACCATCGAGCGCAAGGTATCGATCTGCGAACGCGCCTACAAACTCTTGACCGAGCAAGTCGGCTTCCCGCCGGAAGACATCATCTTCGATCCCAACATTTTTGCGGTCGCGACCGGCATTGAAGAACACAACGGTTATGGCATCGCCTTCATCGAGGCCACGCGCCAGATCAAAGAGAAGATGCCTCTGGTGCATATCTCGGGCGGCGTATCCAACCTGTCGTTCTCGTTCCGCGGCAACGAGCCGGTGCGCGAGGCCATGCACTCGGTGTTCCTCTATCATGCCATTCAGGCAGGCATGGACATGGGCATCGTCAATGCCGGCCAGCTGGCGCTCTATGACGATATTCCAGCGGAACTGCGCGAGCTTTGCGAAGACGTCGTGCTCAACCGCCGCGATGACGCGACCGACCGTCTGCTCGAAGCCGCGCCGCGTTACAAGGGTGATGGGGCCAAGAAGGTCGAGAAGGATCTCAAATGGCGCGATGCGCCGGTAGAAGACCGTCTCGCGCATTCGCTCGTCCACGGCATCACAGATTTCATCGAGATCGATACGGAAGAAGCGCGGCAAAAGCTTCCAAAGCCGCTGCACGTGATCGAAGGCCCGCTGATGGCCGGCATGAATGTTGTCGGCGATTTGTTTGGCGCAGGAAAAATGTTTTTGCCGCAGGTGGTGAAATCGGCGCGCGTGATGAAGCAGGCGGTCGCTTATCTGCAGCCCTATCTTGAGGCTGAAAAGCGTGCATCAGGCCTGACCGAAATGCCCCCCAAGGGTAAAATCCTGATGGCGACCGTTAAGGGCGACGTGCACGACATCGGCAAGAACATTGTCGGGGTTGTGCTGCAATGCAACAACTACGAGGTGATCGACCTTGGTGTGATGGTGTCGGCTGCGAAAATTCTCGAAACCGCCAAACGCGAGAAAGTCGATATCATCGGTTTGTCGGGCCTTATCACGCCATCGCTCGACGAGATGTGCTTTGTCGCTGCCGAAATGGAGCGCGAAGGTTTTTCCTGCCCGCTGTTGATCGGTGGCGCCACGACGAGCCGCGTGCATACGGCCGTTAAGATCAGTCCCAACTACACGCGCGGCCAGGCGCTGTACGTTCTCGATGCCAGCCGTGCGGTGGGCGTTGTCTCGAACCTTTTGTCGGAAACAGAAAGCGCGAACTACCTCGAAGGTATCAAGACCGAGTACGTGAAAGTGCGCGAGGCGCATCTGGCTAATGAAATCAAAAAGCAGCGCATCACGCTCGCTAGCGCCCGCGCCAATAGCTTCAAGATCGATTGGGCTGTTTATAAGCCGGTGAAGCCCAGCTTCTTTGGCCCGCGGACTTTTGCGAATTACGATTTGGCAGACCTTGTGCCCGTCATCGACTGGACGCCGTTCTTCCAGACGTGGGAGCTGGCTGGCCGCTATCCGCAGATCCTCAAGGACAACAAGGTCGGCGCCGAAGCGCAAAAGCTGTTCAACGACGCGCAAGACATTCTCGCGCGCATGGTGGCGGAGAAGTGGGTCACGGCGAAGGGCGTCGTTGGCTTCTGGCCCGCGAACAGTGTTGGCGATGACATCGAACTGTACACCGGCGAGCCGCGCCACTCGAAACTTGCGACCCTCTACACCTTGCGCCAGCAAATGGCGCGCGACCCCTCACGCGACCGGGCGCACACCGCGCTCGCCGATTTCGTGGCTCCGAAGGAGTCGGGTGTCGCCGACTACATCGGCGGTTTTGCCGTGACGACGGGCCTTGGCGAAGAAGCCGCTCTCGAAGCCCACTTCAAGAAAACGGACGACTACGGGCGCATCATTTTCAAAGCCCTGTGCGACAGGCTTGCCGAGGCATTTGCCGAACGCATGCACCAACTCGTGCGCCGAGAGCTTTGGGGCTATGCAGGGGCTGAGAAACTCACTGCCGAACAGCTCATTCTCGAAGAGTATCAGGGCATTCGCCCGGCTCCTGGATATCCCGCACAGCCCGACCACACCGAAAAAGAAACGCTGTGGAAGCTGATGGATGTCGAGAATGCGACCGGCATGAAGTTGACCGAGAGCTTTGCCATGTGGCCGGGATCGGCGGTCTCGGGGCTTTACTTCTCGCACCCCGAAAGTCACTATTTCGGTGTTGGCAAGGTCGAGCGCGATCAGGCGGACGATTATGCCAAGCGCAAGGGCTGGACACTAGGTGAAGCCGAGCGTTGGCTGGCACCAGTGCTGAACTACGATCCAGTAAGCGCCCGCAAGAGCGTGGCCTAGCCTTGTTGTGCTTGAGAGTGCCGAAGTTCCGCGATGGAAACGCCACCGCCCTCAAGTCGCGCTGAGTTCGCGCCGCACATCCGCGAACACCGCTTCGAACATCGGCACCGTCAGGCGTCCCGTGTTGGTGTTGTAGCGTGAGCAATGAAAACTATCGAACATCGCGAGGCCCGGTTTGATGCCGTGACGCCTGCCGTGTGCGAATGGATAGATGGCTTTGCGCAAGCCGAACGCTGCGAGTGTCTGGTCGTGGGCGATCCGGCCGAGTGCTATCAAGCATGTCAGCTTTGGTAGAGTTTCGATGCGCGCCTGAAAAAACGCGCGGCACGTTGAAATCTCACTGGGCGTTGGCTTGTTCTGGGGCGGCACGCAGCGTACGGCGTTGGCGATCATGCAGTCACGGAGCACGAGCCCGTCGTCGGGGCGGGCTGCATAGGTGCCCTCGGCAAAGCCGAATTTCAGCAGGGTGGCGTAGAGCAGATCCCCGGCATAATCGCCTGTAAATGGCCGCCCGGTGCGGTTGGCGCCTTGCAGGCCGGGAGCAAGGCCAACAACGAGCAATCGGGCCGACGCGTCACCAAAGCACGGCACAGGGCCATTGAACCACAAAGGTTCTGCACGCGCGTTGGCTGCGCGGAATGAAGCAAGGCGAGGGCACAGGCCGCAATCATGCGGCGGCTCGAAGGCCCCAGATTGGGCGGCGATGCGCCCATCGTTCTGAGGCGGGGTGGATTTCAATGCTGCCATGCCGCGCATCCCCTGCCGCGGCCAGAGATAGGCGCGCGGTCAGGGAGGCTGCCTTCCGGCGGGTAAAATTGCAACCCGCCGTTCGCACAGCCGGCAGGGTATCCGGTCAGATTTCGTCTGGCAGGTCGTCACCGTCGGCAAACGCGGTGGCACTTTCTCTGCTGCCGAACTGGGGCGCGCTGCGCGGTGTGAACGCACGCGGTTCACGCGGCTCACGGGCCGTACGCGGGCCGCTGGTGGCGTCGCGCCCGATCATGTTTTCCAGGTCGGCAATGTCGATGAACTGGTCAGCTTGGCGGCGCAGATCGTCGGAAACCATCGGCGGCTGCGTCTGCAAGGTCGAAATCACGCTGACCCGCTTGCCCTTTTGCTGCAAGGCAGAAACGAGGCTCTTGAAGTCACCGTCGCCCGAGAACAGCACAATGTGATCGAGAGAGTCAGCGAGGCGCATAGCGTCTACGGCCAACTCTATATCCATGTTGCCCTTTACTTTGCGCCGGCCGAGGGCGTCGGTGAACTCTTTGGTGGGCTTTGTCACCATAGTGTAGCCGTTGTAGTCTAACCAATCGATCAGAGGCCGGATCGAGGAGTATTCTTGATCCTCGGCAAGCGCTGTGTAGTACAGCGCACGGATAAGCTGACCCTTTTGGCGGAAAAACGTCAACAACCGCTTGTAGTCGATGTCAAAGCCAAGAGATTTTGAAGTCGCATAGAGGTTAGCGCCGTCGATAAACAGGGCCATCCGCTCAGTCTGATAAAAGTTCATTAACGTCCTCAAATGCGAGCAAATTCAAATTGCTGCGGTTGATGGGCAGAGGATCAAAATCGTGCCTTAAGTTTTGCGGCCCAGCGAATGAGCCGCGCCCGACCGATGAATTTGGTGGGGTAAGCCGCCGAGCTGCCCGCAATTTAATCAGTCCAAAAATTCCTATCGCAGTTTTTAGAGTTCAACAACCAAGACTTGCCTTGGAATAAGTGTTTTTTCCCGAAGGGAATGCATTGCCCAGATCAAGCCGCGTTTTCGTAACCATTAACTGGCAAGCTCTTTCTATTAGATGTTGAAATACCAGCAAAGTTTAGGCGATTTTATGGCTAGGTCCGGCGCGCTGTGCCAGATCCGTCGAGCGCCGGGCGGAACGCCCGCTCCCTGTCAAAATTCGCCGTCTTGTACTTTGCTGCCAATGCTGGCATAAAGAGAAATATAAATTTTGGACCACGAGAGCCCGTGACGCGGTCAAGAGCCGCTGCCACTGGGCCTTAGTTGCGTTCCACAGTCCCTGGCACCAAAATTGCCGTGCGATGACATGGTCTTGCTTCTTCGTTGTGCTAACCGGTCTTCGCATCCCAACCGAGAGGTCCACCTGAATGGCTCGTGTCACAGTCGAAGATTGCGTCGATAAGATCCCGAACCGGTTCGAACTGGTGCTGCTCGCCGCCCATCGCGCCCGTGGGATTACCAACGGCGCAGCGATGGCCGTCGAGCCCGACAATGACAAGAACCCGGTTATCGCTCTTCGTGAAATCGCTGACCGTGCGGTGCCGGCAGAGGATATGCGCGAAGCACTGATTCACTCGATCCAGAAGAACGTCGAAGTTGATGAGCCGGAAGCGGGCGCAGCGCCTGTTCTGGCCTCCGAGCGCCGTGGCCCCATTCTCGGCCGTGACGATCAGTCGAGCGATACCCAGGTCGATGCCCTCACCGAAGAGCAGTTGCTGCGCGGCCTCGAAAGCATGACGCCGCTTGAGCCGTCTTCGAACAACGGTGGCGGCGGCGGTGGATCGCGCGATCGCGGCCGCTAAGTTCAGTCAAAGCAATTGTTAAATTGGCGTCAGACTCCAAGTTGCGGCTTGAGGGTCTGGCGCGTTCAATGCAATGTCCGCCAGAGGAGTGAGGCGGGCTATGATGCGGCAATACGAACTCGTCGAGCGGGTTCAAAAATATGATGCGACTGCCGATGAGGCTTTGCTGAACCGCGCCTACGTGTACGCGATGAAGGCCCACGGCAATCAGGTTCGCAAGTCCGGCGATCCGTACTTTTCCCACCCGCTCGAAGTCGCCGCCATCCTGACCGAGCTGAAGCTCGACGACGCCACCATTGCCACCGCTCTGCTGCACGATGTCATCGAAGACACCGATGCAACGCGCGGTGAAATCGATCAGTTGTTCGGCCCCGAGATCGGTTCGCTTGTCGACGGCTTGACCAAAATCCGGCGTCTCGATCTCGTCTCCAAAAAGGCCGAGCAAGCGGAAAACTTCCGCAAGCTGCTGATCGCCATTTCGACCGATGTGCGCGTGCTGCTCGTAAAACTGGCAGACCGTCTGCACAACATGCGCACGCTCGAGCACATG
>Ga0247837_1009438_pt1 | contig 11706 bp, 8 predicted proteins | sample LaCtaG_2_FD_187115 | JGI IMG/M metagenome (GOLD analysis project Ga0247837, IMG submission 187115) | Freshwater microbial communities from meromictic Lake La Cruz, Castile-La Mancha, Spain - LaCruzMarch2015_14.5m | ecosystem: Environmental > Aquatic > Freshwater > Lake | place: Spain: Castile-La...
CCAGAACAAGGATTTGCCGTCCCGTGCGATGCGGATGGACTCCGGGTCCAGGCTGGACGGTGCGAAGGGGGCACCGTTCTCGTCGAGGAGGGTGGTGACGTCCAGGAAGCGGACGTCGGCGGGCTCCAGCTGTCCGTCAGTTAGATCGATCGCCAACCGGTAGAAGCGGGCCTCGTTGATCTGTGAACGATCGTCGCTGATGGCGACGAAGGTGCCGCGGCGCGGGTCATAGTCAATCCCGGATAGGCCCCCGACCTCGGTCCCGGCGAACTGGTACCCGGTGGGGAAGACGGCCTCACCGATGAAGGCGAGATTGAGCCCGGAAACCTGGGGTGCGCCAGCCAGCTGCACATCGGCCCAGACGAGCCGGTGATCGGAGCTCGGAAAGGGATAGTCGCCGACCAGACCGAAGAGCGGGTCATCGGCGGTCGGCCAGAAAACACCGGCGTCCTCAATGAACAGCGGCCGGGAGGGCAGCACATAGTCGACTCGCAGGTTGCCGGGCGGCTCGTTGAAATCCGCGGTGTCTTCGGCGGGATCGCCGGAATGGGTGTCGTTGTCCGCGCCCTGCCGGACGGCGGCGTCCGGACCGCCGAGACTGACCGGCGTGACCGCGGCAGCGACCCGAGGGTGCCCGAGCAACTGCGCGATGGCGCCCGGGAAGCTGTCCCCGTCCTGCGGATCGGCATTCAGATCGCCCATGATGACGAAGGCCGCCCCGCGTTCGAGACCGCCTTTCACACCTGCGTCGTCGTAGATGTAGCCGGAGCGTCGCGGGCCGACGTAATCCGCCCAAAAGCGAATCTCGTCCGCGTTGCGGCGGCCGTTGCGGTCCTCCGCGCCGTCAAAGGTCGGCGGCGTGGGGTGGCTGGCGAGTACATGGACCAGCTGCCCGTCGATCGCGATGGGCAGGTCCCAGTGGCTCTTGGAAGAGAGCCGGAGCACCGCGCGCTCCTCGGCCGAATACCAGTCGTCCGGCTCCGGCGTGTTCGGGTCGTCGGGCAGGAGCGCGCCCGGCATGTCCTGCCAACGGAAGGTCTGAAAGGTCCTGACACGATTGAGCAGAATCGGATGCTGTGACAGCACCACCATGCCGTACTGGCCGGGGAAGGCACCGAAGCCGAAAGCATCGTCCGGGCCGCCGACGGTGCCGTTGTTGTTCAGGTCGTATCCGGACGGGATCCCGGTATTCGAGGCGGCGAAGAAGACATAAGGGTAGCGGATGGGACGCTGACCGTTCTGGGAGACCTGGAGATAGTTCTCCCGGAAGGCGTCGACCGCGGCACCCGCGGCGTCGTAATCGAATTCATTGAGCAGGATGACCTCGGGAGCCGTCCGCTGAATGATCTCGGCCACGGCACGCGCCTGAGCGTTGTCGCCGCCGGCCAGGTCGGCTGCCAACTGTCCTTCCGTACCCCGGTTGAGCGAGACATTGAAAGTCGCAAAGCGCGCCACCGAACCACCGTACCCCTGAGCGGCCTGGCTCGGGAGCAGCGCGGCAATCGTCAGTGCGCACAGGAACGGATTCGCTAAACGGCGGTGCTGGATCTTCACCCGGGTGCCCCCTGTCGGCTGTGTTCTCTTGGTCTTGATCGCGGCGCCACGCGGCTGTTTGGCCGGGGCCGTTACTTGAGCATGGTAAGGGGTCTTTGTTGCGCTGGGATTTCGATTCTGCGACCTGTTGGAGACCGGGCCGGCCGGACCCGCGACGTCGCGCCCGGTCGTTCCTGCCGGGCACTGCGGTCAGGGCGCGGTGCCGAGTCCTGTAGGCTGGGGTGACGAAGGAACCCCAGCGTTGGCCGCGTCGCCAGGCCGGAGGATGTTGGGGTTCGTTCCTCACCCCAACCTACAGATTTCATTGGGTTGAATCAGGGCGCGCGGCGCAGTTGTGCGCGCAAGGTGTCGCGGCCCTGGTCGGCGGCGGCGAAGAGCATCGACAGCGCGTCGCGGTGGGGGGCGAAGGCCGGGTCGGTGGCGAGGTAGTGGCGGGTGCCGTCGAAAGTCCAGCCGAGCGCAAAGTCGTCCGGCTGAGCATCGAGCAGCGCGCGGAGTTCGGCGCGGCGCGCGGGCAGCGCCGCGGTGGCCGCGGCGTCGCCGTCGCCGGCCAGGCGGGTCAGCGCGGCGAGTTCGAGCAGCCGCAGCGCCGCCATGGTTTCGGGTGGCAGCGCCGGGGTGGCGGTCGCGGGGCCGAGCAGCGCCGCCAGAGCGTCCCGCGCCGCCGCGGTCTGCCCGCTGGTCAGCAGGGTTTCGGCGAGGTTGCAGCGCACGGCCAGATCGTCCGGGTGGCGCGCGACCCAGGCGGCGGTGACCCGGTGCGCGGCCGCGAAGTCGTGCAGCACCTCATGGTAGAGCGCCTGCGCCTCGACGTACCGCTGCGGGTCGTCCGGGTCGTCGGCCAACTGCCGCTCGAACTCGGCCGCGACCGCCGCCGGCGCGTCGATCAGGCGGAGCCGCAGGGTCAGTTGGTCCAAGTAGCCCCGGTCCTCGGGCGACACATGCAGCCCGCGATCGACGATTCCTTGCAGCAACGCGTGTGCCTGCCGCCAATGGGCCATCGCCGCATCGGCCTCGCCGCGGCGCTCGGCGAGGTCGGCGAGTCTCCAATGGGAGGCATACAGGTCCCGCTGCCACTCGGTATTGGCCGGGTCCAGCGCGGCGAGGCGCTTGCTGATCTCGAGCCCGGCGCCATAGGCCGCGGCGGCGGCGTCGAGCCGGCCCTGGGCGACGGCGACCTCGCCGAGTTTGTCGTGGGAGATGGACAGGTCCCGCTGCCACTGGGTATTGGCCGGGTCCAGCGCGGCGAGGCGCTTGGCAGTCACAAGCTCGGCGCCATAGGCCGCGGCGGCGTCGTCGAGCCGGCCCTGAGCGACGGCGACATCGCCGAGTTTATTGTGGGAGACGGACAGGTCCCGCTGCCACTGGGTATTGGCCGGGTCCAGCGCGGCGAGGCGCTCTCTGATCTCAAGCCCGGCGCCATAGGCCGCGGCGGCGGCGTCGAGCCGGCCCTGGGCGACGGCGACAGCGCCGAGCCTCTCGTGCGCGAGCGCGACGATCTGTTCGCGATAGGGGTTCTGCGGTTCCAGGGTGCGTGCTCGTTCGGCGATGCGGTGGGCCTCGCGGTAGTCCTGCGCGGCTTTGATGAGTGTGCCTCGGACACGCCCGACATCTCCCTGGTCGATCAGAAACCATCGCAAGCTGTCGAGCGCCTCCGGCCAATCCGGCTCCAGCGCCAGCACCTCAGCGTAGGTTTGGCGTGCCTGGTTGGCATCACCTTTGGCGGCGTACAACTTGGCGCTGGTCAGCAGCGGCAGCAGCTCGTCGCGGTTGCGCGCCTGTTCGGCGGTGCGACGCTGGCGGACCCGCTCATAGATTCCGGAGCGCTTGGTCTCGACATAGGCTAGCCCCGCGTCAATGCCCTGCGCGTCAAGGATGCGGGTCAGCTCCTGGAAGATTTCGCTGGCCTGACCCTGACGCTCGATCTCGGCGAATGAGGCGGCGAGGTCGTCGATGCGCGCGCGCTGGGCGTCGCGCTGGGCCGCGGCGACCTGGCGCAGGCGCTCGCGCTGCTGCCAGTCCTGGGCCTCATCGGCGGCGGCGCGCTGCCGTTCGTAGGTGGCGTCCACCGCTTGCTGCAGGTGGTCGCGGATACGCGCGGTGGTCAGGCGCTGTTGTTCGGCGACTTGCTCGGCGGTCGCGGCGGCGGTCTGCTCGGTGGCGAGGCGCTGCCGCCAGTCGATGAACCAGAGGATGCCGGCGGCGACCAGGACCAAGCCGACCAGCACCGCGACCATGCCGACGACGAGCCGCCGCTGGGTCTGTTCGTCGCGCTGGCGCAAGTGGGCCAGTTCGTCTTTCAACCCCTTGACGCGCAGCTCCAACTGGTCGTCGTTGTCGGCCTTGTGGCGCAGGTGGTTGTCGCCCCGCAGACGCTCGCGGTAGGCGCGTTGCAGCGCGGCGCGTTCCTGTTGGTAGCCGCGCGGGTCCGGGTGCGGGGGCGCGCGCCCTCGCGCGGGGACGGCAGGTCGAGCGTTGCGGGTGCGGCGTCGCGACACCCGGCGCCGACCTCGACGACCCAGGTCGGCAGACCCCGGGTGCGGGCGTAGAGCAATTCGTACTGAGTGTAGGAGCAGCGCCCGTAGCGCGGGTCCGGCCAGGGGTGGGCGGGGTCGTCGCAGTCCGGCGGTTCGGCGCCGTAGGCGTCGCCGATGAGCTGGAAGACGCCATCGCAGCGGTCGATCTGGCGCTCGATCCAGGCGCGCAGTTCGCCGGCGCCAAGCGCGAAGTCGTCTTGGCTGATGGTGTCGTAGCCGAGGCCGTGCAGCCAGGCGGCGGTGCGGCGGCGGGCGCCGCGGAGCTCGGTGCTGACGGCGGAGACGAACAGAAGCGGTCGGGCCATGGCCGCGAGGTCCTTGAGCTGGGTCTGCGACTGGGGCGAAGTGTGGCGCCGCGGCGCGCCGGGCGTCAAGCCGCGGCAAGGTCAGCCGGGGGCGGCTGCCATGGATGACCAGTTACGCCACACTGCCGAAGGTCCGCCGCATCGACCATTCGAGCGTCTCGCCGAGCAACGCAAGCTCAATCGTTTCGATCGCGCGGCGGGCGTCGCGCACGTCGCCGAGCCCGTCGGCCGGCGGCTCGTCGGGCTCGCGCAGGATGCGATCCAACTCGGCGGACTGGTGTTCCAGAAAGCGCAAGGTCGTGCCGAAGCTGTGGACGCGCGCCACATAGTCCTGAGCGGCGGCCCAGGAGAGTGCACCCACCGCCAGTACCGGCAGGAATACCGCCAGGGTCCCCAGGATGGCGGTCAGTAGGGCCGCCGGCTCCTCATCGACGGGGACGACGCCTGTCAGGGTCAGTAGCTTGAGACCGGTGGCCAGGATGGCGAGCAGAGAGCAAAGGGTGAAGATCCATTGGCTCGCCTTCAGCTTGGTCCGCTCACGCCGGCAGCGGTCGCGGTAGTAGGCGATCTGTCCCGTCTTCGGGTCGGGGTCGCGCAGACGCGCGTTCAGGTAGTCCGCGAGCGCGGCGCGCCAGGGCCGCTCGCGCTGCGCTCGGGTGCTGCGCAAATGCAGGATGTTCAGGGTGCGCAGCAGCGGGACCAGACCGTCGGGCAGGCGCAGCCGAAACAGATAGTCCAGCGGCAGGTGCAGGTCGCCCAAGGCGCGCACCGAGCGGCAGATCTCGGCAAGCAGGCGCCACTGCGCCCAGTTGCGCGACGGCGCGGCGCGGTGCATCCAGTGGTGCGTCCCAAAACCGATGCCGAGAGCAAGCAGTTCGACGAGCAGCACGACCAGCGGCCAGGTCGCGTGACCATGGTGGCCGTCGCCCCCGAGACCATGGCCGGCCAGAACAACGGTGGCCCCGAGGGTGGCCAGCAGATGGGTGCCGATGACGATCCAGGCCGCGCGCCCAAACCGTTGCCGGCTTTTGGCGGCCTCGCCGCTGCAGTGCGCCTTGACGGCGGCGACGTACGCCTGGACCTCGGGCAATGGGTCCGCGTTGCCGAATCCGGGGGCGGTGGTGCGATCCAGTGGGCTTGGCAGTGCCGGGGCGGCGAACCCCGCGTACCCGTGCTCGGTGGCCTGGAGCTGCACCTGCCCATCATGCACCGAGACCTCCAGTTCCAGCGCCGGAATCTGCCGCTGCCGTGCCAAGTCGAGCAACTGCGCGGTGCCGCCCGGCTTGGCGGTACTGCCCTGACGGATCAGGCAGACCACCACATCGCTCTGTGCCGCGAGCTCCCGATTGGTTTCCGCGAAGCGCTGTCGGCGCGTGGCGGCGTCGGTAACGACCCGTTGTTCGACGATCTGGGGGCCGTCGAGCAGGTCGAGGGCGCTGCGCCGCTCCGCGTCGGTGAAATCGGGGGTGCCGTCCGACCCCAGCGCGGACAGGTAGGCGTCGGCGGGTTGCGGCAGCAAGATGCGCTGCGGGATCGCGAGCGTGCGGCACGCCCGCGTGAAGGCGACATCGGCCCCGGCCGCGATCTGGGAGAGACCGCAGAGGAACAGGTGCGGCTCCAGGCCGAGCCGGCCGGGCAGGGCGCTCAGGTGTTCGGTCAGCCGCTCGGTCAATTGCCGTTCCAACTGGTCCGGCGGGTCGGAACAATCATCAGGGAACGGCCGTCGGGAGCCGGCAAAGCCGACCTGGACGGCGCAGGGCAGGCGGCCGGGAGCGGAACTCGGGCTCATACGGGGCGTCTCCGTTCATCGGGGGTGAATGCTCAACCGTCGGCGACCTGGCCGCCGGGCCCAGCAGCCTTGCAGACCCCGTGGGTTCCGTTCGGTTGGGCCTGAAGCCAGGGCCGGAATGCTATACCCGTCCAACCGAAACGCCCAGCCCAAACAATCCACATCACTGCAGATCGTACGCTGGCTACCCGACGACTTGCGCCGGTATATTGGATTGGATACAGTCGGGCCGATGAAACCGATCCGTTTCTTGGGCGACGCACTCAAGTGCCTTCGGTCATTCCCGCGCGATGCGCGGCAAGACGCCGGCCGTCAGCTCGACCGGGTGCAGCGGGGCCAGCGCCCGGACGACTGCAAGCCGATGCCGATCATCGGCAAGGGCGTTGAAGAGCTGCGACTCTGGGACGAATCCGGCACCTTCCGGGTCGTCTACACGGCGCGCCTGGCAGACGCCGTCTATGTCCTGCACGCATTCCAGAAAAAGACCCAGGCCACCGCGCACCGCGATATCGCGACCGCCAAGATGCGCTTCGACCGAATCATGCGGGGCGACCAATGACTGACCCAACCGACGAATTGGAGATTCAGACCTTTGCGAGCGTCTGGGATGCCATCGCCGACACCCCGGCGGAGGCCGCCAACTTGAAACTGCGCTCTGAGTTGATGCACCAGATCGTGGCCGTCGTGACCGAGCAGGGGTGGACCCAGCGCGATGCCGCGGCGCGCTGCGGCGTGACCCAGCCGCGCATGAACGACCTGCTGCGGGGACGTATCTCGCGCTTCTCGCTCGATGCCCTGGTGAACATCGCGACCGCGCTCGGTCTGCGGGTCCAGGTGCGGCTGGAGGCCGCCTGATTCGCCCATTGTCTGGCCAGGCGCGTCGGTCCGCAGAGCGGACCCTACGGGAAGGCCGCGATCCGTAGGGTCCGCTGTGCGGGCCAAGCGGCCTCGCTCTCGGTGAGATGGCCGGGATGATGATCTAAGCCGTTCCGGCGATTGCCGGTCCAGCCCGCGGACATCGACGTCTGTTTGTAGCCGCCCCGCCGGCAAGCCATTACACTTCCCCCGACAAAGGGCGGAATCGCCGCGCACGCGGTCGCGGATCGGGCGAGGTGTGGCGGCATGTCGGACAACAACCGCGTCTTTATTTCCTGCGTCTCCGACGAGTTCCAAAAGGAGACCGCAGCCTTCCCCGGCTTTCGCGCTCGGCTGCGCGACTATCTCTCTGCCGCGTATTGCGAGGTTCGGTCCCAGGAGGTCCTGGGCCAGCGCGGCAACGCGGACACGGTGCAGAAGCTCGCGGACGACATCGCACAGTGCGCCGCCGTCATCCATCTGGTCGGCGCGCTCCCCGGCGCACTCGCTCATCCGCGGGCGGTCGCGGCCTTCCGCGCCGCCGAGCCCGATTTCCTGAAAGACCACCCTGAGCTGCGCGAGGCTCTGGGCGACTGCGCCGACCTGACCTATACGCAGTGGGAGGCCATCCTCGCGCTGCACGCCGGAGTCCCGCTGTTCGTCTACCGCACCCCGGCGGGCGAGTCGGCTCAGGGTACTCACCTGCGCCGCCTGCGTCTGGCCCGGAAATACCCCGGCGACCGGGCCATCGTCGATCCGGAGCACCTGGTCGGCCAGCTCATCGGCGACTTGCGCTCAATCGTCCCGGCGACCCCGCCTGCTCAGCGCATCGCCGACTCCCGCATCGTCTACCGCCACCCGGCCGAGCACTTCCTCGGCCGCGAGGCGGAGCTGGCCTGGCTGGACCAGGCCTGGGCCGACGGCACCAACGCGCTGGAGGTCGTCGCCTGGGGCGGGGTCGGCAAGACCGCGCTCCTGATCCAGTGGTTGCAGACCCGCTTTATCGGTCGCGACTGGCGGGATGCGCAGGGCGCGCCGCTGCTGGACGCCTATTTCGACTGGAGCTTCTACGACCAGGGCACCGGCACACTGGGCACCGGCGACAGGGGCGCGGTGCGCGTCGGCAACCTGGGCGCCTTCTTCGAGCAGGCGCTCGGCTTCTTCGGCGACCCGGAGCCCCACCGCCCCGGCCAGGGCGCGCGCCTGGCCGGGCTGGTCCAGGCCCAGCGCACGCTGTTCGTGCTCGACGGTCTGGAGCCGCTGCAACACCCGCCCGGCAGCCCACAGGCCGGCCATCTGCTGGACCCGGAGCTGGCCGCCTTCATCCGCACCCTGGCCCAACGCAACCCGGGGCTCCTGGTCGTCACCAGCCGCGAGCATCTGCGCGACTTCGTGGGCGCCTCCGCCCGCCACTCCCGGCGCGAGCTCGAAGACTTGACCCGCGACACCGCCGTCGCACTGCTGCGCCAACTCCAGATCGAGGGCACCGACGCCGAGCTGGCCGCCGCCTGCGAGCGCTTCGGCTGTCATGCGCTGAGCCTCGCCCTGGTCGGGCGCTTCCTGGTGCGCTTCCATCGCAAGGACATCCGGCGCATCGACTGCATCCGCGACCTGCACCAGGCCGACGCCGAGACCCGCGACCAGCGCCAGCGCACCGCCTGGCGGGTGCTGGAGACCTACGAGTCCTGGCTCGCCCGCGCCCAGGGCGCCGACGACTCCCGAGAGCTGGCCCTGCTGCGCCTGAGCGGACTCTTCGACCGCCCCGCGGGCGCCGACCTGCTCGCGGCACTCTGCGCCCCGCCGGCCATCCCCGGACTCACCGAGTCACTGGTGGGCTTGGGCGACATCCCCTGGCGCGGACTCCTGGCGCGCCTGGCCGAGGCCCGGCTGATCCGGCTGCGCCCGAGCCCGACGGGCGCGACGGGCTCGACGGGCTCGACGCCCACCCGCTGGTGCGCGAATATTTCGCCGAGCAATTGCGGCTGCATCTGCCCGCGGCCTTCGCCGCCGCCCATGCCCGGCTCTTCGAGCACCTGTGCGCCGCTACGCCCCACAGGCCGGACGACCTGGAGGGCCTGCAACCGCTCTATCAGGCCGTCCGCCACGGCTGTCTCGCCGGGCGGGAGCAGGAGGCTTGCGACAAGGTCTACGTCGAGCGCATCCTGCGCGGTACCGGGACCGACGGCTTCTACAGCCGGAACAAACTCGGCGCGATCGGCGCCGACCTGGGCGCGGTGGCGGCCTTCTTCGACGCGCCCTGGGTGCGCGTCTCGCCCAACCTCGCCGAGCCTAACCTCGCCGAGCCCGACCGGGCTTGGGTGCTGAGCGAGGCCGCGTTCTTGCTGCGCGCACTCGGCCGCCTGACCGAGGCACTGGGGCCGATGCGGGTCGCTTCCGAGATCGCGGTTCAGACGGAGCAGTGGCAGAATGCGGCGATCCGCTACTCGAACCTGAGCGAGCTCGAGCTTACCCTCGGCCGGCTGCCGGACGCGGTGACCGACGCCCGCGCCGCCATCGCCCACGCCGACCGTAGCGGCGATGCCGGCGAGCGCTTGATCAATCGCACCACCGCGGCCGACGCACTGCACCAGTCCGGCGAGACTGCCGAGGCCGGCCGACTCTTTGCCGAGGCCGAGCGGATGCAGCGGGAGCTTCAGCCGCAGAACCCGCTGCTCTACTCGGTGCGGGGCTTCCAGTACTGCGACTGGCTGCTGGCCCCGGCCGAGCGCGCCGCCTGGCGGGTCCTTAGTGGCGCCGGCTTCCAGCCGGCGATCATGACCGCCGCCACCGTGCCGCCCGCAAGCCCCGCGCCCCCCGCGGGTCCCCCGGTGCCCGACGCCGCGACCGCCGCCGACCCGGACGGCGCGGCCCCGACCGACCCGCTCGCGGCCTGTATTGAAGTGGAGCGGCGGGCGAAGACCGCGCTTGTGGTGGCAGAAGCGAATGGCTGGCTCCTCACCATCGCCCTCGACCACCTGACCCTGGCCCGCGCCCGCCTGCTGCGCGCGCTGCTCACCGGCCACCTGTCCCCGCTCGGCCCAGACCCCGAGGCGCTCGCCGCCGTCGCCGGACTGCGCCAGGCGGGCATGATAAACTACCCACCGCTGGGCCTGCTCACCGCCGCCTGGTCCCAGGCCCTGAGCGGCGACCCGGACGCGGCCCGTGCCGCACTCGACGAGGCCCTTGAGATCGCCCGACGCGGCCCTATGCCGCTCTTCGAGGCCGATGTGCTGCTTTACCGGGCGCGGCTTGGAGGGGGGGGCGTCCCGCCCCCCATTCGGCGATGTCGCCACGGCCGCGCGGGGGCAGGATGCCCCCGCTCCCGGTTCCCCCCAAGCCGACCTCGCCGCCGCCCGCCGCCTGATCGAGCACCACGGCTATGGCCGCCGCCTGCCGGAGCTCGAGGACGCTGAGGCGGCCCTGCAAGTCGCGACGGCGGGGGTGCGCGCCGTTTCCGATGCACGGGACTCTGGAAGTTAGCGCGTGCAAGCACTAGGCTTGGCTGCATCGCTACCGTCACGCTTAAAAGAGCGAGTCATGGGTCAACTCATTTCCGTGCGGCTGGACGAAGAAATCCAGGCCACGCTCGAGACCGCCGCGCATGCGCGTGGCATCGGGCTCTCCGCCTATCTGCGCGAGCTCGCCGACAGCGAGGCCAGACGGTTGCGCCGCGAGCGCATCCGCGCCCAAAGCCGAGCGGTGGCAGAGCACGTCGCGTCCAAACCGGATGCGGTGGATTTCTACGCCGACTGGGGGACGCCGAACGCCGACGAGGGCCCGATATGAGCGGCCCCGGAGAACGGCTGTACTCTGGCTCCCACGCTCCAGCGTTGGAGCAGGTGCGGGCGCTCCGCGTCCAGTGTGCAGACCGGACGCGGAGCGCCCGCACGACACTCCCACGCTGGAGCGTGGGAGCGAGCGACTGCGGTTAGACTGCCCGCCGGATCACCCGAGGACAGGCCCATGCGCAAGCACAGCGTTCAACTCGACTCCCCCTGGATGCACTGGTTGCCGTCACCAAGCGGCTCAGCCGCTATGAGGTGGAGCCTGTAGGCTGGGGTGACGAAGGAACCCCAGCGTTGGTCGCGTCGCGAGGATGTTGGGGTTCGTTGCTCACCCCAACCTACGGACTTCCTCGCACTGCGCGCCGAGCTCGACGACCGTTTGCATGAGGCCGCATAGTGCGCTCGCCTGGTATCTTGCGGGTGTCGAGGTCGTCGGTCCGCACAGCGGACCCTACAGGTCATGGTGTAACCGTAGGGTCCGCTGTGCGGACCGCCCGCGATTGGTCAGGATGCCCGATCGCCGGGATCCCCCGCCGCGGACCCGTGTGCCCGCTCCTCATCCAGCCGATGATCCGGCTCCGGTGCGGCCCGCGTGCCTTCCACCAGCGGCCCCTCCGGATCGCCCGGCGGAACCTCGGTGTCGTGTCGGCGATCCATCACCACCTCCACATCCGGCAGGATATCGGCGAACTCCACGCCGTAGATCTCCCAGATCGCCACGAACAGCGAGGCGATCACCGGGCCGATGAAGAGCCCCGGAAAGCCGAACATCAGGATGCCGCCCAGGGTGCTGAAGAAGATCATCAGCTCATGCAGCTTGGTGTCCTTGCCCACCAGAATGGGGCGCAGAACATTGTCCAGACTCCCCACCACCAGGCCGC
>Ga0247837_1009443_pt1 | contig 11701 bp, 10 predicted proteins | sample LaCtaG_2_FD_187115 | JGI IMG/M metagenome (GOLD analysis project Ga0247837, IMG submission 187115) | Freshwater microbial communities from meromictic Lake La Cruz, Castile-La Mancha, Spain - LaCruzMarch2015_14.5m | ecosystem: Environmental > Aquatic > Freshwater > Lake | place: Spain: Castile-La...
TGGGTGGAGTAAATTTTTCCTCGAAATCCGTCGCCCACGAGCTTAGGCACCCGGCCTGTATGGTCAATGTGCGCATGACTTAATAGGAGACAATCAATTTCCTTGGGGTCGAAAAGCCATTTTTCATTGAAACCTGTGATGGGGTGGCTATCGCCCGCGCGGCCATCGTCGTCGCCACCTTGGTAGAGACCGCAGTCGAGGAGGATTTTGAAACCATTGTCGAGGGCAATGAGGTGGCAGGAGCCTGTGACCTCGCGGGCTGCGCCGCAGAATTTTACTTTCATAGTTGTATTGCTGCGCAAATTTCGCAAATTGTTTTGGAACTACCGATAAATACCTGTCCCGACCAACGCTGGGCGTTCCAAAATCCGCCCTTTGCACCCCCATCGCCGACCCAGTTGTCCGGCAATCGCGAACACCAATTTTTCGTAGGGCACGATCTCGAGTTCTTGCGCCTGGTTGCTGAGCTGAAGGGGTGCGATGCGCATTTCGGCCAGATATGGCTCGGCTTTTTCGAGGAATTTATCGCGGTCGTAGTTATACTTGGAGAGGATGCTGAGTATTTTGATAAAGAGTTGCGAGCGGTGGGTGTCCTCGTTGTTGCGGAGGTAGCGCTCGCGGTATTTTTCGAGCGCAGAGATCCGATCCCAGAGTTCGTCGTCTTTTTCTTCCACAAAGTCCAGGAGCACCTCGGCTGCTAAAATAGCGATGTTCATGCCCATTTTGTCATGCGAGAAATCCTTGACGTCGTTGCGAAATTTACTGCTTTTGACTTTGGGCACCAGGCCTTCGGGGATGTCCGCGCCCGTCATTTTTTGCATGATGTAGAGGTAGGCGCCCAGGATGTGCCAGATTTCACGTTTTGCGTCGCGCAGCACGTTGAAACGTTTGTGCCTGGTGGCCATCGCATAGACTTCGGCAGCTCCGGTCCAATCCTGTTCGTGCATTTTAAGGTAAAATCCGAGTTCGAGGGTGTTGAACCAATTGACGCTTCCGAGCAGCGCGGTGTTCAGGGCTTTTTGGAAACAATCCCGGCCGCGCTCATAATGGCCTAGGAAGACACAATTGGCGATTTCCAGATAATAGAAAATATTGAGCGCCGCATTGCAGGAATAAGGTCGCGTATTGAAGTATTGGATCGCTTCTTCGTGCAGTTGAGTAGCTTCGTGGTGCAGGGCCTCAATCATATACATTTTTGATTTTAGGCTATAAAAAGCAATGTGAAAGCTATGCGATGGAATTACGTTGATATAGGGTTCGAATTCGGCTACACATTGTTGTGCAAACCCCGCATTTTCGCTCTGAAGGGCCCTTTTTTTGATATAAGGCAGGGTAATTCTGTTTAAATAAATAAGGATACGTTCTTCCAGGAGGCGCCATTGGCTATGTTCTTGATAAATAGAGAGATATTGTTCGAAGCCGTCGGGACCGTCGCTTGCAACCGAGGAGTAATCCATCAATATTTTAGAAGCTTCTACCACAAACTCCGGGCGGGCATATTGCTGGCCGATTTTAAGCAAGGCTTCCGCAGCTCTTTTTGCCCCATTTTTACAGGCCAGCGGCGCCAGGGATTTAACGGTTGCCATCAATTGATAACCTTTTATCCGGGCATGGTTGAGTTCGTCCAACACCTGTTTGTCGAAGTCAATCAGCAGCACCATTTGCTCCAGACAGCGCAGGAGTTCCCTGGCCACCTGCCTGAATTTGGTTCGTTCCCCCACCTTGGCTTTGTCAATCGCCTCGGCTTCGGTCCGAAAATTATTGGCTTGCACTGCGTGAAAGAGTTTCAGTACATCGCGGTTGTGTTTCGACAAGAAATTGAGGGAATCCTCGTGATTGGGGATCGTGTTTTCGGCCAGGGTAACCAATTCGGTAAGTTCCTTAATCATACGCGAGGAGGATAATGGAAGAGAAAGTCGCTTCTGATCGCTAAGGTGGCCCTGATAGGGTCTAAAATTCTATAACACTTTTTGGTACTTATTCCCGCAGCAACCCGCTGCGCAGTTTTGTATGTAACCAAAGATTTGGGCCTTTATACAAAACCATAAAGCGGTGACCTTTTAGTTGTAGTAGGCGCAAACCATTGTTGAACTATAGGATCCTTCAGAATCTGTAACACATTTCTATCCGCATTCCCAATATTTTTTATTGAAATAAAGGCAAAAGACCGACACCAACCGGCAATATGCCTTGCAAACGCGAACATGGGCAATAGAATATTCTAGCACACAAATATTTGATTATCAATAATTTATTGCGTTTTAATTATAAGAACCAGCGTCTTTTAATACTTGAATCCGCACTTCCACTGTCGCAATGGGCCATCGTGGATGCCCTGACTTTTGTGACGTAATCAAATCAATCTTCATTTAAAAATCAATCCTCATGTTGCGAATCACTTTTACACCGCTTATGCTCTCCAAGAAAAATCATTCCTCGACACCATTCATGCTATACCGAAGGAGTTCAGGCAAGGAAGCAATCATCATTGATGATGTGACCGCCGGTTAAAAAAAATGAAAAATCAAATGCTGGCGCGAACATTCTAATGTGCTTCAAAAATTTGACAATCAACATTTTAGACTAGAAACGACTCGCTTTTTGCCGCAAAAAAATCCTCTAAAACCTGCTCAACTGTCGGTACTTCCAGGAATTCTGCACCCCCACCTTTGTCTCATCAGAAAACATAAACAGCATGACACACTTCGACACACAGCCCTTGACCGGGCAAAACAAAATTCAAACACCGCCGAGCACCTGGGTAAAAACCCGGTTCGAAGGCAATGATAAATACAACCTAACCATTATGGGAAAAACGAAATTGCTACAACAGGCCAAGCCACTGGAATCTGCCGGTTGTGCTTTTGCGAAACTCTCGCTCATGGAAAGTGGAGCGGTGATGGCCTCCTTCCCCGTCATGGGCATGGTTTCCGGCACGATCCGCAGCCTGCTGGGTGCTACCTCCTTTGAACTGGGATCGCCCTTGAAACTACCCGCCTTTGTATTCGGCTATGATATCGAGATTCCAGCAGGTCGGCACCCCATCGTATTTGTGCTGGAGAGTTGGGTGGTACTGTTCCGGCCTCAAAACACAATTCGGCTATAATCAACCAGGATAGTCTCTCGTGTCGCTCGCGGGTTTATCCCGCGAGCCGACCGGGAGCGTCAAAACACGCTTCATTCGCCCACATATCCAAATGAAACAACTTCCTGCCAAGTCCCGAATTTTTCGGGACTGTGGCGGGGAAGAAACCCCGCCTTCGCCCCGTGCCTCCATTTCTATGATGGTAAGTAAAGGGCTACGGCGAGTAAACCTGCCTTCGCCCCGTGCCTCCATTTCTATGATGGTAGGTAAAGGGCTACGGCGAGTAAACTATACACACTTCATACGCCCGCAAGCTGCCCTCGGCTTTATTCGCCGCAATCATAAATCAAAAGCAGCCCTGACGCGCCCAGAATGTGTATTGTCCCAAACCAAGGGAGATTTCCGGAAAATCCTTGAATAGAGTACGGACGCGGATGCCGAAAAGCGTAGAGAGTAGGCAAAACACGCTTTTATTAATCATTTTATTATGAAAACGCTTTTTTATTCATTGCTGGCAGTCGCTTTTATGCTTTCAACTACTCCAGTAAAAGCCATTTCAATTCCACAGACCGATGGGCTTGGGCCTAAAATCACGATTATTATTGAAATAGGAAGAAAGTCCAAAGGGTGTGCAAGATTTGGATTTTGTGACATAAGCGGATCTGTTGATCTTAGAAGCCAACCCGCGCCTAATGGCGAAAATACTGCTACGGGCACAGCTTGGATGGAGAACGGAAAATTGAAAATCGAGTTCGATCGCGCGTCCATGACAGATGCTACCTACCAGACTCATTTTGGAACTGGTAAGTTTCAACTGGAAGAAGATTATGCCTTGCCTTTAGATGTGGCAAGTGCCTTAGGGGTCAAATCTTACACCATTAAAACTGGCAAGTATACTGTCCCACAATCAACCGGTGAAAGCAACACCTTATCAGTAACTTTCTAATAAAATCCACTTGCGGCAGGTAGGCTTACCTGCCGCAAGTTCAAAATTGATTATAATGAAACACTTCACATTATTGCTCCTAACTGTACTGTTAGTACTAACGACTTCCTGCAAATATCTCCTTATTAAATCAGAAGGGATTAGACAACCTAAGATAGAAAACTACGAATCTCTATCAAAATTTTTATTATCTAAGGGGATTGACACCTCCGAAATTCTTTGCTTTAAAGATACTTTGGCTCTAAATATCTACTATAGAAATGATTTCAAAATACCCGATGCCTTGTTTTTCAATAGAGAAAAAAAATTTGTTGATTACCGGACCTCCGTGACCGACTGTAATGGAATGGTTTCGGTATTCATTGGAAATATTGATTCAATAAATCTAAAAGAACCGATAGAAGAAAAAATATTGGACTCCTATTTGAATAACCTCGTTTTAGAAAAAACAGGTCAAAAATTCATGCTGGAAAACCAACGCTACGACGCGTACATGGTAGTTTATTGGGCAAAATACCTTGGGAAAGTAAACAAACGAAAGGTGTATGATTGGCAAGAGTTGGCAAAAAAAGCAAACCAAAATGGTAAAAAAATCAGAATGATTTTGGTCAGTGTGGATTATCAGGAGTTTTGGGGAATAAACAAGAATCAGTTACCAAAATTTGATTTTTGACTCCATGTATTCGAGTATACCCAATCAGCAAGCGCAGCCGTAAGCCCCAAAGTCCTCACCGCAACCAAACTTTTAAGCTATGAAAACTCAAACGTTCCTCCAGAACACGGGACTGCTTATGGTCTTGTTTTGCCTACAACTCCAAGACGTTCAGGCCAACAACGCCTATCCGGGCGACTCTGCCACTCTCTGGATACAACCCTGGATAGAATCGGCTTTTTCGGAGCTCGAGCTGTTGGAACGTGAACACTTCGACCGCAGCGAGCCCCTCCGGATGCGCCTCTACGAAGTGGACAATGCCCTCGCCGAACCCCGCAACCGAACTCCCGAATGTGGCTTTCAATTCCTTTGGGAAAAAATCCAATTGGAAGAAACGCTTCAAGGCATTGAACAAGAACACGAAATCAAACTGCTCAAACTCCGATACCGCAAGAGCATCGAAATCGTGAAAATGCTCTACGAAAAAGTACTCAGCATGGATCACCATCTGAGCAGCCTCAAAGCACAACAGGGCCTCTCCAACCTGTCCAACCCGCACAACTACCCCGAATTCAAAGAAACCAAGGGAATCATCGAAGACCGCATGAAAAAGAAATTTAACTTCCAGATGCCCGCACTTTTTCAAACCAACCCCTTCCTATCGGCAGCGTTTTCGATCGTAGGACTGGCTGTGGGCGGTGGAGAAGACAAAGAGAAGAAGCAGAGTATTGACAAAATTGCCTGTGTGCTTGATTTCACGGTGCGGATGCACGCAGACCTCAACGTGATCTACTACGAAACGGGCTATCTCCTCGATGCCAACCTGACACTTAAAAAAGAGTGCGAAACCCTGTTTTCAGATTGTTCCCGACAAGTGGGCTACACCATCCCGCTCGTCAGTTGCCGCGACGGCGACGATTGGGAACGGCTCTATGCAATGCTCGACAACTATGTCAACAAGGCCCTCGGCGAAACCGCCAACTCCACTACCCCGGCGGGCAGCGCCGCCACGACTTTATCACTCCCCCCCGACCCTCGCCTACTCGCCCGTGCTACCACCAACCTTCAGTTTTCAATTGATCGTGTGGGTCTTTTTATTGAAAAATACAGCAATTTCGTAGGCCAAGGTGGTGAATATTACAAGAAATTCTCCAAGATAGCGGGCAGCTATGAAAATGAAAAGACCTGTGCCCGTTCGCTTCCAGATCAATTCAAAAAACTTAAATCCGACATTGACGAAACGCTCGACAAATTTAATAGCGCCTATAAAATGCCCGAAGTGCAAGGCTCAAAACTCAAAGACATGCTCTATGGAACGTCTTCCGATTAAACCTTGACAAAACGAAATGACATCTCCGACGAAGGAGGTAGGTGTCACCTCGGTTTCGCAAAACTTTCAACCATCATGAAATACATCCTACCCATTCTCTTCATCCTCGCCAGTGTGCGCATGAGCGCACAAAACCCTATTTTTTTTGATCCAGAACACGATCCTGTGGCTGTGCGCACCGATACCACAATTCAGCTTTTGGTCAGTGAATATGTACTCACCAAATCCGTCAAAGCCCGAATGGGCCCTGACTGCCAAGTGCTGAAAACGTATAAGCATCGGTCGCCCAAGGGCACTGAAAGCTTGATTTTTGAAGGGATTTATTTGGCCAAAAATGGGCTGCATTTCACGCTCTCCGTACCCCTGGTGCCCGATCCCCAAGGCCGGTTTTATTATACTTCCTCACAGTCCATTGTGTGTTCTGCTCCCGGCTGCAACAATTGTAGCATAGATAACGGCAACTGCGTTGGCTGTTGTTCCAATGCCAACGGGAGTGCTGTGGCACTGCCCACACCGCTCCTGAAAGTCCAAACAAACATCGAGTAACACATTATGAAAATCCACTTCCTACTCTGTTTTGGTTTATGGGCACAGCTTTGTTTTGCGCAAGCAGCCAAGTCGCCTGAAGACGGGTTTTTCGACCCTGCAAGCGACCCTGTGGCCAGTATGGATCGTGGTCGTCTGCGTCCGATAGTCGGCGAGGAAGTGCTCGTTCGATCTTTATCCGACAAGCTTCCCCGGGTAGGAACCATAGAAAAAGTGGATTGTCAAAAAATCGAAGGCTATTGGTGGCTCACGCTCGAAAGCCGTCATGCAGAAGACATGGAGCAATCCGTTTTTGTAGCCCTGCGGCTCAAACCCGATTCGAACGGTGATTATTTCGCGGATTCGTATTGGACGAGCTGCACGGGAGAAGGCTGCGGCGGCTGCGATTTCAAACTTCAGATGGATGGATGTTTTTGCCGCTTCGACAGGCCTGGAGAGCCCGGCACCCCCGGGGCCTGTTACCAAACCACCAGCGATGAGCCACTTTTAGTGAAAGTACCCTTGAAAAAGTAGACGTTGGACTTTGGACTTTGGACGTTGGACTGCTGGACTTTGGACGTTGGACGTTTGACTTTGGACCGTTGATCCTTAAAGCGCAAGACCCATTTCAAAATAAGTCAATTTTCAACCCATGAAAGCATGTCAAAATCTGTACACGATATAAAAATCCTCGTCTCCGTCGAACTGGGTAATCCCGCTGCGGAATGTGCTCATTTTGGCATCTGCTCTGTGGCTGTGTTGTCGCCCAAACAATGGGCGGCTTTCAAGTCTCGGCATATACGCCATGTAAAAGCAGTGCTATCGGTTAGCCCTGCTGGCAGTCTGCGTTTTGAATTTCCCCTGGAAAGCATGCGGGCAGACACTCGGGCTCAATTTTTCCCGTCGGAAGGGTTTCGGGTAGACGGTTCCACGGTATTGCCCCGCAGGACCCTCAGTTTGCTAAGGATTCCGCCGAGCGCAATCATTATGCCCGGTTTGTACGCTTTGAGCCTGTTGGCCGATACCTTGGTTGTTGAATTGGCACTTCAATGATTCCAGGTACAGCCCTTTCCCAACGTCGTTAGAAAAGGCCAAAGAAAAATCGCGCTTTACACAAGCTGTCATACTTTCGCCGCCAATTAAATGAAGTCAATGTGGGTAATGTGTTTGAATGTGGTCAATGTGACCAACCCAGCACATTGACCACATTAACCTCATTTGACATTGACCACATTTAAAAAGTATGCAAGATAAAATCCTCATCATCGGCGCAGGCGGCCAAATCGGCGCCGTACTCACCGAAGCACTCCGCGAAGCCCACGGTGCCGACAACGTCATCGCTACCGACCTCCGCCCTTTAGAAAATCAAAGCGGCCCTTCCGAAATCCTCGACGCACTCGACGGCAACGCCCTGGCCGAACTGGTGAAAAAATACCACGCCACACAGATTTACCACTTGGCTGCCATCCTATCTGCTACGGGCGAAAAAAATCCAATGTGGGCCTGGGATGTGAATATGCGCAGCTTGTTCAATGTGCTAGAAGTCAGCCGGGAACAGCAATTGTCAAAGGTGTATTTTCCTTCCTCCATTGCCGTTTTTGGCCTGCAAGCCGCCCCAGCCATGACGCCCCAATACACGGTTTTGATTCCCGAAACGGTATACGGCATCAGTAAAGTGGCGGGAGAAAATTGGGCCAATTACTATTACAGTCGCTACGGACTGGATGTACGCTCGCTGCGTTACCCCGGCATCATCGGCTATCAAAGTATGCCCGGCGGTGGCACCACAGATTATGCCGTGGACATCTACCACTACGCCGTGCAAGGCAAAGCCTACGAGTGTTTCCTCCGCGCTGATACCCCCCTGCCGATGCTTTATATGCCCGATGCCATCCGCGCGACCCTCCAACTGATGGATGCGCCGGCCAACAGCCTCTCGGTACGCACGAGTTATAACCTGGCGGGTATGACCTTCAACCCTGGGGAAATCACCGCCAGCATTCAAAAAGAAGTGCCTGATTTCCGGGTAAGTTACAAACCCGATTTCCGCCAAGCCATTGCAGATTCCTGGCCAGCTTCTATTGACGACTCAGCGGCGCGCAAGGACTGGGGCTGGAAACCGGAATTTGATCTGGATGGGATGACGCGGGATATGTTGCTGCATTTGCGGGAGCAATATGGCTTGGAAAAATGAGCATCAATTTAGAATTAGCCGTACCCTAATATGAAAAAGAAACAATCTTTTTTTCTTGACAACAGGCCTTTCATTTACATATTTTCGGGACTGCTTGGATATGCATTCGGAATATGGCTTGTTTTTAGCGGACTGAAGTTGGAAACCGCCATGGTAGAGTTGAATGAAAATGGGCGCTTACAGCTCACTGAAGAGCATCACGCTGTTCAGAATGGATCGAACGATCAAATCGTCGATTCATTAAAAGGTTCTATGAATTGGCATCCGGCCTATCTGAAATGGGGGCTATTTATGGGACTTTTAACGGCTTTTTCCGGTGCAATATTGGTTTCTGCCCTTTTGCTTAATATAGAAATTATATTAAACTTTTCACTCTGGAAAAATCAATTTCACATTTTAATCTTTTCCTCCGCTATCGCTTTTGCAGTATTTTTTCTAAAATGTATTCTGCCAGCTGCAACGGATAAAGTGCTTATACCACAAGAAATATTCAGTAACCTAAATTTACTAGCCGATACGAGTTTGAAAAAAATAGAATGGGTTTCCTATCCTATTATTTTTTCTGGCATTCTTTGTTTATCAGGTTTGTTTTTACTTAATCTGGCAATTGTAGATAGAAACTTTCAGAAAAGTACTGACGAAGATGTTGAAACAGGTCGGCAAACGGAACTACAAAGGTACTTTCGTTTTTTTTCCACCTCGCTCAGCATTCTGATTACTGGAGGTATGATAACAAGTTCATTGCTTCGGGATGTGGTATATTCAGTAGTTGTCCCGTTAAACAAAGAGGTCGTTGAATCTCCAGAATGGAAAGCCCTTGCACCCTCAGAATTCATTCTAATTTATGGTCTGAATCTAGTAGTTATCCTTACAGCAGTTCTGGTTCCTTCCTTCTTTTATATCCATCGCTCCGGGCAATTGGCATTGTTCAGAATTCAATCAGATCCATCAAATGAAGGTGCTCAGCTGGCAAAACAGTTTGCCCCCCAAAGAATGTTGCTTCAGAAATTGAGGTTGGCAAGTTTAATTCTCATGCCCTTTTTGGCCCTTTTTGTGAGCAGGTTACTGGATATCCTTGCCAGACAGTTGGATTGATTGCTAATTGTGCGGTCATCTCGGACTTTGGTCATTTATCGCGCAAATTTTATTTCACAAACAAACCCAAATGCGCTACATTTCGACGTTTTTCAAAACAAAACGAATGTACCATGACAACGAAAGCGCTGGTTTTGATCCTCCTCCTGTTTTGCATCCATGCATTATCTGCTCAGGACAAACATTTGATTGACAGCCTTTATCGCGCTTTTCACGCAGAAAAGGATCCCACTAAAAAAATTGACCTCCTCTACGACATCGCCAATGAACAGGACGATGCAGGCAATCCTGAGGACGGCTTTCGATATGCCGACAGCTTGGAACTGCTTTCCAAAGCCGCCCGATACACAAAAGGGCTTGCCAGGTCCTACGACATACGTGGTTGGTCGCTTGGGCAGAAAGGCGAATTTGCAGCCTCGCTCCCGATTTTTCATCAACAACTGGCCATATTCACCGAAATTAACGACTTGGAAGGGCAGGGACGGGCACTCAACAATATAGGCACCGCTTGGCATGACATGGAGGTCAACGATTCGGCCATCGTCTATTACTTGCGCAGCATAGACATCAAGGAACGGTTGGGCAACATGGGCGATGTGGCCACAGGTTTGGCAAACATCGCCAACATTTACAGCGATATGGAAGCCCACGACAAGGCCATTGGTATGCTACAACGGGCCTTGCGCATCCGCCGAGAACTGGGCGAAGAGAAACGCACTATGTTTACCCTCAACAATTTAGCTGTGGCCTACGGCAAAAAAGGAGATGCCGAAAAATCAATTGCATACGCCGACACGGGCATTGTGGTGGCTTTAAAATATAACAACAAAATGGTAGCGGGAGTCATATGTGGTGGCATGGGACATGTGCTGAACGATCAAAAGCGCTACGCTGAAAGCATTTCCTGGTGTGAGCGGTCCCTGGCTTATCTAACAGAGGTAAATCGGGTGGCCAACATGGTATACCCACTTTGCAACATGGCCGCCGCCTACATCGGCCTTGGTCAGTACGCCAAAGGTTTGGAAGTGAACAACCGTGGTTGGGCCATCATGCAAAAACTCAACCTCCAGGAGCCTCTCGACCCCTATCATGAAAATTTTGCCAACGCCTACGCCGGGTTGGGGGACTTCAAAAATGCCTATCAGTGGCACAAAATATACTTTGCCCGGATAGACTCGATCACCCAAAATGACAATCTCAACAAGATCGCCCATATAGAGACCAAATACAATCTAGCTAAAAAAGACCAGGAAATCAGCGAACAACGTGCTGAAAACTTCCGTCAGCGCGTGGCTTTAATTACCCTGTTGGCCTCGCTCCTTGCAGCAGCAGCCCTGGGCTACCTTTTCTACAACCGTTTCCGATTGCGCAAAAAAGCCGAACTCGACGCTGCCATCATCCGAGAACAAAAACTCGGGCTGAGTGCCGTCATCGAAGCTCAAGAGGCTGAACGCAAACGCATCGCCCGCGACCTGCATGACGGCATCGCGCAGGAACTCGTGGCCTTGAAACTTGGCTTCGACGCGCTGGGCAGGAGAATAGGGAAAATTGTCCCGGAGGAATCGCAACGTTTTGCTGAGCTGGGTGAACAACTGGACAACTCCTGCACCGAAGTCCGCAGTATTGCCCATGTCATGTCGCCACCCGTGCTCGAACAACAGGGCCTGGCACCCAGTCTCGAACTCCTGCTCCGGCACACGTTGCAACACGCAGGGGTGGAGGCGAAATTTAATGCCCACGACTTGCCGCTACAACTGGATGACAAGACTGAAATCGGGCTCTACCGCATAACACAAGAACTTTTGAACAACATCGTGAAACACGCCCGGGCCGCCAAAGTCGTGATTGAATTATTCCAATCGGACAACCAGTTG
>Ga0247837_1009445_pt1 | contig 11697 bp, 11 predicted proteins | sample LaCtaG_2_FD_187115 | JGI IMG/M metagenome (GOLD analysis project Ga0247837, IMG submission 187115) | Freshwater microbial communities from meromictic Lake La Cruz, Castile-La Mancha, Spain - LaCruzMarch2015_14.5m | ecosystem: Environmental > Aquatic > Freshwater > Lake | place: Spain: Castile-La...
GTATCAATTAATATATATTTTTTTTCATCACGATCAAAAGGTATAGCAATACTATCCCTCGTGGTTCCTGGCATATCATAAACTACAACACGTTCTTCACCTAGGATACGATTAATTAATGTTGACTTGCCAACATTAGGCCTTCCTGCAAAGGTAATTTTTATTGCATCTTTATTTAAGTTTAATTCAGATAATGGCTCAAAAAATTCAGTAACATTTTCTAATAAATTAGATATGCCTCTTCCATGTGAAGCTGAAATGCCAAAGATTTTTGGATATGCTAATGATTGGAAATCAGCACAAACTATTTCCTCATCCAATCCATCAATTTTATTTACAATCAGGTAAATTGGTTTAGATATCTTTCTAAGACGAGACGCTATTGTTTCATCAACAGATGTTAATCCATCACGTCCATCAACAATGAAGAAAACAAAATCAGCTTCATTTAATGCGAACTCTGATTGCTTCGACATAAGTGCGTCAACTGCAATATCTTCAACACCAACACCACCGGTATCAATAACTATAAAATGTTTATTATTAAATACAGCATCACCATATTGCCGGTCTCTAGTTAAGCCAGGGAAATCAGCAACTAAAGCATCTTGACTTTTAGTTAAACGATTAAAAAGCGTAGACTTACCTACATTTGGTCTGCCTACTAAAGCAATAACAGGTATCATTAAATTTAACTCGCAGTTAACTTACTCAAATTACCATTGGCAGTCATAACATAAATGCTATTTCCTGATATAGCGGGCGAAATATCAATAGTACCATTGAGTTCTTTACGTGCAATAAACTCGCCGCTACTAGTTGATAAAACATGTAAAAAGCCAGATCTGTCCCCTACTACTAATCTGTTTCCTAATATTGTAGGCTCAGTTAATACACGTCCTTTAAGTGCTACTTGCTTCCATTTTACTTTACCATCATTTCTATTAAGGGCCCAAAGGACATCATTACTATCAGTAATGTATAAGGTTGAATTATCAACAGCCATATTTTTATAAACGGACCCCGCTTTTCTCCAGATAAATTGGCCATCTGTTAAAGAAAGGGCGCCAATATAACCTTGATAGCTTGCTAAATAGGCTATATCACCACGTATTATCGGATCAGCATCTATATCAACTAAACGTTCAACATCAGATGAGCCATTAGCGTATGCAATAGATCTTTGCCAAATTATACGGCCATTTTCTGTATCAATAGCATCTAATTTTCCGTCAGAAAAACCAACTATTGCTAGTTTATTCACTATTATTGGTGAAGAACTAGCTTTTAAAATTAAACTTGGTGAGCCATGTTCAGCACTCCAAAGTTTTTGGCCTGTTTTTAAATCAAATCCATACAAATATCCATCAATAGTTTTGATTATAATTTTATCACTAATAATTGCAGGCTTTGAAAGTGCTTCACCTGAAATCTTAAATTTATGTAACTGTTCACCATCAGATTCACGAAGAAGTATTACTGTAGAGCGATTTGTACCTAAAGCAATATAACCATGAGCTACTGCAGGCCCACTAACTATGCTATTGGGCAATTGTTTAGACCATATAATTTTTCCTGAATCTTTATTTACTGCATCTACTTCGCCACTTGCATTTGCAATATAAATAATATTACCTTTTACAACCGGCTTTAATTTTAAATAAGAACTTGATTTACTTGGCTTATTAGTTATTACTGACCAATTATCTACTAACTTTAATTTGGGCTTAATTTCTGTAAGCGGTGTAGGTTTAATAGTATTATCTTTTCCTAGCAAATAGTCATCTACAAGCGTACAAGATTGCACTAATAGACATAATCCCAAAAGCAGAAATTTACGTTTTAGATATATCATAAACCCTCTTAATCCAATTCAAACTTTAAACAGTTTTAATTTTTGTATCTCTAACTTTCATTGATTGAGTTAAAGCCGTTAATTCATTTGTTTTCATTTCAAGAAAAAGATTACCCATACCATTTACTTGGGCTTCTTTTATCGCAATCCTATAGGATTCTAATGCAGATTGATATTGACCATCTGCAGCATAGATATCACCTTTTAGCTCATTTATTACTGGAATGTAAACTGAGCTTTCAACACTAGATAATTCTTGAAGTGCCCTATCATATAATTTTTGAGTAGCAAACAGCCTTGCCATTCTAATTTTTGCAATTTGCTTTAAAGAAGGCATGGTTGAATTAATAGCGACATACTTAAGCTCTTCTTCTGCTTTAGCATATTTTTCTCTTAAAATATACAATTTCGCTAAAGTAAGCCTAGCTGCATCTGCGTATATAGTTTTATCATAATCATTTATTAACTGATTAGCATAACCACGCACACTACGATTATCATGATTTGAAAAGGAAATCATGAGTTGTTCATATGTACTAGATGCCTGTTGTATTATTTTCTCTTGATGCCAATTCCAGTATTTATACCCAGATATAATTAATAAAATAACTGAAAACAATATAATTATTACATTATTATATTTTTTCCACCATTTTTTTATAACTTCTAATTGTTCTGCCTCGGTCATATAGACGGACATAATTTTCTCCAAAACTTAACGCAAATATGTTGTTATATAATCATTCAATTCATGTTGAGCTATATTAACTTGATCTTGAGCGCAACGTAAATCTTTAATACTAATGGTTTTATCTCGTAATTCATCTTCACCAATAATTAATGCTAATCTAGCACCAGATTTATCTGCTTTTTTAAATTGGCTTTTAAAACTTCCACCGGCAGTATTTACAGATACATATAACTTATGATTAGTAATACGTAAATTATCTGCTATTACTAAAGCCCTAATTAATGCATCATTACCTACTGCAATTATAAATATATTGGGTCTTAAATCTTCTACTTCTATTTTATTTAATGTTTGTATTAATAGTATTAATCGTTCAACACCTACAGCAAAACCAACAGCAGGTGTGGGATTTCCACCTAATTGTTCAACTAATTTATCATATCGTCCGCCAGCACAAACTGTTGCCTGACTTCCTAATCTATCTGTTACCCACTCAAAGACTGTATGTCCATAATAATCTAAACCTCTTACCAAAAGAGGATTGATGCTATATTTAATGCCTAATTCATTTAATCCAGCACAAAAATTAGCAAAATGTTCTTTACTTTCTTCACCGATAACATCCATTAACTTTGGTGCATTTGCAATCAATGATTGCATATTTGGATTCTTACTATCTAAGATCCTTAATGGATTTCTATCTAATCGTCTCTTACTATCTTCATCAAGTATATTAAAATTAGGTTTTAAATAACTAATTAATTTTTCTTTATAATCTTTTCTTTCCTCTATTGTACCTAGAGTATTTATTTGTAATTCTAGCTCATCTTTTAAACCAAGCATCTCCCATAATCGCCTACAAATTGCGATTAATTCTAGATCTATTCCAGCACCAACACTACCAAATACTTCAGCACCAAATTGATAAAATTGGCGATAACGACCTTTTTGAGGCTTTTCATGCCTAAACATAGGTCCATAATACCATAATTTTTGTTGTTGGTTATGTAATAATCCATGTTCTAAACAAGCTCTTACACAACCTGCAGTTCCTTCAGGGCGAAGAGTTAGGCTATCACCATTTAAATCATTAAATGTATACATTTCCTTTTCTACAATATCAGTTATTTCCCCAATAGTTCGTTTAAATAATTGAGTATTTTCTAAAAGTGGAAGTTTTACTTCCTGATAACCATAAGCGCTAAAACAATGAGCAAATATATTTTCTATATATCTCCATATATAACTTTCCGCGGGCATTATATCATTCATTCCACGAATAGCTTGGATTAGTTGCGCCACTTACTCCTCCGCAGAATCTAATTGATTAGGTTTTGATATAAGCGATCTCATCTTTGATAGATCAGTTAATCTAATTTCAGTTTCTGTTTTGTTTTCTGTTTTATTTATAGATGCATCTTCATGCTTAACTGATGCTGAAAATAAAAGCTCATTTTCTTTATTTGTATACCACCACATAGATACAGCAATTAGCACTACTAGAGCAAAAAAACCAGTAAACCATTTAATAGCAAACTCACCTCTATTAGTTACACGTCTACTTTGCCATAAAGCTTTTTCAGTTGGCCGTTCTATTTTGTATAGTTCATTAAATGTTTTAAGAAGTGGCTCAGGATTTAATCCTAGTAATTTAGCATATCCTCTTAAGTACCCTTTAATAAATACAGGATCAGGTAAAGTTTTATAATCATCAAGCTCTAATAACTCGATCATTTTAACGCGAAGATTTAATTTGCCGGCAATATATTCAGCACTTAAACCCTTATCTAAACGAGCTGCAGCTAAAATGGCACCTGGACTACCTTCCGCAATCAAATCATTTTCATCCATTATTAAAGTTGTATTCATTTTTTCCTCACGAATTTTTTGAAATAATATTTAAACGTTCGTTATAGTAATTTTCTAATTTAATATTACCATCTTTTTTTGCTAATCTTATTCCTATACCAAGTAATATTTGGTCATTTAAAGAAATATTCTTAAATTTTTGTAAATATAACAAAGCTTCACCTTCATGATTTTGAGCTATTTCAATACTCACTAATTCATATAAAGATTGATTTAGTGAAGGATCTTGGTTAAGCGCTTTATTAAAATATACAGTAGCTGCAGCAAGATCTGGTATTTCTTTTACGCACAACCCTGCATTTTCATAGGCACCAGCTGTATGTTCATATTTATTATCTTTAACTGCTTTTAAAAAATATTTTTCAGATTCTCTATATCGACCTTGACGACACAAAAAAGCACCATAATTATTTAATTGCGCCCCTGAGCTAGAGGATAGCTCTATAGCTTTCTTGTAATATTTTGTAGCCTCAACTATTTCGCCGGATTTTTCCATAAAATAAGCATAAGCTGCATTAACAGATGGAGAATTAGGCGCTTGCTTTAAGGCTAAAAATAATTTACTTTTTGCCCTTACTCTGTAACCTTGTTGAAGATAGGTTAACGCTAACTGAGTATTATAATTTGCTGCCTCATTTAATCTCGGAGTTTTAATTTTCAAATCATCTTTTTTTGATATTTCATATTTATTACATGACTGTAATAAAATTAAAAATATAATAAATAAAAAATATCGAAAAAACACAAAATACTCGCAAGAGTTTAAATAAGTCAAACATTATAACCGTGAACTAAATAAAACTCTATTAATTGATGATTAAGTTTTTTTGTTCTCGTTGATAATTATAAAGGATTAGATACTATATTTTCTTTTGCTGTAAAATTTAATTTAATCCATCTTTTTGATCTGCTTGTCCTATCTTTTACTTCTCCAGCTAGTTGTCCACAAGCCGCATCAATATCGTCACCTCTTGTTTTACGTGTAATAGTATTAATTCCTTTTGCAACAAGTTGATTACGGAATGCATCAATTGCTGTTTTAGAAGAACGTTCATATTGTGTAAGTGGAAATGGATTAAAAGGTATTAAATTAACCTTTGCAGGTACATCATGTAATAATTTAATAAGTTGTTTTGCATGTTCAGGTGTGTCATTTACACCTTTTAACATTACATACTCAAAAGTAACGACTCTTTTAGGTTCATTAGCAAAGTAATTTTTACAAACGGCCATCAATTGAGCTAATGGATATTTCTTATTTACAGGAACCAATACATTACGCAAGAGATCATTTGGTGCATGAAGTGAAACGGCAAGAGACACAGGACTTATTTCACGTAATCTCTCCATTTCAGGTATAATACCTGAAGTACTAAGAGTCACTCGCCTTTTTGACAGACCATAAGCAAGATCGTCCATCATGATATCCATAGCCATAACTACATTATCAAAATTTAATAATGGCTCGCCCATGCCCATCATAACTACATTAGTAATCCTTTTATCATGGAGCCCATTTTTATTAGATAATGCGCGAACACTTAGCCAAACTTGAGAAATAATTTCAGCAACAGTTAAATTTCTATTAAAACCCTGCTTTCCAGTCGAGCAGAAACTGCAATTTAAAGCACATCCTACTTGCGATGAAACACATAAAGTACCGCGTTTCTCTTCTGGAATAAACACCGTTTCAATGCAGTTGCCGCATTCTAATTTTATCAACCATTTATGCGTGCCATCACTAGATTTTTCGGTACTTACAATTTCTGGCAATCTAATTTCTGCAATTTGAGTAAGCTTTGCACACAAAGCTTTACTCAAATTGCTCATTTTAGAAAAATCATTAATGCCTGATTGATGTATCCACTGGATCAGTTGTTGCGCGCGAAAAGGTTTCTCACCACAATCGCTAACAAACTTACGCATTTGATGATAATTAAAATTTAATAAATTTATTTTTTGATTATTATTCAAAAAAATTATCCTCGGCTACAAATCTCATGTGGCTCAAAAAAATAGGCTATTTCTTGTGCTGCTGTTTCAGGGCTATCAGAACCGTGAACTGCATTTGCATCAATGCTATCAGCAAAATCAGCACGAATAGTTCCTGGAGCTGCTTCTTTAGGATTAGTAGCACCCATTATATCACGATGTTTCATAATAGCATTTTGACCTTCAAGGACTTGAATAATAACGGGGCCAGAAATCATAAAAGAAACTAAGTCGTTAAAAAATGGTCTGTCTTTATGTACAGCATAAAATCCTTCGGCTTGTTGACGTGTTAATTGCGTCATTCGTGCAGCAATAATATTTAAACCAGCCTGCTCAAATCGTGTGTATATTTGACCAATTACTGATTTAGCAACGGCGTCTGGCTTTATAATTGATAGGGTTAATTCTTTAGTCATGACTTATGCTCCAAATAAAAATGGGCATTATACCAGAAAATAGTATTATTCCCCAAGCTTAGAATCAAAATATAAAGAAGTACGATTTTCTTGGTCTTTTTCTATATCTATATTGTAATCAGGTAGAAGGTAAAGTAGTTCAGTAGATCTTAAAATTACATTATAAAATTGGCTACGGAAACTCTTAAAGTTAATTTCTAAATCATCTGCTCGCTCTAAAAATGAAGTTAAAGTAATATTAATTTCATCTCTTAACTTACTAAACTCTAATAATATATTAGAGAATTTAGCACATTGGTCATCACTTAATTTAACATCAAGTTCCTTTATTATTTTATTCCAAAATATTGATGAGCTAGATAGCATTTGATTATCTAATTTTTCATAATTGCTAATAGCTTCTCTTAAAACTTGAAAAACTATTTTTTCATCCTTAATAATTCCTTGTTCCTTTAAAATTTTTTGCATTAGATTTTTTGCAGAATTTAATACATCTTTTAATTTTTTAGCTATTGCTTTTAGGCTGTTTTGACTTTCTGCAATTAAACTTTGATGATTAAATTCTAAATCATTAAAATCATTTCCCAAATTAACAAGAACCTCACGCTCTCCTTCTAAATTTTCTCTGGTATTAAAGCCTTGAGAATCTTCGCCTTTAGCTGTTTCATTTGATAAAAGATAATCTATAAATAACTTTTGAGCGTAAACTTGATAATCCTGAGCTTGCGATAATATTATGCCATTAAAAATATTCTTAGTAGGCACGCTTAAAAATTGATAATAAATATTATGCGGATTTTTTACAGCATTAGTTAATTCGCTACTATTAAGATTGATATTAAATAAACCTAATATTCGTTGTGCTGTTATAACACTATATGTTGAAAACCATGGTGATAAATCTTGTTCAGGAGATTCTACATTCATTTGGACTCCAAATTTCTATTATAGAGACTTTAATATTTTAGTATAAACATACAAGCAATATAAAGCCATAATGAAATAAGAGTAAGATATAGATTATTTTATAATTAAAATATCAGGTACTTAGGCAAAATATATAATAACCAAGTTTTGACCACCGAGATTATAAATTTTGCCTAAATCCTGCATATGCGCCATTCCTACGTATAAAGGAATGCTTAAGTTTTATATGGTAATATATTTATGGGCGTAATGAATGTACATGATTATCTGTAAGTTCTTCTACTTTTTGTTCTAATTCACTACGAAAAGTTTCGAAAGTATCGTGAGTTAGAACTTTACCAGTAGCATCAGAATATACTTCATAAGCTGATCCAGGTTGTTTTGAATATCCCTTTAACTCTAAAAACTTAGCTAATAATTCTTTTGCAAGTTCCTGAGCCTCAGCTTCTTTACCTTCATCTACACCAGATGAGAAATTAAAACAAAATTTATTATGAGCGTCACATTCTATAGTTAAGTTTATATTAGGAATATGAGCATCTCTATTAAAAGATGGATTTTCATTTATACCTAAACTACTATTTAAAATTTTCCACAACTTAGCAGTATTATAAGATACGAACTCTTTTGCACTAAAATTTTGTCCTTCCGAGGATATTTTACTTGAACCCATGATTGGTGCTTCATAAATAGTTTTTAAAACATTACTATTCGCTATTACGGTTTGGAGTTCTATTAACCAAGCAATACAACCTCCAAAAATAGCGGCTAGTGTTTCGTAACCTTGTATGCTTCTCGCCATATTGGCAGTCTGTTCATTAAGGCGTTGATATGCTGCACGATAATTTGCTTCTCTTTCATTTTCTGCTTTTTCAGCTTTCGCAAATTGACGTTGTGCTCTCAGCTCTTCAATATTTTTAATCTCTTGTTCATTTAAAGCATCTATTTGTTTTTTACCTATTTCTCGAACTTTTTCTACCATGCTATCTTTAAATTCTTGCAACTTATCATTCTTTTGCGCTGGCATATTTGTTACCTCCTAAAATTCTCGGGTAAAATAAAAACCCTTTGTATTATCATAGCACAAAACCTGAGGTTTGTCATCCCAGTCACTCAAAACATATTGATAATATGTTTTAGAGTTTTTTTTATGAATAGTAAGTCCTGGTTTATGAATATGACCATGAATTAAAATAGTGCTATTTACACTATCCATATGCGATAACATATCTTTAACAACAACATCCATATAACTTATTGTTTTATTAAGATTTAAAGCACTCCTCTGTCTTAGAGCGGTAACAAAAAAATTTCTAATTTTTAAGGGGATTTTTAAAAATAAAATAGGAAAGATTTTATTTCTTGTAATCTTACGCAATAAAACATGGCCTTTATCATTAGTGCAATAGCGATCGCCATGCACCAATAAAACTTTTTTATTATCTAACTGAATTATAGATGGATCAGGTAATATCTTAAAGCATGCAAGCTTCGCAAATTTTCCATTTAATAAAAAATCACGGTTACCATGCATGTAATATACTTTAACTCCTTTACTAGCAAGTACTGATAATTGCATGGCGATATCAGAACTCCATGAATCAATGAAATCATCTCCAGGCCAAACATGAAAAAAATCACCGAGTATATATAGTGATTTAGTATTAGAGGCAGCCCAACTCATAAAATGATCAAATCGGGTTGAAATTGAACTATCATTTGGATTCAAATGAAGATCTGAAATAAATACGGCTTCAATCATAATGGTTCAATTTGAATATGATCATCCTGAAGGTAAATTTGACAAGGGCCAGTCATATGTTCAATGGCATCTCGTAAGCGATAATACCCTGCAATTGATACTAATTCCGCTTCTAAAGATTGGCAAAATATACGCGCATCTTTATTACCAGCAATCCCTGCTAAAGCACGTCCTCGTAAAGCACCATATACATGGATATTGCCATCAGCTAATAATTCAGCGCCATGGCTAACTGCTGCAGTAATAACTAGATCGCCACCTTTACTAACTACTTGTTGTCCAGAACGAACAGGGCTTGTTAATAATTTTGTTTTTATAGTTTCAGTAGTATTTCGCTTAACTTCTTCAAATTTATTCTGCATTGGTTTGTCATTGCTAGAATTGGCATTAATTACTGCAAGCCCCTGGCATTGAGCATAAGTTTCTATTAAAGAATTACCACCTTGAATAGCTACAGGAATTAACCCATGTTCTCTCATTACCTGACAAAAATCTTGTAAAGAAAAATTAGCATCATCAATAGCTGTGCAATCAAGCACTACAGGCGCTCTTTCAAATAAAAGCGGCGCTTGTGCAACTGTTTCTGCCAATTGCTTCTCAAACGCTGTAAAATTAACGCTCAAGATCTGCATGACTGTTAAAGTATAAAGTCTGCCCTTTAATTTAAATGCTTGTGATTTCAATGTATTATCTGACATAGACCCGATATCCATGGCTTTAGTTTTTGTTTATACTAACACGCACTAATAAATAACAGAAGGCTAAAAACGTGGAAAAATTTTGGTTTAACCAATATCAACAGGGAGTGCCGCATGAAATCAATACTTCTCAATATTCTTCCCTAGTAAATTTATTCGAAGAAGCATGTCATAAATATGCAAATGATATTGCTTACACCAATATGAACTTTAACATAAGTTACGCAGAACTTGATAAATATAGCCTGCATTTTGCATCATACTTACAGTACTTAAATTTAAAAAAAGGTACTCGTATAGGAATTATGATGCCTAACTTAATACAATACCCAATTGTATTTTTTGCAATTCTTCGTGCAGGCTTTATTGCAGTAAACATGAATCCTTTATATACATGCGATGAAGTTGTACATCAAATCAAAGATTCAGGCACGGAAGTTATTATTGTACTTGCTAATTTTGCCAATACTATTGAAAAGGCTCTTCAACAAGTTCCTAATCTAAAACATGTGGTAGTAACTGAAATAGGAGATGCCTTTCCTTTTATTAAAAGAAATGTTGTTAATAAGATTGTTAGATATATAAAAAAAATAGTACCAAAATTTCATATACCCCAATCAATTAAATATACAAAAGCCATGATCTGTGGCTCTAAAAATCAATTTAAGCCAGTTGAGCTTCGTCATCAAGATATCGCTTTACTGCAATATACAGGAGGAACCACTGGAATTGCTAAAGGAGCCATGCTTACTCATGAAAATATGATAGCTAATGTTTTACAGGCCTCATCATGGATTTCACCTCTTTCGGTGGGTGATAAAGATATAATTATTACAGCCCTACCGCTTTATCATATTTTTTCTTTAACTGCCAACTGCCTCACTTTCTTACACTTTGGTGCAAAAAATATTTTAATAACAAATCCTCGGGATATCCCTAATTTTATTAAAGAAATTAAAAATTCAAAATTTACCGCAATTACAGGTGTAAATACTTTATTTAATGCTTTACTTAATAATCCAAAATTTAGTGAAGTAGATTTTTCAAAGCTAAAACTTGCCCTTTCTGGTGGAATGGCTTTGCAAAAAGCCGTAGCAGTAAAATGGCAATCTGTAACTAAAACCCGTGTCCTTGAAGCTTACGGGCTTACAGAAACAAGTCCCGCCGTTACTATTAATCCTATGTATCTACCTGAATATAATGGGAGCATCGGCTTACCTTTACCTTCTACCGATATTTCAATAAGAGATAACCAAGGTAAGGAACTTCCGATTGGTGAAGCAGGAGAACTTTGTGTTAAGGGTCCACAAGTTACTAAAGGATATTGGCAACGTCCTGAAGAAACGCAAAATATATTTTGGCCAGATAATTTTTTACGAACAGGTGATATCGCAAAATTTGATGACCAAGGTTACGTCTATTTGGTGGATAGAAAAAAAGACATGATTATAATCTCAGGTTTTAACGTATATCCTAATGAAGTTGAA
>Ga0247837_1009451_pt1 | contig 11689 bp, 7 predicted proteins | sample LaCtaG_2_FD_187115 | JGI IMG/M metagenome (GOLD analysis project Ga0247837, IMG submission 187115) | Freshwater microbial communities from meromictic Lake La Cruz, Castile-La Mancha, Spain - LaCruzMarch2015_14.5m | ecosystem: Environmental > Aquatic > Freshwater > Lake | place: Spain: Castile-La...
GCTGTATTAATATTGTTTTTCTCTGGAGAAAAATTAGTAGTAGTAGTACTACTACTACTCGAGGATGGCGGTAGGGCCAATGAAACTGGAATGCACGTCGCAAACCATGGGTATGATTTGGCAGTAGTGAAGAGAGGTATCTAATAGGAGGTAAATGTTATCATGATATATTGACAAGGAGAGAGACGAGAGAGAGAGATGGAGGAAGGGGGGGGGTCGTAGCAGAAGAACGAGTCAACAATGTGAGCATTAGTAATGATAATGATGATAATGGAGGAGGCGTTACTGCGCTCTGCTCTTACCTTAATCCCCTCCGAGTCGACCAGGAGCACATCCTCTCCATGTCCGATAGTAGCGGTATCATCACACTTGACACGAAAGGTTACCCGAGCGGTGTTAGTGTTATTATTATTATTCATTGGCGGCGGCTATACTATATTATTATTACTCTATCTTGTGCCTCTGCCTGGTTGCAGTAGAAGATGGTCGTCAGTACTACCGTGCTCTGGATCCTTGACCGCGGCCGCCTTCTCAATTCGCGTCGTTGGAGGAAGGATTGATTGCTACAACTTGCGCATTTTTTCTGACAACCCGTGGAAATCTCGTATTTAAGGTATCCAGTCCAGACCTTTTTCTACGAGTTTACTCCTTTGTGAACTTAGCTTGACACCTCGCCCCCCCCATAACGAGACATTGGCCTTCCACCATCATCACCGATTGATTTAATGAATCAAGCTTTGTCGAAGGGCGATTATCAAAAATAAAGCAATACGGAGTTAGCAGGAATATAGTAGTGCGTGAAGTCCCAAGGCTGTTGATTTATTTGATTAATAATTGATCATCGAGCAGGAATAGGTGTCCTCCTCCCAGAGCCAAAAAAAAGGTGACCGGCATAATATAATCTAAATCATGGAGCAGCCACCGGTACAGATTGGTCAATATGTGCTCGGGAAGAACCTTGGGATTGGTGCTTTTGGCAAGGTGAGAAATAATATATTTTTGTATATTTGTAAAGTAGTTTCACTTTACAGGATGGAGAGGGGTGTGGAGTAAACACACCAGCAGTGACTTTGATTATGCATGTGCAGATACCACGTATATGTTTTTATTTATCAGTGGTTGTTTCAATCAAAGCTTGTCTTGGGCAAACACCGGGCCTTCTCACTGGACTAAAAAAGCCTAGCCGTCTTGGAGATATAATTGAAGCCAATGCATTCAGAAATTTGTTCATTTTAATCGATAGAGGGGTGGGATGCCTTGCAGATACAAGAATGTTGTGTGTTGAATATAGTTTGTTAGCCGCCTATTACGTTAATAGCTTTCTAACCTCCTCTCCACTACTCATTCAATAATACTAATTTGAACAGGTCAAACTTGCCACACACGCAATTACCAGTCACAAGGTTGCCGTTAAGATACTAAACAAGGCCAAGATTAAACAACTTGGGATGGAGGAGAAGGTACAGCGAGAAATTAATATCCTACATTTATGTACCCATCCACATATCATACGTTTGTACGAGGTCATTGATACACCAACTGATATTTTCTTGGTCAATGAATATGTATCCGGAGGGGAATTATTTGACTACATTGTCTCGAAAGGTCGATTATCGGCCGATGAGGCACGTAACTTCTTTCATCAGATCATTTCGGGTGTAGAGTACTGTCACTTTCAAAAGATTGTCCATCGTGACTTAAAGCCGGAGAATCTATTACTGGATTCCAATCTCAATATTAAAATTGCCGACTTCGGTCTGTCAAATTTGATGAGAGATGGTGACTTCTTACGTACGTCATGCGGGTCGCCCAACTATGCCGCCCCCGAGGTCATTAGTGGTCATCTATACGCCGGACCGGAAGTGGATGTATGGTCTTGCGGGGTTATCCTATATGCATTACTTTGCGGCTCCTTACCCTTTGATGATGAATCGATACCGAACTTATTCAAAAAGATTAAAAGTGGGATGTACAGTCTTCCATCCCACCTATCACAACTGGCACGAAATTTAATCCCACGTATGTTAGAAGTCGACCCAATGAAACGTATTACCATCCCCGAAATACGGTTACATCCCTGGTTCCAACATAAATTACCACCCTACCTACGTCATCCACCAGAATTAATGGAAAAGCAAGAACGTGTCGTTGATCCTGCCGTTATTGATGAGGTAATGAAATTACCGTTCCATAAGGCATATCAACATCTATTAAATGGTGGTGGTGGTATGTCTAATAACAATGGTAGTATGGTCTCCTCCTCCCATAATAATAATAGTCATCAACAACAATCATCAGCGTCATCACGCAGCAACAACAACAACAATAACAATAGTAGTATAATCACACGTGAGCTTGTCGAGAGTGCGGCATCGTTGGAGGATAGTCGCGAGGATGGTGCGCCTAAGATATTGCGTGACTTACGTGTGGCATATGAACTAATATTAGATCACAAGCATACTCGTCTACGTGTTATGGAGGTTGCACGCGCTATACGTGAGGCAGCAAGTGCCACTCCACCAGCATTTAGTCCGGGGGGGTCACGTGGGACCACACCAGGAGGAGGAGGAGGGGGGTATGGCAGTAGTGGTAGTAGCTTTGGTATGCCAGGGAGTGGCGGTGGTGGGGGTATAGGGGGATACACATCCAATTCTCCCGCAATGCTGGGCGGGAGTAATACACGTATGAGTGGGATGGCCGAGCAGGCGGCAAGGGCACTACACATCCACCAGGATCGGGAGTACGGGGTATTGCTGGTAGTAGTGAGGGGATGATGGGAGGTAGTACACACATACCCCCACCTAGCTCCATCCCCTCCTCACTTAGTCCGCCGGGGAGTGGTGGGATTCCGCACATTGTACAGATGCAATCATCAATTCCGGGTAATATTGGTATGATCGCACAGCATCAACATGGACGTAGGAATCGTCGGTGGTATCTTGGTATTCAAAGTAAGAAAGATCCGGCACATGTAATGACGGAGGTTTATAAGGCGTTGATGGCACTGGGGTGTGAATGGCTTCAATTGTCATCGTACCGTATCAAGTGTCGATGGAGACCTAATGTACCACGGGAGAGTTTGAGACGACAAATTGCTATGCCGGGGGGTGGGGATACACCAGAGGGTGCATGGGGCGATGCCGCGGATATGAATGTTGACATTGACGATGGTAGTGGGGGGACGAAACAACAACACACAACAGAGAACTTGACAAGATGCATCGGCACCAATGATGACATTTCGGTACCAGATCTAAGCACGAACGAATACTGTATCAAGATTGGTTTAACGTTGTACAAGGTCCAGCAGAGTATATACCTCCTTGACTTTCAGAAGATGACAGGAGATGCATTTTCGTTCATGACACTTTGTGCAAACATCATCACCGAACTTAAAACATTAAGTGCCGCGAGTAAGCAGCAACTAGCACAGCAGCAGGCCCTCCTTGCGCAGCAGCAACACCAAACAGCTGCAACACACATGTTTCAACCACCGGCACACAAGTAAGGTATTTAATTCTTTGTTTTGGTTGGGAAGGCATGACTTCGTCTAGAGAGTAATCACTTCAGTTCTAAATTATCATAATCTGATATTAGCTCCAACTCATTTGACTATTTAGTAGGCTATTAACAATCATTTCCTTTCCCCAACATACATGTGGACCTTATTTTTATGTTCTAAACTAACAATCAAGTACTGATTCTAGGTCACTGTTTTCCCTAGAGTGGACAGGGTTACACCATCTGATCAGATCATGCTTGCAGTCGGTCAATACAACCAATAAGGACCAATCGATCTCCACACCATTCCCACCAGCAGAAATATTCACCAACAAAATTAAAGCATTGGAAATTATAACTTTCATCAGATCCAATCATCATTACTCCTCTTTCAGTACGTTTAGTTGGTATGTATAGGTTCATGAAGACACCTATGCCAAATTTGATAGCAGAAGGATTAACGAACTAGATCTCATAATTACATTCGACAGACAGAGAGTCGATGCATGCTCTAAGATATGTCGCTTCCCTAATATCGCGGGCGGCATGTCGGGAACACCTCCATTGTTCAGCGGACTTTCGTTCTTCGTGTCTTCGTGCTTATCAGATGCAACTTTTCTCAGATTTTCTAACAGGACATCCTCACGTCCCTTATACAGAGTTAACAACTCATCAGGAGTCTTGGGAGAATTGATTTTCTGACAAAGACTGGTCACTTCAGCACGGTCGAGTATTTCGTGGACACAAAGTAAGTGAGCAGTATCTAACACCGCCTTCATATCTGCCGCAGAAAAGTCTTTGGCATACTCACACCCCTGACAGAAAGAGGAAATACAATTTCCACCCTCTCGTATAAGAGCAACTTCTTCATCAATATTCCTACTTCCGAGCAGAGAAGCGAACAAGCTATTCCATTCCGAGAGAGATTCAGGATGTCCAACATAAACATGTTTCTCTAATCTGCCCGGGCGCAACAGTGCCTTGTCGATTTTGTCTGGACGTGACGTAGCCGCAACCACATAAATATGATTTGCCTTCTTGCTCCGTTCCGCGCCGTCTAGTAATGTGAGGAGTTGGTTCACCACCCTGTCTGTGACGCCCGTGTGATCAGATCCACGCTGTGGAGCTAGACTGTCGAACTCATCAAAGAATATCATGGACGGTGCCGCGGCAACGGCGCGAGCAAAGAGCTGTCGGACTTTGGCCTCGGATGCACCGATGTATCTATCGAGTAACTCTGGTCCACGACATGTGATCAACGTCAACTTAGCTTGTTTCGCAAGTAATGGAACAATGAAGCTCTTGCCATTTCCGGGAGGTCCGTAGAGTAGTAAACCGGTCGGCAATGCCATCGGCGCGTTCGCGTAGACTGATTTAAACGTCATAGGATGGATAACAATGTCATAAAGGGATTTTCTTGCTCCATGAAGTCCACCAATAGATGACCAATCAGTTGAAGGTGAGTTCCGATCAACATCTACCAATTGTTGACTGAGGGAAGAATAATTGTCGAGTATAGACGCAATGTCGACTTCGAGCATTTCATTTCGTGTGTCTACACTGTCACTTGGTTCACGGAAGCAACGCACATAATCCTTATGAACAATCCGAGTCGCAACAATCTTCAAATCCTTGGGTCTAAATCCATCCGTATCCTTGCCCAGGCGAATTATTGCATGTGGAATCACATCATTGGAGCGCCCATGAATGATGTAGTGTAAAAACTCAGCCCGCTGCAAAGAATCGAATGAAGGAACTTCTAGAATGGAATGAAATACACCAGACTCTTGGTATCGAGTCGATAAAGAGTCCCTGTCACGACATGTGCATAACAAGACGACACCAGTCGATCCACGAGAGCAATGTTTCGATAGTGTCAGCAAATGGTCAACAATGATCTTGACTTGAATCAACAATGCAGGATTAAGCTGATGGTGATGAATACTACCATCACCCTCTGCGTCAGAATGCTCAACATTTGGAATTAAAGCATCTAAATCGTCAAGCACTAGAGTTGAAGGCTGCTTGTACAATGCCTCTAGAAAGCAATCTTGAATTCCTTCAAGTATCTGTTGAATATTCTTTGCGGTCGCTTGTAATTTCTTACAATCAAGATAGGCTGTTGCAATTAGGTCCGATACACATAGTTTCGACGTTGAATTGATTAATAGATGAGTTTTTCCAGATCCTTCTTCGCCTGTTATCATGATCGCATGAGTTCTGATTGATAGTGATGCATCTGTAATTGTGGGTTCAGAGATAATTTGTCTAGCGTATTGGTTGACTTCTTGTATTGCTGAAGCAAAGCCCACGGTTAATTCATCTGCAATCGGTAGCACAAATGAATTGTTAATTACTGCATAATTATCTGCATCATCCTTTTCAAGTATAACATTAGAGGCTGAGAGTTCCTTCAGGTCTCTCACGGTAATGATTGGAACTGGACAAGAGTTAGCATTCAGCGGACCTTCATTCTTCGTGCCTTCCTGCTTGTTGGTTAGAAGCTTTCTTAGATTTTCTAATAGGATATCCTCGCGTCCCTTATACAGAGCTAACAAATCTTCAGGAGTCTTGGGAGAATTGGTTCTCTGACATAGACTGGTCACTTCAGCACGAATTGTATCATTTTTATCTTTTAATGGGCCATTAGTATTGTGTTGACCCACCCATGAAACTCGACGTGTAATGGGTTCGCCAGAGCGAATACCGAGCATAAACAAATCTGTGGAACCGTCTAGCCAATCCAGGCCAATACTTCGCAAGAATTCGGCAGGAACGAGTGACCCAGAGCTGAAAACTGGATTAAGCGACACATCGGCGTCACCCGGACTTAAATTTTTGACAGATGATGGTGCGGTGCTAAATCCATCAGGACTGTTCCACGGATTTAGCGCAGAATGGTCACCGTGTAATACTGATATTGGCACCTTACTTAGTTCGATACTACTAGAATTACCGCGCATCTCACTGATGCATTTCACAACATTCGACTCAGACCAAATCTGGACCGAGACCCAATCTGACAATGGTGTAATGCCAAGCTGATAACGAAGAAGACAGTTTATTCCTATATGACCAACATGCGTACAGTTAGATGCATGTACTATAGCCAAAACTACATCACATGCAGCTTCATCACATTTGGTTTCAAGCTTGTATTTTGCGTATGGTCCTTTCACTCTTCTAATTGTCACGACCATTGGTGAGAGGTCGACATCGCACTGAGCCATGCACTGCTTGTAGCCAGGAAGTTGCAATAGAGTTGAGGGATGAACTGACACAAACCCAATCGATGGATTCGGCAAAGACAGTCTTTCTTCATCTGTCGATGATGTATGAACGATGTCTGATGAGTTCATTTGTACACGAAGGGGAGAGCTCGGACAAAATACAGGGTTTACATTTGTCGAATGTTCTTTGACCTCTAGTAGCTCATTTTTTCTCTCTCTAGGTTTGGGAATGATTATTACTTCTGTCTCGGCCATTAATTGCACACAAGGATGGCACGCCGTTATGACGGTAACTCCGGGAATATCATCTTCGCAATCGATTGAGGAGTCCGATGATGAATCAAACTCCGAATCACTTGTATATAATGCATCGCATTCGTCTGATACTTTCTTGTTTGTGTCTCGACTTGACGATGTATCAGTACTAATACTAACTACCTTAATCCATGCCGCAGACTCCAGTGTACCGAGTCGTCCACTAAATCTCAATGGCAATATCTGGCCCACTGATACAATCGTTACTTGATTTAACAATCCCCCATCTTCCAACACGGTAGCTTCCATTTCGATCATTTCCCAATCAGAAACCGTGAGAGGCTCAAAGGTAACTCGTTGTGCACATGGAACATTGAAGAGAGGGCGAACATGTGCCATGATGAGCTCACTAGTAGAGTTAAATGTCGAGCGGAGAGAAGGATGCAGATCCAAAGGCATTTCAATGATTTGCTCAAACTTCTTCTTAAAGAAGTCAGATCCATCAGTTATCGGCGCTCCACCATTATACGACGAATAAATGACGGTACAACCATCACTATTAACACCGCCCTCATCAATTAACTTTGCCATCCCACCTTTGGGCAAAATAACAATCTCAAGCGGGAGGAAATCGACATCACGTCCTGCTTTTTCTTGTGATTTTCCATCATCACTAAAAGATGATGCCAGTTTCCATGCCGTTCGGGGCGCAAGCCGAACGAACAGATTCCCTCGATCCGTCTCAGATGGCCGAGGGGCTGCGATGAGCGTTAGACCCCGACGACTGGGCATGGCATATTGTGAGGGGGTGAGCAATAGTCCCAATGCGGGGAGGCATCTTTCCAAGTTCCTGCTTGTGGAAACGACTCGGCGGGAACCGGGGACAGCTCGTTGAATTGCATGGCTTGCTCGTGAGGATCTGAATGGCACACGCGGAATATGTCGTGCCTACGATGCTGATAAGGAACGGTGGGAGGTGACGACATACGGAATAACGCCGAAGAAAATAGGGGTCCGCCCATCTAATCTCAAACGCGATTCATCCCAGCGGACCGAGGCAATGAAAGCATTGTCTACGTGCCTTCACGAACGCTACCCGAAGAAGGGATTTAAGTTCCACCCATCTCTTAGCTTCGAGGTGGATGAGGGAGGTGGCGTATGTATTCGTACTACTGCTAGCATAAACGTGGGCGAGGTACTCATCGTCGTACCAAGCGATGTTGGCGTATCGACCAAATTCCCGGCGGGGATCAAATTGCCGAATGGCACATCGATGCGACAAGTTCTTGATGATGTGGCTAAGCGGTGGGAAACTCGCAATATGAATGATCCTTGGGCAATATCATGTGCTGATTTGCAACTGGCCGTTCTGCTTACGCACATTGTATGCTGCCCCGATGACCAACTCCTCAAACTTGTGGCTGTAGCATTGCCATCGATGGAAGATGCCCGCCATGGGCTTCCTCTACTATTGACATCTGAGCGATTATCGAGGATGCAGGGCACAAAGGTGTCTCGTCTTATCGAACGTACAAAAGATATGATTGATGCAAGTTTCAAGCTTGTTGAGCCTGTATTGACACCAATTTCAGACTTCTTTTGTCAGGATGGCGAATCGCTGAGGGATTCATTCTTCTATGGTTTTTCGCTTTCATATTCACGCGCTCATGATTCGGAGGATCGGACAATGGTGGCTCTGGCTTCCTTCATCCACTGATCGATGCAATCAACGGTCTCCCAGGTCCTCATGCCGCAATCAATGTCGCAGTGCATCTAGGAAAGTGGCCGTTCCTGCAAGGGGGCATATTTCGTAATGATTACAATCTTTCATGCTCCGCAGTGTCTGCTTCTCGCAATCTCCGTGCGGGAGATGAAATCATAATCGACAACGGTGAACTTACAACGACAGCGTTCGTTCTGAAATATGGTGTCGTCCCACGTCAGCTACTACCACCCTACAACAATCTTACGAATTCCATCGAAGTAATTGTACCATCGAACCTTGAACCGAAAAAGTCTGACATACTCAGGCTCCGGGACTGAAAGACATCTTTGGATTCGACGGCTTTGAAACTGGTTTTGGCTGTGAATTAACAATGCGTGACCTGAACGAAGTTAGACGTGGTGGTGAACCTGACGTCGTCAAGATGCTTCGTCAGTTGTGTATCTTGCTAATTGCTTCAGACTACGACATCAAGGACGACATCAAGGCATTTTGCGATTGCAATGGGTCTCGCTTTCGGTTCAACTTCAATACGGCAACACTTGGCCAGAAACTTAAAGAGTGCTTCGACCATTGCCTAAATTTTCTCACTCCAATCGAGGACGAGGACGTCGTACGCGTCATTGAGCGACAGGGACTTCAAGCATGGCGCGATGTTATGTTGGAAAGGTATCCACCTCATTATTAAGGAAGGAGGGGAGATGGTATAACCGTCCGATAAAAGTGGTCATTGGACATTCTTTACTTAATTGAAACAATATGTTCTGCTATATGTATGGAGACAATGTTGGATCCGAAGTATGTTATATATATTTATTTGTCTTTGTTGTCATAATCCAAGAAGTTCGATGACATCGGAAATTGACCTATATTATAGGCTGCCATCGAAGAACGTGCGAATCAAATAATTTACTTATAGAACATTGAACATGGATGTCGTGCATTAGAAGCAGTGGGTAAATATGGCAAGAAAAAAAACAGTAGGGGGTATCTAACAAATTGATATGAAAACGTTGTTGATGGTGGTAACAGATCTTGGACTACTACATAACTTTATTTCATCCCTCGCATACCATTTGCCTTCTCGTCGCCATCACCAACATTTTTCACCGACGTTGCTATGCGTACTTCGACATTCTTACCCCTCAGCCGAACTGCAAATTTAACAAGACTGCTTTTTGGTTTCATAAACCCCATAATCCCACCAAGGAGTGGAGGGTATGGACACCATTCTCCCCGAACCTGTCCACTTTGTATTTCAAACGCAGTTTGATGTACTGGACATACGATGCAATCGACACATCCATCACCGGTACCGTCGTCCTTCTTTCGACGCTTGTCATCAGTAGTTACTGGTTTGCGTTCGATGGTGGCCAAATCGAATGGACTGCCCAAATGTGGACATGAGTTGGCAAATGCATCTAATCGTTGTCCATCTCTTGATGCAAAAATGATAATGTCAAGTCCATTAATGGTGCATGGGATGATCTGACCTGGTCCAACTCTAGTTTTTGGACAGGCCACGACCCATTCTTCCTTCATGAATTGGAATAAATCAAGGTTGGATAGTCCAGACATTGCCTTGGCCAAACGCAGACGAATGGCATCAAGTGGAGTAGGTGCGTTTGAAGTTCGTTCATCGGTTATGCTATCATCCTCATTTCTAATTCCACTGAATGTTGTTGATATCTTCTCTCGCAATCGTCTGGCTAGCCCTCGTTTGTCTGATTGGTCGTCTGCGTTATTGTTATCATACGGCTTTCTATTCTTGCTCATAAGACATGGTATAAAACCTCGATTGCTGCGTGATATGCGACCATTGAATGTATTGGGAAAATCTATTCGTACTTTCATGTTCTCTATCCGGCATCCGTCTATGCGAGTTCCGATCGAATTCGATATATGCGATGGAATAAAGCTGCATGGTCTTCCGTTACACCCGACCAAAGTCACAACAAACCATGCGTATCGTTGCATGATGGACCCACAGATAACAGCGGGAAGCCAAAGCTGAAAATTCGCTTACTCCTCACACTTCTCTCATCTCGTCAAGGTGCGCACTGCCCGATGGGCGTCTCTAGCCATTATGGAGTCATATTACGATGATTCCTGTGGCAGTGATACAAGGCAGTGTGGAAGGTGTTTCCTAATGCAGCCTGGAGACAAATTTATGGACGAACAGTATGGTCCTGTGGGTAATTGCGTCGACATTTGCTTCGATTGCCTCGATGGAGCATTTTCCAAGTGTGTTGCTCCTACTCTTGGCATACATTCGGCGGTAGAAACTGATACGGATGCGACGATGGTACAAGAGGATTACGATCGACCTACTTGTCTTGGTGGCGGCGGTGCGTCTTTCACTTTTGTCAATAGTAGCATTGATGAGAAAGAAATACACGCTCGTGGCGCATTGGCGTCATCAGTAGCCTATGCTTTGACGAATGACTACGGTAATAATAACGATGAGAACAACCTGAATTACTCTTCGCCTAGCAAACAGGCCGTCGGTAGTAAAAGGAAGGCATCGCCGAGGTTGCCATTGCCTCTTTCTCCGCGTAAGGCTAGTGGCCACAAGATGTCATATGTCATTGGTAAAGAATGCACGATTGCACGACTACGACTACAAAAGCAGGAAGAATGGACATTAAACTCAAAACAGAAAATTGATGGGCAATTATATCCTGATAAACTACCCGAAATATTTGCTGACGGTAAATATAAATGCCCCAGGGTGCGTAAGAATGTGGAGTGGAACAGCGAGTTCGGATATTTTGCCACACTCCAATGTCCATTTCAGTGTGATGAATGCGGTAAATCCTTCAAGTCACAACCCAAACTTACTCAACATCTGCTCGTGCATACTGACGAACGTCCATTTCAGTGTGATGAATGCGGTAAATCCTTCAAGTCACAACCCAACCTTACTCAACATCTGCTCGTGCATACTGACGAACGTCCATTTCAGTGTGATGAATGCGGT
>Ga0247837_1009454_pt1 | contig 11686 bp, 11 predicted proteins | sample LaCtaG_2_FD_187115 | JGI IMG/M metagenome (GOLD analysis project Ga0247837, IMG submission 187115) | Freshwater microbial communities from meromictic Lake La Cruz, Castile-La Mancha, Spain - LaCruzMarch2015_14.5m | ecosystem: Environmental > Aquatic > Freshwater > Lake | place: Spain: Castile-La...
CACACAGTTCTTTACCAGTCTTTCGCAAAGCAGTTCAGCATCGACCTCGGTAGCGCCGGATATAGCAGCCTTGACTACGAGTAGACCGAGTGAGTGCATGCACAGAGTCTCGATCTGTGGAATGAGAGGCCGAATAAGCCCGGAATTAGCCTTGCAAGTGGTCAATAGCTTCACAAGCACATGAATAGCGGATGGGTGCTTAGCGACTTCGAGGACGTGGGGTTGGAAAGCAGATACTAGAACGGCTTCTTCAGCTGGTTGGGTGATGAGACTCACCAGGGCTTGCAGCGAGTGCGTGCCCCGAGCGTCTTGAGCAATGCTGAGCAAGTGCGGAGCCAACATCTGCACAACGCGTAGTCTCTGCACAGGCGAGCAGCTGAGAAACAGCGTTTGGCAGGCATAATTGCCATATACGTCTACCATAAGTCGAGTCAGACAAGGTGCCAGCACAGTGATAATGCGCTCGAAGTCTTGGGCTGTGGACTTCTCAATGAGACTCTGTGCCTTTCTGCTGCTTGTTGCTGAGCAGCACAGCACTGGCAGGCTGTCGATTTCGTCTTTCGACTTCTCACGTGGGGCAATGGGAGTGAACCCGGGGGGCGGGATTAACTCAGCGAACTGGGCGAGATAGGCCCGCACGAGTGTAGCAGGCATAGAGGCACGCTTTTTGTTGTGGACAGTAGCGGGCGGCAAGCTATTTGACCAGCTTCTCCGCTTGGGGAAGTATTCGTCGTCTTGTGAACTCATTTTTATGGTTCAACTTGGCCGATGGCTAGTCTCACAGCAGTAAGAAGCCTACTGGCTAATTCCCCGTTCAGTCCGCCGCCACCCAGATTGGTCATTTCAGCGAAATTGAGAAGAAAAACGACCTCCCGACAATCAGACTTTCAGAGACTGGAGTGGAAAATGACTAATTAGAAGCAAACTTAGGAACTAGCTGGGAAGCCGAGAGTGAGTCTAGCCAGACCACAATAAGCACACAAATCCCCCACTGCTCTCCCCTCTGCAGCATACACCGCCGCACACACAGGACAACTCACCGCACTCCCACTAGCCACCGACACGAAGGTCAAGTAGCAGAAGCGCAGAGGAGCCTTGCAGGTGGCGCATTTCTTGGAGATAGCGCCGGCTGGCAGAGTGGCTTGGCAGGTGGGACAGGGACACGCACACAGTCCTTTGTCCTTGCTTTCGTTGGCTTGGCAGAGTGTCTTTTGATTGCCGACACTCTCTACTTGGGCGGGACTCAGGCCTTTGGTAGCCAGCAGCTGCTCTGCCACTTTCAGCGCAATGCCGTAGTTCCCAGCCTTGACGTTCAGTTCCAGCGCCAACTCCGCAAACATTCGTCTGTGCTTGGGCCGAGTTTTCACTTGAATCAGCAAGTTGCCCAGTTCCGCCGCCCGCTGCTGGGCCTCCAGCGAAGCCTGCTGCTTCTCCGCCTCCACTCGCAGAGTTAAGGTCAGCGCGAGGCGGTAAGCAACACTGACTTCCAGCAGCGGCTGCAGACGACTCACTTCAGAGTCATCTGCCCGCGCTAGCTGTTCGCCTAGCTGCCGCAACTTCCGATTGACAGCAAGCAAAGCCTCTGCGAACTCTTCTGTTTCCAGGGCGGAATTGACCTCTTCGAGCTGTGGGTCGACTTCCATAGCGACTGCAGGGGGCTGCAGCGGTTCTGTGCGAGACTCGGGAGCGGGAAGCTTGCTGGGAGGCGCCAGTAAGCCCAGTTTCTTGCCTCCGGGAGGGGCTAGTTTGAGTGCGCCCTGCACAGCTCCAGCACTGCTGGCTTTCTTGATGGTCATGCCGCTCCATACCTTTTTCTTGCGTTCGTTGACAACGTCCAGAGGACATTTGAGGTTTTCGCGAAGTTCGACAAGGCTTTTGACTCCGCTCCACACTCGGATTTCTGTGACTTTGGCAGGGAGCGGCCCCAGGCGCAGGGAGTCGGTAGAGGCCAGGCCGGGAGAAGTGCGCTGCAGGGCCAATTTGGTGTTCAGAAAGAGAAGCCACTTGCCTGAGTCCGAGATGAGAGTGAGGTGTGTCCAGAGCTGTGGGACCAGCGTAGCCTCGACTTCCCGGTCCTCTGAGGGCTGGAAAAGACTAGAAGGGAGGAAGGCTGGGCCTGAAACCGGCAGTTCCACACTATCCAGGGCCAGCAGCACTCCTGAAGCCTCAGGCCGCAGATAGAACCACAGTTCCAGAGTGAATGTCTTGGGTACTGCCAGACCACTCAGGACTATGGCAGTCTGGCAGTCCAACGCGTAGGCGGGAGGCGCTGCTTTGCCCCACTTGTCCTCATAGTCCAGAGGCAGTCCGTCTTCCAACTGCTCCAGCCACTGCGTAGCTGACACAGTCCACCCCTTCCCTGTCACTATCTCGCCCACAGTCTCTCCAGTGCCTTCGTCGCAGTGGAAATAGGCCAACAGCTTCACTTCTTGAGGCTCTTCTACGAAGCCAGGAGCCTCTTGGAAGCCTTCTTTGCCCTCATCAGGCGTCAGTCCAGGCTCGTGCACAGAGTCAAAGCCGATCCACTGACTAAAGCAATCTGCACTGATTGGGTGGATTTCCGCATTGTCCAGAGTCTTCAGCACAAAAGCGGACTCCTTGAACCCTCGCTGGGACCGCTTGATAGGGCTCGGCTTTGGAGCTAACGGCCTGTCTTGGAACTGCTGCGCGATTTGAGCGAAGTCAGTGAGTGACCTGGCTCTGAGTTCCATTGCCCCTCCTTTCCCCAACTGATGCAGGTAGGGGTTGCCTCCAGCGAGTGCCTCGCTCTGCGGCACAGTGTGCTTCATTAGCATTGCGAACTGCACATCCAGCTGCAAGCGCTCATACACAGTCGCTACTTTCGAGACTTGGCCCAGGCGCTCCAGTCGGTCCAGTAACTGCGTCAGGACCTGCAGCTCTGCGCCTCCTCTGCGCAGGGACTCTCTCTCGTTGTCTGTCACTTCCAGCAGCCGCCACAGACCTTCCAGCCTCTGGGCGCCGAGGTAGGCTTCGGCCTTGCAGCGAATGGAGACTTGCGGGAGACTGTACGTCTCAATGAGGTGCACAGCCGCGGAGTGCAGTTTCTCCCGATTTAGAGCTGAAATCAGTGCTTCTGAGACCAAGCTGGTGTCGAGTTTCTCAATGAAGTGGTGTATGAGTGCGGGACTGCGTGCAGGCAGCGACAGGTAGTTGAGCAGCAACGGCTCCAGCAGCAGCATAGGCCGCACCAGCACTTCCTCCTCACTGCGCAGCAACGTGACTCGGTCGATAGTGGCGTGGATGAGGACGGAGTTCTCAGGCACAGTGGCGAGTTTGACCTTGCCCTTGCTGTAGCAGTAGTACAGGCCTCCCTGTGCTGTCAAGAGCACTGTGTTGCCCAGCCACAGCAGGGAGGTGACATGTGTGGGCTGCGCATGCTGCAGTTCCAAAAGGGGGGAGAGGTTGTGGTCGAGCACGGAAATGCGCTGAGAAGTGCCGAGGCACAGTTTCAAGTAGGTGCGGTGCCAGGATAAGACTGACACTCGCTCTTGCAGACGCAGACGGAAGCGCAGTTTGGGGTCCAGTTGGATGTCCACAGGGTTGTTGCTGATTGCACTGCGGGAGAGGACCAGGGAGTGGTCGCTCAGCGTTTCGTACAAAATGGCAAAGCCTGAGGCCAGAGGTGTCCAAGCAGCCTTCAACAGTCTGCCTTCCAACACAAAGGCAGATTTCTCACTGCCGGAGGTCAAGTCCAGGGCCGTGACTGAGTCTTGTGCTTCGGAAACCAAGAGCAGCAGGGAACTCGTCTGGTCTTCCGGGCCTAAGAGCACTGCATCGTGGCACGTATACAGCGTTTGAGTGGTTTGACCTTGAAGTGCTGAAAGCACTGTAGCAATTCGCTTGCCCTTCACATCCTTCATAATGAGGAATTGCAGGGTGTCAGTGACTGTGTGCGGTCGAAAGGTCAGTGCGAAGTTGCGGACCATGACTTGCCCTTCCGACACACTGAGGAAGAGACTGCTCCGCCCAGTGACTACGGAGAACCTCCAGATTTCATTGGACTTGAGGTAGTACACATAGGGAAAGAGCCGAGCTTTGTCTGGGTCGAGCGCCTCGACGCTGTGGTTGCCCAGTGGAGCGGCTACAGGCAGGCCGAGTTCAGGAGTGTTGCTGGCAGGTAGTAAGCAGTAGTACTTGGCCTGTTGGACGGAGGGCTTCAGTGGATAAGTCAGTAGGAAGCTGTCTGCGCCGGAAGTGACTTGGAGAGTGGAGTCGAAGCGCCAGGGATAGGTGCTGACGGGGAAGGTAAGCAGGCTGGGGGCGATTGTCACGATTTTGGAAGGAAACATGCGAGCCAGGCCGAGTCTAGGGAAGCATTACTTTTGCCCGTCTGTGTCCGGGTTGAAGACAGTGGAAATGGAGTGCTGCAGGAGAATGACCACTCCCTCTCTCACAGCAGCCAGGAAGTAGCCGAAGGAACTGTAGGCAGGCGAAGGCAGCCAACGAGTCGCCAACACCCCCACTTCCGACACCCGTAAGCTAGCCTCCAGGAAGCTGCGTAGTTTCTACTAAGTGGTGGGCAGTCGCTCAGTCCGCCAAATATTCAGCACTCCTGTCTGACTGCCAGCAAGCAGCCTCGCTCCGTCACTCGTGAAGTCGATGCAGTTGATTGGTGGGTAAGCCTCGGACCTAATCAGCTTCAATATCACTTTCTTGTTCAGACCAACGTCCTTCGCGGGGTCCAGGATGCCGATTTCTTCCTCCTGAGAATGGACGCTCCAGATGCGAATCTGAATAAGGAATACCAGGCCATCTGAACAGGCAGCTGCAAGGTAGGGCGGGTATGTGGGTTTTTGCTGCATGCTGAGGACCAGCACACCCTTGGGCAGTTTGAATTTAAGGGGAGAGCGGTCCGGAGAGAGCTGGGCGAGCGAGGAAAGACTGCAGGCGTAGATGCAGCTCTGCGAGGTGGAAAAGTACAGGTACTCCTTGCTCGCTGCGACTCTGTCCACTACATAAGGCACGGGGCCTCCACAGTGGAAGGCTCCTTTCAAGCCTCCCTGTCCGTAGAGAGCCATTGCATTGGGAGCGCTGGCGCACAGCACCCACTCCCCACAAGCCACGAGTTGAATTGGCCCGGTGCACCACTGGGCTGCGTAGTCGCTGGCCACCATTGCTTGCTCCCTGGTCTGGAGTGAGTATCCGCTTGCAGTCCGCTGGAGTACGTAGAAGCAGGACAGCACAGGGTCCAGCACTGCGTCTACAGCTGTGCTTTCTGCAGTGCACACACAGTCCATACCAATATGGGAAACCTCTCTAGGGCTAAGAAAGCGCTGCTCTTGGGCCTGCTTATGGCTGTCCTCATACCTCCTGCTGCTATCCTTGACCAGAAGAGGAGCGAGTGGAGACGCAAGCAAAATATCCAGAAGGATAGAGAGAGAATTGAGACCAAGTTGACTGCGAACCCAAAATTACACTTCAAAGCGAGCATGTCCTTGCCCAAAGAAGACACTGGGGGCACGAAGGAAAAGGATTAGTAAGTACCTAGCAGGTCCTGGGTAGTAGCGAGCAGAATGGAAGTCCAGTGCCTAGCGGTATACTAAGATGGAAAGCCAAACTCCTGAAGTCTGTGGGAACCAACCACTGCTGCTTCCAGCACTCGCCATGCCTGAACTGTCGGAACTCGTCCCTTGCCCTTCACTTGCAGTCTGTAGCCAGCCTCTCGGCATCCAGCCGCAGCCCCTGCTAAGTCAGGAGGGGGCGCAGCTCTTGCAGACAGAAGGACTCACTGAATGCGCGACTCGAAAGGTGAGAAGTGCAATGATTGCGTGCAGACGACTGGCTAGCGAGTTGGAATGCATGATGCAGCCGAGTCAGGGATTAAATGTGAAGTTGGCGCCACAGTTTTCAGAGACTTGCTGTGCCATTTGCTCCAATGTCTACGACTGTGTGCAGAGTTTGCCTCTGTGTTTGCCGTGTGGCCACACACTGTGCTCTTCCTGTGTCATGGCCATCAGTCGTAGGGGACTCACTTGTCCTTTCGACCGCACTCGCATCGACACTCAAGCACTGCCTGTCAACTTTCTACTTGCGGAAGCCGCTCTGAGCGAACTCGAAGCAGCGCAATGTCCAGAGCACAACGCCCAACTCGTGGTCTTTTGTCCAACGGAGGGCAGGGCACTGTGTGGACTTTGCGAGCACGAAGAAGGACATAGCCACTGGCTTCTCGATTCAGAGGAAGGCACAGCTATGACCATGCAGAAGCTGATGCAGCTAGGCGAAAGTCTGGGCGCAGCGTGGACACTCGCGAGGCAGCTCACTGAGCTCTCGCTCGCCATCGAGTCGCTGCTACTCAAACTCACCGTCAAGTTCAACGGCTTCTCACTCATACATAAGGCGTCGAAAGACCAGCGCAAGCAGGCTCGGCGCTTCACCGAGATGCTCCTGCGAATGCGAGGCAGTCTTGAGGGCAGTCAAAGCGTAGTGGAGCGCTACGTGCAGACCCGCCAAAGCGTATACTGGCATGCAAGTCGAGTGCCCCGCTGGACGCTGCTGAGTCTGCAAAGAAGCCAGATGCCGACTAGGCCGAAAGCGAGCAAAGCACTGGAGGCCGTGCAGAGGTGGCTAGAACATAACGGCTAAGTACTACAGCCCTTCTTCAGTCATCACCTTCGTCACGGCCCGAACTAAAGGCGCTTCCGGGTCGGGGTGGCTGGGCGCTACGCTGCACCGCTTCTTGCGCTCAGCCTTCCGCTTCCAATGCTCGATATTGACGTCCAGCTGGTTGATGATCGTGACTTCAATGATAGAGGATTGAATGACTGCGTTGGTAGCGAGGAACATGGGCTTGACGACGCCTTGGATGAAGCCCTTCTGGTCCTTCGGCAGGTCTGCAGTGAGTTTGTCACAGAAAGGAGAGATGGGCAGTTGCTGCTGCCGCTCTAAGTCTCCTTGGTGGAAGAACTCCTGCACTACCTGCATCGTCCACTTCTCATGCAGGACCTCAGTCTTCCCGGCATGTGCGATGTCTGCGCATTTCACACACATGCGAAACAGGGACAAGCGGTCTTCGAACTTCGGAAAAGGCAGCGAGCGCCCAGTGTATTTTTGGCGAAAAGTGTCCACAATTTCGAAATGCCGAGCCATGTCTGTGGCAAGAATCATTTCAGTTATCAGCTTGCGCAGAGTCAGCCACTGCTCGCGAGACAGTGGGTCCAGCACTTGTTCCTGCGCAAGCAACTCATAAGTCAAGGCAGTGTGCATCATTTCCAGCACACTGGAGTCGTTATCTGTCTAGCACTTACATAGCATTGCTAGGTTGGACCGAGAGTTGGCCAAGTAGCGGTTGCTCAAGGCGGGATGTCCTACATCGTGTCCTAAAGCCGCAATAATGGAGCCGAATAGTTCCAGCTCGGTTGTGTCTTTGAAGATAGCGGACTGGCGGTAAAGGAAGAGGAGCGAGTTGAGGACGTCTGCAGCATGCGTGGAGTTGTGGTATGGGTTGTCCTGGTACTTCCGCTCCAGTCCCTGCAGAAACTTCAGGACTTTGCCTTCGTCGAGCTTCAACTCTGCTACCAACGCATACTTCCGCAAGCAGTACTCTCCAGTGATTTCGAGCGGCCGGGCTCCAGACACTTGGGCGAGGAAGAACATGTCGAAATTCCAATTCTTTTCCAGCTGCTTGAGCATAGGCTGCAGTTCTTCGCTACCGTACTGCACTGGCCGCGGACGAGGCTTCTTCGCAGAAGACAGGCGCGGATGGAAGCGGTCTTCGAGGAGTTGACGGTACTCCGAGTCAACCGCCTTAGAAACCAGACCTGCAGTAGTGCAGTCGGAGCGAGGCAGCGCGCCCAGATCTCTCGCTAGTTCCGCTGTTCCATACATCGCACTGGTCAGACGGTCCTGCAGATGTCCACTGCACAGAGCAGCTGTGGTGGACAAGTTGCTGTATAGATCTCTCAGCTTCTTCAGCAGGGCTTCGACTTCTGTGCTCACTGCGTCTTCTGCGAAGCCCCAAGTGTCAGTGTCTTCCTTGGCCACAGTGAAGGCCAGTCGTAAGCGGCGCTCACTCCGGTAGGTCTGTCCACTGCTGAGCAACACAAGCAGGAGGTACAGAAGGGCCTCCGCTACTCCCGCACTGGGTCTGCGGCCGGCTGCCTGCAAGCTTCCCACTACCAACACACTGGCTAAGCCGCAACTCAGGTGCAGGAGGAAGCGCTGCTGCAGTACATCAGCGAGTTGTTGGTGGAGCAGAGCCAATGGCACAATGCAACTCACCATGCTGCCTGAAAACTCCTCGGCAGTTACTCGGCTGGAAAAGCGTTCGTCTTGAAAGGCATAGCAGAGGCTCGCCCACAGGAAGAGTGCAAGCCAGCAAATCAGCTCCCCTCGATTTACCAACTTCCCTGTAGTCCAAATCACCAGACTCACCACTGCCATCACTCCGAGAACCGTCATGTGCGCTACGCAGGTTTCTTGAGAGAGGTGGTCCAGTGCGTACTCACCCGCTGTGCTCAACACCTCTAACACCCATACAGCCACGAACACCAAAGTGAACACTTTGGTGCCTGGGACTGGCAGTTGCCTTCTGAAAGCTGTCTCTCGTTGAACTTCTCGGAAATGCAGCGTAGTGGGAAAGAGAGGCGAAACCACTGCATTTCGGCTGGTCTTAGTGCCGCAGGTCTCCATGTGTAATGGGCTCTGCAGCATGTTGTACGAAGACGAATGTGGACTGCCAGTCTGTACAGGTGACTCGCAGCGACAGCCACTTCACCACAGAGATGCGAAGACGCACTCTCACAGAGCTGTCTGAACTGAGCGAGGCACCGCTCATCCCCTGGCGCAAAGGAGAACTCATAGGTGAGGGCGCCTTTGCCAAGGTCTACCAATGCTTGTCTTTGACTGATGGGAAGCTATTGGCTGTCAAAAGTATTCAGATGAGTGTGGAGGGTGTTGAGAAAGTCAAACGAGAAGTGCAGTTCCTTCGACAGCTTTCACATAAGAACATAGTGAGATACGTGCAAACTGATGTGGGGGAAAACAGTTTGCACATCGTTATGGAGTACATATCAGGTGGCTCTCTGCGAGCACTTGTGACTCAGTACGCTGGCTTGAATGAAGGACTGACGCGTTACTATGCTGCGCAGATTCTCGAAGGACTCGCCTACTTGCACGCCAACAACATCGTCCACCGAGATCTCAAAGGCGCCAACATCCTCCTTTCCACTGAGGGAATCATCAAGCTGACGGACTTTGGGTCCTCCGCCCTGCTTTCACAGCAAGGGGCAATGTGTCTCTCTGTCAAAGGTAGTCCTTACTGGATGGCTCCTGAGGTCGTGTATGAAGCGGGACACACTACGAAGGCGGACATTTGGTCATTCGGCTGCGTGCTAATCGAAATGAGAACTGCAGTGCCGCCTTGGAGTGATGAGGCTCACGACGCTCGAGAAGTACTGCGACTGGTTCAAATGGCGGGGAGTAAGCGCTAGACAGGACTGCCTCACTTCCCACCTGACTTGTCTCCTGAGTTGAAGGACCTACTGCTGAAGTGTCTGCAGCGAGTTCCTGAGTTGCGGCCTGATGCAGCCGACCTGCTGTGCCACCCCTTCTTCCAGCCACTTCCTGACATTAGCTAAGCAGCTTGTGTCCAAACCTATACAACGGCCTAGCTATCGTTAGCGTCTTTACCCACTTGATGAATTTGCTGTCTTTTCGGCACTTGACCATTAATAGTGGTATAAGCGCCCCTCCTGAAGCCTTATACTTCGTTCCCTCTGCCAAACTTAATACCCGCATTCGTGTATCATGTCTTTCTGCAAGTCCCCGCTGTATACTTCACTCTTGCATGGATAACTACCCTTGCCGCTGGCCTTATACTGCCTTCGTACTTCGATCCGTTCGTCCAAATTTGCATTCCTCACCCGTGTCCCTGGCTGCTTTCATTGCGCCGTTGTCCAATTCCACCAGATTTCGCTTGAATATTCGAACTCCGTCAGATGTATATCATTGCATATTTCACCACAGCAGACTTCGAGTAGTTGTGTATTGTCTCGTACTGAACCGTTCGGCTGGTAGGGGTTCTCAGCGAGGCTCGTTCGATTCCGCGTTACCGAATTCCTTGATTCTGCGGCGTTCTAAATAGCCATAAGAACAGTTTGTAGACGCACCGCGGGCTGCAAACTGAGAGACTGGCCGAGCCTCTGCCAGGGCCAAGAGGAGTAATGCTTCTTTCCAGCCTTCTTGAAAACTTCATCCCATTTTCAATGTTTCATCTACAGAAAGCTCGCCCAAGCCAAGAAAGAGCCCGCAGTCCTCTGATACATATTGACTGGAGCCGCATTGCCGTGTTTTCCTTCAAGACTCTTGCCTGGACCAGCTATCCGCTCACCCATCCTCTGGCCTTGGACTGGGGCAGTCGCTGGATGTGGTTGGAGGAGCAGGTCTTCTGCAGCGGAAGTACGAGGTAGGCAGGCTTAGAAGAGGGTGAGAGCAGGAAAGCCTATATACTCGAGAGAAACTGGACTGTAGCAAGAGTGGCAGATATGCTGAGGGCCAGGAGCTACCACGGACTTTGGTGGGATGCTACTAGGAGTTCTGTGTTGGTCTTCGGAGGTATGAGCTATCCAGGCTACAGTAAGTCACATGCCTAGATCAGGGAAGTGGTATGCACTAGGCAGATAGCAGCGCCAGAGAGATATCGGAATGCGAAGAACTGACTGTGTGTCAGTGGCAAGACTTACCTAGTATGACCGAAGGCCGGGCGAGCTTTAACCCTTGTGAGTTTCTCACGGTTCTCTACCTCTGCGGAAACGGCAGCATTGATGCATTCCACCCTTCAACCCGCCTAATGCAGCGACTGGCAGCACGCCTACCAGACCAGCGCTCCTGCCTCGTATTTGTGGAGAACGACGTCCTCGTAGTGTTGTCAGAACTGCATGTGACTCGCTGGCAGTCTAGTGGCTTGCACTTGCAGCAGCTGAGTGCAAGTGGGTACCCGGACTTGTACCTGTCCTGCAATATGGCGCCTGTGGTGGACTCTGTCAATGGACTGGTGTATGTGACGGAGGAAGGCCATTGCTCAGCCATCAGTCTAGACGGGACAAAGAAGGAAGAGGTGGGCAGTTAGCTGTCTACCAGGTTAGCTCCCTGATAATGGATAGGAGTGCATGCTGGAAGGTGGGGTTTCTAGAGCGAAGCATTGGAGCAGTCTGCAGACTAGCTAGGCGGAACTAGGCTTAGGGGCCTCCGGCCTTCACCTGGGCTCCCTCAGCCTTGGCAGCTTTCTCTTCTGTCTTTGCCTTTTCACCGGCCTTTTGCTGCCCACCCTTCACTTCTTCTGCCTTCTTTGGGTCCTTGGCCTTGTCCTTGTCCTTGGCTCTCTGATCTGTATCAGCACAGCACCCCATATACTTTATTACCACCACAGCCATTCCCTCAGACGCCGTTTTGGAAGGAATTGCGAATTTAGGTCTTGTGAAAACACTCTTCGCTACTGCAGAGGAGTCGAAGCCTTGGCAATCGGTCCAGGCTCATCCAGCGCAACTTCAGGGACTCGCAATTCTTTGCAAGAAGCAGAGCCAGCGCCAGCCCGCAACAAAGACGTTTAGTTCTTGACTCATTCTAGTAAAGCGGACTGCTAAATGTTCACAAAAGTACTTAGTACTAATGTAGGAGAGCTAAAGCACAATGCAAATAGTCGATTGACTAAGCTATCATCGAATAACAC
>Ga0247837_1009461_pt1 | contig 11677 bp, 4 predicted proteins | sample LaCtaG_2_FD_187115 | JGI IMG/M metagenome (GOLD analysis project Ga0247837, IMG submission 187115) | Freshwater microbial communities from meromictic Lake La Cruz, Castile-La Mancha, Spain - LaCruzMarch2015_14.5m | ecosystem: Environmental > Aquatic > Freshwater > Lake | place: Spain: Castile-La...
GGCAGTGGACTCTCTGAACTGCAAGGAAATAGACCCAGGAGAGCTGTGGCTGAGTGCCTATCTCAATATAAGGTGTTGGGACAGCTTCCACTCCCGCTACGCCCTGGCAGCAGGCCTGCCGAGTCTTCTACTGTGGGGGCTATTCACTCCTTTAGCGGGCCTTATAGTGCTTATTAGGATGAGACGCTATTTAGACCAACTAATAGTGAGAATTCGCTTTGGCTTCCTGTACACAGGCTACAAGGAAAGCCACTTCTACTGGGAATTCGTGATTCTGTACCGGAAAATCCTGCTAATCCTACTCGAAGTCTTCCTCGCCAATGTATCCGCGCCTGCCCAAGCCCTTTTCGCAGTCCTAGTCCTCGTCTGCGCCCTAATCGAGCAAACGAAGTGGTCTCCCTTCCTCACCCCAGCCCTCAACACTATGGAACTGAGGACTATTCTAGTGGCCATACTCACTATCTACTGCGGCTTGATTTTCCTCAGTAGTGACATTGACGCTAGTTTGAACCTCGCCCTGTTTGTTGTGATTTTGGCTGGGAATGGCTACTTCCTGTGCCATTGGCTGTATCAAACCAGCCAAGACGGGTGCAAGTTGCTACTGCAGAGACTCATTTATGCGCATATTCGCATACACCGCAGTAACGCAATTGCGCCTAACACTATTGATGTCAGTATAGCCCCTAGTGAAGGCTATTTGAGGGCGGAGGACGGAGGAATGTCGCAGGGAAATGTCGGAGTTCCTGTTAATTCTGTGGCTGTGAGTGTGTTGGAAGGGAGTAGCGGGTTTAAGTCAGAGTAGACGTAAAATGGAAGCTTCGTAGGGATTTGGAGCAATAGGGGGAAATTGAATGTGAAAAGAGACTTGTGAGAGGGAAAATTAGGGAAATTGACGAATTGGAGGGAAAGGACAGTTTCCTATGAAATTTAGATGAGAATTACTCAAATGCGCTAATTTTGCCTAGATATATTCAGCAGTCAAATCTCTCTGTTTGCTCGTTTGCCCAAAAGCAAGGAAAACAGCAATGGCTTCCCTTCCCTTTTTCCTTATTCTACCAGGGATTTCGGCAAGTTTCGCGACTGTATGTCCGGCCAGTCTCTGTCCTGCTCCCTGGGTAGGCTTTACTTAGATCGAAGACGGAATCTGTGACCAGACCTGTATGAGTTCTCCTTGCAGCTATGACTCCACTCGAGACCAGAAGGAAGGGAGTGATTGCTATGGGGCCTGTGTAGCGCAGGGCTGTGGGGCTGTGTTGCTGGGGAATGGGGAGTGTGATGAGGCTTGCAATTTGCCAGTGTGTGGGTGGGACTGGGGTGACTGCGGCTTTTGCGCCAACCAATGTACAGTCTAAGTAGGCTTTGAAGCTGACTTGGGAGAAGGACAATGTCAAGAGAAGTGCAATACAGAGGGTTGTGGGTTTGACGGAGGGGACTGTGGCACGTGTGCGAGTGGCTGTTTTGCCCGAATGATCAACAATGGTGAGTGTGAAGAGACCTGCTTTAAGGCCGAGTGTGGGTACGACGGGCAGGACTGTGTGGGATTACAGTGCTCGGAGGGGTGTTTTCCCTCAATGAAAGGAGACGGGAAGTGTCAGGAGACCTGTCATGTGGCAGCTTGTGAGTGGGACTTGGCAGACTGTGACTGTGCGTTGGGCTGCTACCCTGCCCTCCTAGGTAATTCTGTGTGCGACACTGTCTGCAACTCCCCACAGTGTTCTTTGGACAACCACAACTGCGTAACACCTACATAGGGAGACTGCGCTAGTGGATGCTTTGCTTGGATGATCGGTGACGGCACTTGCCAGTCTGCGTGCAATTCAGAGATATGTCAGTGGGACGGTTTGGATTGTGGCTGTGCATCCGGCTGTAACCAAGTAGATTACGGCTCCTGCAAGTCAGCCTGCTTAGTGATATCCTGCGATTATGACGCTATGCCGGGATTTACAGCCTGTTCCGATGAAGCTACTCGTCTGGCTACAAAGGTACGGCAAAGCTTCTATAAGGACCCAACCGCTTTTTACGACTATCAATCCTTTTGCGGAGTCTACACTCCTACCTGCACTATATCCCTTTGGAGGTCTTCCGTGACTGCCTGTGTCCCGGAGTGCCAGGGTAGTGCCTATTGCATAGACAGCTTTGGGAACTGTGGGAATGACTGCTCTCACTTCCCTAACTGCCACACTTGTACTTCTTTACTGTGTCTCATTTGCAAGCCAGGGAAAGTGAGTTTCTACTTGGAGTGCAGGGACTCCTGTCCCCCTACCTTCCAAGTCTCTCCTGCTGATGGAAGTACCTGTGTCCCTCTCCTCAGTACTTCCACAAGTACTCACCCCGATACTTACTATGTATCTGCCCAGGAAAGTGGGTTGAACTTGGGTACCTATGAAAACCCCTTCTGGAGCCTATACCACGCTTTGACAGCTGCCCATGGGGACTACGTGCTCATTTACCTACTTCAAGGCCCCCATCAAATCTCCTCTATGTACCCAAACGCTTACCTGCATCACATGGTCCTAAGTCCAAGACTTCAAGCTATGTCATACTCATCCCTCCATATAGAGCTAAAGCCTCTCTACTGCTCCAGCGCTATGCACCCCCAGTGCGTCCCCAACCCCTACGTCCCAATTCAAATAAACAACTTGAACCCTCATGTATTCTCCTTGCGTGGGGAAATGCGATTCGAAGGGATTCAATTTGAGGGAAGTTCGTATTTGGTGGCTGGCTGTTCGACTGGCTTGTGCACTTATTGTCCCAATGTTACGGCTACAGGGAATAGCTATATGGACGACAGGCAAAAGAGCATTGCGGAAGGGACGTTTGCGCAGCAGTCTGTATGTGATTCCTTCCATGCCTATTCCTTCATGTCAATTGCCACCGGGGCAAATATATCCCTCAAAAATACCCAATTTATAGGCTTTCGCCAGCAATTTGGCAGTCTAATATTCTTCTCAACCGCTAATATTTCCCTTACAAATGTAAATTTCACGAATATCCACACCTTCCAAGCAGTCCTATTCAGCGATTCCAGCCTTTCCTCCACTCTCCAGCTCTTCAATATATCAGTGCAACTGCTCAATAATGGATTTGAGTATACGGAAGGAAGGACCTTTGCAGGGTTTTTGGCTGTGCAGGGCGCTAGGAAGGTGGAAATTCGCAACTCGAGCTTTGCTTATAGTGTAATTGGAGTGGCTGGAAGCCTTATAACTGTCAACAACTTCATTTCCCTCCATATTACTCAGTGTCGATTTTCATACATTCTCGGGCAAATCGTCCACATAAAGTCCACTGTGCAGCTGCCTGAAGACCTGAGCGAAAGCGCCTTCCTGTACCTCCCACTGACCCACTTCTCAGTCTCCGCCTCCAATTTCACAGGCATTTCCGCCAACTCTCTCCTGTCTCTCACAATTCAAGAGGATTTACTCAATGTGGAAATCCACGGCTGCCGCTTTGAAAGCGACTTAGCCTTGACTAGTGGCCTTATTAACCTGAGTCACGTCCAAATCTTATCAGAGTGGGAAATGTCTGGAGGCTTTTTGGCGGTTCTGAACGGAGTTTCTCGTGTGCGTGTCTATTTCTCCCCTAATTGGGTCAATATTACCCAGACTCTTTTGACTTCTTGTTCCCTATTCGGCAGTGGACTCCTGTATATCGCCAATTTCCCAAATGTGAAACTAGAGGAATTCTCAGTCCGAAATAGTGGGGATTTAGGCCGAATGCAGAATTTATACGACGTCACATTGAAGCAAATAGCAGCCAGTCCAGGTGCTTATATGAGCAAAAACATGGCTGGATTGGCAGTCCCCGCCTGCAACAGTCTGATATACCTGGAGTCCATCCAGGGACTTACAATTCGAAAGTCGGCTTTAACAGGAAATACCTGTTTGGATGGAATTGCAGGAATAATCGGCCTACAGGTGAGTTCAGTGAGCGTTTCCGACCTGGAGATTTCCCACACTTCGAGCAAATCCCTGCAATTCGGCTCAGCCCTGGATCTGACTTTACTGTCCTTTTCCTCCTTTGTAGGGCTGAAAGTCCTCAGTAACTCCAATTCCGCAAGCAATGGAACGGGGGTAGTTCGGCTCATCTCCGCCACTTCCGTCATTTCCATCAGGCAGTCTCTATTTCAAGCGAATTCGATGCCGATCAATGGAGCGCTGCAGTGCACAGGCTCGTGCGTCCTGGAAGACACTGTATTTGAGGGGAATACAGCTACAGGAGTCAGTGCGGCAGGGCTGGTGTACAGTCCGCAGCCACAGGCTTACCAGTTTTCCCTCCTTCGTGTGGTGTTCAAAGGGAACAAAGCCTTATTAGGCGCTGCTCTGACTATAACCGATACCAATGCGACCCCCACAAAGACCCATTTGACCATTCTTTCCTGTCTGTTCGAGCTTAATTCCAGCCTGCGTCTGGGCAGCTGCATTCACCTGACCTCCGCAGTGACTCTGAGCGACTCCAGTGTGATCTCCTCCACTTCTTTCCTCACCAATACCGCCCCGCAAGCCTGCGTCTTCAACTCCTTCCTGAGTGGAGTTCTGCTGTTTGACGAGTGTCGCTTCGCCTACAACTCTGGGGCTAGGTACTCGGTACTGTTTTCCAACAACCCTGCCTCCACCCCTACTGCTGCCTCTCGCATCATCCTGCAGAACACTCTAATTGAGTGGAATAAGGCTGCAACTAGTGTCATGTTCAGCAATGCAGACTCCTTCAGTGAGGGCGAAAGTCGCAACGTGACCTACCAACACAACCTTGGCAGAGGCTTTATGCTGCAGTGGACGTATTGGAAAGAGGTCAATTCCACGCTTTTCAACAACTCCTCCCCGGACTACGCCACTGGCTTCAACTTCTTAATGACGTCCATAGGCCAGGTGAACAACACTCAGTTCCGCAACATGACAGCTGCGTATAATGTCGGAGCGCTGTATGCGGGTGGAGCCTCGGTCGTGACAATCTTCAACGCGACTTTCGCCTACAACAAAGCTCCCTACAGTCCCTGCATCCTCATAGACCAATACTCCTTACTGGAAATGCGCAACTCTCGGATGATTGGGAACGTAGCCGCAATCACAGGAGCTGCGATATACGCTTTCTCGGGAGGAATGACAGCGCCGTGCTTTCTGTACGATACTGTGATTGCTTACAACAGGGCTGGGTCGGGAGTGCTCAATTTCATCACGTCGAATGTGACGCTTGTGCGATGTGAGGTGTATGGGAATGAGGCTGGGGAGTACCCTGGAATTTTGGCGTATATATCGGCTGTTACTTTGATTGATACGAAGTTTCATAGGCAGAAAGGCGGGAAAGGGGTTTTTCTGGCTGCACCAGCCTCTAACATTGTGCGAATTCAAGGCTGCTCCTTCGCCAATACTCAGCTAACTGACCGAGGAGCCGTGTATATCAGCGCTTCCACTCTGCAAATGAGTAACACCGACTTCGCAGACCTCACAGCCTCGCACGGAACTGCACTAGTGCTGCAGTCCGATACCTCTTTCAGCATTTCCTCCAGTCACTTCCACCAAATCACCACTCAGACTGCTAAGGGTGGGGCTCTCCTCATATCAGAAAGCAGTGGCTCCGTAGAGGGCTGTTCCTTTCGGGACTTCAGCAATGGGGCGATTGTGGGGCAAAGCAGTGCAATAACCCTCAGAAATGTGAACTTTACGGATGGATTCAGCATGGAAGGGACTGGGATGCTCTGTTCTGACTGCAGGAAGGTGGTGATTACTGGGACAATTTGCAGATACTTGACTGCGAACTCTGCGCCCTGCTTCAGTCTCACTACTTCCCTAGCAATTGCGCAGCCCTACAGCCTGGATTCCTGCGAAATCACAGGAAACAGAGGCAACTTCACAGGTGCAGTGGTCGTTAACTCCGCCAACTTGCTTCTTTCCAACTCCACTTTCACCAACAACAGTGCAGAAGCAGGGTCAGGGGATGGGGGCGCACTCAGTCTACTGTGCAATCAGCCCTACTGCAGTGTTCTTATCACTAATTCCACCTTTGCACGCAACTCCGCAGGCAGAAAAGGAGGCGCTATCGTGTGGAATCGCTTCAAACCCACCCTTTCCGACCTCACTTTTAGCAACAATTCCGCACTATACGGCAACAACATCGCTTCTTTCCCTGTCCAATTGGCTATAAACACACTTTCTTCCACCAGTTTATCGTTCATTCCTAGTGGACAAACTGCGGAAACTCCCATTTCCGTGGCGCTTTTGGACCATTATGGGGAAATTGTGACTACGGACAGTGTGAGTTTGGCGGACCTCTTCCCTGTGCACTCCTCCAACACCTCAGTCACTGGCACTACGCGAGTGTTGGCTGAGAAAGGGACTTTTGAGTTTGGGAGTTATGTGATTACCTGTGCCCCTGGAGAGGCTACGCAGGTTAAAATCGTGACAAATGGCATAGATACTGGGAAAACTGAACCTGGAGCTGAGGTGGCCACAGACCTAGTGCTGGACGTGAGTATGCGCAAGTGTCTCCTAGGTGAGTCGCAGCTAGCCAACGCCTGCTACCCCTGTCCCGAGGGCAAGTACTCCCTAGACCCCACAGAGGGCTGCCAGGACTGCCCCACAGGCGCTGTGTGCCTAGGCAGGGCGCAGATGGTGCCTGAGGCGGGGTACTGGCGCTCTGCCCCCACTACTGCCTTGTTCTGGAAGTGTCCCAATGCAGACGCCTGTCTGGGCTCCAACACCACTGGTCTACTGAGCCTTACAGGGGACTGCGCCGAGGGCTACTACGGCAACATGTGCAATGGCTGTCTTAGCGGCTTTTCCCGCACTGCTAGAGCCATCTGCGCGAAATGCCCCGATCAAGTCATCAATATCACCCGAATAATCGGTGTGGCTATAGCCGCAGTCCTCGTAGTGGCCTTTTTAATCAAAATGTCCCTCGTGTCCGCCCACAAAGCCCGCTCCCACTACTCCATTTACCTCAAAATCTTCGTAAACTACCTACAGCTCGTGACAGTCACCGCCGCCTTCAACCTAGCCTGGCCTTCCTATGTGCTAGAGGTGTTCAAGGCGCAGGAAAGTGCTGGGAACGTCAGTGAGCAGGTCTTTTCCTTCGACTGCTTCCACAACAGTGGGCAGTTGGACAACCAACAGCAGGTCCTATTCATCAAAATCGTCCTGATAGTCTTCATCCCTGTCATTATTTTCGCCCTTTCGACGCTCTTTTGGCTGCTAATTGCGCTATTCCGGAACAACTACCGATGTTTGAAGTACGAACTGGTGAACTCCATGGTGGTGATGTTCTTCCTCGCGCACCCCAGTATCATCCGCATGCTCTTCGACATGTTCAACTGCAGGGAAGTGGACCCAGGCCAGTTCTGGCTGAACTCCTACCTCAACATCAGGTGTTGGGACGCCCTGCACTACCGCTACGCTATGGCGGCAGCACTGCCAGGGGTGGTGCTGTGGGGGATCTGCACTCCTGCAGGGGCGCTGGTGTTCTTGGTGAGGTACCGGAAGATGCTGGATAGTGTGGATATCAGGGTGCGTCTGGGCTTCCTGTACAATGGCTATCATGCGCAGAAGTACTACTGGGAGTTTGTCATTTTGTACCGGAAAGTCCTCATTATCGTTTTCTCAGTGTTCCTTGCTACAGTGTCGGTGTCTGTCCAGGCGCTAGGCGCGATGCTCATTTTCATCGTGGCCTTCGTGATGCAGATGAAGAAAACACCCTATTTGACGCCAGTACTAAACGCTTTGGAACTACGGGCGATCCTAGTAGGCGCAGTTACTATCTACTGCGGCCTGTTCTTCCTAACAACAGTGGGCGACACTACCTCGCAACTAGCCCTTTTCATGGTGATTGTAGCCGTAAATACCTATTTCCTGCTCTACTGGCTCCTAAAGACGTGCAAAGCCGGCTGCGAAATCCTCCTCGAGTTGATTCCCAAGCTCCGCCAGTTCTTTTCCCCTCGTTCCCACGCAATTCGTCCGGAAAACGACCCCTTCGACCTCGCCCACAAAGGCCAGGGCATTAGCCTAATGAATGCCAGTCCTGACGTCTCAGTAAGCGCTAGCAGAGTGAGCTTTGGCCAGGGAGGAGACAGTAGTCTGGACTTGGGACATCGCTCAGAGGGAGGCCGAAGAGAGCCGCCTGACAATTCGCCCGCTTCCAGCGTAACTCCACAGGAACAGTGAACTAAACAGCAGTCTAGGTATAGCCTCCATTTCACAACTAGAAGATTTGGCTCTATTGGCGTTTGAAGCTGCCCAGGGCGTGCATGGATGCATAGGGAAAAGAGCTTTGGGCATAAGAGACTTATTGGGGCTGTTTCTTGTGCTGGGCGGCTCCCTCGTGCAGCTTCTCCCGGAACCGCTGGATTCTCTCGTTTTTGACCTTAATCTTCTCCTGCCGCTTGGCTCCGTTCCCTCCCCCGCCTGCCGTCACCTCCACGTTCACTCGCCTCCCTTTCAGCTTCATGTGATGCATGCGAAGTGCCTTTTGGAACTCCTCATGCGAGCTGAACTCCACGAAAGCGAAGCCCCTGGGCTTGCCTTGCCGGTCTGTCCTCAGCCGCACCTCAGGCAGTCCGCAGCCAGTGAAGAAGTCAATGATGTCCTGCTCAGCTGTGTCGAAAGGCAGGTTGCCGAGGAAGGCTATGAACCTTTTCTTCATATCTATTACGACTTCTAGACCACTCCCATGCTATTTCCATCTATTTGTCCCCTGCTGCTTTACTGCCTTGTAGAGAGTAGCTACACAGAGCAGAGTTGTAACTATATGGAAGAAGTCAGTCTCAAGCCTAAATTCTGCGCGGCTTTGGAGTGTCCGAAATGCAGGGATTTCTACACTCCGCCCGTCTCTCTGTGTCCCTTCGGCCATACTGTCTGTGGGCCCTGCAAAGGCACGAGCAGTCTGTGTCCGATCTGCCAAAATCCCTACGGTCCGGCTGCCAGGAACTTCACACTGGAGAGAATGCTGGAGCAGATCACTGTAACGTGTAAATACCCCAATTGTAACAAAGAGATTTCACTCGCGGAAAGACAAAACCACGCCCGCACTTGCGCCTTCAGTCCAATGGTGCAGTGCTTCGCCGGGTGCGACCTGTTCATAGAGGACATAGTCGCCCACTTGATAGAGAAACATGAATACAAGGAAATAGTGATGCAGGCGAAGGGGGGACTCCGCAGCTTCTCAGGCCCGCAAGACTCGTGGATATCTGACACGGAATGGCCGCGAGGAGTGTGGCGTCTCGGCGAAGAGCCCATAATCGTGCACGCCCGGTCCTTTTCCGGAGCCTTCCACATTTCCCTCTACACCATCACTCGCTCCAAAGCAGTCCTGTCCCTCACCATCAAAAGCGAAGAAGCCAGTATCCACTTCAAAGGCAAAGCGCCGCATGTGAGTGAGCTGCAGGCCAACAAGACCATTTTCCCGCATCTCAACTGCGACTGCGCAGTGCTGCTGTCGTCGTTTCTGAAGCGAACTGAGGAGGATGCGGAGATATTGAAGTTGTGGGTGGAAGTCGAGAGACTTAGTTAGGGTGACTAATAACCTGCTCTCCGGACTCTGCATTTAGCCCTACGACTCCTTTGCCGCTTGCTATGTAGACTATTCCGCCTGCTACCACTGATATTGCACTGGGGATAGGGACGACTCGTCGGTGTGTTTCTATGTTCCTAGCAGTGAAAGTGGTCCCGGAGCCCTCATATGTGTGCACATAGCAGTCCGATATGACCATGAGCAGGCCGTTATGCACATATGTTATGCAGGCGGAAGGCTGTTCTTGCAAGCGGAAAGGCAACACTGTCATTGTCAAATCCGCAGGATCGAAGAATTCCAGTATAGGATTAGGTGAGCCGCATAGGTAAATCCGCCTAAGGTGCCAGCAGGGGTTAAACCGCTTCCTTCCCACACTCATATTGGGCAGTCTTACCCACACTACTTGCTCTGCGGCTAAATCCAGCCCTTCACAAAGCGGAGTTTCAGTCACTGTGGCGGACGACCCCCGCAGTCCTCCGAATAGAAATATGGTCTTTAACTCTGGCACATATATGATGCCGTGGAGATACCGGGCATACTGCAGGCCTGCTAGCTGGGTAACCAGGCCTTCGGCCTCAATACTAAAGACAGTCTCTGTCGGGGCTTGGCTGGAACTGAGGCCTCCGCAGCAAATAACACACTGGGAGCCAATTAGGGCATAGGCGAAGTACTGAATGACTTTGAGCTCCCTTTGCAGGAGAAGGACTGAGGAGAAGATCTGCTTGCTGCAGTCGTAAAATAGGACTTTGTCATTTTGGACGTAGGGCACTACAGGCCCGTTTCCTGCATATATGCTTTGCCCCGGAGTGTCCTGCTTTTCGTCGATTTCAGCAGGGATAACTGTATAAATAAATAAATTCTCTACTGCCTTTTCAAGCGATTCCTCGCTAATTGCATAGGTAAAGCCGGGTAGCGACCCAGGCTGATAGTGTCTCAGTCCCTTCGCTAAGTCTGACTTCAGGGTCGGATTGTCCGGACTTAGAGTCTTTTCCACCTCTTCCATAGCCGCACTCGCCTCCCTTTCCAGCCCTTCCTTGAGCTCCCTTAGCCTCGCTACTGCCTCCTCTCGGTACCTCTCCAACCCCGCTACCACCCTGTTGACAGTTTCTGTTAGTTCCCTGCTGCACCGCTCTATCTCCCCAATACTTCTCTGTATCTCCTTTTTCCCCTTAGCATATAATTCGCAAGTCTGCTGAAATCTCGCTTCGTCGGTATACCTGGCCTCGATAGGGAAGAATTGGTGGGAAAGAAAGGGGAATTTCTGGTAGTGGGAAGAGAGACAGGGGAGGCAGAGGAAGAAAAGCGAGCCCTGGCACTTGCAGAAGGAGGTGCAGGCCTGGAGTTGGCACTGGGAACAGAATTGGTTGGAAGTGGAAGGGTGGGACATGTCTGATTACTATAGTGCTGGGGAATGAGTCTATTTACTACCTTTTTCAAGCCAATAGGCCACTAGTGTGCAGGCAGAGACGAAGGCCAACAAAGGGCGATACACCCAGTCCCACCGCTTGGACCCCGCCACTCTGGGCACCTGCGGCAATAGAGGCTGCCGCTCTTCTCGCAGTCTCTCTACCTCTGTCGCCATCAGCACATCGCCCAGCGCCGCCCCCTGCGCCTCCTTCATCATCTTCAGCCCTTCGAGTTGCTTGGCCAGGTCGTCTTTGGCTTGTTTGATTTTGGAAATGGTGGCTTTGACCTTCTCTGCTTCTGAGTATTTGCCTTCGGCTTCGAGTTCTCTCACAGTGTGTTCGCCTCTGTCGATGAACTCGGAGATTTCTCTGAGCCGGTTGCGAGGCACGGGCTCGGGGAAGGCCTGGGGGACGTCTTCATAGGTCCGTTGGCTGAATATATTCCTGCACACTTCCTTCGACTTGCTCTCCACCTTCCTTAGTTGGTCGATCAACTCAACCAGTTTCGCCTTTATCAAGGTGTTGCTAGGGTCGGTTTGCACTGCTTCTCGCAGCAGTTTGACTGCGTCTCGGACCTCTTCCAGGCCGGAGCCAGGGCGGGAGCTGAGCGCCACTGCTTTCCTGTACTTGGCTTTGGCGTTTTCTGGGTCTAGTTTGAGCACTTCATCACAGGCACTTCCTGCCTCTCTCCACCCCTCCAGCTTCAAGTTACAAATTGCGATATTGGAGTAGCAGACGACCAAACAATGCACCACCTCGCTATTGAGTTCCTCCCC